>Ga0307372_10007531_pt1 | contig 15561 bp, 15 predicted proteins | sample OX1MG_FD_202533 | JGI IMG/M metagenome (GOLD analysis project Ga0307372, IMG submission 202533) | Soil microbial communities from Risofladan, Vaasa, Finland - OX-1 | ecosystem: Environmental > Terrestrial > Soil > Coastal area > Acid sulfate soil | place: Finland: Risofladan, Vaasa | collected... | reverse complement strand
GGGGACCGGATCCGCTTGCTTTCTCGCTGGCTGCACCTTTACAACTACCACCGCGCCCATACCGCACTTGGCGGCCTCGCTCCCGTGACTCGTGTCAACAACCTATGTGGGAAGTACACCTAGGCGCCTACGCAGCGAGGAAGAGGGAAGGAAGCTGGGGAATGCGTACTTCTCCCAGTCCTCGAGGCCGGGGTGGAAGCTCATGACTGACTCCACCCACGGATCAACCGCCCGCCTTTAGTCGGCTTCCATCTCCAGACCCGCCAAGGCAGTTCAGCCTTGTCCGCGACCCACATTCTCAACCACCAGTTCATCCTTGGTCGAGTCGGAGTTCGACCCCTTCACCGATAAGGCCAGAGGGACCGCCATGCCAACTCGCGATCCCTCTGGATCTCGGCAACGGACCGCCAGGCCATCAGCGCCACCACCAACCTCGCCACGGCTTGCACGGTCGTCGCCGCGGGAAGCCACCAGCTCACTCCTGCTCCACGGCCCGTACCGCCACCTGGCTATCAATATGGCCATCAAATCGGTTTGGGCGTCGCCCGCGGAGGACGATCGAAGGGCAGCTCTGAGATCCCTTCTGCTGTGCCGGGGGTGGGAGTCGAACCCACACGTCCTTGCGAACTGCGGTTTTTAAGACCGCTGCGGCTACCATTACGCCACCCCGGCAGAAGCCTCAATGCCAGTCGAATGGTCGGCAGGGTAGCGCACTGAGTGGTCTCGCGGAGAGAGCTGAGGGGTTGTCGCCAGCGCCGGTCGTGGCGTGCCGGCTAGTGGCAGCCGACGCGGCCCGGCGAGCCTCGGCTACGCTCAGGCTCGCGACTACCACTAAATAGAGGGCTGCTCTTGAACTTCCTGTTTCTACTCACCGCGGGGCCGCGCAGCGAGGCGGTCGATACCGTCGCCGCTCTGGTCCGAGCGGCCGGGGAGGCTGGCCATCACGCTGAGGTATTCCTGGCCGGAGACGGGGTGGCGCATGCCGGCGGCCTGGCCGGGTCGGCGCCGGTGACCCTCTGTGAGGCGGACCTGCGCTGGCGTCAGTCGCAGCCGCAGGAGATCGCTGGAGTGCGCCGCGGAAGCCTCCGTGACCTGGCCCGGCAGTGCCGGGACGCCGACCGGATCCTGGTCTTCGGCTGAGGGCTGGGCATGTCTGACGAGATTGTGGTGCTGGCCCGGGGCAACCTCGCCGGGGAGCAGGCCGCACTGGCGGTGCGGGTGGCCCTGGCCCTGCCCCTGGCCGGCCTATCGGTCCGGCTGGTCCTGGTCGACGCGGCCAGCACGTTGGGCTTGGCCTCGGCTCCCGATCTCGGCCCCCGGGGCGGAGGGGTCGACCGGGAGCTGGACGCCCTGCTCCGGGAAGAGGAGGCGCCGGTCCTCGTCGAGAGCGAGTCGCTGGAGGCGCTGGGGCTGGCGGGCCGCCCGCTCCGTCCCGGCGTCGAGGTTGTGCCGCGCCGCCGGCTGGCGGACATTTGTGCGGCCGGGAGAAGCTGCCTTGTCATCTGATTCCCGGGTCGAGCTGCAGCTGGTGAGCAGGCTCGGCGATTGGCGCGCCTGGGACGTCTGCCGCGCCCGCGCCCAGGCCGGCGCCACGGTGCAGGTAGTGCTGATCCATGACGCGGTTCTGGAGACAGCCGCCGGCATCCAGGCCGCTCTGGGCGAGGATTGCCCAAACGGAGTGGAGGTGACGGCCTGCGCGGCGGACGCCCGGAGAAGGCGGGTGGCCGAGAGATGGGCCCTGGTCGACTACCCCGAAATCATCGAACGCTGCGCGGCCGCGGCTAGGGTCACCAGCTGGTGAGCAGACAGCCCGTGCCGGCCGCCATCTCGGCCTTGGACGAGGCGGCGATCGAGCGCTACAGCCGCCAGTTGCTCCTCCGCGAGGTTGGGGAGCCGGGCCAGCTGCGGATCGCCAGCGCTTACGTGGCGGTGGTGGGCTGTGGGGGGCTGGGTGTTCCCGCCGCCCTCTACCTCGGCGCTGCTGGAGTCGGCCGGCTGTTACTGATCGACCCCGACCAGGTCGCGATCGACAACCTCAACCGCCAGGTGGCCTACCGCACCGCGGAAGTGGGCCAGGCCAAGGCCGGGCTGCTGGCCGACAAGGTGCAGGAGCTCAACCCCAGCATTAGGGTCGAGGCGCGGCGGGAGCGGGTCAGCGGCGCCACCATAAGTTCCCTGTTGGGCGAGGTGGACCTGGTGCTGGAATGCTCCGATGACCCCCTCACCAAGTTCCTGGTCAACGACTTCTGCAGCGCTGCAGGCATCGCCCTGGTGGTGGGTGGGGCTGTGGGCCTGGCCGGTCAGCTGGTCACGGTGCCTTCCGGAGGGGCCTGTTACCGCTGCCTGTTCGGGGGGCCGCCGGCCGACCAGGGCAGTTCCTGCCGCGAGGCGGGGGTGCTGGGACCGGTGGTGGGTATCGTCGGCGCCTTCCAGGCACTGGAGGCCATCAAGCTGATCTGTGGCATGACCAGCGACCCAGGGGGCAGGCTGCTCGACTTCGACGCCTTGGCGGCGCGCTGGCGCGAAGTTCGCTTTCCTATCGATCCCAGCTGCCCGGCTCACGCCGGTGCCCCATCAGCCAACGGCCATAATTGAGTCGTGGCGGTTGCAACTCAGAACCTGCTGGTGGACGAGATCCGGGAGCTGCGGCGTGATCGACGCGCCCTGATCCTGGCCCACAACTACCAGCGCGATGAGGTCCAGGACGTCGCCGATTTCGTGGGCGATTCGCTAGGGCTCTCCCGCCAGGCGGCGGCGACCGACGCCGAGGTGATCGTGTTCTGCGGGGTCCACTTCATGGCCGAGACCGCTGCGGTTCTGGCTCCCGACCGAATGGTCCTGCTCCCCGACCTGGAGGCCGGCTGTTCCCTGGCCGCCAGCATCACCGCCGACCAGCTGCGGAGTTGGAAGGCGGAGCATCCCGGGGCGGTGGTGGTCAGCTACGTGAACACGAGCGCCGCCGTCAAGGCGGAGTCGGACTACTGCTGCACCTCCAGCAACGCGGTTCAAATCGTGGAGCGGATACCCAAGGACCAAGAGATTCTCTTCTGTCCTGACATGTTTCTCGGCTCTCACGTAGAGCGGGTGACCGGACGCAAGATGCATGTCTGGCTGGGCGAATGCCACGTCCACGCCGCCATCCACGGCTCGGAGCTGGAGAGCCAAAGGCAGGCCCATCCCGGCGCCGAGGTGCTGATTCATCCCGAGTGCGGGTGCACCACCGCCGCCCTGGACGCGGCGGAACGGGGTGAGTTCGGCGGCGCCACCGTGGTCACCAGCACCGAGGGGATGGTGCGCCACGCCCAGAGCTCCTCGGCCGACACCTTCATCGTTGCCACCGAGATTGGGGTAATGCATCGGATGCGCCAGCTCGCTCCCCAAAAGACCTTCCTGGCCGCCAACCCCGACGCCATCTGCCCCTACATGAAGGCCATCACCTTGGAGAGGGTCCGGGACTCGCTCCGCGACCTGAAGCACCAGATCACAGTCCCCACCGCAATCGCTGTCCGGGCCCGGCGGGCTCTCGAACGCATGGTCGAGGTCACCGCCTGATGGCCGAGAACCAGGCCATCGGAATCTTCGGGGGGTCCGGACTCTACCAGCTCCTTGAGGACGCCCACGAGGCCCAGGTGGAGACCCCTTTCGGCAGGCCCAGCGACAGCGTCTGGCTGGGCGAGCTGGGAGGATGCCGGGTCGTGTTCATGCCCCGGCACGGCCGGGGCCACACCATACCGCCCCACCGAATCAACTTTCGAGCCAACCTCTTCGCCATGCGCCAGGCCGGGGCCGCCCGGATCCTGGCGCCCTGCGCGGTAGGCTCGCTGCGGGCCAACCTGGCTCCGGGAGATGTGGTGATCCCTGACCAGTTCGTGGACCGCACCTGGGGCCGAGCCGACACCTTCTGGGAGGGCCCTAGCGTCCAGCACATCAGTGCTGGGGATCCCTACTGCCCGGAGCTGAGCGACCTGGCGGCCGCGGCGGCCGTGCGCCAGGGTGCCGAAGTCCACCGCGGCGAGACCCTGGTGGTGATCCAGGGCCCCCGTTTCAGCACCCGGGCCGAGTCGCGCTGGTTCTCGGGCCAGGGCTGGGGGGTGATCGGCATGACCGGCTACCCGGAGGCGATCCTGGCCCGCGAGCTTGGGCTCTGCTACTCCGCGATCGCTCTGGTGACCGACTACGACGCTGGGCTGGAGGGATCACCTGAGATCGCGCCGGTCACCCATGACCAGGTGCTGCGAGTGTTTGCCGACAACATCGACCGGGTGCGCCGGATCCTGGTCGATCTGGTCGAGCACCTGCCTGCCCAGGCTGCTTGCCAGTGCGCCACGACCCATCCCCTGCCTGAACTGGCCTCCTCTTGAAGGGGGGCACCACCCTTTCGGAGGGCGCCCCAGCTCAGCCCCGCCACCAGCTGCTCGCCTTCGCCTCGCTCTGGCGGCGGACCCAGACCATGGTCCTGTACGGGGCCGGGGTGCTGGTGGTGGGGACTGGGGTCACCTACCTGGACAGCCACCGATTCGTGTTGGAGTACCTGATCCTGGCGGCCGCGCTGCTGCTCTTAGGCGTCGGGTTCCATTACGGAGCTCGCCAGCACTACGTCCAGCTCGAGGACGACGGATTGCGGATCCAGGGGCTGGTCCGGCGCGAGCTGGTTCCGCTGGCCGCCGTCCGACAGGCCCGAACCCAATCGCTTCAGGTCCTCTTCCGAAATGCCGTTGACCGAAGGGAGCGGTTCCCTCGTTCGCTGCGCCAGTTCGAGCGGAGCCCTGTCTGTGTGGTCAGGCTGGACCTGGACCCGCTTCAGGTCCAAAGACTGGGGCGGGTGGCCGGCCGAGGCAGCGCGATCGACCAGGACCTGATCCTGCTGGTGGCCGACGCCCAGCAGCTGGAACAGAGCCTGCAGCCCAGAATCCGCCGACGTCCTCCCGCGCCCGCGGCCCACCGGCGGTGATCTCCACCAGTCCTCCGACCTGGCAGCGAGAGGGGGTCGGGGCGGCGGTTGCGGCGGCCATTTTCGCGGCGCTCTGTGTCCTGCTCCACTGGCCGGTGCACCCCTTGGTGGCGGCGCTGATGGTGGCGGCGGTGTGGGGGCTTTCGCTGCTCCTGCGCCGCCATCGCCGGCTGACCGGGATCGACGGCCTCGACTGCCTGATCGTCGGAGTGCTGGTGGCGGCCGCCCTGGTGGTCCGCCTGGGCAGCCCCATCTACCTGGACGTCCTCCAGGGGCATGTGAGCCTGGTCGGGTCGGTACCAGCTCCGGCCGGAGTCCACCGCAGTCCCACCCACCAGGTTCTGGGGCTGGGCGCCTGGGGGCTGGGCTACCCCTTCAACACCGCCGGCTGCACCCAGGTCCCGGTCGGTCCCCATAGCACCGAAGTGAAGCGATGTGGCTTTGTCTTCGACGAGGTCTACTTTCCGGTCGACGCCCTCAAGGACCTCAAGGGGATCGACTACTTCGACCCAGAGCCGCCGCTCTCCAAGCTGATCATCGCCGGCGGCATCAGCTGGCTGGGGTTCAACCCCTGGGGCTGGCGGATCATGTCGGCGATCTTCGGCAGCCTGGTGATCGGGCTGCTCTACTTCCTGGCCCGCCGGCTCTGGCACCGGCATCGACTGTTCCCGACCCTGGCGGCCCTCTTCTTCAGCCTGGACGGTTTGCAGTTGGTGGAATCCCGCACCGGGGTGATCGACATATTCGCGGTCTTCTTCGTGGTCCTGGGGCTGTGGTTGTTCACCCTGCATTGGCACGCCCGCACCCCCCAACAATGGCTTTGGACCCTGTACTTGACCGCCGCGGCGTCGGGGCTGGGACTAGCCGTCAAGGCGGACATGGTGCCGGCGGTGATCCTGATGGCCCTGCTGCTGGCGGCGCGTTGGGTCAGGCCCTACCTGCGTCTGCGGAGCCGGGCCTTCGGCAGGTCCAGCTGGATGCTGCCGCCGGCCCCAGACGATCCCGCCGAGGCGCACCGGCGCACCACCGTGGCCGCAATCCGATGGGGATGGCACTACTTGGCGGGGGCAGTCCTGATCCTGCTGATCTTCTACCTGTCCTTCTTTCGTTACTGGACCATCCCGCACTCCGTCTACGTCAACTTCGCCGACTCCCAGGGCGCCCGATCTAGTTGCACCGGCTTCATCACCCAGGCTTCGCTGTGTCAGCTCCCGGTGGCGATGCCGATCCAGGAAGACCACATCGGCCCGGTCACGCTCTGGCTCCCGACCGGGTTCAACTTGGGGCAGTCGTTGGTCGACGTGGAGATGAACAGCCTCGGCGCCCTCAGCTACCAGGCAACCCTCAAGGCCACTCATCCCTTCGCCTCCGCGTTTTACGGCTGGCCGCTCGACGCCCACCCGGTGCTTTTCTACGCGGTCTACACCGGCAACGGGGTGGCAACCGCAAACGGACAGACAGTCTCCAACTACGCCTGGATCTCTGACATGGGCAACCCGGCAATCTTCTGGCTGGGGCTGCTCGCCCTGGCCGCCTGTCTCTACTGGACCGTGCGCCGCCGGGACCGCATCGCTCTCTTCATCCTGCTCGGGTTTCTGATCAACTGGCTGCTGCTGTGGTCATGGCCCTCGCGGATCCTGTTCTTCTACGAGATCCTGGAGGCGGTTCCATTCACCTGCATGGCGCTCGCCTACTTCTGCACCCGGCTGGCCCGCGTCCAATCGGCGCTCCAGGTGGGCCCGATCCGACTCGGTCCCTACAGCCTGCGGCCGCTGGCCGGGGCGGTGGTGCTGGCGGTGATCCTCAGCTTCGCGTACTTCTACCCGCTCTGGACCGGGCAGCCGATACCCTCCAACGACTTCTTCCAGCACATCTGGCTCCCGGGTTGGTACTGAAGCCGGCCCCGGGCTAGGGTGGGTTTCGGGCTGGCGGCGTACTGGCTGCTTGTCCTGGCCGCCGGGACGGCGGTACTCGACCTGGTCCCGCTCGACTGGCGCCTGGCGGAACGGGCGGCGGCGGCACTGGTGGCCGGCCTGGTCCTGAGCAGTCTGCTCAGCCTGGCCCTGGCGCTCTGGTGGGGGGTGGGGCCGGCGGCGGCGTTAGTCGGTCCGGCCTTGCTCCTGGTGGCCGCGACGGCGGTGCGCGCCGGTCGCTGGCTCGGTCGGCTCCACCAGGGCCCCCGAGCCTGGCTGCGATGGGCCAGCGGGCAATGGTTCCGGCCCGGAACCCGGGCGGGGCTGGTGACGCTGGTGGTGGTGGGGGGAGCGTTCTTTCTGATCTTCACCCGCGCGCTGCAGCAGTCCGGCGACTCCATAGTCGCCACCTATCCCACGGTCTGGTCGGACTGGTCGGTCCATGCCAGCTACGCGCAGAGCTTTCTCCTCGGTCACAATCTGCCGCCACAGGACACCTTGGAGTCGGCGACGGGGATGCGCTATCCATTTCTGCCCGATTTCCAGCCGGCCTTGCTGGAAAGCCTGGGCCAGAATCTGGCGGGGTCTCTGGACATCCCCTCCTGGCTGGTCTCCTGGGCGGCCGCGGTGCTGCTCTGGAGCCTCGGCTACCGGGTCACCCGGCGCAACTCGGCGGCGTCGGTGGCGATGGCCCTGGCGCTGCTGGGCGGGAGCCTGGGCTTCATCGGCCTCTACGGAGACGGCTGCCAGCAGCTGGCCAGCAGCACGGCCGGCTTCAGCGCCAGCTCCTGCACCAGCCTCAGTTCGCGCACTCCCGGCGCCGCCGCCGCCTTCCTGACCCACCTGCCGGTGGAGCTGACCCACCTGCCTCGTTCCTACGATGGCCAGGGCCAGACAGCCTCCGCTCTGGCCGACCTCCAATGGTACGAGCCGCTGCTGGTCTACTGGCTACCCCAGCGCGACTTCGAGTACGGAATGGCCCTGGTGGCTCTGCTCAGCCTCTTGCTCTGGGAGGCCTATCGGGGCCGGCGCCGAGAGCTGTTGATCGCGGCCGGGGTCGGCGCGGCCGCCCTCCCCTGGTTCAACCCCTTCGGCTACCTGATCGTGTTCCTGATCGGAGTCTGGTGGCTGGGGCGAGGTCGCTGGTGGCGCGGACTCGGCATCTACCTCCTTCCGCTCCTGGTGCTGGGGCTGCCCCGGATGCTCTACGTGGTGAGCGGTCCCCACGGCCAGTTGAACAACCCGGTGGGGACCAACCTCTACCCTGAGCTCGACCTGGGCTGGCTGGCCCACGCCGCCACCGCCTGCACCGCCAGCCAGTTCAACTTGGGCGGTGCCTGCGACGCCCTCTACCTGGCGGGATCCTCGCCGCTGACCGACATCAGATATGTGGTTCAGAGCCTGGCCAGCCCTCAGGTCTGGGCCGGCACGGCCGGGTTCTGGCTCGCCAACACCGGCATCTTCAGCCTGATCGCGATTGGGGTGCTGGTCCTGCGCCGGGTGCCCTCCAAGGCGGGCGCCGAGCTCGCCGAATTGGAGCTGACCCGCTTCTGGGCGCCCTTCTGGTTGCTCTTCCTGATCGGAAACCTGGTGGTGACCCAGCCCTGGAACTGGGACAACACCAAGCTGCTCGACTTCTGGTACGTGGGGGCGGCGATCCCGGTGGCCTGGCTGCTCTGCGCTCTGAGCGGGAGGCTCTGGTGGCGGGTCCTGGCCGGTGCCGGGATCCTCTCGCTGATCGCCAGCGGAGTGCTCAGCCTGGATATGGCACTGATCGGTCAGAGCTCGCTGGCCCAATCCCAGCCCTCCTCCACCACGATTGGCTGGGCCAGCGCCGAGGCGGAGCGCGTAGCCAGAGCGGTGCGGGCGCGCACGCCCGCCAACGCCATCTTCCTGACCGAGGGACAGCCGAACGATCCCGTGACCACCCTGGCCGGCCGAGCCGCGATGCTGGCCTACGACGGCTGGCTGTGGAGCTATGGCCAACCGCTCCGGAGCCGGGTGGAGGCGGTCAAGACCATCTATGCCGGCTGTCCCGAGCAGGGCAGTTGTTCGGTGGGACGATTGCTGCGCGCCTACGATGTGTCATACATAGAGTTCGAGCCCGGTGACTACAACGGAATCCCCACCAATCTGGGCTGGTTTGCGGCCCAGCATTTGCCCGTGGTCGTGCGCACCAGGAGCTATCTGATCTTCAACGTCCGTAGCCTGTGGCCTCCCAAGCAGTAGAGCCGGGGCCGCCCCGGGTCCCCCGCTGGGGCTGGGCCTGGCCGGTGGGCGCCCACCTGGTCCTGGTGCTGGCCGCCATCGCCATCACTTTGGTGCTGCTGGGCTTCTTCAACCTGGGGGCCTGGCACGAGGCGCTCTCGGGTTGGGATACCCGCTGGTATCTGCTGATCGCTCGGCATGGCTACCCGGTCAGCGACGGGTCGGAATGGGCCTACTTCCCGCTCTTCCCGGCCCTGATGATGGCGCTGGTGCATCTGGGCCTGGGTGCCCTGACCGCGGGGCTGCTGATCAGCCTGCTCGCCACCGCAGTCCTGGCCTATCTGCTGCAGCGGCTGGCCGCGATCGAGGTGGGCGCCGCCGACAGCGCCTGGGTGCCCTGGCTGCTCCTGCTTTCCCCGTTCGGCTTCTTCTTCTTCGCCGCCTACACCGAGGCGCTCTTCTATTCCCTGGTGGCGGCGACGTTGCTCAGCGCCCGCCGCGGCCACTTCCTGCTGGCGGGCCTGCTGGGGGCGCTGGCGTCGGCGACCAGGGTCACTGGCGTTTTCCTGCTCCTGGCGGTGCTGGTAGAGGCGCTGCAGCAGTCCAACTGGCACTGGCGACGGATACCAAGGGCGGCCCTGGGGGCCCTGGTTATCCCCCTTGGGGCGATCGGGTTCGCTGCCTTCGCTCAGCTCCGGACCGGCAGCTTCCTCGCCTACACCCGAGCTGAGGGCATCCACTTCGGGGTCAGGCTGGCCTGGCCCTGGGTGGGGCTCACCGGGACCGCGCCGGCCGCTCTCAGCAACAACCCGGTGCTGCGCTCCGCCTTCGTGCCGGAGGTGGCGGCGGGCGTCCTGGGGATCCCCATATTGGTCATCGCGGCGCGCCGGCTTCGGCCCATGTATTCAGTGTTCATGACCCTCAGCTGGCTAGCGGCGGTCTCCCTGGCCTTCTGGCGCAGCGTGCCTCGCTACGAATTCGCCCTGTTCCCGATTCTGTTCGTACTGGTGGCCGTCACCCAGCGCCGGCACTGGATCCGCTGGGTGCTGCTGGTGGCCGGAGGCCTCTCCATGGCCTACGGGGCCTCGCTGTTCGCGAGGGGACTTTGGCTCGACTGACCGACGTTCACTGCCATCTGCTCCCGCCGGGACTGCGCCAGCCGCCCGCTCCCAGCTGGAAGGACCCCTGGTTCGCCGCTTGCCATGCCGACGGCGCCCGCTTCGCCGACGGCGACCAGGTCATCCAGGCCCTCGACCAGGCGGGGTTGGAGCGGGCGGTCATCTTCGGTTGGCCCTTTGCCGACCCGGGGCTGCTGGCCGAGGTCAACGACTACGTGGCGGCGGAGGCGAGGGCCTCGGCGGGCCGGCTGGTGGGGCTGGCCATGATCAACCCCGGCCGTCCTGGATGGGACCAGGAGCTGGCCCGCTGCCAGGCTATGGGCCTGAAAGGGGTGGGGGAGATCAACGCGGATGCCCAGGGCTTCGAGCTGGCCTTCGACGGGGGGTTGCGCGAGGCGCTGCTCACCCTGGTCGAGATGAACTGGCCGGCCATGCTCCACGCCAGCGAGCCGGTCGGCCACGAGTACCCGGGCAAGGGCAGCGCCGGCCCCCGGCTGCTCTGGCGGCTGCTGGCCCCGGCTCTCAAGACCGCTCCCCAACTGAGACTCTGCCTGGCTCACCTGGGCGGCGGGCTGCCCTTCTACGCTCATATGCCCGAGGTTGGCCAGCTCTGCCGCCAGCTCTGGTTCGACACCGCCGCCCTGCCCTTTCTCTACCAGCCGCAGGCGCTGGCAATGGTCGAGGAGCTGCTGGGGCCGGGACGGATCTGCTTTGCGAGTGACTTCCCGTTGCTGCTGCCCGCCCGCTGCCGGGAGCAACTCCTGGGCCTGTCGGAGGCCTCCCGGCAGTCCCTCTACCTCGAAGCACCGGAGGCCTGGTTGGGCGGCGGCTGAGCGGCCGCCGCCGACGGTGGTCTGGGGGAGCGGCTCTCGTCGACCCCGCCGATACCCCGACAATCTCGGCCATGGAATCCAGCCCGCTCCCGCTCGCCTTCGCGCTCATCTCGATGGAGGGACCTGACCAGTACAGCCAGGCGGGTGGCCTGGGGGTCAGGGTGACCCAGCTGAGCCGGGCGCTGGCTGCCGCCGACTATCCCACCAGGGTCTACTTCCTCGGCGATCCCCAGCTGCCTGCGGCGGAGTCGTGGGGCGAGGTGGAGTTGTGCCGGCTGGCCCAGGAGATCTCCCGGGAGTTCCCGGGGGGCGTCTACCAGGGAGAGATGCTCAAGGTCAGCTACCTGGCGGACAGATTCCCTCCGCAACTGGTCACTGACTGGGTCTTGCCCCAGCTTGAGGCTGGCCGACTGCCGGTGTTGCTCTTCGAGGAGTGGCAGACGGCGGCCTGGGCCCGGGGAACGTTCGAGATGCTCTGGGAGCGGGGCCTGGCCGACCGCTGCCTCCTGCTTTGGAACGCCAACAATCAATTCGGCTTCGAGCGAGTGGACTGGGTGGGGCTGGATCAGGCCGCTGCCATCACCACCATCAGCCGGCACATGCGGCTTTTGGTCGAGGGCTTCGGGGTCGACCCCATCGTCATCCCCAATGGCATTCCCGAAGAGCATCTTCTGCCGGTAGATCAGGCAGCTGTGGCGGCGCTGCGACGGGCGGCTGGAGGACGGCAGGTGCTGCTCAAGGTGGGCCGCTTTCACCGGGACAAGGGCTGGATCCAGGCGGTGAAAGCCCTTGGCGAACTCCGGGCCGCCGGCCGGCCACTGCGGATGCTGGCCCGGGGCGGCAACGAGCGCTATCGCCAGGAGGTGATGGGTGCGGCGGCCCAGGCTGGACTTCGGGTAGAGCGCTGGGAGGAGGAGATCCACCAGGTGGGGGACCTGGTCCAAGCCCTGGAGGCGACCCCGGAGGTGGACCTCCTGGAGCTGGTCCGCTTTCTGCCCGAAGAGCTGCTGCCGCTGCTCTACGCGTCCTCCCTCGCGGTTTTGGCCAACTCTGGATTCGAGCCCTTCGGGCTGGTCGGGCTGGAGACCATGGCCAGCTGCGGGCTGGCGGTGGTGGGGGCGACCGGCGAGGACTACGCCCGACATCTTCACAACAGCGTGGTGATCGAGACCAGCGACCCCAGCGAACTGGCCCAGGCGATCGCCACCGTGGCGGCCGACCCCGAGCGGGCGGAGCGGATCCGACAGGCCGGCAGGGAGATGGCCGGTGCCTACTGCTGGCCGCAGGTGATCGAGGGGGACTTCCTGCCCCGGCTCTCGCTGCTGGCCCGCCGGCGGGGGATCGCCTGGCCTCTAGACCGTCTCGACTCTTGAACCCCGGCCACCCTCCCCTGCCGAACTTGCCCAGGGCGAGAACGGGCCGCCCCCAGGCGGTGCTGCTGCTGGTGGCGTTCTGGGTGGGATTCAACCTGCGGGCCTCGCTTCTGGGCGTCCCTCCGGTCCTGGACCTGGTCCGCTCCACCGACCACCTCACCTACGCGGCCGCCGGGTTGGTCACCGCCCTGCCCATCTTGGCCTTCGGCATCATGGCCTTCCCCGGCGCCGGGCTGGTGCGGCGCTTCGGAGGCTTTCGGGTCGTCGCCGTCGGACTGGCGGTAGCCGCGGCCGGGGAGCTGGGCCGTGCCCTGCCCGGAGGCGCCGCGCCGCTCTACCTGGGAACGGTCCTGATGGGCACGGGGATCGCGCTGACCCAACCGGGGCTTCCCGCCATGCTGCAGCGCTGGTTCCCGGGCCAGGTCCAGCTGGCCTCGGTGACGGTGACTCTGGGGATCACGGTGGGGGAGACGGTGGCAGCCAGCATCACCCAGCCCCTGCTGCTGCCATGGGTTCACAGCTGGCAGGCGACCATGGTCTGCTGGGCACTGCTCGGCGCCAGCTGCGTCCCGATCTGGCTGTGGGGGGTGCCGCGGGCCAAGGCGGGCCTGGCGGGGGACGCGCCCTGGGCGTTCCGGGAGCTGCTGCTGAGGCCCCGGCTCTGGGCCGTCTACCTGCTTTTCGGTGGGCAATCGCTGGTCTTCTTCTCCTCCAACACCTGGATCCCGACATCGGTGGCGGGCGGTCCGCACTCCGCTCTGGCCAGCTTGTCCCTGGCCACCTTGAACGGGGTGATGATCCCGACCGACGTTCTCCTAATCCTGGTCGCCCGGCCCTTTGCGACCCAGCGCTGGTTCTACCTGGCCAGTGCCTCAATCACCCTGGCCGGCGCAGCCGGTTGGCTGCTGGCCGGGCCCCGGGCCCCGTTGCTGTTCGCGGCCCTGATAGGGATCGGGGTCGCCCTCAACTTCGCGGGCTTGCTGGCCTACCCGGCGATGGTGGCTGGGCCCGCCCAGGTCGCGTCACTCAGCGCCGCCATGCTCAGCTTCGGGTACGCCGCGGCCTTCTTTGGGCCCTTCCTGGGTGGGGTGGCCCTGGATCTCGGTGGGGGCCGAAACTCGCCGTTCATCCCCATCACCCTGGCGGCGGTGGTGATGGTGGTGGCGGCGCTGGCGGCACCCTGGGGTGGTGGTGCGACCGGCGAGCATGGCAGAAACCGGGCTGTCATGGGATTGAGTTGACCGCCTTCGGACCGGCTCCTGGGCCGCCGCTTGGCAAGGGGGGCGGGCGGGAAGGCCACAGCCGCCTCGGTCTGGCTCCGGCAGGTGGCTGTCCCGGAGTCTCTGGCCGGATGATCCGTCATCCCGAACTCCCAGCCGCACCTGCGCCTCGGTATCCTGGCTAAGTGGATTTTGAGCAGCATCTCGCCCACTTCCGCCACGAGGGGGCGACCGCCGTTTCCCTGGCCGGGGGCGACCTGGATGCGCCTATCCCCTGCTGCCCGGGGTGGTCGGTGGGCGATGTAGCGGCTCATCTAGCCCAGGTCTACGAGCACAAGATCGCCTGCACTGAGCTCGGAGTCGAGCCCGACCCTTGGCCCCCGGACTGGCCCGCCGGGCGCGACCTGGGCGGCTGGCTCAGCGATTCCCAGGGGCGGCTGCTGGCCTTGATGGAGGGGCTGGGGCCGACCGCACCATCCGCCACCTGGTACCCGCCCGACCAGACGGTGGGCTTCTGGGCCAGGCGCATGGCCCATGAGACGGTCATCCACCGGGCCGACATGCAGTTGGCGCTGGGCGGCCTGGAGCCGATTCAGGCAGACCTGGCCGCCGACGGCGTCGACGAGGTCCTCAATGTCATGCTGGCCGGGGACTGGTCAGATGCGCCGGATGACGGATGCCGGGGCCAGCGGGCTCAGATTTCGACCGCGGGCCGCGATTGGCTGGTGACATTGGACCAGGCCAAGGTCACCGTCACCGAGGCGCCCGGAACCGCCGACGCGGTGCTCGAGGGCGACCCCTCGGACTTGGACCTATGGCTATGGGGCCGCCGCGGTGATGAGGGCCTGTTGGGGCCCGATGGCGGCGAGGTCCTGAGGTTGCTGCGAGGCCGGCTCCGGCTGGCCACCCAGTGAGCCCAATCCACGGCCGGGCAGCCGCAGCCAGCCACCCAACCCGGGTGCCGGGATCGGTCGGCCTCGGTCGGCTCGCGGACGGGGGCGAAGGGGGCGATCGGCGAGGGCGGCAGCGTGGCTGAGTTCGGGACGGCTTCTGAATGGGACGTCGACGACGCCCTGCGAATCCGGGTGCGCCGGGTCGGGCCTTGGGACAACGCCGCCTACGTGGTCGCTTGTCCCGAGACAGACCAAGCCGTGCTCATCGACGCCGCCAACGAGCCGGACCGGCTGATCGAGGCGATCGGCAACCTGCAACTGGTGGCCATCCTGGAAACCCACGGCCACCAGGATCATTGGCAAGCCTTGGCCGACGTTCAGGCCCAGTTCCCCGGTGCTTGGACGGGAGCCCATCCCGCCGACTTGGCAATGTTCCCGGAGCCGCCCCCCAGCCGGGCCCTGGAGCATCAGCAGATAGTGAAATTCGGCAACCGCCAACTCCAAGTCCTATACACGCCGGGTCACACTCCCGGCAGCATCTGCTTCCTACATCCGGGTTTCGTCTTCACCGGCGACACCTTGTTCCCAGGCGGTCCCGGCGCCACCCAGCCCCCGCTCGGACACTTCCCAACCATCGTCGAGAGCATTCGATCCCATCTGCTGCCGCTGCCCGCCGAGACCGTTGTCTATCCGGGGCACGGTGGGCCAACGTCCATCGGGGCCGAGGCTCCACAGTTCAACGGATGGGTCGCCCGAGGCTGGTGACAGAGAGCTGAGATCCGACGGCCTAGGAAGTGACCGGGGGCATGGCGGGCGCGGGCCGCGTCGGGGGCCACCGCCGCCGCCGCTGAAGGCTCGGCAGGGGTCGTAGTTCGGACGGCGGACCAACCGAGGCTCGGTGACCCTGCCTAGCCGAGCAGGCAGAATTCATTGCCCTCGGGGTCGGCCAGGACCACCCAGGACACCTTGCCTTGGCCGATGTCGACCCGGCGAGCCCCGTGCTGGGTCAGGCGCTCCACCTCCTCCGACTGGGTCCGATCGATGGCCCAGAT
>Ga0307372_10007527_pt1 | contig 15563 bp, 16 predicted proteins | sample OX1MG_FD_202533 | JGI IMG/M metagenome (GOLD analysis project Ga0307372, IMG submission 202533) | Soil microbial communities from Risofladan, Vaasa, Finland - OX-1 | ecosystem: Environmental > Terrestrial > Soil > Coastal area > Acid sulfate soil | place: Finland: Risofladan, Vaasa | collected... | reverse complement strand
CGAGCATCGTCTCCATCGTGCGCAGGATGACCTCCTGCTTGTGATCGAGCGCTCGATCGCGCTCACGCAGCTCATATTCCTCCGCCAGCCGCGTATAAAGCCGCTCGAGCTCGGGATGATCCCAGAGAAGATCGGGCTTCTCGCTCGTGGCCACGCGGCCAACCAGGTTGTGCTGGACGAGCAGCGCATTGCCGATTTGTCGGAGCAGCGGGCGTCCGCCGATGCCGAGGCGGCCGCGCCGACGAAGCATTTCCGCCATGGGCTCAATTCGGTCGAAGGCGTGGGCGACGCGCGTCTCGTAGTGCGCCAGAATCAAGCTTTTCGCGAGGACGTCAGCGACGGTCTGGATGCGTTCGGTGGTCACTTCCTTCAGCGTAATCGTGCCGTCGAGATCGATCTGATCATCGGAATCGGCACGGATTGCGATGCGCGTTTCGTCGGGTTCGCGCGCCTCAAACGGGTCGATAATCAGCGGCGCGAGCCGATCAAGCAGTGCACTCTCCGCATCGGGCTGCACGTTCAACAGGACGATGACGCCATAGCGGAACAGCACCGCGACGCCGCCTTCGCGGACGCGAATCACGAGCGGCGCGCGACCGAGCGTGTCCTGCTGCTCGAGGCCACGCGTGTCGATCCGCTCGCCGAGCAGAATGGCCCGCACGCCGATCGGGTGTCGCGCCAGCAACATTTCGATCGGTTCAGCGGGCGTGCTTAAATCGGGCATTGTCGGATCACCTGATGCCTTAACTTAGGCATCGCCGCGGTATCGATCCATGGCGCATGACCGAACGACTGCGCTCCGCAGAGGGTCATGGCGCCAATGAGATCGGCACCAATCAACAGGAAACGCCGCGTCGCACCCGTCGTTCCGAACGATACGCCGCGTCGGCACAGTCGTTCGCGGCACATCAAAGGTGGCTGGTCGTCTGCTCCGGCGACGAGTGACCGAGCGTAGCGAGCCCCTCCTCGAGGTAGTCGCCGAGTGCCGGCATGCCGACGAGATAGTCGGCGGAGTGCCGACGGTGCCGCTCGCCGGCGAGACGTCGGGCGTCCGACCATTCGTTTCGATCGAAGTCGCCGCGCCCGACCCACGCGAGCGCGATCAGGTCGATGACCTCGTCGTCGTCGAGCGAATCGATCGCACCGCGCAGCTCCTCGAGCGTCGGATCATCCTCGTAGTCCTCGAGTATTTCGCGGTCGGCGTCGTCGGTCGGGTTCGAACCGGGATCGGGCTCGACCGGCTCGACCTTGGCGTCGAATTCCCGTGCCTTGACGATGATGAAGCCGACCTTCTCGGGATTGATGTTGAGCGCGACCGGGTTTTTGGTTTGGTTCATGGTCCGCATGACTCTCTCCTGCATGATCGAGAAGCCAGCCTACCGGGGTGGGCCTTGAGCACCTTGATTCAGGTCAACCGGCGGACAAGGGCCGCAACCGGCCGCGCGCCGGTGGAACCCCCGAGCATCAGATCAGGGCTCCAGCACGTAGCGTCCGGGCGCGTCCGCAAGCGGTGGGAATCCCTTGTCGGTAGCGCCGATGGCCGGCGGCTCCGTCGGCGACGACGAATGCCTCGCGAGCCATCCGACCCACGCCGACCACCATGATCCCTTGACAGCCGGCGTCGTCGCGGCCCACGTCTCGGGATCGACATACCGGCAGTCGGCGTCGCGCTGCGCGATTTGATAGCTACGGCCAGGATGACCCGGCTCGCTGACGATGCCGGCATTGTGCCCGCCGGACGTCAGGACGAACGTCAATGCGGTATCGGTCAAAAGGTGAAGCTTGTAGACCGATCGCCAGGGCGCGACGTGATCGCTCTGCGTCGCGACCACGAAGACGGGCGTGTGAACGTCGGTCAACGCAATCGGGCGTCCCTCGACGCGATATTGCCCCTCGGCGAGCTGGTTCTCCGCGAACATGCGGCGCAAATATTCGGAATGCATGCGGTAGGGCATCCGCGTCGCATCGGCGTTCCAGGCCATCAAGTCGTTCATCGGCATGCGTTCGCCCTTGAGGTATTGGCGCACGCCTTGCGACCAGATTAGGTCGTTGGAGCGCAACAGCTGGAACGCGCCCGCCATCTGGCGGGTATCGAGATAGCCCTGCTCCCACATCGTGTCTTCGAGATAGGCGATCTGGCTGTCGCCAAGGAAGAGCGTCAGCTCGCCCGCCTCGGTGAAATCGGTCTCCGCGGCAAACAGCGTGACGGTCTTGAGCCGCTCGTCGTGATCGCGCGCCATCGCGGCCGCCGCGATCGCCAGCAGCGTACCACCCAGACAATAGCCGCAGGCATGCACCTTCTGGCTTGGACAAATCGCGCCGATCGCGTCGAGCGCGTGGCCGATTCCGAGACGCCGGTAATCGTCCATGCCGACATCGCGTTGCTCGGCTGTCGGATTGCGCCATGAGACGACGAAGACAGTGAAGCCTTGCCCGACAAGGTAGCGAACGAGCGAATTCTCCGGCGACAGATCGAGGATGTAATACTTCATGATCCAGGCGGGCACGATCAGCATCGGCTCCGGTCGCACGGTTTCGGTCGTCGGTGCATATTGGATGAGCTCGATGAGCTCGTTGCGATAGACGACCTTGCCCGGCGTTATGGCCACGTCGCGGCCGACGACAAATGCCTCGGTTCCGACCGGCTTACGACCGGCGACGGCACGCTCCCAGTCCTCAATGAGATTCTGCGCGCCGCGTACGAAGTTCTGGCCGCCCTCCGCGAGAGTCTGGCGCAGGATTTCCGGGTTGGTGAACGGAAAGTTGGAGGGCGCGAAAATATCGAGGATTTGGCGCGTGGCAAACGCGGCCACGCGCTCGTGCCGCGGTGCCACGCCGCGAATTCCGGTGGTGGCCTTGTGCCACCACTGCTGCTGCAGCAAGAACGACTGATAGATCGCCGAAAAAGGAAACTGTTGCCATTCCGGGGCGGCAAATCGCTTGTCCTGGATCAGCGGCTCGATGCAGGGCGGGCAGTCCACGCCCTTGCAGACACGCGACAGGTACAGCGCCAGCCGCACCCATTTCCGCATCGCTTTTTCGACCAAGTTGGCCTGCTTGCCGGGTGCATTGGCGAGATGAATGCCCCAGTCGAAGTACGCGATCATCAGCGCCGCCGGCGATACAGACGCCGTGAAACGGCCCTGCCAGGCGTGCACGAGGCGATCGAAGACCTCGGCGCGCGCCGTATCGGCCGCCGGCTCGTCGGGCGCCAGAGAGGCGTCGGGAATGGGCAGTGGCGAGGACGGCACTGGTTTACCGGCGGCGTGAGATGCCGGCCGGCGAGGCTTTTCGGGAATTTGGGTGTCAGGCATTGCCGCGTGTCCGTGATACAGGCCCGAACAACCATGGGCGCTTCACGACCTACCGGCCTTGATCTGGGTCAAAGCCTGAGCCACGCGGCGGCGGCCATGCGCCAGGACAGGCCGGTTGATCTACATCAAGGCCGAGGCGGCCCGGACGCACGATCCTGGTCGCCATCGAGGAGAGAATGACGCGCGCAACACCCTTTCAGATCGTCGGCCGCTTCGTGTTCGAGAACACCGCCGCGGTGCGAAACCGCGCACTCCGTCCGCAGGCACGCACGGCTCAACAAGGCGGTGACTGGGCGGCGACGTTCGCGTTCTTGCTCGCCATCGCGATTGCGGCGGCGGCGCTATGGCGCCTCGGATTCTAGGAGGGCGCCGCTAATCGTCGACGACCGCGACGGCGTTGATCTCGATCAGGCAGCGTGGATCGGTCGCCAGCTGAACGACCTGCACGGTCGTCGTCGCCGGCTTCGCATCGCCGAAATACTCGGCCCAAGCGCGGTTGAGCGCGTCTTGATCGGATAGGTCGGTGACAAACCGGTCGGCTTTCACCACGTCCGCAAAACTCGCGCCGACGGATTTGAGCCCGCGCGCGAGATTTTCGAGCGCCGCCCGAGCCTGCCCGGCCATATCGCGCGGCATCGACGCAAACTCCTCGGGCCGGTGTGGATGATGGTGGTAAACTGGCGCGGCGGTAACGCCCGCGAGATAAACCGTCGTGCCGCCGCGTACCTTGATCGCCGGCGCATAAGGCATCCACATCGTTGGCGCGTCGGGCCAATGGACATGTTCGATTGCTTTCGTCATCGTGATCGCCTCTCCGCGCGGCCATTCCGGACCCACTTTAGACGCTTCGTCGCCCGGACCGAAATGGCGGTCGAACGCGGACAGAGCGCGGTGCTAGATTGGGGGCTTACCGCGTCTGCACTGCCGCGCGCGATCCCCACTGGATTCCGAGGAACCCGACCATGAACCAGGACGCCAAGAAGACTGCGTTGCGCATGATTCCCTATGGCATCTACGTCCTCACCGCCGACGACGGCAAAGGCCATGTCGCGGCGGCCACGGTCAACTGGGTCACGCAGACGGCGTTTGCGCCGCCCCTGCTCGTCGTCGGCGTCAAGGCCGACGCGCTGTCGTACCAAACCGTCAAGACGGCGGGCTCCTTCGTCCTCAACATGCTTGGCAAGGATCAGAAGTCGCTCGCCTTCACATTTTTTCGTCCAGCGGACGTGAGCGAAGGCAAACTCAGCGGCCAGGGCTATCATAAAGGTGCGACCGGCGCGCCGATCCTGAACGACGTTCCCGCCGCGGTCGAATGTCGCGTCAAGACCATCGTCGCCGAGGGCGATCATCACATCGTCGTCGGCGAGGTGATCGAAGCTCATGTCATGAAGCCGCCATCCGGTCGGCCCGACGCAGCGATCCTCGAGATGAAAGATCTGGGCGACAACGTGTTCTACGGCGGATGAACGGCATCGCGCGCTGCAACCGCTGAGGCCAACCCGTGCCGCTCGATCCGCTCCTCATCAAATTCGCATTGATCCTCGGCCTGTCGCTGTTCTTCGGCCTCGCGTTCGAGGATTTTCACCTACACACGGGGCTGTCGCGTCCGGGTGGAATCCGCACGTTTCCACTCCTCGCGCTATCGGGCGGTCTGCTTTACCTGCTCGATCCCGACCGCAAGGTGCCGCTGGCGATCGGTCTGCTGATCCTCGGCGCGTGGCTCGTGGTGTCCTACCGCCAGCAGCTTCGCGAAGGCGGCGCCGACGGCCGATTCAATGTCGAGCTGGTTGCGCCCATCTGCAATGTGCTCGCGTATCTGATGGGTCCGGCGGCGCTCGCCTTGTCACCCTGGCTCGTCGTCGCCACGACGGTGGCCGCTGTCCTGCTACTGACCGGACGCGAACGCCTCCATGCGCTGGCCCAGCGCATGCCAATCGGCGAAATCGTCACCGCGGCGGAATTCCTGATCCTCACCGGTATCGTCCTGCCGCTGTTGCCGGATCGTCCAGTGACCGCGCTGACCGCGATCACGCCATACAAGGCGTGGCTGGCGCTCCTCGTGGTTTGCACGCTCTCTTACGCCAGCTACGTGCTGCAGCGCTTCTTCACGCCGGCGCACCGCGATCTCGCCGTCGCCTTGCTCGGCGGGCTCTATTCGTCGACAGCGACGACAGTTGTGCTTGCACGGGCGACAGCGGCCGAGCCGGCCTCCAACGCGCTGGCGCAAGCAGGCATCATCCTAGCGACGTCGATCATGTATCTGCGCATATTGGTGATCGTCGCTATTTTCGACATGCCGCTGGCTATCGGCATTGCGCCGACCGCCATCGTCCTGTCCTTGGCGGGCGCGGCGATGGCGGGCCTGCAATACCGCCGCGCCCGCGGAATTGCGTCCACGGCGAAACGCACCCGTCCGCGGAATCCGCTCGAGCTCACGGCCGCGGCGATTTTCGCCGTGCTCTTCGTCGTTACGTCGATTGCCACGCAGTGGGCGGAAAGCCACTTCGGCGCGCTCGGCGTGAACGCGCTCGCCGCCGTCGTTGGCTTTGTCGATATCGATCCGTTCGTCTTGAGCCTAGCTCAGGCCGGTCCAGGCGCCATGCCGACCGGCGCCTTGATCAGCGCGGTCCTGATCGCGATGTCATCCAACAACGTGCTCAAGGCAGCATACGCCGTAGGCTTCGCTGGCTGGCGCGCGAGCCTGCCCGCGGCGGCGGCGCTTGTGGTGCTTGCGGCCGGCGGTATCGCTGCGGCGGCGATTCGCTAGCTCGGCGCGCTGGTGCTGGCGAGCGCGCGTGATGTGATATAATGTATCATGGTGCGTCCACTCCGAGACCGATCATGAGTGAGAAGGGCCGACGCGGCGTGGCGGCGCAGCTGAATCGGGCGGCGCAGGCCTGCACGCGCGCGGGCGCGCAGCTCACGGACTTGCGCCGCTCGGTTCTCGCGCTGATCCTCGAAGCCGAGGGGCCGGTGACCGCCTATGAGCTGCTGGATCGCCTCAAGAAAACCCGCAAGGGCGCCGTACCGCCGACCATCTACCGCGCGCTCGACTTCCTGATGGCGCAGCGTCTGGTTCACAAGCTGGAGCGCTTGAACGCGTTCATTCCGTGTGCCGAGACCGGCCACCAGCATGTGGCCCAATTCCTGATCTGCCGCGAATGCGGCACGGTTGCGGAAATCGAGGATCGTGCCGCCACCAAAGCGCTGGAGAATGCCGCCGAGCGCGAAGGATTTCATCCGCGCAATGCCATCGTCGAGATCGAGGGCACCTGTGCGATCTGCTCGCGGGCGTCCTAAGCGGAATTGCCGGCGGTATTTCGACCGACCCATGTCCATGGAAGATTGGCGACCAGATAGACCGTCACGCTGAGTGCGGTGATCCAGAAGCTCGTCGGCCAATCGGTATAGAACGCCAGCGTGAGGCCGAGCCATGCCTCCGCGAGCGCGAGAGCGGCTGACAGCAATACGCCTGCCATCACGGAGCGCGTCAATCGCAACGCCGCCGCCGCCGGACCGACCATCAAGGCAAAGACCAGCAGCACACCGACGATCTGAGCACATTCGGCTGTCGCCAAGGCGACGATCGCCAGGAACAGCACGGAATAGAGGCGCAGCGAAACGCCCTTCGCCTCGGCAAGCTCCGGCCGCAAGCTGGCGAACAGCAGCGGACGGGAAACGACGGCGAGCAAGCCGAGACTGAGCGCGCCGAGCGCCAGCAGCGTCCAAACAGTCTGGATGTCGACAGCGAGGACATTGCCGAATAACAGCGACGTGGCCTGCGTCGCGAAAGAGGTGAAGAAGTGCAGGAACAGCAAGCCGAGGCCGAGCGACAAGGCAAGCACAAGGCCGATTGCGACATCGCGCTGCGCCAGCCGTTCACCCATGAAACCCATGCCGAGGCCGGCTGCCAAGGTCATCATCACCAGCCCCCAGAGCGGCGAAACGCCGATCAACACTGCGCCCGTCGCGCCGGTGAATCCAACATGCGCGAGCGCATGACCGGCGAAGGTCTGGCTCCGCAAAACGAGGAAATATCCGACCGCGCCGGCAACGACCGCAACCACGCTCGCAGCGGCGAATGCGGTGCGCATGAAATCGTATTCAAGCATGGCCGGAATGCGCCCGGTGTGGCTCGTGCGGCACAGCGTGATCGTGCAAGTGCCCGTCGCCTTCCACGTGATGGCCGCCCGACATTACGAAGATGCGTCCCTTGATGCGCACCACTTCGATTTCCGAACCGTAAAGATGCGAGAGCACCGGGCCGGTAATGACTTCGTCGACGGTTCCGAGCGCGGCATGGCCGCTGCCGAGATAAAGCACCCGATCGATGGCGCCGAGCAGCGGATTCAATTCGTGGGCGCTGAACAGGACGGTGATCCTCAGATCGCGCTGTAGCGCCTTCACCAGATCGATCACCTCGGTTTGATGACGAGGATCGAGGCTGATCAATGGTTCGTCCAACAACAGCAAACGCGGACGGCCGATGAGCGCTTGTGCCAGTAGAAGCCGTTGGCGTTCACCACCCGAGGTCTCCGCCAACGGTCGGCGTGCCAGCATTCGTGCGCCGACCAGATCGAGGGCGCGCTCGACCTCGGCCCGATCTGCCCGGCGCAAAATCGGCAGGCCGAGGCGGTGGCCGTTCACGACGCTGGCAACGAAATCCCAACCGCTCAGCCGTGCGATGGCCGGCATACCGTGGACTTGCGGCATATAGCCGATCGCGGAATTGCCGCGCGTCGCCGGCTGGCCGAGGACGCGGATGGTGCCGCGGCTCGGCGGCAGCAACCCGAGCACGGCCCGCATCAGCGTCGTCTTCCCCGAACCATTCGGTCCCAAAACGCCGACGAACTCACCGGCCGCGACATGCAGGCTGACACCATCGAGGACGACGCGATCGCCGAGTACCAAGCGCACGTCGCGCAATTCGATCGCGTTCATCACCTGCTATTTCGGCAAGGCGTGGTCGACGGCATCGAACTCGCTCGCCATCCACTGTTGATATGTCTTGCCGGGTGGCTCAGTTTCCGCCGCGCCGACGACCGGAATATGCGATGCCTTGGCAAGCTTCATCATGCGCTCGGCAATCGGGTCCGAAGCTTGGCTGTTGTAGACCAGCAGCTTGACTTTATGCGTCTTGAGATCGTCCTCGAAAGCAGCCACATCCGAGGCGCTCGGTTCGGTATTATTCATCACCGCCAGCTGGAAGGTCTTGTTCCTGACCCGCATGCCGAGCGCGTCGAACATGTAGCCAAAAACCGGCTCCGTCGCCGTCACCGGCGTTCCGGCCAACCGCGCATGGAGAGTGGCGATCTTTGCCTGGATCGGTTTGATCGATTGCCGGAACCGCGCCAAGCGCTGCTCATAGTCCGACCGGTGAGCGGGATCGACGCCGCTTAGATCATTCGCCAACGTCTTTGCGAGTGTCAGCATCGTGCGCGGATCATACCAGATATGCGGGTTGTCCCCCGATTTCTTGCCGACGAGCGCGGCCACGTCGATGCTTTTGCGGTTGATGCTGTGCGCGGCACCCAGCAATTTCGAAACCCACGGATCGTAATCGATGCCGCTATAAATCACGATGCGCGCGGCCGACATGGCCCGCGCGACGGACGGGCTGGCTTCGAACAGATGCGGATCCTCATCGGGGTTGCTGAGGATGCTCGTCACCGTCACATCGGCGCCGCCGATCTGCTGCGCGACGTCGCCGTAGAAGTTCTCGGCCGCGACGATCGGAATGGGGCCCGCGGCAAATGCCGGGGTCACGCCCAGAAGCGCGGCGACAACAGCCGCAACGGAAAGGCGCTTCATGTCGGCTTCCCCTCTCGAAGGATTACGTATGAAAATGCGCTTGATTGGCTGCGACGATATAACGTAGCGTCCGGGCCGTCTGGGGTAATGATATAATATACGGCTCACCGCTCTACAATGTCTTCATGTCGCGCCGACGGTGAGCGGGCCGACCACGGGCCGTTGACCGGCGATGATTTCCGACCACTACCTGTCGTTCACGTGGTCGAGCGCCTTTCTGGTGCCGTGGCTGGCGTTCCGGTGCGCTAAAACGACGCGCCCGTTCGGCGGCCCCACGAAACTCCATTCATTTTGGCCGGGAAGCGGCGCTTCCGCTGCTAATCGCCGATTGATTCAAATCAAGGGATGGGCCCGGCACCGGTGCAATGCTTCTGATTCGCAGGTTCCGGTTTGCGGATCGGCGGGCTCGATGCAAGGAGCGTCCACCGATGCAGGTCACCGATCCCGTTTGCGACATGCAGATCGATACCGCCAAGGCCGCGGCGATCGAGGTCCTGCAGAATCAGACTTATTACTTCTGTTCCGTGGAGTGTTTCGAAGCGTTTCGGCAGAATCCGGAACGCTACGTGAAGAAACCGGTCGAGACCGGAAACGGCCGCGGCTCCGAGAGCCATCGCGGCTAAGCCGGCGAACCCAAGCGGAGTGAAGGAGAACGACGATGGATTATGCAACCCCCAGTACGACGCTCGAAAGCCTCGACGAGCGATCGTCGCTTTTGCAGCGCGCCCTGCGCGCGCTCGGCATGGCCGGCGAAAACCCCGCGCTGACCTCTCGGGTCACGCCGCTCGCCATCGACGCCATGCGGATCGCCATCGGGCTCGTGGTGCTCTACGACGCTTGGGCGTCGCTGACCTGGCAGCACAAAACGGAGATGGCGCACTTCCTCGGCGTCGGAATGGAGAGCGCCTGGGTGGCGTTGACGGTTGCTGCCATCGCGTTCGTCGAATTGGCGATCGCTGCGAGCCTCTTATCCGGCCGGGGCGTCCGGGTGATGGGCTGGGTCGGCGTCGCCTACGGTCTGGCGATCTGGATCGTCATGGAACATGGCGGCGATTTCGGCCAGGACGCGACCGATCCGGGTGTCGGCCTGCCCTACGCCATCATGTTTCTCTTTGTCATCGGCGCCGACCGCTTACGCCGCGAGAAGGATGCGTCGCACAACGAGATCCTGGCTTTCGCCCGCATCGCCTTCGGCCTGCTGTGGGGCTATGACGCCGTCCTCAAGTTCCAACCCTATTTTCTCAATCATTATCTCGACTACCTGACCGCCGCGCAGAAAGACGTCGGCGCCACAAGCTGGCAAGGCATCTATGACCAGGCGTGGGTCGCGGTCAGCGCGGCGATCGGCCCGAAGCTCGTTGCCATGCTGGTGGGCGTCGCGGAAGCAGCGCTAGCGATCGGCCTGATCTCGGGCCGCGGTCTCAGGGTGCTCGGCCCCATCGGTATCGCGCTCTCCTTGGTGATCTGGACGACGGCCGAGGAATGGGGCGGACCCTACAGCGCCGGCGCATCGACGATGATGCCCATGGTGCTGCTGGGCACCGCGATCATCTATGCGCTCATCTTCGGATACGTGTGGATCTTGTACAACCCGCTCGAGCTGATCGGCGGCGGGCGGACGAAGCGATAAGCTCGTTCAGCGCCTTCCCGGGCGCGATCTTCAGCGAGACATCGACATCCGGGCGGTTCGCGAATGCGGCGGAGCCGGTCCGCGACTGTCGTGTCGACTTAAGGTATGGAGGCATCCCGATGATGGTGCAATCGAAGCGTCGATCGAACCGCGCGGCGAAATCGCCGGGCAAGCGCATCGGCCTCGCACTCGTCGGCGCCACGGCCGCCGCGACCCTGATGGCCCTGGCAACAAGCGCAGCGCTCGCAGATTCGGACGATCAGAATCAGGCTAAGGGCTTGTGGCAGCGCGACACGCTGCTGGGCGACATGGGGGGTGTGCGCCCGTGGCTTGGCCAATACGGCGTGACCTTCAACCTCCAGGAGATCAGCGAGATCCTGGGCAACGTCACCGGCGGCATCCATACCGGCGCGGACTATGACGGCCTGACGACGATGGGCCTGAGCCTTGACACGGACAAGGCGTTCCACTGGTCGGGCGGCACGTTCAATGTCAGTGCGCTGCAGATCCACGGCCGCAATCTCAGCACCGACAATCTCGATAATTTGCAGACCGTGAGCGGCATCGAAGCCAACCGAACGACACGCCTTTGGGAACTCTGGTATCAGCAGGCATTTTTCGGCGGCAAGGCGGACGTCAAGCTCGGCCAGCAGAGCCTCGACCAGGAGTTCATCACCAGCCAGTACTCGGCGCTCTACCTCAACACGATGATGGGCTGGCCCATGCTGCCCTCCGCCGACCTGTTCGCCGGCGGCCCGGCCTATCCGTTGTCGTCGCCGGGCATCCGCCTCCGGGTGCAACCGAGCGATGCCCTGACGGTGCTAGGCGGCGTGTTCGACGACAATCCACCGGGCGGTCCCTTCAGCAACGACTCCCAGCTGCGTGACGGCGAAGCGTCCGGTACGCGGTTCAATTTTGGCACCGGCGCGTTGTTCATCGGCGAGGTGCAGTACGCGGTGAACCAATCGCCCGCCAAGGACTGCGCCAGCATCGCCTGCGGCCTGCCCGGCACATATAAACTCGGCGCCTGGTACGACACCGCCGGTTTCCCCGATCAACGGTTCGACACCACCGGCCTATCGCTTGCCAGTCCGGCAAGCACCGGTGTCGCGCGGACGGATCAAGGCAATTTCAGCCTCTATGGCGTCGTCGACCAGATGGTGTGGCGCGAGGCCGGCGGGCCGCGCTCGATCGGCGTCTTTGTGCGGCTCATGGGCGCGCCGTCCGATCGCAACCAGATCGCTTTGAGCCTCAATACCGGCATCAACCTGAAGGCGCCGTTACCAGGGCGCGACGACGACACCCTCGGCATCGGCTACGGCTTGGCCCATGTCAGCGACAGCGCCAGCGCTCTCGACCGCGATCACGCGACCTTCGGCACTGCGATTCCGGTGCGCGGCACGGAACACTTCATCGAGCTCACCTACCAGTATCAGGTCGCGCCGTGGTGGCAGCTGCAGCCGGATTTTCAATACATGATCAATCCCGGCGGCGGCATCCAGAACCCATTGAACACGGCGCAGACCGTCGGCGACGAGGCGATTATCGGCGTGCGGACGACCATTACGTTCTGATGCTTGGCAGCGGTTGACGCGGGGGAACGCGCCAGACCGGTAGAAGCAATCGCGGCTGATTGCGATGACCGTCCCGAATAATGCGTGGACCGGCCCTGGACAGCGCGGTGTTCCTAACCTTTTCCGCATGGCACGGCGCCACCGCCCTGTGCAAAGATGCGCCATGCCTGAACGATCCCGGCGCATCATTGTCGGCATCACCGGCGCTTCCGGCGTGATCTACGGCGTTCGGATGCTGCAAGCGCTGCGCGACGTCGGCGTCGAGACTCATCTCGTCGTAAGCCGCGCCGGACAGATGACGCTTGCGCAAGAAGAGCCGCAACTCAAACTCGCCGACCTCGCCGCGTTGGCGAGCCACGTATACAGCGACCAGGACATCGGCGCCGCGATCTCGAGCGGCTCATTCAAGACCAGCGGCATGATCGTCGCGCCGTGTTCGGTGCAGACGCTTTCGGCCATCGCCACGGGAGTGACGACCAATCTCATCGCCCGCGCGGCCGACGTCGTTCTTAAGGAGCGGCGGAAGCTGGTTCTGATGCTGCGCGAGACGCCGCTTCACCTCGGCCATTTGCGCGCCATGACGGCGGTGACCGAGATGGGCGCCATCGTCTACCCGCCGGTGCCCGCGTTCTATCCGCGACCCGTTCAGATCGACGAGTTGGTGGATCATACGATCGGCCGGGTGCTCGACCTGTTCGACATCGAGACTGGAATGGTCACTCGCTGGCGTGGCATGAAGGAAAAAGAAAAGAACGCGCGCGCCGCATCGCAGGCCGACAACGAAGGCGTCGCCGCCACCGGCGCCGGGACCCCGCACCGCCGCCGAGAGACCTGAGGCCGACCCCAAAAGCGCCCGCCCAACCGGCCGGCGAGCGTGCGGTTACGTCTTGCTGGCGAGGCGCTTGGCCGCCGTCTCGATCAAGCTAAGATCGGCATACTTGCGGATGTCGATCGCCGCCTTGAGAAACCCTAGCTCTTTCTGGACCGCGATATTGGCTTGAAGGGCCTTGAGGTCCGGCAGGCCGTTCGGATTGCGATAATAATCCCGTCTGGTGAACAGCCACTTTTCAAACCGTGCGGCGGGTTGCTTCGTGACTTTGGACACGATCTGCACCGCCTGCTCGTGATGGTTCGGGTCGGTGTAGAAATGGAGGACACGCAGCATGTCCTCCAGAAAATCGGTCATCGCTGCGCGGTGCCGCTTGAGAAAACCTTCGCGTGCCGCGTGGATGATCATCTGGGTTTGCCCGATTGCGTCTTTTTGCGTGAAAAGCGGGCGCGAAATTTTTTCCAATTCGGGATCAGCGGCAAAGGGCATTACGGCCGGGACGAGGACGACCTTCTTCTCTTGCAGCAGAGACCGCATCGTCGGGAAGCGCGCCTCGACGATGCTGACATCGGTGCGGTCGTTCAGGCCGTGCTTCCGCAACATTGCCCGCATCGCAATGTCGACGGCACTGCCCTGGGTATTGGTCGCAAGAACCTTGCCTTTCAGATCTTCGACCCGCCGGATGGGGCTGTCCTTCAACACGCGAAACGTGTTGGTGCGATAACCCTCGACCCCGTCCTGGAAAGCATCCGAGATGACACGCAAATCGTCGAGCCCGGCGTTCTCGATGGCGAGCGGCAGCGACGAGAACGCGAGGGCCGACGTATCGATCGTTCCCGAGGCCAGGGCCGTGATGATCGGTGTCGTCCCGGCGAAATACTGCAGATCGAGAACGTACGACTTACCAAGGTGCCTGGTGACCTGCGCGGCTTCGGGCAGGATTGGAACCATGTCGTTGGGCACGACGACCCAGCCGACGCGAATGCGTAGCGGCTCGGCGCCGCGCGCCGGCTTGGCCGCGGCGACGAGAGCCGACATTGCCAGCGAGCCGAGTACGAACCGGCGCGAATACATGGCGTCTCGCTCCCATCCCAGGCGTGTCGGAATTTTTATTTCTTGTTCCAGCCGACGTCGGCGTCCTGCGAAGAAACGTAAACTCGAATCGGGGTTGCTGTCATGCCGGCCAAGATCCGGCAGGCTTCTTGCCACACCCGGCCGTCTGCGCAACGTCCGCGCTGCGGTAGCGCTTAACCGTCGACAAAGGTTTCGAGTGCTTCAAACAGCGGCGCGCCGTCGACCCGCGCAGAACCGAGATAAGTTTCGAGCCCGACACGTGCGTCTTTAAGGCGCTGGGCGTCGGCGTCGACAGCGGGGAACGGCGCGCGCGCGGCCAAGCGCATTTGACAAACACGCTCAGCCTTGAGCTCCATCGCCTTGATGCGCTCGCGGACGGCGTTCGCTTCCGCATCGACCGCAGCGGCGGCCTTGAGCGCTCGGCGCGCTGTGCGCAAGACCTCGATCACGTCGCGCCGCCACGACGCGATCGCCGCATTGGCGGCGGAAAGTTGCGCGGCGTCAATCCGGCCACGCCCGCTCAGGCCGAGCCAGCAGCAATAGAGGGCGAGATTGACGTCCAGACCGTGCCGGTCTTGCAGGATGAGGCAGGCTTGAGCGACGCCTGGGAGCGCGTAGAACGCCTGCGAGAAACGCCAGAAATCGGTGCTGGCATCGGTTGTCATCGAGACACCATCCGTCAGGCGGAACGTGGGCCGGAGCCTAGTGGATGGTTGCAATGTGATCCAGCCGCGCGTCGAGAAGATTGACGCTCTTGCGAGGCCAAACCTATGGTCGCTCGGTGGAAACCACGGCATCGGCGACAACGATCGCGGCACGGGCACCGCTTATTGCGGCGACCGGCGTCGCAAAGACTTATCGGACGGCCGATGGCGGCACGATCGAGGCGCTGGCGCCTTCCAACCTGTCCATCGACGACGGTGAATTTGTCGCAATCGTCGGTCCGACCGGCTGCGGCAAGAGTACCTTGATGCGACTGATCGCCGGGTTGGTCGAGCCGAGTGTCGGCCGGCTCGCGCTTGGCGGCAGGCGGATCGCAGGTGCGTCGCGCGAGGTCGGCGTCGCATTCCAGAATGCCACGCTGCTGCCCTGGCTCACGGTCGCCGATAACGTGCGATTGCCCCTGCGCGTGGGTGGGTGGCGCACCGCCGGCAACGATCGGGTGGGCGAACTTCTGGCCATGACCGGTCTCGTCGGATTCGAAAACAAGTACCCCTACGAGCTCTCGGGCGGCATGCAGCAGCGCGTCGCCATCTGCCGCGCCCTGGCGCGCGACCCGAAAGTCTTGCTGATGGACGAGCCGTTCGGTGCGCTCGACGCCTTGACGCGCG
>Ga0307372_10007526_pt1 | contig 15565 bp, 16 predicted proteins | sample OX1MG_FD_202533 | JGI IMG/M metagenome (GOLD analysis project Ga0307372, IMG submission 202533) | Soil microbial communities from Risofladan, Vaasa, Finland - OX-1 | ecosystem: Environmental > Terrestrial > Soil > Coastal area > Acid sulfate soil | place: Finland: Risofladan, Vaasa | collected... | reverse complement strand
GCCTTCCGATTCCAGGCGCTGGCGGAGCTGTTCGAAGGCCAGTTGCAGGGCGCCCAGGCCCATCGGCTCGATGTGCTGGACATAGACCTGATATTCGCCGCGGGCCTCGTAGAGGCTCATCGCGCCGCGAACGGTGACGTGAAGGCCGTCCTCGGGGCGGAACTTCAAGAGGCGCGCGTCATTGCGAAATGTGACGCAGCGAATCTGGGCGTGCTCGTCTTTGAGCGTGAAATAGAGGTGGCCGGACTGCGCCTGACGGAAATTGGAAATCTCGCCTTCGACCCAAAGCTCGCGGAATCCGGCTTCGAGCAGTTCCTTGATGCGGGCGGTGATCTCGCTGACCGACCAGATATGGCGGGTGGGTTGGAGGTTCAGCGGAATCTGGCTCATTTTCAGAATTCAACGCAAACGAACCGCAGCGGGGTCGAGGCCAGATTCTGGATTTCGTGCGGCCCCGTCCCGAGCCAGTGGAAGCGCCCGGCGGGCAGCCGGACCTGCAGGCTCTTGGGTTCGTGAGTAGTGTTGTCGAGAACGTCGAATGGCGTGACGGCGACGAGAAAACGCGTGGTGTCGGTGCTGTCGTTATCGTAGGTGGCGCCGGGCGCGAGCGTCACGCCTCGCAGGAAAACATGGCCGATGGTGAGCGACCAATCCGGCGGGAGGGGCGCGGCGCCGGGGCAGTTGCAAATGGCGTCGGTTGGGCCGCCGGTGCAGCGGCAGCCGCGGCCGGTGAGCGCGGTATTTAGAAAGGCAAGGGAAAGGGCGTGGTAGGGCTCGCTGCCGTAATTCGTGAGCGTGTAGGCCGAGCCGCCTACGTTGAAACTGACGGCGCCTTCGGGCAGGTCGAGCGAGAGGGGAGACTCGCCGGGTGAATCGACGCTCACCTTGCTCTTGGCCAGTGTGATGGAGATGTAGTCGATGTTCTGCGGATACATTAAGGCCGATTGCCCCGGCAGGATGAGCACGTCGTAGACCTGTATGTTGCTGGTTCCGTACATCAAATGATGGTGCGGCTCCTGGTCGACCGGAATCGGCTGAGCCGGTTGGGCAGGGCTCGGCGCCTGCGACTGCGCCCGCAGCGGCGCGCCAGCCAGCGTCAAGCCCAGCAAGACGAACGAAGCGATCGCGGCAAATTTCATCCTGCCGATTATAACCCGTTGCTTTTCCTTCGATAGCGCCGGAGGCGCCGCGCCGCAAGGTTACAATATCGGGGATGATTCGATTCTTGGCGCTGTCGCTGCTCCTGATGCTCGCGCCCGCCGGCGCCGCCGCCGCCGCCGCCGCGCAGCCCGCCATTGCGCCTTCCGGTTGCCAATTGCCCGCCGGGCTTTGGCAGAAACGGCAGCAGTGGCAGAAGCAGTTCGACCAGAGCGGGGGCAGCTCGACAAAAGCGCTCGAAGCGATCCAGGCGATCGACGCGCAGTATCGGCAGTTCGTTCTCGACGCGAGCTTGGCCTACGCCCAGGCACGGCAGGGGCGTGCGCAGGGGCCGGTCGATGCGTGCTGCGACGGTGCCGGGAGCGATCCCGAAGCGTCGATTTTTTGCGCTTTGATTCGCTACCGCCTGGGCGGGCGCAAGGACCCGGCGCGGTTTCTGGCCGCGCTGCCGGAAACGCCCGAAGCCGGGGCCGCGCTGGTCCATCTCGGGCAGGCGGCTTCTTCGCAGAACGGGGACGCGCCTGCCATCGCGACCTCGCCGGTGTACAGCGTTACCGACGAGATGTATCGGCTCATGCTCACCGGCTACCCGGGCGCGACGGCCAGCTATTTCTACCTATTTCGCCATTCCGGCGGCGCCTACGCCGACGACGTGGCCGACGAGCTCGAACATTACCTCACCGACCAGCCCGCCGCCCTGATTCGGAACTGGCCGGTCTTGCGGAAATACTGGAATCTCAGCGAGGGCATTACGTGGGATGTCGACGCGGGCTGGTGGCAGGGCGTGATTCAGGGCTTTCGCCGGTCTTGCGGCACGGGCGCGGGCGGCGCGGGCGGCATGCGCGGCACAAGCGGCGCTCGCTGCAAGGAGATCCTTGGCCTGCTCGAAAAGGCGGCTCGCGCCGCCGGCGCCTCCCAGTAGCCACGCAGGCATCGGATTTTCCGGGCGCGACGCGCGCCACCCTCCCCGCATCTCATCGCTATACCCAAGAATTTCCGTTTCATAAGGAGGGGAAGATGAAAATCGGGATTATCGGCGCCGGACAAATCGGCGGTACTCTCACGCGCCGGTTCCGGGCCCTGGGATACGAGGTTTTCGTCGCCAACTCACGCGGCCCCGCCTCGCTGGCCGCCCTGGCGGCGGAAACCGGAGCAAAAGCGGTGACGGCCAAGGAAGCGGCCCGGTCCGGCGAGGTGGTTGTGGTAACGATCCCCGAGGCGAAGATCCGCGATTTGCCCAAGGACCTGTTTGCGGGCGTTCCGCAAACTGTCGTCGTCGTGGATACGGGAAACTATTATCCGCGGCAGCGCGACGGCCGGATCGAGGAGATCGAATCGGGAATGACCGAGAGCCGGTGGGTTTCGCGGCAATTGGGCCGGCCGGTCGTCAAAGCATTCAATAACATCTACGCGCGTCATCTGATGGAACGCGGCCTGCCGGCGGGCTCGGCGGGACGCATCGCGCTTCCCGTGGCCGGGGATGACCCGGAAGCCAAGGCCATCGTGCTGGGGTTGATCGACGAACTCGGCTTTGACGGCGTGGATGCGGGCGGCCTCGATGAATCCTGGCGGCAGCAGCCGGCGACGCCGGTTTACGGCACCGATTTCGATGCCGAAGGCGTGCGTCAAGCCCTGGCCCAGGCAAGCCCGGAACGCAAGCCGGAGTGGAAAGCGACGGCCAAAAGCCCCGGAGACTTTGCGCGGCCTGCCTGACTCGGCCCCTCGATGAAACAGCAGATTCCTCGCCCCCCGGCTCCGCTCGGGGCTCGGAATGACCACCCTTGGCGGAGGGCTGCGCGTTAGAAGACCGCGTCACCGCCTTTGGTAACGCTCGCTACCCGAACGATTCCTCCGCGTGGGCCGCTGGCTTCTTTTCCTCGGGTATTTCGGTGAGTGTGGCTTCGGCGAGCAGCAGCACACTCGCCACCGAGACCGCGTTTTCGAGCGCGATCCTCACGACTTTTGTCGGATCGATGATTCCCGCTTCGGCCAGATCGACGTATTCGCAGCGGGCGGCGTCGAATCCGAAATTTCCTTTGCCCTGGCGCATGCGGTCGACCACGACGCCCTCGTCCACCGACGAGTTCTTCGCGATCTGGCGCGTCGGCGCTTCCAGGGCGCGGCGCAGGATCGTCAGGCCGGTTCTCTCGTCGCCCGAGGAGCCGGGTTCCCCGGCCGCGACGGCGTCGATGAGCCGGAGCAGGGCCAGGCCGCCGCCGGGAACGATGCCCTCGGCAATGGCCGCTTTAGTCGCGCTGATGGCGTCGTCGAACGCTTCCTTGCGGTTCTTCATCTCGGGTTCCGACGGCGCGCCCACGCGAATCACCGCGACGCCGCCGGCCAGCTTGGCGAGGCGTTCCTCCAGCTTTTCCTTGTCGTAATCGGAAGTGGTCTTCTCGATCTGGCGGCGCAGCTCGGCGCAGCGGCCCTGGATGGAGGCTTTCGATCCCGCGCCTTCGACGATCGTGGTCTTGTCCTTGTCGATCACGATGCGCTTGGCCCGGCCCAGATTGTCGATCGTCAGATTCTCGACTTTCAGCCCGAGTTCCTCGGCAATCACCTGGCCGCCGGTGAGAATCGCGATGTCCTGGAGCATCTCCTTCCTCCGGTCGCCGAATCCGGGCGCCTTCACGGCGGCCGAGGAGAGCGTTCCGCGCACCTTGTTCACGACCAGCGTGGCGAGCACTTCGCCCTCGACGTCCTCGGCGATCACCAGCAGCGGCCGGCCGCCCTTGGCCACCTGTTCGAGAAGAGGGAGCAGCTCCTTCATGTTCGCGAGACGTTTTTCGTGCAGCAGGATCACCGGGTCTTCGAGTACCACCTCCATCTTTTCGGCGTCGGTAATGAAATAGGGGGAAATGAACCCGCGGTCGAACTGCATGCCCTCGACCACCTCCAGCGCCGATTCGGTGGTTTTCGATTCCTCGACGGTGATAACGCCCTCCGGGCCCACCTTTTCGAAAGCGTCGGCGACCAGTTCACCGATGCTCGGGTCGTTGTGCGCGGAGATGGTAGCGACCTGGGCCTTTTCCTTCCGGCTGACCACGGGCCGCGAGAGCCCTTTTAGGGCCTTGACGGCGGCGGCCAGACCCAGGTCCAGACCGCGCTTCAGGTCGACGGCGCTGGCCCCGGCGACGTTATGCAGTCCTTCGGCAAAAATCGCATGGGCGAGAATCGCCGAAGTGCTCGTTCCGTCGCCGACGGCTTCGCCGGTGCGCTCGGCGGCCTCGCGAATCATCTGCGCCCCGAGGTTCGCCTCGGGATCGTCGAGCTGGATTTCCTTGGCGATGGTGATGCCGTCGTTGCATACGATCGGGCGGCCCCATTTCTTCTCGATCAGGACGCACTTGGATTTCGGGCCGAGCGTGATTCGAACCGCATCGGCCAGCGCCGTCGCTCCCCTGAGGATTTTCTCCCGCGCCGTGGACCGGAAAAACAGACGTTTCGCTGCCATGTCAGCTCCCTTCCGCAAACGGGTGGCGCGGGCCGCGCGCTACCGCGCCCGCGCCGGAACCGGCCGAGCGATTCCGGCCTATTTCTTGAGCGGCTTGCCGACCTTGTTTTCCACGGACTTCACCATGGCGGCCAGGCGTCCCGTGCGTTCCGCGTAGTCGTCGATCTTGATCGTGGTCACCACGCGGGCGGTCTTTTTGCGTATCTCGTTGTGACATTTCCGGGCCAGGTCGATCAATTGTTCCCAGTTGCCTTCCACATTCGTTCCCGCCGCGGTGAGCTGGTAATCGAGGCCGCTGGCATCGATGATCTTCATCAGATCGGCGATGTCCGCGCCGACCGAAGGGCCTCGCCCCAGAGGAACCACGCTCAATTCCATCAGCATGTCCGCCTCCCCGTAAAAAGCGCCCCGTCATGCCGGGACGCTTTGACGCCGCATCGCGTCAGCGATGGGCGAAGCTGTTCCCTCGCGCCTGGGGCGAGGGGGCCAGATGTTTGTGAAACCACTCGGCGGCGACGCGCGCCACCTCCTCAAGCGCGCCCGGCTCCTCGAACAGATGCGTGGCCCCGGGAATAATCACCAATTTGCCTTCCCGGGAGGCCAGCCGTTCGAGCGCATCGCGATTCATGCCCAGGACGAGGGCGTCGTTTTCGCCAACGATGAAAAGCGTCGGCGCGCGCACCCGGCCCAGTGCGCTCCCGGCCAGATCGGGCCGGCCGCCTCGCGAGACAATCGTTTTCACCGCGCCGTTGGTGTCCGCCGCGGCAATCAGCGCGGCGGCGGCGCCGGTGCTGGCGCCGAAATAGCCTAGGGGAAGAGAACCGGTGTCGGGGTTGCGTTCGACCCATTGCGTCGCGCCGATCAGGCGGCGCGCGAGCATCGGGATGTCGAATCGAAGCTCGGCGGTGAGGAGGTCGAGAGACTCCTCTTCGGTGGTGAGCAGGTCGAAGAGCAGCGTGGCCATCCCGCGCGAATGCAGGACGCCGGCGACGTAAAGATTCCTCGGGCTGTGGCGGCTGCTGCCGCTACCGTGAGCGAAGAGGACAATGCCGGCCGAGCGCCGCGGAATGCTGAGGATTCCGCTCAGGGCGACCTCGCCGGCATCGACGGTGACTTCACATGACTCTATTTCCGGCGGAGAATTTGTTTCGTTGGTCATCGTGCGGCTCCTTTCCGGAACGGAATCGAGCGCCCTCAGCCATTCTCGATGACGGCGGGGGAATCCCGGGCGTTTGCCCGGGCAAGCAGTTCGGTGACCGCCTGGTCCGACACCGGCGCGAAATCCAGATAAAACTGTCCGATCGCGTAGAACGGTTCGGGCATCTCCAGCACGACCAGTTCGTCGACCAGGCCTTGCAGCCGCCGGCAGGTCGAGGGCGGCGCCACGGGCACGGCGAGCACGATCCGCTCCGGCTTCATTTCACGCAGCGCCGTGATCGCCGCGCGGGCGGTCGAGCCGGTCGCGATGCCATCGTCGACCAGAATCACGGTGCGCCCGCGCACGTCGAGAGCCGGCCGCCCGGCGCGATAGCTGTGCAGGCGCCGCTCGAGCTCCTGCCGCTCCTGCCGGGTGACGATTTCGATCTGCGCGGGGGAAATATCCAGCGTGCCGATAATCTCCTGATCGAGAATACGAACCCCGCCTTCCGCGATTGCGCCAAAGGCGAGCTCCTCCTGCCAGGGAACGCCCAGCTTCCGGATGACGAACAGATCGAGCGGTAACTTCAATTCCCGAGCCACCTCGAAAGCCACGGGAACCCCGCCGCGCGGCGCGCCCAGCACAATGGCGTCCTCCCCGCCGGCATAAGCCCTTAGCTCGTTTGCCAGCATCCGCCCTGCCTGTGTGCGGTCTTGAAATGTCATCGGCTCGCCTGGCCGGCCCCTCCGGCCCCGCGGAGGCTGCCGCGCTGACACAGGAGGGCGAAAGAGACCGGCTGTCGCTATGGTTCCTGGTGCACGCGCCGCGCCATAACGCAAGCCGCCTAGGTTGTTGACGCATAGGGGATTAGCGCGGCGGCCGGCTGAATGGTCGTCCCGTGAAATTCAGGAAATGGCGCACCAGCCAGCGTCAAAACTCCCGAATGTTTCCGGCGGTTGTTTCGGGTTTCCAGTGTGCGCTTGGGACGAAAATGCTTGGCTGTAGCCAGGCAAGCCGCGCCGGGGAACATCCGGGGGTGGTTATTGTAGTAGGTTATATAATGGCCAGCAGCTAAAAGCCGTCACGAGGAGCCGATTATGCCCGTAGAGCCCCGGACGAAGACCGTCACCTTCGATGCAGCGAAGTATGACGGGCTCGACCGAGACACGCTGGTCCGGATCTACCGAACGATGTTCCTGTCGCGACGAATCGACGACAGGGAAATCCAGCTCAAGCGGCAGAACAAGCTTTTCTTTCAGGTGAGCGGCGCCGGTCACGAGGCCGTGCTCGTGGCCGCGGGGCTGCTCCTGCGGCCGGGCTACGACTGGTTCTACCCCCATTATCGCGACCGCGCCTTGTGCCTCACGCTCGGGGCGACCCCGTACGAAATGTTGTTGCAGGGGTTTGGCGCCAAGGACGACCCCAGTTCCGGCGGGCGCCAGATGCCCAGCCACTGGGGCTATCAGGACTACAACATCATTTCCCGGTCTTCGGCCACGGGAACGCAGTGGAATCAGGCGGTCGGCTCGGCGGAGGCGTCTCTGTACTTCGACGAATTTTCCGGGGCGCTCGAGCGGGCCCGCCAGGCGCCGCTCGGCTACGCCGTCCGCCATCAGCGCGACGAGATCGTCTACGTGGCCGGCGGCGACGGGAGCACCTGCGAGGGGGAGTTTTGGGAGGCGATCAATACGGCGTCGCTGAAAAAACTTCCCGTGCTGTTCCTGGTGGAAGACAACGGCTATGCGATCTCCGTGCCGGCCGACGTGCACACCGCGGGCGGCAACGTCTCGCGCCTGTTGCGCAATGTCCCCAACTTCCATATCGCCGAATGCGACGGGACCGACCCGATCGAGAGCCACGCGGTCTTGCGCCGCGCCGTCGAATACTGCCGCCGGCGGCAGGGTCCGGCGCTGGTGCACGCCCACGTGACCCGGCCGTATTCGCATTCGATGTCCGACGAGGAAAAGTTCTACAAGCCGGCCGAAGAGCGCGAGGAGGAGGGCCGGCGCGATCCGCTCCCGAAATTCGGCCTGTTTCTCCTTCGCGAGGGCATCCTGAATGAAAACGAACTCGAGGCCATCGAAGCGGATGTCGATCGCGAGATTCGCGAATCGAGCGACCGCGCCAGCCTGGCCGATTTGCCCTCGGCCGATTCGGTGAAGCAGTGGATCTATTCGCCCGACGTCGATCCGACGGCCGATCGCTTCCAAAGCGAGCCGCAATTGACCGGCGGGACGAAGACCATGGTGGAGATGGTCGCGGCGACGCTGGACGACGAGATGGCCAGGGACGAGCGCATCGTCATCTTCGGCGAGGACGTGGCCGATCTGAGCCACGCGCAGTTCCTCGATACGATCAAGGGGAAGGGCGGCGTCTTCAAGGCCACGGCGGGACTGCAACGCCGCCATGGCGGGCGCCGCGTCTACAACTCCCAGCTGGCTGAGGCCAATATCGTCGGACGGGCGATCGGGATGGCCACGCGCGGGCTCAAGCCGGTGGTGGAAATTCAGTTCTTCGATTACATCTGGCCGGCGATGATGCAGCTTCGCGACGAACTGCCGCTCGTGCGGTGGCGCTCGGCGGGAAAATTCAAATGCCCGGTGGTGATCCGCGTGGCCACCGGGGGCTATCTGACCGGCGGAGCGATCTATCACAGCCAGTGCGGCGAGGTCGTCTTTACGCACGAGCCGGGGCTTCGCGTCGTGATGCCCTCGACGGCGCTCGATCTATGCGGCCTGCTGCGAACGGCGATTCGCTGCGACGATCCCGTGATGTTCCTCGAGCACAAGCATCTATACCGCCAGCCGTATAACCGCTCTCTCTATCCCGGTCCCGATTACACCGTGCCGTTTGGAAAGGCGCGCGTCGCGCGGGAGGGGAGCGACGCCAGCGTGATCACCTACGGCGCGCTCGTGCACCGGGCCGAGGTGGCCGCCGCGGAAATGGAGCGCCGCGGCATTTCGATCGAGATTATCGACCTGCGTTCGCTCAGCCCGTACGACTGGGACGCCATTGGCCGGACGGTCGCGAAAACGCACCGGGTCCTGGTGGCCTATGAGGACATGCTGTCCTGGGGCTACGGAGCGGAAATCGCGGCGCGGATCGGCGACGAGCTGTTCGACGAGCTGGATGCGCCCGCGCGCCGTCTGGGCGCGAAGGACACCTTTTGCGCCTACCAGCCCATTCTCGAAGATGCCATCCTTCCCCAAACGGCCGATGTGGTCCGGGCGCTCGAGGAACTTTTGAAATATTGAGCGATTTTCGGCTCCCCATCGTTTATCGTGTCCTATGAGGACCGGTGAGGTCCCGCCATCGCACCCAGTACCTCACGGACGTGGAGGTGAGCGATGAACTGTCTGTCCTGCCGTAGGGAAATCGCAGACTCTTCGAGTTTCTGCTGCTATTGCGGCGCCCACCAGGCACCCGGCGTTGCCGGGCAGCGCCTGATGCGCTCGATCATGGACAAAAAAATTGCGGGCGTGTGCAGCGGGTTCGCCGATTATTTTGGGGTCGATCCGACGGTGATGCGGATCATCTGGGCGTTCGTTACGCTGGCCACCGGGATCGTTCCCGGCCTCGCGGCCTATCTGGTGGCCTGGTTCCTGATGCCGCAAGCGCCGTTCGTCGCCGCCCGCGACGCCGCCTCGCACGCGCCGGGGCCGCAAGCGCGCTAGCCGGTTTTAATGATTGGACCCGAAGAGCAACCGGTCGACCGAAACCACCCCCGGGCCGATCACCATCAGCGTGAAAGCGGACACCAGCAGGATCAAGTCCAGTTGATAGTTGCCCACGGCCAGCAAGCCTTTGGCCACACAAACCTTCCAGATAACGACGCCCATCTCGACCGCCAGCAGCAAAGCCACCGGCCGCGTAAGCAATCCCAGCGCCAGCAGGCATCCGCCAAAAAATTCCAAACTCGCCGCGATGTAGCCGGCATACGAGGGAAAGCCCATCCTGGAAAACGAGGCGATAAAGTGGGCGCGCTCGGTGAACAGTTCCGGAAATCCGTGATAGATGAAAATGATCGCCAGGGTCCATCGCAGGGCGATCTGCGCCAGAGGTTTCAGTTTTTCCAGATGGTGCATGCGGCTACTCCTGGGCGTCGAGCGGAGTCGGGGAGGGGGATTGGCCATAAAGTAATGGCGGGATTCTAGCAGACGGCTGCCGGTTTGCATAACAAGCCGGGCAAATAGCCGCCGCCGGATGACGCGTTCGAGTAAAATCGATTCGTAGCGCACGGGGCTTTTCGTGAATCCTCCGGCTCATTGAACATGGTTCGTCGCGTTCTCATCGCGCTGGTCTTCGTATTGGTTGTTTCCGCAACGGTCGTGGCGTGGGTGTGGTGGCACGCCCAGCCGAAGCCGACGGGAGAGGCCTACGTTGGCATGGGCGACGTCGCCCTCTGGGATGGAACCGGGCCGGTGCGGCGCCAGCTGGAGGCCCTCTCGTATGGAGAAAAGATGGTCGTCCTCGACCGGTATAGCGATTGGGTCGAGGTTCGGGCGCCCAAGGGCGGCGTTGGCTGGGTCAGTCAAGACGATCTGATCGAGCCCGAGGTCTGGAAACGGCTCGGGAGTCTGGCTGAACAGGTTCGAGCGATGACGGTTCAGGCCCGGGGGCATACGGCCGTGCTGTCCAATATCCGCATCGAAGCCGGCCGCACGTCGCCGCGCATCGGCCAGTTGCGTGCAAAGACCCCGGTGGAAATCCTGGCGCGAGCCGTCGTCGCGCGCGCGGGCGGCGGCGATTCCGGCGGTAGCGGCGGCGCCGGGCCACGCAAGGAAGATTGGCTGCTGGTCCGCGCGCGAACTGAGCGGATGGGCGAAATCGCCGGATGGGTTCTCGGCGATTTCATCGATGAAGATCCCCCGGCGGCGCTGGTTCCCGCTGTCGCCTCGACCGGCATGCGGCCCGTCGCCTGGTTCAAGTTGAGGACGGTGAACGATCCCACGCGGGGGCCCATACCCTACTACTTGATGGCCGGGACGACCGGACCGGAAGGCCAGGACTGCGATTTCACCATGCTTCGCGTCTTTACCTGGAGCATCCCGCACCAGCAATATGAAACAGCCTTCGTCCAGAACGGTCTCTGCGGCCGCCTGCCGATTGGCGTGACGCTCGAATCCGGCCAAGCGCAGGACGTTCTGTTCCGCTTTCAAAACCTGCAGCCCCCCCATGCCGCGATCCTCACCTATCGCATGCGGAGCACGATCGTGCGGCTGCTGCCGCAGCCCGGGCCGCGGACCGGCGGGCGCGGCGGGAAGTGAACGCGGCGCTTGCGTCCTTGACGTTCCCTTTTGTGTCTCGCGGTGAGCGATGGTAAAGGTGACAGGTATTCTGTTTCACTCGCCCGTGGAACGGGCGACACTCCGCCGGAGGAAAAGCGAATGCCCCTGCTGCTGACCGAGGACGATGTCCGCCAACTGCTGACCATGCCGATGGCCATAGAATCCGTTCAGCAGGCGTTCTCCGGGCTGAACCACGGCACCTTCCTGCTCCATAGCCGTCGCCGTTTCCATACCCCGAACAACGGTTTTCTGCATTACATGGCTGCCGCGGATATGGTTGGCGGCTACGAGGGCATGAAAATCTATTCGTATGCAAAGGGAGTGGTCCGGTTCCTGATGCTGCTCTATCGCTGGGATACGGGCGAGTTGGTTGCGGTGATCGAAGCAACCCTCCTGGGCAAGGTTCGTACCGGCGCGGCCAGCGGCGTGGCCACCAAATTCATGGCTCGAGGCGACGCGCGAACCGTCGGAATGATCGGCACCGGGTCGCAATCCCCCGCCCAGATCGAGGCGGTGTGCGCCGTGCGGGCGATCGAGCGGATTCGCGTATTCGGCCGGAATGAAGAAAAGAAGCGCGAGTTTGCCCGGCGCATGAGCCAGCTCGTGGGCGTGCCGGTCGAACCGGCGGATTCAGCCGAGGCGGCGGTTCGGGATGCCGATATCGTCATCACAATGACGACGGCCGCCCAGCCGGTGATTCATGCCGCCTGGCTTGCGCCCGGCGTTCACATCAACGCCGCCGGCAGTAACCTGGCGCACAAATCCGAAATCGATACCGAAACCGTGCGCCGCGCCGGCGTCATCGCCACTGATTCGATCGAGCAGGCCAAAATCGAAGCGGGCGACCTGATTCAGGCGTTCGGCGGCGATGCCGGGGCCTGGTCGCGCGTTTGCAATCTATCCCGGATTGTCGGCGGCGAAACGGCCGGCCGGCACGACCGGTCCGAGATCACCTTGTTCAAATCGAATGGCGTGGCCATCGAGGATGTCGCCGTCGCCGCGCGGATTTATGAATCGGCCCGCGCGCGTGGAATGGGAAGCGAACTGGCCCTTTTCGAGAAGCGGTAGCGGGCAACGTCCGCGTCCGGAACCATTGCCCGGAAATATTGCTTGAAAGCATTGCCTGGGAAATAAAAACGGGAAGGGAAGCTGAGCCGGGCGGCGCGCTGGGGGGGAGTCGGCGGCGGCCGCCACAGGAAATCCGCGCGGACAGCCGCGAAGAGAAAAGTCCGTCAGGCGCGGGGATTGCGAAGCCGCTGCTCGAGCGCCTGGTGCAGCCGTTCCCGCACGCCTTCGGGCAGCGGTATCGGCTCGGTGTTGCAGAAGATCTCAATCGTCTTCTGCGTGGTATCCACCAGTACCCGGCAATCCTCGCAGCGGTCCAAATGGAGTTTGATCTCCTGGACGGTATCGGCGTCCAGCCCGCCGTCCAGAAAATCGCAGAGTTCGTTTAACAGCGTCTTACAATTAACTTCCTTGCAACTCACTTCTGGCGCCCCCACGGAACAGTTGATCGAGGATGTGGCGCAATTTTAGACGGGCGCGCAATAACCTCGATTTCACGGCCGGAATGGAAAGGCCGAGCAGACGAGCTGTCTCTTCCGTTGATAGTTCTTCGATGTCCCGAAGTTGAAAAACGATTCGATACGGCGGCTCGAGTTGCGCGATCGAACGGGCCAGAATGTTCTGCAATTCGGCCTGTTCGAAGCGCTGGTCCGGTTTCGGTCCCCAGTCCTCGATTTCCCGGGGAAGCGCGTCGTCCTGGGTCTGGATGGATTCGTCGAGCGACACCTCGTTCGGGCGCCGGCGCCGCAGCTTCATGAGCGCCTCGTTCACGGCGATCCGGACGAGCCAGGTGTAGAAGCGCGAGTCGCCCTGAAAGTCGGGCAGGTGCTGGTAGGACTTCAGGAAGGCATCCTGCGTCGCGTCTTCGGCGTCCTCGCGGTTTTGGCAGATGTTATAGGTGAGGCGATAGATCCTTCCTTCGTAGCGGTGCACCAGCGTCTCGAAGGCGCGTATGTCGCCGCCCTTGGCCGCGGCAACTAAAGCGGCTTCGTCGTCGACCGGCCGGCCCGGCCGGGAAACGGACGTTTCGGGGGTGCGATCACTGGGTGCCATGGAAGTCGGTCGTGTTCCGGGCCTCTAACTGTCCAGGGTAGCATAAGGGGGCTTTCTCCCGAAGGAGGCGGTTGAAAGCTGAGAATTTGGCTGAACCTCGCAAAGTCCGCTAGCCAAATCCAGCTCAAATGGTGTAGATATCTTTCATGGCCGACGCATGGAACCCGGCGCGAAGAGGTTCGCGGATCGCCACGCTTGCGGTTCTTTTGGCGTGCGCGCTGATGGGCGCGTCTGTCATCGGCAGTATTTTCCACATCCATAAGTCGGCCGCAGCCGAGGCCGCCTGCCCGATTTGCCAGATCAGCCATTGCGTGGCGGTTCCGGCGGCGCCCGTCGGGCCTCTGTCCTTTCCCCTGCGGCCGAGCGGCGAAGTCGTGCTTTCCCCGTGCATCGCCGTGCGATTCAGCCCTTTTCTTTCTCTGCCTTTCACCCGAGCGCCACCCTCCGCCTGACTCCCCGCCCGAAGTTTGCCTTCGGTTTCTTCCGCCCGGAATTGCATCGATTCCGCGCACTACGCGCATAGCGCGAAATAATGTCGGCCCGGCCCGTGGCTTTCAGCCGTTGCGGGACCGGAGGAGCCGCGCGGAATTTCCGGCCGTGGCGTGTTGCCCCGGTTCCCGCAAGGGCGTGGCCTACAAATTCTTTAGTGGATGGAAGGTCTCATGGCTATCGCTTCACGTTGTTCGATTCTCGCCTTACTCGGGTTCTCGCTGGCGGCGCCGCCGATGGCGGCGCGGGCGCAGTCCCGGGCGCCCGTCACGATAACCCTGGACCAGGCGATTCACCTGGCGCTGGTGCATAACCCCTCGATGCGAGCCGCGCGTTCGCTGATCCGGCAGAGCCGGGACGTGGAGGTCACCGCGAACTTGCGGCCGAATCCCGTGCTCACCGGGGACGCGATGTTTATTCCGATTTTCCAGCCGGCGCAGCTGACGGCGTCCAATATCAACACCATCAGCGAGTTTGACCTTGGCGCCAGCTACCTGTTCGAACGCGGCAAAAAGCGCCAGCGCCGCCTCCAGGCCGCCCGCGACATGACGGCCGTCACCACATCGCAAGTCGCCGACTCGGAACGAACCCTCACCAACAGCGTCGCGCAGCAATTCATCGGGGTCCTTCTGGCCGAGTCGGCGCTTTCCTTCGCGAAACGGGATCTGGCGAGCTACCAGAACACGTTGCAGATCAACCGGTCCCGTTACAAGGCCGGCGACATCAGCGACGGCGATTTCCTGAAGATTCGGCTGCAAATGCTCCAGTTTCAGACCGACCTCTCCGGCGCAAAGCTGGCCAGGATGCAGTCGCTCGTCGCGCTCCGCCAGCTGATCGGCTACGAATCGGTGCCTGCCGATTACGACGTCTCCGGATCGCTCGTCTACCAGCCCTTGTCGGCCAGCGTCGGGCAGTTGCAGGCCGAGGCGCTCGCGCTTCGGCCCGATCTGCGGGCCGCCAGGCAAAGCGTGACGGCGGCGCACAGCCAGTATTTGCTCGCCAAGGCGAACGGGAAGCAGGACGTGACCCTGGCATTCGATTACACACACGTTTCGGCGCTGAACAACGGCACCTTTTTCTGGAATATCCCGCTGCCCATCTTCAACCGCAACCAGGGCGAAATCGCGCGCAGCCAGGCGGCCATCACCCAGGCGCAGGACAGCGAAATCGCCGCCCGCCAGGCCGTCCTCGCCGACGTCGCCAGCGCCTACGACACGGCCGAGTCCGATGCGCAAATCCTCAAGTTGTACGAGTCCGGTTATTTGAACGAGGCGAAGCAGTCGCGCGATATCAGCAGTTATGCCTATCAGCATGGGGGCGCCAGCCTGCTCGATCTGCTCGATGCCGAGCGCAGCTATCGAGCGACGGAGCTCGGCTATTTGCAGACGCTGGCGGCCTACCAGATTGCCTTGGAACAGCTTCGTGAAGCCGTCGGCACCAGGAGATTGCCATGAATATCCGTTTCGACTTCACCCGTCGCCGCTATGCGAACCATCGGATGGGCCGCCGGGGATCTGCGCGATTCATCGCCGGTGCGTTCGGGCGGCGCGTGTCTCTATGGCTGGCCGCCGGGGCGCTGGTTGCCTTGGCGGGCTGCAACCGCATGGAGACGCGGAGCCAGAACCAGATGACGTCGTTTTCCGCCAAGGGAGTCGAGGCCAGCTACTTTTCCGTGCCGGAGAACCAGCTGCCACGCGTCCAGATCGTTGCGGCGGTCAGGCAAAAGATCGAGCGCGTTCTCCAGCTTCCCGGCGCGGTTGGCTACAACCTCTTCCGCACGACGCCGGTTATTACCCCGGTCGGGGGGCCGGTGACGCGGATTCTGGTCGTCCCCGGCCAGACGGTGACCCAGGGCGAGCCGCTGCTCTACGTGCAAAGCGCGGATTTCTCTCAGCTTCGGGCCAACTATTTGAAAACCCG
>Ga0307372_10007525_pt1 | contig 15565 bp, 12 predicted proteins | sample OX1MG_FD_202533 | JGI IMG/M metagenome (GOLD analysis project Ga0307372, IMG submission 202533) | Soil microbial communities from Risofladan, Vaasa, Finland - OX-1 | ecosystem: Environmental > Terrestrial > Soil > Coastal area > Acid sulfate soil | place: Finland: Risofladan, Vaasa | collected... | reverse complement strand
GAGCCGGCGACGGTGGCCATTGTTCATCGAGTGCCGGGAAACTAAAGGCTTTTGGAGGGATTCATCAGCGATTTTTGCCCCTACCCCAGTGCGCAGGAGTTCACTGGGGGCCCCGGGCCGGATCGCTTCAGAATGACCGCGGCTCCTAATGTATCAAAGCCGCGATCATGGCTCGCGCGGTGGCTCTGAATCCGCGCTGCAAACGATGATCTTGCCAGCGCATCCTTCGCAGTCACCCCAGTGCGGAGGACCGCCCTGGGGACCCCGACAGGCGCGAAGGATGGGGGCCCCGAAAAACAGAAAAGTCAAAAACGCCGAGCTGGAGTTCGGCGCTCCTGAACCCAAAACACTGGCGCTACAAAATTCGCTAGCGGTCGCGACGCCCTAGCGAGTGGCTACGGAGGAGCCGGAGAGGCGTTCGCCGAGGGCTTTGTGTTCTTCGCGAAGCGCGGCTGGCAGGCGGCTGCCGAACTTCTCGAAAAACTTGCCTACGGCTTGATCTTCTTCCGCCCAATCGTTTACGTCGACGCGCAGAAGTTCCTCGATGGTGCCGCGCGAAATGGAAAGGCCGTCGAGCGTGAGCGAATTCGGCGCGGGCACGGAACCGATAGGAGTTTCGGTGGCGTCCGCGCGGCCCTCGATTCGGTCGAGCATCCACTTCAGCACGCGCACGTTTTCGCCATAGCCGGGCCAGAGGAATTTTCCGTCCGCGCCGCGACGGAACCAGTTCACGTGGAAAATTTTCGGCGCGTTCTTGAGCTTGGGGCCCATTTCGAGCCAGTGCTCGAAATAATCAGCCATGTTGTAGCCGCAGAAGGGAAGCATGGCCATGGGATCGCGACGCGTGACGCCCACGACGCCGGTTGCCGCAGCCGTGGTTTCAGAGGCCATGGTGGCGCCGACGAACACGCCGTGCTGCCAATCGTACGATTCATAAACGAGAGGCGCGACGTGCGCGCGGCGTCCGCCGAAAATAAACGCGGAAATCGGCACGCCGGCGGGATCTTCCCAGCGCGGAGAAATCGAAGGCGATTGCGATGCGCGCACGGTATAACGCGAATTGGGATGCGCGGACGGGGCTTTGCCGGGAGTATAGGAATTGCCGTGCCAGTCGACCAGGCCTGCAGGTGGATGCGGGTCCATGCCTTCCCACCAGGGCTCGCGCGATTCGGTAAGAGCGACGTTGGTGAAAATGGTGTCGTGGTGCAGCGCGGACATCACATTGGGATTGGTTTTCGCATTGGTGCCGGGAGCGACGCCGAAAAATCCGGCTTCCGGATTGATGGCGCGCAGCGTGCCGTCGTCGGCGATGTGCATCCAGGCGATATCGTCGCCAATGGTCCAGACGCGATAGCCTTCGGATTCGAGAGCGGAAACCATCATGGCGAGATTCGTTTTTCCGCAGGCGCTTGGGAATGCAGCAGCCATGTAGGTGACTTTTCCGCTGGGATCTTCCAGGCCGAGAATCAGCATGTGTTCGGCCATCCAGCTAGTTTCGCGCGCCATCCAGCTGGCGATTCGCAGCGCGAAACATTTTTTGCCAAGCAGGGCGTTGCCGCCGTAGCCCGAGCCGATGCTCCAGATCAATTTTTCTTCAGGAAAATGGAGGATAAAGCGGCGCTCAGGATTCAAGTCGGCGACGGAATGAAGTCCGGGAACAAAATCGGAGGAGCTGCCGAGGCGGTCGAGCGCAACCTGTCCCATGCGCGACATAATTCGCATGTTCGCGACCACGTAGGCGCTGTCGGTAATCTCCACGCCAATTTTGCTGTAAGGCGAACCGGCCGGTCCCATGATGTAGGGCACCACATACATGGTGCGGCCCTTCATGCATCCGTCAAAAAGCGGACGAACTTTATCCTTGGCATCGGCGGGCGCCATCCAGTTGTTGGTGGGGCCGGCGTCTTCTTTTTTACGAGTGCAGATAAAAGTGAGGCCTTCGGTGCGGGCGACGTCGTTCGGGTTGCTGCGATGAAGGTAAGATTTCGGATAGTTTTGCTGATCTAGCTCGATGAACGTTCCGTCGCGCAGCATGTCATCGGTTAGGTGATCGATTTCCGCTTGGGAGCCATCGCACCAAGTGATTTTTGACGGTTTCGTGAGACGTGCCGATTCTTCTACCCAACTTTCGAGCGGCGTAGACACCGGACCTCCATGGAATTTCCGCGCTTGCGGCACCCTACTAATGCTAGGGACTGCTACTACGAGCGCATTCGCCGTTTGCGCCAAATACAAGCCATACTAATTGAAAATCTTAGGCTACAGGTTACCGAAATGCAAGGCGCGATCGACATGTTTCTCAGATGTGCCGCGAAACTGTTAGTCTTCGAGCTGTGAAAACCAGGCTCATTCTTGCTGTGCTTCTTGCTGCGCCGCTCGCGGTGGTGTCGCTGGCGATCGTTAACATCGCCGGTCTGCCTGTTGCGTTGCGGTACATCGTCTCGCCTGGATTTATTTTTGGAATGAATGCGGCGCCGAGTGGCAGTTGGATTGGCGATATTTCAGACGCGCTGCGGATGGCAATCGCCGGGAATGAAGTCTATTATGCGATTTTGATTTTTCTGCTGCTCAGCTGGACGGGCCGCGGACGCCGGCGCGCGGAATCGACGCGGCAGGAACGCGATGCCGTCGAACGGCGCCGGGCGTCGTGACGTCGGCACGATGCTATACTGCGCGCATGTTCGCGCGAAAATTGCGGGTGGAAATGAGCGTCGGCGCGGAGCAAAAGCCGGTGCCGCTCGATTGGCTGGATAGTTTTTGCATGCGCAATTTCACCGGCTCCGCGGAATTTGATGACACGCTGCCGACTGGCGAAGGACAAATAGAAGCGGGGCTGCGCGTCGAACCCGCGCGGCTGGCGGCAGCCATGAGCGAGTGGTTCACGAAGCGCGGGAAGGGAAACGGGCAGCCGGTCGCGGTCGAAATTTTCGAAACGAATGTGAAAATACCGGCTAACGAATTGCGCGGAGCGTCCGGGGCATATCCCCATTGAAGAGAAACTGCTAAATCTTTACCTCACGGGCTGAAGCCCGCGCAAACCGATGCTGGGGCAGCATTGGGGCGGTACCCCCCCAATGCGCAGCAGCGCCTTTTGGGGCTGCCGCAGCGAAAGCTGCGAAGTACAAAACTTCATGAACTTATTTGCCGATGAGGACGCGGGCGGATTGGCGCACGCGTTCGTGTTGATTGGCGCGTAGCGCCGCTTTGATTTTCGGCAGCAGCGCTTCGGTGGCGGCCCGCCCGGAGGCGACCAGCTGCGGAGTTTTTGCGAAATCGTGCCACACCACGTTGTTCACGTCTGGCTCGATCAAAATATCGGTCGCCGCGCGCCAGGGCTGTACCAGGTGCGTTTGAATAATTGAAAATGACCGGCTGATTACTTCCACCGTGTTCCGCGGGCGTTCTTCCATCAGACCGGGATCGAGATAAACGGAAATCACCAGTTCGGCGCCGAGTTCGCGCACGGCCTCGGCGGGCGCGGCTTCCGTCAAGAAACCATCCGCCAGAAAATGCCCGCGGTATTCGACAGGCATAAACAGCGCCGGGTACGCGCACGAGGCACGCAACGCCGGTCCGATTTCGCCGTCGGTGAAATGGACGCTTTTCCCGGTGACCAGATCCGTGGCGACGATGCTGAGCGGAATGTTCAATTGGTGGAAAAATTCCGCCGCCGTGAACCGGTGCAAATACGCTTCCAGGCGGCTATTGCTAGCCATTCCGTAGCGCGAAAGCGTCCACCGGCCAAAATCGTGGAACGTGGTGGTGACTCCCTGGGCCTCCATGAAGTCGAGCGAGGTGCCGCTGGCATAAGCAGCGGCGACCAGCGCGCCCACGCTGGTGCCGGCGATGAAATCGATGGGAATATCGTTTTCTTCAAAAACGCGCAGAACGCCGAGATGGGCAATGCCGCGGGCGAAACCGCCGCCCAGGGCCAGTCCGACTTTTGGGCGGGCGGGAATTTCCGGATACGCGAAGGAGCGCAGGCCGCGTACGGCGCGCGTGAACCACTTCGTGGCGGCTGCCATGGTTTTTGTCTCCAACTGAGGCTACTGTAACAAACTTCGCGCGTGCAGGTGCGTTTCCGGTTGACCGTTGCTGACCATTCTGCAACTATCAGCCTCCGAGGAGCTCCTGATGAGACGCCCAATCGAACGAGCTGCAGTGCTCGGCGCCGGCACGATGGGGTCGAGAATCGCAGCACACCTCGCCAATGCCGGAATCCCGTGTTTTTTGCTGGATATCGTCCCGCCTGAACTTACGCCCGATGAAAAATGCAAAGGTCTGACGCTAGAGAATCCGGCGGTGCGCAACCGGATCGTCTTGAGCGGCCTGGAAGCGGCAAAGAAATCGCGTCCGGCGGCGTTGTTCACTCCGGAAGCCGCGCGGCTGATCACGCCTGGAAACTTCGACGACAATCTCGATTGGTGCGCACAGGCGGATTGGATCATCGAGGCGGTTGCCGAAAATCTGGAGATCAAGCGAAAGCTTTTCGAGCGCGTGGAGAAGGTGCGCAAACCCGGAACGCTGGTGACGTCGAATACCTCCGGGTTGCCGATCCGAAAAATTGCCGAGGGACGGTCCGAGGATTTTCAAAAGCACTGGGCTGGCACCCACTTTTTCAATCCTCCGCGCTACATGAAATTGACCGAATTGATTCCCGGTCCGCAAACTTTGCCGGAAGTGATGGAAACGCTTGCGGAAATCTGCGACGAGCGTTTGGGCAAGGGCGTAGTGGTGGCGAAAGACACGCCGAATTTCATCGCCAACCGCATCGGCACGTTCTCGATGCTGAACGGGATTCGGCAGATGCAGGCGCTGGACATGACCATCGAGGAAGTGGATGCGTGCACTGGACCCGCGATCGGCTGGCCACGTTCGGCTACTTTTCGCACCGCGGATATCGTGGGGCTCGATGTGCTGGTGCATGTGGTCCGCAATATCTACGACAGCATTCCGGACGACGAATCGCGCGAGATGTACCGCGTGCCGCCGCTAATCGAAGAGATGATGCAGCGCAAGCTGCTTGGCGAGAAAACCGGCGGGGGATTCTACAAGCGCATGAAAGGCGCCGACGGCGAGTCGGAAATTCTCACCCTCGATTGGCACACGATGGAGTACCGCCCGCAGAAGAAGGCGAAGTTTCCGTCCATCGAAGCGGGCAAATCGATCGAAGACACGCGCGAGCGGGTGCGCGCGCTGGTCGAGCCGGGGCTCGCCGGTAAGGGCGACAAGGCGAACAAATTTCTATGGGCAGGTTTAGGCGATACGTTTCTCTACGCCGCGCGGCGTATTCCGGAAATCGCCAACAGCATTTTGGACGTGGATCGCGCCATGTGCTGGGGATTCGGATGGGACCTAGGCCCGTTCGAAATGTGGGACGCCGTCGGCGTGGAGCGGGTCGCGCTGGCTCTGCAGAGCGAAGGCAAGCAGATGCCTCCGCTGGTTTCCAAAGTGCTGGGGTCGCCGCGGAAAAGTTTCTACGAGACGGAAAAGGGAGTAACGCGATACTTCGATTTCGGAGCGGCGGCGCTGATGACCGCACCGGAACCAGCAGGGTTCATCGTGCTGAAATCGCTCAAAGATCGCGGCAAAGTAGTGCAGCAGAATTCCGGCGCGAGCCTGATTGATTTGGGCGATGGCGTACTTTGCTGCGAATTCCACACCAAGATGAACGCGATCGGCGGCGACATCGTGGCCATGATTCACGCGGGCGTGGCGCGGCTGGAAACGGAGTTCGAGGCCATGGTAATCGCCAACCAAAGCCAGAATTTTTCCGCCGGCGCCAATCTGATGCTGCTGCTGATGACCGCGCAAGAGGGTGAATGGGACGACATTCACCTGGCCGTTAAACAGTTCCAGCGCGCGACCATGGCGATCAAGTACGCGCCGCGTCCGGTGGTGGCTGCGCCGCACGGGCTAGCGCTGGGAGGCGGCTGCGAAATTCCGCTGCATAGCGCGAGGATTCACGCGGCGGCGGAGACGTACATGGGATTGGTGGAAGCGGGCGTGGGGCTGATTCCCGCAGGCGGCGGCTCGAAAGAGATGCTGATTCGCGCCAACGAGCAGTCAGCATCGGGCGGAAATCTCGATCTGTTTCATGTGCTGCGGCACGTTTTCGAAAACGTCGCGATGGCGAAGGTGTCGACCAGCGGCGAAGAAGCGCGCTCCCTCGGCTTCCTGCGCGATTCCGATCTGATCGCCATGAATCGCGACCGGCAGATCGCGGACGCGAAAGAAACGGCGCTCGCGATGGTGCGGGCGGGCTATCACCCCCCGGCTCCGGCGGAGATTCGCGTGCTGGGCGAGGAATTTTACGCCGCAGCAAAACTAGGCATCCACATGCTGGTGCGCGGCGAATACGCCACGGAGTACGACGGCGTGGTGGCGCGCAAGCTGGCCTACGTGCTTTCCGGCGGCGGGCTGACGGCGGCGCAGACCGTTCCCGAGCAATACATTCTCGATCTGGAGCGCGAAGCATTTGTCAGCTTGTGCGGCGAACGGAAGACCCAGGAGCGCATCGCGCACACGCTGAAAACGGGCAAGCCTCTGCGCAATTAGGATTAGTTTCGGTTCAATTGCTGTGGAGCTCGGCACCTCTTCGCCTCCCGTCATCCATGCAAGCAACTTTTTTCGACTCAGCGTGTTCTTAGCGACGAGAGCCGCGCGCCAGTGCAGCTTTTCTATACCTATAATAAGATCGAACAACGCGACGGCAAATGGGTTGGGGTTTTCGCAGCAAAACCTTTGTGGAACTCTTGTGCACAGCTGACGGAACTGATCTGATGACGCGTCTGCGGGTCTAAAAACTTAAGAACGCGCAAGCGATTGCGCGAGGCGTGGGAAAAACTGGGGAGCGTACGTGATGCGGACTGGAAGCAAGGGTGTCTCATTCGCGGTAATTGCGATTGTGGCGGGACTCGCGATTGCTGGCTGCGGCGGTGGAAGTAGCGGCGGCGGGAATTCCACGCCTCCTGCCAACGGCGTGGTTGCGGTTTATCCGGGCAGCGCCAGCGTTCCGGCCGACGCGAGTGCACAGGTGCAATTCAGCGCGTTTTTGGCGAGCCAGCCAACGGCCAATTTCAGTTGGAGCATCAGCAGCGGCTCCGGCAACGGCACGATTAACGCGTCTACGGGTCTGTACACGCCTCCGAGTTCGATTCCAAGTCCCCCAACTGTGACGGTGACCGCGACTGACACCGCGGCCACCAGCGAGATCGGCACCGCGACGATCACGATCACCGCTGCTCAAGGCGTGACTGTGAGTCCCGCAGCATTGTCGATTCCCGCAGGTGACACGCAGGATTTTACGGCTACGGTGAGCGGTGCTCCGGTCACTCCTACGTGGCAAGTCGATGGTGTGGCTGGCGGCAACGCCACGGTCGGCACGATCTCTGCAAATGGCCTTTATGCCGCTCCGCTGACGCCTCCTTCGGGCGGATCTGTCACGGTTACCGCCGTTAGCGGCGGCAATACGGGGACGGCGACGCCGACCGTTGTCTTCTCGAACGCTTCGCTGAGCGGCTCGTACGCGTTCTCATATTCCGGAGGAGATTCTTCCGGCTATCCGATTGCCGTAGCGGGAAGCTTCATCACGAATCCAGCCACTGGCGCAATCAGCGGCATTGAGGATTACAACAGCAATGGGTCCACCACGGTCGCCTTGGGGCTGCCCGTGAGCGGCACCTATCAGGTCTATCCGGACGGCAGCGGCGGCGCTTTACTTCAGAACGCCGCAACGATCAACGGCACGGAAGGTTTGCAATTCACGCTCGGAGCTGGAATTTCCGGGGGGCCGTCGCACCACGCGCTGCTGATTCGCTTTGACAGTTCGGCGACCGGCAGCGGCGCGATCGATCAGCAGAATACGGCTGAGTTGAACAGCCTTCCGTCCGTTTCGGGGAACTACGTGTTCGGGCTTTCGGGCTCGGACGCGACCGGCAACCCGATTCAGTTCGCGGGAATTTTTAATACCGATGGCGCCGGCAACATTCCCGTGAATTACGCGGAGCAAGACATCAACGACGCCGGCAATACCACGTTCAACGCTCCCGACCAATCGCTGCACGGCACCTACTCGCTCGACACGGGCAATCCCGGCAGTGGACGGGGCTATCTGACCCTGACGTCAACGAACACGGTGTATCCATCGTGCAACTGCCAGTTTGCGTTTTATATGGTCGATAGCACGCACCTGAAGTTGGTGCAGATCGGAACGAACAACTCCGAACTGCTTTCCGGCGATATGTACGCGGCGCCGAATACAGCACGAGGTTCGTACGCGGTTGGAAATCTCAATGGGAGCTACGCCTTCACGCTGGGAGGTGCATCTACGAACGGCGCGTTCGCGCAGGGCGGAGTGTTTACCTCGAACGGGGCGGGAGGCATTACCGGCGGGGTAGTGGACACCAATGATAGCGGAACCACCCACTTAAATCAGAGCGCTACCAGCTCGACGTACGCCGTTGATGCGAACCTTGGCCGCATCGCGCTGCCGCTTACCTACGGAGCGTCCACGACCAATTTCGCGGCATACGTCGGCTCCAATGGCTTGATCGAGATGATTTCGCTGCAAAACAATTTCCTTGATTCAGGCAACGGCTATCTGCAGACGAGCACAACTTCGCCGCAAGGCGCATTCGCGCTCAACCTCACCGGAGTTGTGAACGGTGGAAGCGGGGGCGAAGAAGACGTCGCGGGACAAATGACTGTTCCGAACAGCGGCTCGCCGACCGGGACCTTGTTCATCAACAATTTGTCAGCCTTGGCGAACGGAACTCCGCTCGGTTCTGCCAGTAGCGTTGGGGCGGTGGGCTCGACCGGCCGGGGAACGGCGTCGATCGCTTCGCACCTGGCAACTTATCCGGTGGTCTACTACACGATCGACGGCAACACCGTGCTCCTGCTCGAATCCGACGGATCGCGCACGATGACCGGTGTGCTTTCGCGCCAATACTAGCCGAAGCGTCGCGTCGTTGCCGCTGATTTGCACAGAATGTTCCACCTGAGTACGAAGGTACTATTGCCGCCGGTACTTCCCCCCTCAAAAATCGAATAGTACAAATCGACTAACCTCGATGGGGGGAGCGGCTTCACGCCGTTTGCACAATGACGCCAACAAAGGACGCGCTCGAAACCGGAAGATCCTCGGAATCCCAGCTTTCGCAAGCCAAAAACCGGACCAAGCCGGATTCTCCACATCTGCGCGCAGACGCAGTGTCGCTGGAAGTCCCCATAAAAGTGCACGGATCGCTGGTGCCAAATCTCGCGCCGGGCGCGCCATCGCAAGCGCAGCCTTTCGAAGAGCAGACCACCACCATGATCGTGTTCCCGCAGGGCGGTGTTTTGAAGATGACCGCCAGCGTGACCGCGGGGCAAATGATGGTGCTTACGAATTTGAAATCGCGGCAGGACGCGATTTGCCGGGTGATAAAAGTTCGCGCGTACGGCAAAACCCAAAGTTACGTGGAAGTCGAGTTCACCAATCTGCAGCCGGCATATTGGGGCGTTTACTTCCCAACCGACGGGCCGGAAGTGGCGCGCATGGCGCCTCCGGAGCAGACCGCAATTTCAGAGCCCGCCGCCATGGTGACGCCCGAGCCTCCCGCTGAGATTCGCGCGTCTGATTCCGTTGCGCCCGCGCCGCCGCCGGTGAGCTCGTTGCCGGCCAGCCAACCCAATCCGGTAGTTCAAGCGGAAGCGCCCGCGCCGCCCCGCGCCATCGCGCCCTCGGCCATCAAGCCGAAGATGCCGGAATCGGCGTTCGCCGCGATCGGCACGAAGGAAGACGCACTTCCATCCGCGTCCGTCGCCAAGGTGCCGCGCGCGAGCTCGTTTGTGAATACCACGACCACCGGGAGGACCTCACCGGGAATGGATAGTGACATCAGCGATGCCATCGATGCGCTGGTCGCGCCATCGCTTCCCGCCGCGCGCACGTTGCCCAAAGTTGAGATGGCTGAACTCGAAAACTCTGTGCCACCGATAGCAGCGAATGCGCCCGCAGCGCGTCCAGTTACCACGATGGCTCCTAAAACGGCCGCGGAGCATGCCTTGCCGCTGCCGAAGCAGCTCTTTGGGGTGGAGTTGGATTCGGCGCCGCCAGTCGCGGCGAGATCAGCGCAGGGCAGCGGCAGCAAAGCAATCATGTTCATCGGCGTCGCGGCATTGCTAGCTGTGGTTGCCGGTGGTGCGTACGATTTCAACGCATTCCACTTGCGAGCCGCCGCGAGCACGTCGGCTGGGCCAGTTACCGCTTCGGCTTCCGCGTCGAAACCGGCAATCGCGCAAAATTCCATTGCGCCGGTGCCGACTTCAAACGCGAACGTAGCGCCACAGCAGATTCCGGACCAGTCGAGCACAGGAGCGCAGCCAGCTGCGACCGCACCGGTGAATAGCGCGCTAAGCGCGTCCTCACCCGAATCGGATACGGGAGCAACCGCACCGCCCGTTAGGCCTCGCCCGGCCGACGCGTTGCCCGAGCGCCGCCAGAAAACTCCTTCAGCCGTCGTGCGTCACGAAAAAGCCGCGACTCCGTCTGAGGAGAGCGTGGCGATTCCCAGCACATTCGGGGCGTTGAATACGCGTCCGGTGGTAAACGCGCAGACTGCCTCGAACTCCGTCGGCGTGGCGCCTGCTTTGGAGCCGGGCGGGAGTCCGGCGCCCGTCGGCAGCGCGCTTTCCAGCATCGCGCCGCCACCGAGTCTGGCTGCGCCGCCGAAACCCGCTTCAAACGCGCCCGTGCGCGTGGGCGGGAAAGTTCAGCAGCCACGGCTCATCTCCTCCGTTCTTCCGGTATACCCGCAAATCGCCCAGCAGGCGGGCGTCACCGGAACCGTGGTGATCGAAACGACGGTGGACAAAGACGGCCACGTCTCGAATATGAGGGTGGTGTCCGGCCCATCGCTTCTGCGCAATGCGGCCCTCAGCGCGCTGCGTAAATGGAAGTACGAGCCATCGCAGCTTAACGGCGAGCCTGTAGCCGTGCAAATGGTCGTCGCGATCCAGTTCCGGTAATCGCCCGCTGGGTCGAAGTTGGGCGAATGCGCGTGCTCGGGCATCGCCGTGCAGGACTGAAAAGCCCCACGCTCCCACACGAGCATGGGGCGCCCACAAACAATCCTCCACCTTGGCAGATCTCGATGGCACCGTGCGTCGATGCGCGTGTCCGGCCCGTGAAAGCATGGGCCACCCTCGCGCGCTATACTCACTGGTTGCACCGGTCGAGGGATGGTTCACGGTCCATCGTTTTGGAGGGAGCAAAGCATGAGCGATGTAGTTTACGTGTCAAAGTCCACAATCGAACGCCGTCAGGGGCCTCTGCGTATTGCTCATTTGCCCGGCGAACCTCAACCGGTGCTTTTCAGCGTGCATGGCGCGATTGCCAAGCATTACAAAATCGACCCGTCGAAATTGCCTGAGTCGCATGCCACCACCATCGATTACGTGATCGCCGCGACTGCCGGTTGAATGGTGGGCACTTTTGGAGGTGCGCTGGAAGCGCGCCATATCGACGCCAGTAACGGCAAATTGACCGCCGATGTGACTGGCGAAGTCGAAACCGAAGACGGCGTTTTGGTCATTCGCCGTATCAACGTGGCGATGCGCCTGGTCGCATCAGAAGATAGCCGCGAGACCGCCGAGCGCGTACATGGCGTCTACGCCATGCACTGTCCGCTCTACCGGACATTGCATAGCGCGATCCAACTTACATCCTCACTCGAACTCGTCGCTCCTGCCGTAGCCTCGTAACTTAGGGGTGGGGCCAAGGGGCGAATGGGACGGAACCTCTTTCGCCGCGTCGGTTGCTTTTTTTTGCGCGGTGGCATCCAATGGGGCATTCGCGGTGCGGTGTGCGCCGCGTCTCATTCGGGTACTCGGCGCGCGACCTGTTGCGCTGGGGCAGGGGAGTGCAACATGGCAGAAGCGGTGATCGTAAGTTCCGTGCGCACGGCTGTGGGGAAAGCGCCCAAGGGAGCGTTGCGCGTCACGCGTCCCGATGATTTGTGCGCGCTGGTCATCAAGGAATCCATTGCGCGCGCCAAGGGCCTGGACGCGAAAGATATCGACGACGTGGTGATCGGCTGCGCCATGCCCGAAGCGGAGCAGGGCATGAACGTGGCGCGAATCGCGTCACTGCGCGCTGGAGTGCCGGTGACCACTTCAGCGATGACCATCAATCGCTTCTGTTCTTCCGGCTTGCAGGCGATCGCCATCGCAGCGCAGCAAATCATGGCCGGACAGGCGGAGATCATTCTCGCCGGCGGCGTAGATTCGATGAGCATGGTGCCGATGGGCGGCCACAAAGTTTCGCCCAATCCCTGGCTGATGGACCACCACCCGGACACGTACATCAACATGGGCCTGACCGCCGAAAATCTGGCGCGCAAATATTCGATCACGCGCGAACAAGCGGACGCCTTCTCGCTCGAGAGCCACAAAAAAGCGCTCGCCGCGATTGCCGCTGGCAGATTTAAGGACGAAATCGTTCCCGTCGAGGTGGAGTACAACGTTTTGGAAGCCAGCGCGAATGGTGGTGCAAATCCAGCCCGCCCGAAAAAAGTCCAGTTCAGCTTTGACACGGACGAAGGCCCTCGCGCCGACACATCGCTCGAAGCGCTGGCGAAGCTCAAGCCCGCTTTTCACGCCCATGGCACAGTGACGGCCGGGAACAGCTCGCAGATGAGCGATGGCGCTGCCGCGTCAATTTTGATGAGTGCCGAACGCGCCCGCGCGTACGGTCTGAAGCCGATGGCGCGCTTCGTATCGTTTGCGACCGCTGGATGCCCGCCGGAAGAAATGGGCATTGGCCCCGTGTACGCGATTCCCAAGGCGCTAAAGATTGCCGGATTGAAACTCGACCAAATTGACGTGATCGAGCTGAACGAGGCGTTCGCCGCGCAGTCGCTTTCGGTGATTCGCGTGGCGGGACTCGATCCCGCGCGCGTGAATCCGAATGGCGGCGCGATCGCGCTCGGCCATCCGCTTGGCTGTACCGGCGCGAAGCTCACCGCCACAATTCTGCGCGAAATGGAGCGCCGCAACGCGCGCTACGGCATGGTCACCATGTGCATCGGCGGGGGCATGGGCGCAGCTGGAATTTTCGAACGCGTGGCTTAGCCAAGAGGGCGATTATCGAGTTCTTGTGCTTCAACAGGGAGTGCGTCGAGGTAGGGGCGCGCGACAAGCGTGGTTTCGAGGAATTCGAGCAGATACCTCTCCTCACTTCTCCCCATCCACCGCCCGAATTCCGGCAAGAGGATCCCCCACAAAACCAGTGCGGGCGGGACGATCAATCCGACCCAGTTGTCGCCATGCATATCTCCGGCCAGTGTTTGAAGGATCAAAGGCGTACCTATCAGAGTCGCAAAGCCAAGCCAAATCATCATGAACAGCTTGACCGGCCGATGCATATCGAAATGGCCGCGGATCAAAGTGCCACGAGATTGCGCCTCTAAAATGCCGAAGAGGATCGGAGCAAAGCTGTTGTGATAATAGCGGCGCTTCCAGAGTTTGAATTCGTGGCCGTCGGACGTTGAAAGTACGGCTTTGCTGCCCTTGCAGCCGGAAAACGAGAAAATTGTGAGTTCGGCCTGGTCTGTTTGCTCGCGCAGTTGCCGCAAACAAGTATCAGGGCTTAAGTCGGTCCAGAACGTAACAGTTCTCGGTTTTCTCCACCACATTGACCGCAGCATACCATGGGTGTTTCCGCGAATGGTCGAAGTGCGATTAAATGTGTTCCTTTCATGAAAACCCCGTGCCGTACCCTTGCGCAACTCGGTGCGTCGCGAGAGAATCGGGCGTCGATCGCGTCCGTTTCGTCGGAGGAGACATGGCCACAACACCTGTGTCGCAAGACTTGAAGCGCGGCGGATCGTTCCTGGTCGCGTCCACCGCGCCCGAGGAGATTTTCACTCCCGCCGATTTGAATGACGATCAGCGGCTGATTGGCCGCACTGCCGAAGAGTTCATCGCCAAGGAAGTCGTTCCACATATTCCCGAGCTGGAAAAACACAAAGAAGGGCTGATGCGCGACCTGATCAAAAAGGCCGCTGAAATCGGCTTGCTCGGCGTGGGCATTCCGGAAGAATACGGCGGAGCGGCGCTCGATAAAGTTTCCGCTGCAGTGCTTTCCGAAAAGCTGGGCATTTATGCTTCGTACGGAGTGGCCTTCGGCGCGCATACCGGCATCGGAACGATTCCCATCGTCTATTTTGGCACGGAAGCACAGAAGAAAAAATATCTGCCGCGCATGGCTACTGGCGAATTGCTGGCGTGCTACGCGCTGTCCGAACCGCAGGCCGGATCGGACGCGCTAGCTACGCGCACTCGCGCGGTGCTTTCGTCCGATGGCAAGAGCTGGATCCTCAACGGCCAGAAAATGTGGATCACCAGCGGCTCGTATTCGGATGTCTACACCGTGTTCGCGAAAGTGGAAGGTGACAAATTCTCAGCGTTCATTGTTGATCGCGGCACGCCTGGATTTTCCATCGGCGCGGAAGAAAACAAGATGGGCATCCGCGGTAGCTCCACCGTGCCGCTGTTTTTCGAAAATGCCGTGGTGCCGAAAGAAAACCTGCTCTACGAGATCGGCCGGGGCCACATCGTCGCGTTCAACACCTTGAATGCGGGACGATTTTCGCTCGGCGGCAGCTGCTCCGGCTCGGCCAAGCAAGTGATTGCCCTTTCATCGAAATACGCCAAGGAGCGCACTGCGTTCGGCAAGCAGTTGGCCGAATTTGGGCTGATTAAGGCGAAGCTCGGCGAAATGACCATTCGCGAGTACGCCCTCGAATCGATGATCTACCGCACCGCGGGGACAATCGAAGCGGCGATGTCGGCTCCGGGCGAAGACAAAATCAAGCAGGCCATGCAGGTGCTCGAGGAATACGCCATCGAGAGCTCGATCAGCAAGGTGATGGGCAGCGAGACGCTCGATTATTGCGTCGACGAAGGCGTGCAGATATTTGGAGGCTACGGTTTTCACGAGGATTATCCCGTGGCGCGCATGTACCGCGACAGCCGCATCAACCGCATCTTCGAAGGCACCAACGAAATCAATCGCTTGGTCATCATCCAAATGCTGATGAAGCGCGCCACGGCCGGCACGCTGCCGCTGATTCCCGCGGCCATGAAGCTGCGCGAGGAATTGCTGGCCGGGCCATCGTTCGAAGAAGCTCCGGCAGGCGAGTTTGCGGAAGAGGAGCGCTCGCTGGCGCAAGCCAAGAAAATCTTTCTGCTCGCCGCCGGAACCGCGGTCGAAAAATTCCGCGACAAGCTTGCCGATCACCAGGAGGTGGTCGCGTCACTTGCGAACATCGTGATGAGCGTGTATGCGATGGAGTCTGCTCTGCGCCGTGCACAGAAAGCTGCTGCCGCGCGCTCCGCGGTAGCCGGTGTGATGGCCGATGCCACGCGCGCCTTCATCTACGACGCGATGGACGACGTCGAAAAGGATGCCCGCACCGCGCTCGCCGGCACCGAAAGCGGAGACACGCTCTCCACGTTGCTCGCAGCGCTCCGCCGCTTTGCGAAACATGGGCCGATGGACACGATTGCGCTTCGCCGC
>Ga0307372_10007523_pt1 | contig 15567 bp, 12 predicted proteins | sample OX1MG_FD_202533 | JGI IMG/M metagenome (GOLD analysis project Ga0307372, IMG submission 202533) | Soil microbial communities from Risofladan, Vaasa, Finland - OX-1 | ecosystem: Environmental > Terrestrial > Soil > Coastal area > Acid sulfate soil | place: Finland: Risofladan, Vaasa | collected... | reverse complement strand
GTGATGGCGGGGATGCCGATGCCGGCTTATTTCCTGTTTCCGTTTGAAACCATGTGGACGCAGGCGCGGCACGGAGATGTGAACGCGGGCGATGCGGCGCCGAGTTTTACTCTCAGCACGCTGGAGACGAAAGCTCCGGTGCAAATGGGCTCGCTGTGGGCTACGAGGCCAGTGGTGCTGGTCTTCGGGAGCTACACCTGACCGCCATTTCGGCGGGAGGTTCCCGCCCTGAACAAGCTGGCAGAGCAGTACAAAGGCAAGATCGATTTTTACGCGGTCTACATTCTTGAGGCGCACCCCACGGACGTGTGGGAGATGCAATCGAACGTGCGCGATCACGTGCTCTTTGCCAGCCCGAAGAATGAGGACGAGCGATTCAACGTGGCCGGCGCCTGCGTGCGCAAGCTGGGCATCCGGTTTCCGGCGCTGGTGGACGGATTCGACAATCGCGTGGAAGCAGCCTACACCGGCTGGCCCGATCGCTTGTATTTGATTGCGCCCGGCGGACGCGTGCTCTTCAAGAGCAAGCCAGGTCCGTTCGGATTTCATCCCGAGGATCTCGCGGCGGCGATCCAGAAGTCGGTGGGCGGGGCGTGAAGAGATGCGGCTTCGCTCCGCGGGCGGAGCAGGCTGGCGGAAAACCTCTATGAATTGGGCGTTCAGGAAGGGCTTGCGGGCTGCTAACTAGCGGCAAAAACAATTACGCCGTGAGGGAGGGGTACCCCTCATCGCGATGGGGCGAGCTGGGTCTGGGAATCGAGCATTGCGGCGATGGCGGAGCGGAGCTGGGCGGTGAGCTCGTCGGCCTGGCGCATGGTGAGGCCGGCGGTGGGGATGGGCGGGCCGATGGCGATGGTCATGGGGCAGGGATAGAAGTGGCGGCTGTGAATGGGGAGCAGATGGTAGATGCCGGTGAGGGCGATGGGGACGAGCGGGACCTGGGCTCGGATGGCGAGGAAAGCTGCGCCGGAGAGGAATTCCCTGAGCTCGCCGTCGGGAGTGCGGGAGCCCTCAGGGAAGACGAACAGGGGCATGCCGGCGCGCAGGGCTTTGACGCCGGCGCCGAGCGAGGAGAGGGTGGCGCGGGGATTGTCGGTGTCGATGGGAATCTGGCCGGAGTGGTTGAGATACCAGCCGATGAAGGGCCACTGCCAGAGCTCCTTCTTGGCCAGGATGCGGAACTGAAAGGGCAGCGAAGAGAAGACGACGGGGATGTCCATGTAGGAAGTGTGATTGGCGGCGTAGACGGCGGTGCGGGGGTCAGGCAGGTTCTCGAGGCCGCGCACGGATACGGAGCCGCCGGATGCCAGCAGGCAGGCACGCGCCCATACGCGAGCGATGCGGTGCTGGGTGCGGCCGGTCTTTGCAAACAGAGACGAAATGAGGGCGAGGGTTCCGAAGAAGCCGGTGGCGAGAAAAAGGAATGGGGCCTGGAGGATATTGGTGCGCCAGCGCAGCCAGCGCGGCATGGGTTGTGGACGGTAGCTCACGGATGCGCGCTCCCGTGGTTCTTCCCACCGGTCTCACCCGGATCGTCGGGCTCTGCTCCGTCGGGGAAGAAATAAGGCCCGTCGAGGAGGATGGCGCGGGCCTCGCCGACCAGGTAGACGGATCCGGAGATGACGACCAGGCCGCCCTCCCTGGATGCCAGCAAGAGCGCATTTGCGACCGATTCCGCCGCCCGCGCGGGCGTGCCGGTGGCCTCCGCCGCGGCCAGCAGTGACTCCATGGTGGCGGCGCGCAGGCTGTGGATGGGCGCAAAGAGGACGCGATCGAAGAGTGGGAAAAGGATCTGCGCGAGCTCGGCGACGGGCTTATCGCGCAGACAGGAGAAGACCAGGGTGCGGGGTTGATCGGGGGCGGCGTCGAAGAAGGGACGGAGGCCGGCGCGGAGAGCCCATGCGCCGGCGGGATTGTGAGCCACGTCGAGAAGCCAGCGGGGGGCGCCCATCTGGATTTGCTCCATGCGCCCGGGCCAGCGGGTGGCGCGGATGCCGGCCTCGATGGAGGCAGGCGCGATGGGAAGCTGGTGATGCTGCGCGAGCTCGGCGGCCGCGGCGATTGCGAGCGCGAGGTTACGGTGCTGATGCGCGCCGTGAAGCGGGGAGTCGACCTGGATGGCGGCGCCGAGGACATTTACGGCGTAAGGCTGATCGGGCGCGACATTGGCCGGCGGCATATAGGGCGTTGCGGAGATGGCGCGGACGTTGAGCGGGGTGGCAATTTCGCCGATGGCCTGGTTGGCTTCAGGATGCTGCGGCAGGGTGATGAGGATGCCGTTGGGGCGGAGAATGCCGGCCTTCTCATGGGCGATGGCGGAGATGGTAGGGCCGAGCCACTCGGTGTGGTCGAGGGAGATGTCGGTAATGATGGAGAGCAGCGGCTGGACGATGTTGGTGGCGTCGAGGCGGCCGCCCATGCCCACTTCGAGGACGGCGATATCGATGGCGGCGCCTGCAAAGTGGAGGAACGCCATCGCGGTAAGGGTTTCAAAGAAGCTCGGATGCTGGCCGAGTTCGCCGGAAGAGACCAGGCGTTCCGCAATGCTGTGGACGGCGAAATAGCGCGTGGCGAAGTCGTCGTCTGAGATTTCAGAAAAGGAAGGACCGGGTCCGCCGATGCGGATGCGCTCGTTGGGCCGCTCCAGGTGCGGCGAGGTGTAGAGGCCGGTGCGCAGGCCGGAGGCGGCCAGAATGGCGGCGAGGGTGGAGGCGGTCGAGCCTTTGCCGTTGGTCCCTGCAATAAGAACGCCGGGGAAGCGTTGGTGAGGATTGCCGAGAGCAGCGAGCAGGATTCCGATTTCAGCAAGGGAGAATTTGCGGCGCGGGCGCCCGGGTTGCGTGTAAAGCTCCGGGGCCAGGGCGTTCAATGCATCGATGGCCGCGGCGTAGGACATGGAAAGATCAGTATAGGGAATAGGGAGCAGGGAGCAGGGAGTGGAGAGCAGGAGTAGAGAAGATTAATTGTGGGCGGGCCAGTAGAGGAGGGCGATGAAGAGCAGTTGCATGGGAGCGCGGAGCCAGAGCGGGGTGACGGGTTTTCCGCCGAGGGTGACGCCGGCGCAGGCGGCGTGCACGTTGGCGCCGAACATGGCGATGAGGAGCGCGATGAGGCAGTACGCGGCTACAGCACGGGAGCGCGAGAACATGAGGCCGAATGCGCCAGCCATTTCGAGAACGCCAGTGACGTAGACGATGGCAAGGGGTGCAGGGAACAAATCGGGGCCATACGGGCGAGGTCGTGGCGCAGGCGGTTGAAGTGCGCGACCGAAGTAAAGAGAAACATGACGACGAGGACGGTCATGAGAGCCTCTTCCCGGCTGGATTGTGGATCACTCCAGAGATAGCAGCGAGAGAGCCAGTCGGCAAGTGAGCGGGTCCCACCCTAACCGCAAAGGACGCGGTCAGGATGGGCGGTTCGACGCATCACATCGCCCCGGCGGGCATGAGGGAGCCGCCGGGCATGCGCATGGTGGCCATTCTTGGCTCTTTGGCCGGGTAGGCGTGATGCCGGCGGATCATGGCGAACATCAGTTTCATATTGCAGGCGAGCGCCTGGCCCTGGGCGAGCATCGTGGTGGAGACTTCGCCGGTGTAGCAGTTGATGGAGGCCTGTTTGCTGGTGACGCCGATGGGCAGGACGTAGTGATATGCGCCGGAGGGGAACTCGGGCGTGGGGCTGGCGATGCCGTTGCAGGCATCGAGGGCGGAGACGGGGATGACGTTGCCGTCGATGTCGCGGCCGCCGTAGATGGGATAGCCGTCGAGGGCGATGCCGACGATGTGCGATGGACCGTCGGGGGTGTCGGCCTGCGAGGTGACGCAATCGGGATTGGCGTGGGCGTGCCAGGTCATGCCGTTGCTGTGCGAGCCGCAGGCGTCGAGAAACCAGGCGGTCTGCTTCGCCCCTGTGGAGTCAGTGAAAGTGTAGGAGGCGTTGTCGGCGACCGCGGGCGTGGTGGCGTTGGCCTCAAAGGGGTTGAACATGACGGTGCCGGAGATGAGATAGCCGATGGCGCCGAGGTTGGTGGGGGTGGTGGCGGAGGCCTTGGTGGGGCAGATGTTGAGGGTGACGGACTGGTCGCGGAGGGAAGGCCGGATGTCGTCTTCATAGGAGACGACTCCGAGCGGCATGTGGGTGATGGCGGTGTAGGCGACCGGCGCTTCCCTGCCGGAGGTGGGCGCAAGGTAGTACGCGTTGGGCGTGTAGTCGGGCTCGCCGGTGGTGGTGAGATTCATGGAGCACGCCGAAGGGAAGGAGACGGTGACGGTGGAACCCCACTGAACGTTCTTGTAGACGGCAGCGTAGGGGTTGCTGGTGGAAGGCGAGGGTGTGGGCGCAGGCGATGTGGTGGTTGAGGCGATTTGCGGGTTGGAGCAGGCGGCGAAGACAGCGGCGCCGAGCAGAGAGAGGAAGCAGAAGATGGACACACGTCCAGCGACTCGATGCACGATCGACCTCCTTCGGCGGGGCGACGGAAAAGGGTGAGGTGTCGCCCCGGGCGGATTGTGTTGTGAGACAGCCTGCCGCTGCTGCCGCTTGTAGAAGACCGGGGGAAGGGCCGAGCAGCGAACTTTGGAAACAGTAGACGGAGGCGGGTGGCGAGGGTTTACGGGCGATGCATTTTCAAAGGAGAAATTTTGGGCCGCGCGCGGAGGCAGATCAACGTTGGATGGAGCGGTCGGAGATGAAGGGGGCGGCCTGCCGGGCGAGGTCGCCGAGGTACCAGGAGGAGAGGAAGAGGGCGACGATAGCGACGGAGGCCCAGAGGAAGACGCGAACGGGGAGGGTGGAGAGGAGGCGGTGACCGTACTCGGGATTGGAGCGGACGGGCCAGGTGAAGATGAATCCGGAGAAGACGCTGACGCAGGCGGCGAAGAAGAGATAGGCGAGGGCGAGGAGGATGCGGTCGTGGAGGGGGGAAGAGGGGTCGAAGAAGGCGTGGATGCAGGCCTCGTAAATGACGAGGATGCAGAAAAAGAAGGAGGCGGCTTTGGCAAGATCGAGCATGGGAAGAGCGAGTGAGCCAGTCGGTGGGCCGGCCAGTCGGCAGGCCGGTCTCATTTTAGATCGAGAAAAGCTTTTGCGGGACTGTGTTTGCGGCCCGAGCATTTTCTTTCGTCTGGATAGGAACTGGAATGGGATGAGGGCCAGCGGGACAGCGCGAGCAGGACGCTAGAGCGGATTGCGCGTCCCGGTTTGAGCGCGGGCGTGCGGCGGGGATGGCTGGGGAGATGCGGGAAGGGAGCAGTTGCGGGGATTAGGTAGTGTTGATGCGGCAGGTTCTCCTTGGGGGGTTGTGGAAAACCGCGAAAACGTTTGCAGAAGGTTTTTTCGGATGGAGTGAACCGAGCCCGTCCGGGGCATGTTACGGGGCAGTAAATCGGTTTAGGTAAACAAACCTGAAGAATGCGGGCGGGGCGTCCGCAAGCCTATGAGAATGCGTATTTAAGGAGCTGAAAGCGTTTCCATGAAACGGTATGCCTACGGGAGAAAAAATGGGGTGCCGACGGGCAAAATGTTCGTTGACATTGAACTCCGGTTTGATTATTGTTTCGAGTTACTTCGGGGATAGTGTTTTTACCTCGCTCTAGAAGTCCCCACTAATGCGAGGAGCTACCCCGGGTATTGCGCAGACCCGTCGCTGCGACGGGCGAGCTTCCCCACAGGCGGCATGACCAGCCGACCCATAAGAATCACAACAAGTCGACACAAAAAAAACAAAGAGCAGCTTCAGGAGACCGCATGAAAAAGATGATTCGCCCAGCCCTTGTGCTGGCGTTAATCGCCTGCGCGAGTTTGGTGCTCCTCACACCAGTGAGTGCACAGTCGGTTTACGGATCGATCTTCGGCACAGTGACGGACAGTACGGGTGCGGCAGTACCGGGCGCCACCGTTACCGTGACCGATGTCAGCAAGGGCACGGTGTTCACCGTGACCTCGAATGGATCCGGCGATTACAGCGTTCCCCACCTTATCCCCGACGTCTACAACCTGAAAGTGATGGCGAAGGGATTCAAGACATTCGAGACGACGGGTATCCAGGTCCTGGCGGACACGGCGCCGCGCATCGATCCGACCATGCAGGTGGGCGGCGATACGGAAACGGTGCAGGTGAATGCGGACCAGGAGCCGCAGCTGAAGACGGACCGCGCCGATGTGGCCACGGTATTCGATCAACAGCAGATGCAGTCGCTGCCGGTGGGAGACCAGAACTTCACCAACCTGCAACTGTTGCTGCCGGGCGCGCAGAAGCTCGGCTGGTCGCACGCAGCGGATGAAAACCCCCAGGCCTCGCAGCAGATCCAGGTGGACGGGCAGGCCTTCGGCGGAACGGCATTCGAGCTGGACGGCACCGACAACCAGGACCCGATTCTAGGCATTATCGTGATCAACCCGACCATGGACTCGGTGACCGAGACCAAGATCACCACGCAGAACTTTGACGCGGAACTGGGCAAGGCGGTTTCCGCGGTGGTGACGGCACAGACGCGCTCCGGCACCAACAACTTCCATGGGGACGCGTACGACTTCCGCACGGGCAATGCCAATCAGGCGCGCGACCCGTTCACGTCGGAGACGACGGGCAAGTACGATCCGGTCACGAACCCCGACGGTCTGCCCGCCGGCCTCAAGAACCGTTACGGGGGCGCCATCGGCGGCCCCATCAAGAAGGACAAGGCGTTCTTCTTCTTCAACTATGAGGCGCAGCGCCAGAAAGTGGGCACGGCCGCCGGCGATACGGTGCCGACCCAGCAACTGGTAAACACGTGCCTGGGGACGCAGGTTGGCCCTCAAGGCATACCCGGTTGCGACTTCAGCGATTATGCCAATCAGTACATTGCGGAGGGCAAGCTGAAGGGCACCACCCAACTCATTTACGACAATCTCGCCAACCCCTCGGCGTCCGATATTGCCGCATTTAAGAATAACGTTGTTCCCGCGCACCTGGTTTCGCCGCAGGCCCAGGCGCTGCTGAAGCTCATGCAGCCCTACGCACCGAACGTGGGCGGAGCGGGCGCGATTGAGAACAACTACTTCGGGACAGGCACCGGTCTCTTCAACGCCAACCAGTGGACCGAGCGCGTGGACTACACCCTCAACGAAAAGATGCATGCTTTCGAGCGCTTCTCGCGGTTCTGGGACACGCTTTCCGGCAAGACCATCTTCGGCAATGTCGCGGGCGGTCCGGGATTCGGCATTGGCGGATACGGCGGCAACTCCAATGGCGCCAACGACAGCCTGGCTTCGGGTATGGATATTGCTCTCAACCCGAATCTGCTCACCGACTTCCGCCTCGCTTACTACCGTTACAACGTGATCGACTCGAAGTACAGCACCGCACCCATTGCCACTCAGCTCGGCATTCCCGGAATCAATACCGGAAACTCGTTCACGTCGGGGGCGCCGGGATTCGAGATCAATCACCCCTTCGGCGGACCTACCTCGCTGATCGGCGCCGGCCTCGGCATCAATCGCTGCAACTGCCCGTTGACGGAAAAGGAAGACCAGTTCCAGATCGTCAACAACTGGACCAAGATCATCGGCAACCACTCCTTCAAGGTGGGCATTGACCTGCGCTACGGCCGCAACCTGCGCGTGCCTTCCGACACCGACCGTGCCGGCCAGATGAACTTCCAGACCGGCCCCACTTCGAACAACGGATCGAATGGACTGGGATGGGCGACGTTTGCCATGGGCGAAGTGCCGAGCTTCGGACGCTACGTGTCGGTATCGACCAACGCCAAGGAATTCCAGAAGCGGACCTTCTACTTTGCCCAAGACACCTGGCGCGCCACCCACAAGCTCACCTTCAACCTCGGACTACGCTACGAACTGTTCTTCCCCGAACGCGTGAACGGCGTCGGCAACGGTTCGCTCATGAACCTCGCCGACGGCTACATGCACGTGGCCGGCGTGGGTGGAATCCCGCTGAACATGGGCTGGGGAATCAGCTACAGCAAGCAGTTCGATCCGCGCCTCGGCGTGGCCTATCAGTTCGATCAGAAGACCGTCATCCGCGCGGGCTATGGCCGCAGCTTCGATACGGGCGTATTCGGATCGATCTTTGGCCACGTGGTGACGCAGAACCTGCCGGTGCTGGCAAACCAGCAATTGAACGAGGGCGGCGGCAGCACCGGATGCGAATTCAACCTGGGACCTGGATCGGTGGATTGTCCGGATCATCCCGGACAGCAGGGACCGCCCGCATTCGTGTTCCCGGCGGTGCCTTCGAACGGCTTGCTGCCGGCCGAAGCCTACCAGGTGAGCCCGAAGGCGCGGCCCAATCCGCTGCACTTCCCCACCATCGACGCGTGGAACCTCGCGGTGGAACGCGCGCTGACGCCGACGATGGCGCTGACGGTTGCCTACGTTGGCAACAAGGGCACCCACACCCTCGGTGACGGCGACTCCAATAACACCAACCCCAATGAAGCCGCACTCGCGCTGCCGGGACAGTACAGCGTGACCGGACAGACCCTGACCTGGCTGCCGGCCGACGAGGGTGGCCTGGGCGGCGCTCTTCCCTCGGGCTACTCGGGCGGCGTCTCCAACGGCAACTTCCTTTCGCGCTACTACGGCGGTTCCCTGGCGGCTTGCAAGGATCCCAACTACGTGGCGCCGACCGGCGAACCCAACGTGCAGCCTGGCATGTGCGGCTGGACCCAGGGGATCTCCTACTATGGCGACGACCAGAACACCGAGTTCGACGCCTTGCAGGTCACCCTGCAACAGCAATACCAGAAAGGCTACGCCTGGACGGTTAACTACCAGTGGGCAAGCGCCTTTGACGAGGCTTCCGGCTACTACACCTGGAGCCACGTGGTCACGCACATGCGCGACAGCAACGTGCGCAACCAGCAGATTGTGGCTTACGGCAGCTACGATCTGCCCTTCGGAAAGGGCAAGCAGTTCGCCTCGGGCGCCAACCATGCCGAAGACCTGATTATCGGAGGCTGGCAGTTGAGCACCGTGCTCAACTGGTCGGGCGGCCTCCCATTCACCATCGGATACAGCAGCTTCGGCGGCTCCGGCGCCAGCACTCAGGACTGTAACCACAGCACCGGCGGCACTGCGGCGCCGTGCCGTCCCAACGGCCACGGCCTGTCCACCAGCCTCACCGGTTTCGATCCCAAGACCAAGACCCGGACTTACTGGACGCCTCAGGCCAGCAAGTTCACCTGGCCGGGTCTCGACAAAATCGGCAACGGGGGCGCCAACAATTATTCTGGCCCCAAGTTCTTCAATGACGACATGGCAATCACCAAGGCGTTCACCATCCACGAGAACATTGCCACCAGTTTCCGTGCCGATGCCTTCAATGCCTTCAACCACATCAACCCGGCGAATCCCAATAACGGGGATATCAACGGCAACGGTCCCATCAGCGGACAGGCGCCCGGAGCGCAAACGCGGCAAATGGAATTCTCTCTTCGCGTGCAGTTCTAAGCGAGGAGCCGCACCAAACCCTTGCGGGGGAGCTTCGGCTCCCCCGTATTTTTTCGGTGACAGGTCACCGGTCTCAGGTGTCAGAGAGAACAGAGAACTAGACTGGGAGCAGGGTTGATTGGAATGCATTGGAAGTGGATTTGTGTGAGTGCGCTGGCCGCTGGGTGCGCGCTGGCCAAGGGACAGAGCGGCCTGGGGATCAGCGTGGGTCAGACGCAGGCGCAGAAATGGACCTTTGAGGATGCGCAGACGCTGGCGGGGAAAGGAAGGCTGGATCAGGCCATGAATATCCTGAACCAGCTTGCGGTGCAGACTCCGGAGCCGGCAGGGGTGGAGCGGCTGCGCGGTCTCATTCTGTATGAGAAGAACGAGTTGCCGGAGGCGGTTACGGCCTTCGGGAAAGCGGTAGCGCAGGACGCTGGCGATCGCGAGTCGCTGGAGATGGAAGGGGTGAGCCTGTATCGGCTGGGACGGCCGCAGGATGCACTGCCCTATCTGGAGAAGGCGCGCATGCAAGTGCAGAGCGCAAACGTGGACCCGGAGTACGTGCTGGGATTGTGCTATGCGGACGTTGGGCGCTACGACGATGCGCGGCATGCGTTTGCGGAACAGTACGGATTCCAGCCGGATTCAGCGGAGGCGTATTTGCTTGCCGCGCGTCTGTTTCTGCGGCGGGAACTGAAGGACCAGGCGGCAGCGCAGGCGCGGAAGGCGCTGGAACTCGCCCCGAAGCTGCCCCTGGCGCACCAGTTGCTGGGCGAGGCGGCGCTGGCGAGCGGAGACCTGCCTACGGCGATCAAGGAACTGGAAGCGGAACGGGCGATCAATCCGCTGGATCCGGAGTTATACGGGCGGCTGGGCGATGCGTATGTGCGTGCCGGGCAGTACGAAGATGCGCAGCGGGCGCTGAACCGGGCGGTGCTGCTGGAGCCATACTCGACGGAGCCTTACATTCTGCTGGGAGAGACCTTCTTGAAGCTGAAAGACCCGATTCAGGCGCTGCATTACCTGGCCCATGCGGAGAAGATGGACCCCTCCAATTACATCACCCATAACTTGCTGGGTCAGGCTTACAAGGCGACGGGACAGATGGCGGAGGCGAACCGGGAATTCAAGCTGGTGGTCGAGATTCAGCACCGGGACGATCCGCGGCCGGCGGAGAAATAGTGAAGCAGGGAACAAGGAAACGAGGGAACAAGGGACCAAGGCGCGGAGCGACTTGCCTACTGGCGCGACTGCGCGAAAAGTGGATGATCGCGCTGGTCCTGGCCGGGTTGACAGCGATACTTGCGCAGGCGCAGAACCCTGGCGCCAAGGCGGATCGTGCGGCGGCGCTGCGCCAGGCAGATGCGGCGTTTCGCGCCGGCTATGCAGCATCCCAGGCGGGAAAGCTGGAGGAAGCGCGCGCGGATTTTGCCGAGGTGGTACGGCTGGCGCCGGAGATCCCGGAGGGACATGAAGCGCTGGGATCGATTCTGACGGAACTGGGGCGGCCCCTGGAGGCGGTTCCAGAACTGGAGCATGCAGCCAGGCTGAAGCCGAAGGATGCGGGCATCGAGGGCGACCTGGCGATCGCGCTCGCCCGGGCCGGCCGCGCTGAGCAGGCACTTCCCCATTTTGCGGCGGCGCTGAAACTGACCAGCCAGCCTGAGGATGCCGCCTTCTACGACAGCTACGGGCGGGCGCTGGCAACGGCGGGCAAACCCGAAGACGCCTTGAAGGAATTCGCCCAGGAAGAAAAGCTGACCGGCCCGCAGGCGCAAGTGGATGACGCCATCGGCGCGGTTTACGCGCAGACGCAGCGCTGGGACGATGCCCGGGCGGCGTTTCAGCGTGCCCTGGAGGAGAACGCGGAGTACGAGCCGGCGAGAATCCATCTGGGTATCGTGCTGAGGCAACAGCACGATCTGGAGGGATCGCTGAAGATTCTCGAGCCGGGGTCGGGCGGAGCTGCATCGTCGCCTGAGGCCTACCCGGCAGACGCTTGGGCCGAGTACGGCCGGACGCTGGCTGCCATGGGTCAGGACGAGCCGGCGGTCGCGGCGCTGGAGCATGCTTTGAAAGTGAATCCTCAACTGCGGGGAGTCGCAGGCGAACTGGCCATGGCGCTGCAGCGGCTGGGCCGCCAGGAGGAAGCGATTCCGTGGTTTGAAAAGGCGGTAGCCACAGACAGCCACGATGCGGCGATGCTGACCAACCTGGGACTGGCGCTTACGCTGACGGGCAAGGCGCGTGAGGCGCTGCCGTATTTCGCGCAGGCGCAGACGCTGGATCCGAAGGACGCGACCATTGTGAAGGATCGCGGCGTCGCGCACATTCAGCTCTCCGCATTCGATGAGGCGATTGGGGATTTCAAGCAGGCGCTGGCGATGGATCCCAACGACCCTCAACTGCATTACGACCTGGGCCTCGCGTACAAGTTCAAGGACCGCATGGAAGAGGCTGCGGCGGAGTTGAGCAAGGCGGGCGAGATGGATCCGACACTCGAAGATCCGCCGTACACGCTGGGCATTCTTTATATGCAAATGGGACGGCTGGACGAGGCAGTGGTCCAGATGAAGCGGGCGGTGGCGCTGAGGCCGGACAACGGAAACGCATGGGCCATTCTGGGCAGCACCCTGAAGCAGGAGGAAAAGCTGGACGAGGCGAAAGCTGCGCTGGAGAAAGCGATTCCGCTGCAGCCGGGGCAGCCGGGTCCGCGGATAACGCTGGCAGGCGTACTGGCGGAGATGGCGGCAAAGCGGAATGTGCAGGCGGAAACAGCGGAGAGTGCCGGAGACGCTGCCAAGGCCAACGCGCTTCGGGCAGAGGCCACGCAGTTGCGGGCACAGGCGGCGGACTACCGCAAGCAGGCCGCGGAACTGAGCCAGGCGGCGGTGAATCGGCAGCGCGCGAACTTCCTCCTGAATGCGGGGAATCAATTGCTGCTGAAGGGCCAAATTGCGGATGCGATCGCGCGCTACCAGGAGTCGATCGCGGCGGATGCCAACTTTGCGGAGCCGCATACCCAGTTGGCCCTCGCCTACGACCGGCAAGGGCGGGCGCAGGATGCGGTGGCGGAACGGCAGAGGGCCGCAGAATTAACGAAGAACGGAAATTAATCGGGGCTTCTATAGGGATTGGATCCCGGCCGGCATGCCGCTCCTCGGCAAACAGTCTCGTGCCGCCCTGCCGGGATTCTGAAGCTGCGAAGACAGCAAGACAGCAAGCAAATGAGAGCAGCCGCAGGCGCCGGAGTTGGCATGGGCAAGCCAGAAGCTGAATCAAGTTGACCCTTTGGGAAAGAGATTGCTAGACTAAGAATGCGGGGTGGAGCAGCCCGGTAGCTCGTTGGGCTCATAACCCAAAGGTCGCTGGTTCAAATCCAGCCCCCGCAACCAAATTCTCGCTGAATCTAAACGGCTTCCGATATACCTTCGGAGGCCGTTCCTGCGTTCGGGTTCATGCAGTGTATCCGGGGTACGGGATCCCTCATCCAGAGCTGCCGCGGCATGCGGAGAATGCGCCTCCCACGTCTCTGGAGGGCAAACTCGAAGATTGGTACGGTTTCCCATCAACAGCTCGGAAGATCGTTGCTGCCGCGTGCTTTCCGGCAGGAATCGGGGCCGATCCCGGGTATCGAATGGCCCTCGGCCTCTAGAATCTGATCATGCCCGAACTGCCTGAAGTGGAGACGATTGCGCGCGGGGTGGATGCGCGCGTACGTGGCGATCGTATTGCGGAGGCCTGGTTCGGGCGCCACCGTGAGCCGTTCAAAACGCCTCCCGCAGCCCAGGCGAAAGGTCTCGAAGGCCGCCGGATCCTGAGGGTGTACCGCACCGGAAAGCACATCGTTTGCGAACTCGGTGCGGGGGAATGGACCGGGGCGGCTGGGGCGGCGGCGCCGGAGGCCCAGTGGATTGTGCACCTGGGCATGACCGGGCGTCTGCTGGTGACCATGCCGGATGCGGAGCTGGCGCCTCATACGCAGGTTCGCCTGAGGCTTGAAAGCGGGCGGGAGCTGCGATTCGTGGACCCGCGGCGGTTCGGCAGGCTGGAATACAGGGAGCTCAAGCGCTCGGAGCCATTCGGGGCGCCGGGGCTGGAACCTTTGGCGATTGACGCAGCAGGCTTTGCCGCCCTGTTTCGCGGCCGGAAGACTCCGGTAAAATCCGCGCTCCTGAATCAGCACCTGCTTTCCGGGGTAGGCAACATCTATGCCGACGAAAGCCTGTACCGGGCGGGAATTCGGCCGCGGCGCCGGGCAGGAAAGCTGACTCTGTTGGAACTGGAGCGGCTGCGCAGGGCGCTCAAGGAAGTTCTGGAGAGCGCCATCCGGCTGGGCGGATCGTCGGTATCGGATTATGTCGATGCGGAGGGCGTTCGGGGATTTTTCCAATTGGAACACAGGGTCTACCAGCGGACCGGCGAGCCCTGCCTGCGATGCGCCACACCGATCCGCAGGGTGGTGGTGGCGGGCCGCAGCACTCATTACTGTCCCAGCTGTCAGACCTGAGGTTCTATGGTTTTCCGTAGACACGTTTGGCTGGACTCCAGAATTGCGGTACATCGCTTTACTTGCAAGTTCGCAAGTGTTTGAATCTATAAGAAATCCAGAACGGCACGACGATTGCACTATGAATGGGCGCCAGTGATGATCAGGCCGCCAGGAATGGATGGCCGACGAAAATGGCACCCGGCACGAGCGACGCCCAGGCGATCTCCAAAGAGAGAAGCCAGTCGGGGAGCCAAGAGCGGTAATCAATACCGCGATCATAGATGTGATACGGGGGAGGCCAGTGACCCCACTTCGAGTCTGAGAGCGCCACTCATGTCGAGTGGCGCTTTGACTTTCCAGGCCCAATCGAAGAATCGCGCAACGGCGGCTGGATACCGGCTCCGCAAGTTACTGCGAGATACTTGCCAGCCGGACGCGGTTCGCGGTAGTATCAAATTTGCCGACAAGCGGCTGAGGCGCGCCCCCCGGACGGGGTTGACCGCGTGCGCTGCTCAAGCAAAGATAGTTCGCCCGGGAGCTCCATTAGGGGCTCAAGAGTGGCGAAGTCTCCCCGATTGGAAAGGCCTCAAGAGAGGAACAAGGACGGCGAAGGAATCCCATGGGGGTTGCTGGCCGGATTTTCATTTAGAGACACCGGAACCAGGATCGGGGTGACGCTGTTCGCCGGACTGGAATGGTGGCGCGGGGACAGGGGATCACCAATCGGAACGGGCTCGAGCAGCAGAGGCATGGCCGTCGGCCGCCGAACGCGTCACGGATATTGACGAGCAAGATTCCGCACAGGTCAGAAATTGGCGAGATGCTGCGGGCGAAGGAAGGCTGGTACATTGCGGAAAGCACTCCGCCATTCGATGGATCGGGCCGTTTACATTGGGCGCGGCCTCCTCGCCATTCCTCACCTGAAAGGGTCCGATCCGAGGCAAAGGTAGAGCCGCGCGCAGTATAGCTCGGCAGATGAAAGAGCAATGCATCCAACATTAAAGTGCCAGGAAGTGCACGCATGACAACAGAATCGACGCAGCCCCAGCCAGAAGTGGGGGCGAGCCCGGGCGCGAGCCAGGGGCAGTCGCAAGGGCATCGGCGCCGGCGGCGCCGGCGCAAGAACAAATCAAGCCATGGCGGCGCCGCCCAGATGCAGCCGCCGCAGACGCAGACGGCGCAGGGTCAGCCGCCGCCGCAACCGGTTGCAGGGCCCAGGCCGCCGCAGCCCCAGCAGGGGCAGCTGAGGCAAGGGCAGCAACATGGGGGCCACGGACGGAAAAAGAAGAAAAAGCTCTTTCAGAAGGGCGGACCGTCGCAGCCTAAGCCAGAGCCTGGCAACAGCATCCATCCGGCGCATCAGGGCAAACGCAAGAACAAGCAGCGTGGATCGCGCGAGTTTGTGGGCCCCATGGATCACAGCTATCGCGCCGTGAACGGCAACGTGGCGGACCTGGGCGGCTCGACCATTCCCGTTTCCGGCAATGGCCACAGCAACTACTACCCCGACGCTTATGTTCCCGTCACTGCGGCGGCTCCGGTGCGTCACGACGCGCCTACGCGCATCTACTGCTTCATCGAAGACCTGTTCTTCCTGGCCAAAATCAACGAAACGGCGCGGAAGCTGGGGGTGAAGGTGG
>Ga0307372_10007522_pt1 | contig 15572 bp, 18 predicted proteins | sample OX1MG_FD_202533 | JGI IMG/M metagenome (GOLD analysis project Ga0307372, IMG submission 202533) | Soil microbial communities from Risofladan, Vaasa, Finland - OX-1 | ecosystem: Environmental > Terrestrial > Soil > Coastal area > Acid sulfate soil | place: Finland: Risofladan, Vaasa | collected... | reverse complement strand
CTAAAGAGAAGATGTTGAATCCCAGGGAAGCCGCTCAGAGGCTCAATGTTGGTTTACAGCGGCTTTACGTGTTGCTGTACAGCGGCAAGTTGAGAGCCGAGAAACAAGGCAATCGCTGGATGATTCCAGCCAGCGCGATCACGGAACGGTTACAACGAATGAAAACATTCCGGGAACTGCAAGGTGCCAGTGCCGAGGACAATCATGACGCCTGAATTGCTCACCATTCCAGAAGCGGCGGCGTTGTTACGTCTCAGGCCCTCTACGATTAGGGCCTGGATTCTCGACAGGCGGATTCCATTCTGCAAGATCGGACGGCTCATTCGCATTCGGCGTTGTGACATTGAGGCTTTTCTAACAGAAAGTCTGGTTCCAGCAGGAGAGTCGAAATGACTTGGCCCCAGGTTTTTAGCGCAGGGGACGGTTCGATGCCGATTCGGAAACGCCGAGAACGTCAAATCCGGCCAGCGGGTTTCTCCCCAGGTTCCCGACCGGTGCGCAGGCTTGGCGCTCGCCGTAGGAAGTTCGGGCCGTTCTCTGCGCTAAGAATCTGGGGGACGCGTGGGAGATGTGACACGGCACGGAGCACGCAATCCGTGTCGAGCAGGCAATCAATATGAGCACACCAGTAGACGAAATAATCGCGCTTCTACGTGAGCGGTTGAAGCCGGGCTTTTACGGGCATGTGGAAGTTGCGATTGCTGACGGACGTATCGCTACCGTCAAGCTGGCTGAGACGAGGAAACCAAGCAGTTTAATCTCGAACCCGCAAAGGATGATCGAGCATGGAAGCACAAAATAGCGTCATGTTGGGCTTGGGCGAACCGAACATCAGTCGAACTGCCGGAGCCGTAAGCACAAGCGGCAAAACGCCTCCGAAGCCACTTCCCCCTAAATTCGCGCTCACCGATTCCGGCAACGCCGAATTGATGTCCCATCTTTATCGCGGAACGTTGTTGTACGACGCTCTGCACAAGAAGTGGATGTTTTGGAATGCAGAGCGAGGGCGTTGGCAATACGACCGGACGAACAAAGTCAGAAAACTTGCGCGGGATGCCGCTCGTCGGCGTAAGGCGCTGACTCGTAAAGCAGGCGGCGATGCTAATGCTGAACCAGACGCGGCGGCATATAAGTGGGCCAAATACAGCGAATCATCGAAGGGCATTGATGCAATGCTGAAAGAAGCTGCCTGCGAGCCTCTTCTGGCGGATGACGGATTGAGTTGGGATAACGATCCTTATTCGCTCGGCGTCGAGAATGGCGTACTGAATTTGAAAACAGGCAAGCTGCGGCGCGGTGAGCGATCCGACCGCATCTCATTGTTCTCGCCGGTGACATTCAATCCCGAAGCCAAGTGCACGCTCTTCGGGAAGTTCATCTTGGAAGTATTTGACGGCAACGAACACATGGTCAGATATATCCAACGATGGGCCGGATACTCGCTCACCGGCGACGTGTCCGAAAAGGCTGTCAGCATTCATCACGGCTCTGGCGACAACGGCAAAACTACACTGCTCAAAATTTTCCAACGGGTTTTGGGCCGCGATTTGGCAACCATCGTTGAGACAAGTACGCTTGACCAAAAGCACCAACGACTCGGCGACGGCCACGATTTGCCGGGGAAACGGCTAGCCATTTGCGAAGAGACTAAAGAGGCAATGGTGATTGACGAGTCGCGGTTCAAACTTTGGACAGGCGGCGGCACGCTCAAGTGCCGGGGAATGTATGTAAATCCCTTCGATTACGACCCGCAGTTCAAAATCTGGATGGGCTGCAATGACAAGCCGATTATCCGTGACCCATCCCCAGCGATGTGGAAGCGCATTCACTGCATCGAATACAGGTGTCAGTTCGTGGACAAACCAACCGGCAATCAAAAGTTGGCTGACAGGCGTCTGTATTCCAAGCTGTGCGCCGAACTTCCCGGCATCCTGAATTGGATGCTGGCGGGGTGTTTGGAATGGCAACGGCAGGGCTTGAATCCTCCATCCGAAGTTCTTTCTGCGACGCACGATTATGAAGTCGAGAGCGACCATTTGAATGCGTTCCTCGATGACAAGTGCGAGTGCAATCCTGGATATTCGGCAACCAAAAGCGCCGTTCAGGAAGCGTATAAGACTTGGTGTCGGGAGGCGGGAGAAAAGCCAAAGTCTCAAAAACAGTTCGCGGCTGGAATGTCGAAACGGTTCCAAGAGGGCCGGAGCAACCATAACACCGTTCGCGTCTGGATAGGTCTTAGGCTCCGAAAGCCCCTCGAAACGCCCCCTGAAACTCCCCCCGGTGGACAAGGGGGACAAGAGAAAGGGCAGTCCTATTTACCCCCCTTAAGAAATTACTTAGAGAAAGAAAATGAAAGTGCCTCTAACCTTGTCCACCCCTCGGCTAATTCGTTGGCGCAACAAGGCGATACGAGTGGACAGGACTCCGGTAGTCTTGTCCACCAAGAGGGCTACGAAGCAAAAAATCTTGTCGGACGGTCATTGGGGGCGTTCTTCGACTCGGCCCCCTCTGCCCCAGCGCCCGGCCTTAGCAACGGGAGTCGAAACCAATGAGGAAACGACAGCATAAAGGATGGTTGACCGTGCCGGAGATGTTACGGCAGTCCTACCCACTGACGACGAGGTGGCCAGAGGCGGCGCGCCGAAGGGTTTTGAGTCTGGCCCTAAAAGTGGGGACCGGTTTTGGTCGATAAAGGCAGCCCGTGAGCAGAAATAGACAGTTATTCCCGACAGGCACAGTTCACCCTTGCAAATTTTGCGGTACCGATTTCACTGTCCAGATGAATCCGAATCGCACCGGAGAATTCTGTTCGACGACGTGCGCGCGGAAATTCTCACGGAGCAAAATGCGCACCCCCGCTCAACGCAAGGCTGACCAGGCCGCCGCCGAACAGGTTCGCATTGCAACCGAGAAAGCCGCCGCCGAAGCCCGAATCGCAAAGAGCTTAGCCGAGGCCGCCGCGCGTGAAAAAAAACGGCGCAAAGAGGAGTGGATCGCACGGGAGCGGGCTTGGAAAGAACAGGTTGAATGGGTTCAAGCATCCGAACTTCATAATTTAGAGATTCGTTTGGAGCGAGAAGCGCGTGCTCGTGGCCCCGCACGTGAGCCGTGCCCTACTGGAATCTGGACAAAGAAGAAATAATTCCCGTCCTACCGTCGCGTTGTCTCGCCAATCCTTGTCGTCGCCGACGCGCTCCCCGGCCCGTCAGATTTTGGAGACGAAAATAGACTCACGAACTTTAACGCTGGGAACTCCGAGCGGAATAAAATCACTCCCGGTCCAATTTGAGAGTATTTCCGTCCAGAATGCAGCCCGTTAAGCCGTTGGCAAGCTGAATCTTGGCTCCGTAGTTTCCGTCTGTTCCCCATTCATAGCCGAAACGCAGCACTGTTGCCCTCGTTTCGCCCGACGCAAATGTCACCACACGGTTTGTACTCCCAATTGAATCGCAGCTATATAAGGTAATGGGTATATCAGTTTTTATTGTTGCATTGCCCATCCCTACGCTACCCATCCACACGTCGTAGGCGGTGTCTTCTCTTTGAAACGCATCATGACACTCTTCTCCCGCCCCTACTGCATCGCATATTCGTTTCATTCGTAGATTTGCCGCATTCTCTGCATTAAAAAGGGATGTGGCATTCTCTTTGTTTCTGGCGTCATATGCGTTCGTCCGCGCGATTCTCGCGTTTTGAACCGCGTCATCAGCGGCGAGAGAAGTCCGTTTCGCGGCGAGAGCAGCCTGTTTCGCGGCGGCTTCCGCGCGGCTGCGATGCCAGAGATAAAACCCGCCAGCAATCGCGCACAGCAAGCACGCCGCTCCCGCCCACACCACCACTTTGCGAAATCCCCTATGCGTCACGGCTAAGTACAAAACGACCGATGCGAAGATTGCAAAAGCAATGTCGCTCATGCCTTTCCTGCCTTCTTGCTTTTCAATTTGCGCCTCAGCTTGCCGACGAGCCAGACGCCGAGCCAGATCACGCACCCCCACACTACAGCTACGGGTAATGCGTATCCTACTGCCTCGGCTCCCGATAAGAGTCCGACTGCCTCCATGCTTCACCTCCTCGTCACATAATTCTCAACGCCACAGCCGTCATGTCATCCGCTCGTCCGGTGCGGCCCGCTGCTTCGAGAAGGGCTTGGGCACTTTGGAAAAATGCCGTGCAGTCGCGCTCGCCACGGCAGCGACCCTTATTAAGAGATTCTTCATACCGGCCCTCCCCAGTCCTTTCATCACTTGCTGAGCGCCTGCAACTCCCTTTCGACGGACGCTTCCTTATCGATGAGTGGCACCAGTTTGTGAGTGCCAATGGGATTCCCTCTCTGTGACGGGCAGCCAATTTATCGACTTTGCAGTTTCGATTTCCTGCGAAATCAAAGCTAGTTGCTGATCCAAGAGTTCGATGATTAGCTCGAATCGTCCCACTTTAGACTCAAAGTCACCGCACCTCGGTATCTCGGTGCGTTAACCGGGAGATCACTGATCGTGCCTCAGTTACCTTTGGTTCGATGGACTCATACATCTGAATGTAGCCCTCAATCGTGCCATCAGTTCCGCTCCGGGCATTCCCGATTGCCTACATGAGTTGTTGGCTCTGCTCCACGTCGGCTCCGAAGACCGAAATACTCGCATGACAACTGCCTTTCGAGGCTATGTAGCAGTACATAACGCCTCCGGTGCAGTCCCCCACACGTCCAGAGCAACGTGTCGCTACCGATGCCTTTAGCGTAACTCGCGCCACGCTAATCTGCTCGTGGTGTTATTGCTCGTGTGTCGTTAAACGAAAGGTGTGATCCAACAAACCAAGTTCTTCCGCGCTTTTGGCGTGCGCGTTAAGGAGCTACGCAAAGCAAAAGGCTGGACTCAAGAAGACATGATTTCGCATGGATTTTCTGCGCGGCATTGGCAACAGATTGAAGCCGGACGGCCAATAACGATGACCACACTATTGCGAATTTGTGAAGTGTTCTCCGTTCGGGCAGATCGCCTTCTTAGAGGTCTCTAGACGGGTCGCGTTCCGACCTGGACGTGGCGCTCTCTACGCGATTCGGGCATACGTGCTAGCATTGGCGCGTTGATGTCTCACATCCTACAGCAGCTAATATTCCCCGGTGTGTGCGTTACGCTCATCGCAGTCGTGGCGCTTGTGCCCACACTGTGGCCTGGGACTGTCAGCGACAAGAACAAGAAATGGTGGCGCGCGCTCCTCATCGTCCTCGTTTGCGGCTTGGCAGTCGGCGAAATCTGGATCGACAAGAATGACCGCGCGGACGCGTTTACTGAACACGAGGAAGACATGGGCGCGATATTCCAGCGGTTCGGTGATCTCGATAAGACCATGGCCGCGCTGTTGAAAAATGAGGTGGTAACTCAACGCACTCCGGCCAATGGAGATGTCTTGAAAAGGCGTGCCTTGGATTTGTCGAACGAAATCTTACAGTTCCTGCTCGACCGGGAAGTGGTGCCAGGATACGGGCAAGGCAGATTTGGGGAAGGGCCATTTGGCGGCAAGCTATCGGACACCACTGAGTACGACAAGGAAACCATGGACACCTATGCGAAAGCATACGAGCCGCAGGTTGTGTCCACCTACGAAGCCATGAAGAAACGCGGCGTCACGGATACCGAACTGGAGCAAGAAATCAGCAATCCGATCAATACGTATTCCATACGAGACATCGCACAGCGTTTAACCACGTTAGCATCGAGTATGCCAAACTGAAAGGAACGAGGCGCGATGGTCTTGCCTGATTGGAGTCCTACAAGAGATGTGGTTCCGTCCAGTAGCCGTCAGACATTCGCTCGGTGAAATTTGTCAGACAGACTCTGAATCATCGTCATAACCGGGGCCGGGGGGTTCCACACCCCGGTCATGCCTCGACTCTGGGAGTCCCAAACTTTTTTCGCCGCGCCCGCCCCATCAGAGTTTGGACACGACAACGAACACGATTCAGCGGCACGACATCGAAGCACTGTCAATAAGCGGAACTTGAGGATCGCGCAGTTCGAGTTCGTTCTCCAGGCTGCAAGCATCTTCTCGAAGGCTGGTATAGCTGTTCTGTAACTCAGGAGAAATACTCTGCGGGTCGCGGGAATAAAGCTCTCGTGTCTCTCCCAACGTTGCCAGCACCTTAGTCAGCATCGCGCGTGCTTCCTCGTTCTGCTTGCGTAATTCCGCGTTCTGCTGTTGTTTGTGCCGCTGCAATTGCCGTGCCTGAGCAGCCTGAATTCCGGCAGCCAATCCACGCGGAAAGCCGGAGCCGCCTGGGGGAACGTATACAGAATTCTGTTCGGCATTGGTTGAAAACCAGTCAGAACGAGCGCCGGAGCTACCAGAGTTGACGCTACTCACTGGGTCGTCAGACACTTCCGGCTGATTCGATTGCGGCGCGAGATTCAAAAGCGGGCGTTGCGGTTGAGGCATGTCAGGATGAAGCAAAGGGCTGTCGAATATTTTAGTGTCGAAACTCGGAATGGTAATTGGAGGCGCAGGCGGGGGCGGCGTGTATTGAAACACAATAATGGGGCGTGGCTTGAGCGCCGCATTAAGCTCGTTCGGCGAGGGAACCTTGCAAACCGGATGCGAATCGCCTTGAGGACTCGTCTCTGTGTGGCACAAGACCGGAGCCGCCTGTTGTGCCAAGACGGGCTTGATGATTAACAGGGCCAGGACAAGAAACAGCAGGTTTCGCATTTGTATATTCTCGGCTGTGCATAAAGTTCCGTCCATAGTACTTTCGTCTAACGGAATGCTGATTCGGGAACGAGTGAGAATTTCGCCTCGTGCGAATCGTCAAACATACTTGTTGAGGCTCCATATACCCACCCCTGGGGCGACCACGCCGGGGGTGTCGAAAGGCTGTAGGAGTCCCATAAGACTTTCCCAAGTGTCAACGGGGCTGCCTGCTTCGCAAAGCCCGTGTCACATCTGATCCGCCGTCCGCCGCAAATCATCTGCACATCTATCGGAATTTACACCGCATTTGCGGGTGATCTCGCGTTGCGTTGCACGACATGGTGTTGCGCGTCGGATTAGGCTTTCAACAAACAACTGTTTATTGTGCGGTCTGAGTGCTTGGAATCGGGTACGCGGAATCAATCACTTACACTGCGATCTGTTGCTAGGTTTTTTGAAAGACGATTCGCACGCCCAAGCAATTCGGACGCCATCCGTGCAAGATTATTTTCAATCAGCAAGATGTTTTCGATTGACAGGTGTGTATGTACAAGTGTAGAAACGTGCGTATGAAGTCAAAGATGCAACGATACAATCTGAGATTGCCAGCGGAATTGATTCGCAAGCTGGAAGCACGCAAGGCGAAAATTGGTATTCCAGTTTCGGAACAGATGCGACGGGCAATCGAAGCGTACCTGAAACGAGAGGAATAGAAACAAAGCGGGCCACGCCACTGTTTACGCAGCGACGCAGCCCTAACTCAACACGGAGGGTAAGCTCCATGCAAGCTACAAGTAGTCTACCGCAACGCCCGCAGTCAATCGACGAAACTCAGCTACAGACTTGGTTTGAGCGTGATCGTGCTTGGGTTGCGCTGCAAGCCCACGATGGCGAAACAATCCTCGAATGGTGGGATGAGGCAGTATCGGAAGCAATCGAGGATGGCTTTCTCAATCCGCGTCGCTACCACGATTCAGCCTATGAGTACGCGCTATCGCTCCAACTTGTCGGGGGTGCGCGATGAGCCGACAAGACTACATCCGCATCGCTCGCGCTCTAAACGCAACGTACCGCAGTGCAATCGAAACAAAACAATCCGCAGACGTGCTGGAAGCAATTCTGCGATCTGCCTACAGCATCGCATCGGAACTGGCAGACGATAACCCACGTTTCAACGCGCATCACTTTATGGACGTGGTACGCGGCTGCAACGAGGTAACGTCGCGCCCTCCGCGTGGTGATTCTCGCTCGATGCAGTATGGCCGGTTGCCAAAGGTAGGTGCGTAATGCAGCCATCCTTGGCGTTTCCGCAATCTCTCGCCGAGAAGTACCGGCCACGTCGCATGGTCGATTTTATCGGCTTGGACAAACAGCGCAAGATTCTTGCCAAGTTAGCCGCGCAGCCGTTCGCATCCGCGTGGCTCTTTGTCGGGCCATCCGGTACGGGCAAAACTTCCCTTGCGCTCGCGCTCGCAGATGAAATCCACGCGGAGCTAATCCATATTCCCAGTCAGCATTGCACAGTCGCAGAACTAGAGGAATCGCTGCGAATGACTCAGTACGTGCCGATGGCCGGTAAGACGTTCTGGCTTGTGCTCGTGGATGAGGCAGACGCCATGAGCGACAAGGCGCAACTCGCGTTGCTCTCCAAACTCGATGCGACCGGGATGCGCGACAACTGTATTTTCATTTTCACCTGTAACGCTACGGACAGACTCGAAGCGCGATTCCTTAGCCGTTGCCGCGTTCTGGAATTTTCCACCTACGGATTGAATGGGAATCTCGTTTCCTTGCTCCGGCGAGTCTGGAAAGCAGAATCAAACGGCGCGACGGAGCCGAACCTAGAACGTTTGTCGAGGGACGCTAAAAACAACGTCCGCGAATCGCTTATGCGCTTGGAATTGGAATTGATGAGCGCGGAACCCGGCGAGGTGCGCGAATGAAAGCAGCCATCTACGCAAGAGTGAGCACGTCGAATCACGGGCAAGATGTTGGAATGCAAACGCGCGAACTGCGAGAATACTGCGAACGGCGCGGATTCGAGATCGCGGGTGAGTATCTGGACGAGGGAATCAGCGGCGCTAAGGATTCACGACCAGAATTGAATCGTCTAATGTCGGACGCGCACCGGCGGAAACTTGACGCGGTAGTGTGCTGGAAGTTTGACCGATTCGCCCGCTCGGTTTCTCATTTGCTGAGGGCGCTCGAAACGTTCAATTCGCTTGGAATCGCCTTCGTGAGTCTGAGCGAGCAGATCGATACCACGACGCCAGCAGGCCGCATGATTTTCACGGTACTCGGAGCCGTGGCCGAATTGGAACGCAGCCTGATTGCCGAGCGGGTGCGGGCTGGATTGCGGAATGCACGCGCAAAGGGCAAGCGATTGGGCAGGCCGCGTGTCGCTGTGGATGCTGCCAAGATTGCTCGACTGCGGGCTTCCGGCGCATCGTGGCCCGCGATTGCACGCGAGCTAGGGGTTAGCGTCGGGACGGTTTATCAGACGGCTCGCAGCATTCCATAAAGGCGGCCAATCTCGCAGTTCCGCAACGCAGGCGGGCAGCAATGTTTTTCTCTAGTTTCGTGAGAGAATTATAGGCTGTGACTCCCGACAATTCAGCGGCGGTTCTCTTTCTCGATGCAAATGTGTTTCTGCACTTTGCGCCTATGGAGGACGTTGACTGGCCCCGTTTGGCAAAAGTTGAACTAATCAGATTGATGATCTGCCAAGCTACTATCCGCGATTTGGATAAGGTAAAAGCCTTCGGCCAAAGCAAGAAAATCCGCCATCGAGCCGGTTCAGCTTTGACAAGACTTGGTACGCTCCTGAATCGGCCAGCACCCGTGTACGTAAGGCAGAACGTAGAACTGAGTTTCAGAAGCGACGATCCATTGATTGATTTTGCCGCTCACAGATTGTCTAAAGACCAGAGCGACGATTGGCTGTTAGCAACTATCCTGGAGTTTCGGAGTGAATCGCCCGAAAACCGCATTGCACTGGTCACGAATGACGTGGGATTGAAATTGAAAGCATCATCGGGACACGCGGTGCAATGCATCGAACTGCCTGAGCAATACAAACTTCCCGAGGAACCTGACCCGGAGCAAAAGAGAATTCAGGAACTTGAGCAAGAGCTATCGGTTTGGAAACGACAAGCGCCCAATCTCAAATTGGCATTCTCAAATGGGGCAGACCATATTCGATTCCGACTCGCAAAGCCGCCGCTGCTTTCAGATGCGGATTTAGCTCGCAAAATGAATGACGTACGAGCACCATATCCGAAAATGGCAAAGCCGCAAGCGTATTCAATAGCTACCCTGAGTATGGGAATGGTGGGGCCGCAAGAAGCCGAAAGGTACAACGAACGCCTCGACCGTTTCTATTCGGCTTATGAAAGATATTTTAGGGAAACAGATGCTGCTACTGACACTAAAAGTCGGCTCTTTCAATTTGAGCTTGTGTTGTCGAATGTCGGTTCTCGCCCCGCCGAGGATATTGATGTTTGTTTGATTCTTCCCGATGGGTTGCGAGTCTCCGACGATGCAGACTCCTTGTGCAGATTTCCAGAGGAGCCTAAGCCTCCGGCAGGTCCGAGGGGTGCGGTGGAAGAGATGATGGCTTCGCTCACATCGTCGCCCATCCCGTCGCGCATCCTGTCACCGGACATAGCAGAGAAATTAGATGCAATCCACAGGCTTCATCTAGTGCCCAGGAATGTGAGCGGCCCCAAAATACACGAGACAAATAGTTTTGACGTTGCCTACCATGTCAGGGAATTGAAGCACACCCGACAGGTTGAATTCGACCCTCTTTTCGTTTTATTCGATTCGTGGGACACGGCGAAATCGTTTTCTTTGGGATATGAAATCCTCGCTGGAAACGTTCCTCAGCCACTAACTGACCGGCTGCATGTGGTAATTGATCTGACTCCAATCTCGCCCTAGTAGAAGGCGACAGACTGGCGCGACTTTTCCGGGCCGGGGCGGATTCCCATTGCCCGCGAAATGGGCCTGAGCGTCGGGACGGTCTATCAGGCCGCTAAAAGTCTTTCAGCGGCGACTATTTGATGGACTTGTACTCGGCGATGATTCTCGACGTGTCCACCTTGATACCAGCGGCGCTGATTTCGTCCGCGAGCCTACGACGCCATTCTCCCTCGTTGTCATACGGAACGTAAACGATACCGTGAATGTCTGACGGAAGCTCAACTTGCCCAATTTGAAGAGGACAAACTCGCTCGCGGCCCAATCTAGCGATGAAGTATCCCAGTTCCAGGATCACATTCTGACGCGGCCTATTGGTTCTCTTCTCCGGTTCATCAACGGATGCTCCTACGTCATCAGGAGTTAGCAAGACCACAGCGAACCCAACGTCAGAGTGTTTTTCAAATTTCTCTATAATGGTTTGACCTCGATTCGGCTGCTTATACAGAATCACAACGTCCAGATCGAGCGACGCCAGAAATTTGGAGACCACATGCAATACTTCTTTGTCGCGCCCGTGTACGAGAAAAACTTTGCGGCTCTGTCGTTTCGGCAATTCCGGAGATAAATTGCTTTCTGCTTCGTCAATACCGTCAATCGTTTCTAAAGAGTCTGGCGCTTCCCAATTCCCACTAGCTGTCCATTCATGTTCGGCTGTTTTGATGCCGTCTTGAATGTGTCTCTCCCATGCGCCATCAGTCCCAGTTACGCGATAAATTTGCTCGCTCGGACGAAAGAAGGTAATTCCAATCTGCTTTTGATCTTTTTGCAACATACAGAAAATAGAAAACTCCTGAGCTAAGTACAGACCGAGCCAAACCATTTCAGGCTGAACGGTAGAGTCAATTTGCTTCGCCTCAGATAATGCATCCTCGGACGTAAATGGTTCTTTGTGTTCAGTCTCTAACTGTCGGTCAAAAAGATTTCGGGCAACCTGCAATACAAGTTCAGTGGACTGCCTCGCAAGCGAGAGGGCGGCAGCATCTCCGCAGTAGTGAAACGCTATCGCCCTGGGGAGATAAGTTTCATCCCCGGCAATCTGGTTAAGGTTGGTAAGAAGAGAGCGGCTTGTCAGTTTTTGGAGCGGCTCAAACAGGGAGGTTTTGAAGGTTAGCAGTAGGGCATTTCGAGGCGTCGCCTCATGGTGCTCAAGAAATCGCCGGACTACTATCCCGCAGATTCGTGTTTCAATTCCATTGAGAGGCATTGGTGAAATTATATCACTGCGGCAAAAGAAGCCCTTTGATTCCCCGGTCGGTTAACCTGCGATCTTCACAGGTAGGCCAGGAACAAAGTACCCGGCTGCGACCACGTACCTTGCTGTGTTGCCATGCTTATTTTGCTCCGCTGTTTAGGCGTGGCGAATATAAGGCGAAAACGTGTATGCTGTGCCAAATGGCAACTAGGCCGATGACCGAGGCTGAATTGAAAGAATTGTCGCGCCAACTGGCGCACCTGAGCGAACCGACTGTGCGGGATTTTTATTGTGTCGCCCATGCAGCTTGCAGGTTGCAGCCGGGCCGATTGCCTGAGCCGAGGACGATGCAGGAGTTGGTCACGGCTTGGAAACTACTCAGAAAATGGTGCGACAGAGGTTAGAATTGAGGGCTTGACATCAAGTCCTACACTGTGGTATATCCTACAGTGTGGTATTTATAGAATCCCAGCCATTCTCGCGGCGGCTGCACCAGTTGGCGGGCCCATCAGCCGATGACATCTTACGGGAGCTGCAAAATGACTTGTTGCAGAATCCCGAAAAGGGAGACGTTATTCGAGGATTGGGAGGGATACGCAAAGCCCGTGTCGCCAATCCTACGAGGGGAAAAGGTAAGCGTGGCGGCTATCGTTACATGCATCTGTACTTAGAGCATAAAGATCACATTCACCTATTCTACCTGCTCGACAAAAACGAACAGGAAGATTTGGACAATGAACAGCGAAAAGCATTGCGCGAGATGGTTAAGGAATTGAAGGAAGGAGGAGAACATGGCGAAGAAAATCAAGGTGAACATCTACGAGGACATGCGGCAGGCCCTCGGCGACGCGATCCGGTATGAACAGGGAGAGAAGATTGACCTGAAAACGACAGAACTTCCGGCTCCGCCGAAGCCTATGAAGCCGGAAGAAATCCGGCTTATCCGGGTGAGCTTGAACGCGAGCCAAACCGTATTTGCACACTTCCTTTGTGTTAGCCCAAAAGCCGTGCAAAGCTGGGAGCAAGGAACGCGCCGTCCTCAGAACACGGCGTTACGGCTGCTCAATATAGCGAAGAAAGCTCCGGCTGCGCTGCTTATGAAGGCGTAGCTCGCTGTGACTATTTCTCGACGGCGCGATAAGGCCATTCTGTTTCGGAATTTCTTGCACGGACTGTGGTTCGGGGACGCGGCATGATTGGGGGTAAGATTAAGCGTGGACATATCGAGACGGCAAGCGGCATTTGTTGTTGGTCTTCTGGCAGTGCAATTCGTGACGGTCGATTATTTTCGCCACGACAAACAACCGCATATCGAACTTGCGGCTACATTTTCTGAACCGCAGTTGTCGTTTGCCGCTCCGTCCGTGACCGGAGCCGAAATCACTACAACTGCGAGTTTCACGTGCCCGAAGTGTGGCGGCGAACTTGGGCTTGTGTTTAACGGTATGCTGAGAGAGCAGGAAGTGCGTCACCGACTTGGAACCGAGGAAGCATGGTGCGACGCGGGTTGCGATTGGCACGATACCCTATCAGGTGATGCGGCGCTTCGACTCAGTTACGGTCAGTGGCTTAGAACGAGCGTTCCATCTAAAGACTCAACGTAAGAAATTCACTGTGGCCAATTTTGTGCCCACGAGCAAACCCGACGAGTTGCGACCGAGTGCGATCCAAAGAGAGCTAAAGGCTAGAAACCTCGCATCTTTTCAGTCTCCTCATCATTTCAGTCTCACGCACGTTTCTTCTCTGTATGTTCTGATTCTGCTGGCGCTTCGGCGCTTCCATTTTGCGTGTATGAAAACAAAACCGCGATGATGTCCCACACAACACCACACCTCCCCGTCGCCAGAAATGAATGCCTCGGCTCGTATCTCATTGTTATTGAGCCTGTTGAGAGGGCCGAAGCAACACGGTTGTGTCATCGCGGGATTTGTTGGCCGGGGTGGGGATTCGTCAAAGATCATCCCTTCGGTCGTCCGTGTCCCACCCTTTGTCCCACCGTGGCCGCAGATCGCGCGTGAACTCGGTGTGAGCGTCGAGACGTGTTACGCGGCATCGAAGTAAGCCCACCCCCTCTATGGGACGTGAGCGCGAATTCAGAAGCCGATGACGCGGTTTTGCCGTGAGCGATCTATGCCGTTTCTGGAAGCATTCTGCGCGATGATTCGGAGACTCGATTGAGAGTCAGAACCGTCCGGCGAGTGTGCCCAATTTTGTGCCCACGAGCAAACCCGACGAGTTGCGATGGGCTGCGATGCTATCGGGGCTAAATGCTGCCAACAAAGCAAGTTGTCACGATTCGTAGTAATTACTCACAATTGCCGTAACTTGTTGATTCTACTCCCGGTCAGACTTAGAAGGCAGACGCTCTTTCCAACTGAGCTACGGGCGCATCCTTGACTACTCGATTGATTCTACTAAAGTTGCAAAACCAATTCGACATCCGATTCTTCCGAAATCTTGGAGCAACTTGGAGCAATTGGAATGGGTGGAAGAGTGAAACCGACGCCCATTGACTCCGCTTCCGCAAGACGAAGGTCGAGTTCCAAATCCAAACGAGAATAGGTCTCCGACATCGTCTCGGGTGCATGCCCCATCCAGAAGTTGTTGATGTCTTCCTGAACGCGCTTGCCTCTCAACCACGTCTTCCGGAAACGGCGGAAAGCGTGAAAGCCCATTCCTCTTTCATCGATTCCCATAGCTTCGAGACGAGGCGTAAGCCAGCGTTGTTCAAGACTGTTGTGCAGGTACGGAGTGCCGTTCCGGGTCTCGAATAGCAGCCCGTCCTTGCGGTTAATGAATGCTTGGAGGTACTTTTCGACCGCCGTGCATAGGTCAACTTCGCGGAATCCCGCATCCGTCTTGAGGTACTTAATGATGCGGGGACGGTCCCGGTCAACCTGCTGGTAGACCTGAATCGTGCGGTAGTTGTTCACGAACTGCTTGCTCTCTAAAGCCTCAGAGATTCGCATTCCGGTGGCGGCAAGCAAAACGTATAAGGCCTGCTCGTCGCCCTCACTCTCCGACACGAGTTGATTGACTGCGTTCAGCTTGAGAGCCGGACGGCGCTGCTCCTTCGATTTGATGATCGGAAGGTCCATTTCCTTGGCGTCCCACTTGCGAGGATGCACGGGCTCTCCGGTCTTGCCATCTTTGAGCGAAGCGACGACCTGCTCGATGTACTCAACGTACTTGTTGACCGTGCGGGCCGACAGCGATTTTTTCATCTTGGTCACCAGCGGCTTCACGGTTATGTTGTGGACATTTCCCAAGGGCAAGTCACCAACGGCCGGAAGAATCCATTTATTCAGGGCAGCTTCGATGCTCGAACTGTCCCTGATGGGTTCCCGGTCGCGTGTGGTAGCCCACCGCACGTATGTCTTGGCTTGGTCTCGGAACGAGACCTCACCGAGAACAACACGGTTAAAGCGCTGCTCTGAATTCGCACCCGACTTCTCGACAATTTCGCGGGCCTTACGCTCCACTTCTGCCGATGGCAGCTTTGGCACACCGTTTCTGTCGAAAACTACAGGGGCGATCTTCTCGCTCATATTGATTCGTCTTTCTTGACCTTCGACATCCATACGCCATCGGACCCGATACCAATTTCCTGCGATGACGATGGTGCCGTTCTGACCGTTTCGACGACTCATGGACTTTCGTCCCTTCCGTCGTCGCTTCGGCTGCGCTTCGGCGATGATGCCAGATTGACCGT
>Ga0307372_10007521_pt1 | contig 15574 bp, 13 predicted proteins | sample OX1MG_FD_202533 | JGI IMG/M metagenome (GOLD analysis project Ga0307372, IMG submission 202533) | Soil microbial communities from Risofladan, Vaasa, Finland - OX-1 | ecosystem: Environmental > Terrestrial > Soil > Coastal area > Acid sulfate soil | place: Finland: Risofladan, Vaasa | collected... | reverse complement strand
GCTCTGGCGGCGGAAAAAATGGATCATCATCCGGACTGGTCGAACTCCTGGAACAAAGTCACCGTGGACCTGTGCACGCACAGCGCCGGCGGCCTGACGAAGAATGACTTTGACCTGGCGGGGAAAATTCAGCAGGTTTATGCCTGATCAATTTCCCGTTATTTTTCTTAACGCAATCGGAAGCGCGCTTGCCAAATCGGCGCATTGATCCCCTTTGATTTCTGTTCATTCCCTCTGTCTTTTTGACGGATCGATGCCCCGCTGGCGCTTTCCGCAAACTGCGGGGGCGCGCGCGTGGCCGCATGCGGGCCGTGCCCGGCGAACCGGCGCCCACAGGATGTGCGATTTTTCTTAATGCCTCTTAATGTGCAATTTTCGATGCAAATTGCCCGCCGGAAGCCTGTTCCGCCACAGGTTTGATAGAATAGTTGGCGCGGAAATCACGAGATGCGCGAACTGTGGGGATAGGGGAAACAACCGAAATGCGGGAAGCCACGGGCCAGTCGAGCGAATCGATCGATATCGATAAGAGCGATCACAATGAAATTGTATTTGAGGGTTACCGGCGCTGGGGTTATCTTGCCGCCAATCTCGATCCACTTGGATTCCTAAAGCCCATCCTGCATCCCGAGTTGATTACCGAAGGCGCGGCGGCCGCCGCCGCGCGAAAGTTCTACTGCGGCACGATTGGCGCCGAGTTCTTTCATATTGACGATTCCGTGCGCCGCCGGTGGATTGCCGAGCGGCTCGAATGCGATGGGCCCCAACCGGACCGCGCCTATATTCTCGAACGCCTGATCCGCGCCGAACTGTTCGAGCAGGTTCTGCAGGCGCGCTATTTGGGCAGCAAGCGATTTTCACTCGAAGGCGTCACCGCAATTATCCCGCTGCTCGACCGTGTGCTGGGTGTAGCGGCCGAGGCGGGAGCCGAACAGGTGATGCTCGGGATGAGCCATCGGGGGCGGCTGAACGTGATGGCGCATATCGCCGGGCAGCGCGCGGCGGATATTTTTGCGGGTTTTGAGGACGTGGACCCGCGCAGCGTTCTGGGCAGTGGCGACGTCAAGTATCACCTGGGTGCGACCGGCCATTACTACACCCGCGCGGGGCACAAATTGAGTGTTCATCTCGCCTCGAATCCGAGTCACCTCGAAGCTGTGGATCCCGTCATCATCGGCCGCGCACGCGCCAAGCAGGCGCGCATTGGCAGCGAACAGCGGTACGCGAAGGTGCTTCCGATTTTGCTGCATGGAGATGCGGCGTTTTCCGGCCAGGGCATTTGGGCCGAGACCCTCAATCTTGCCGGGATCAGCGCGTATTCGGTCGGCGGTACGATCCACGTCATCGTAAATAACCTGATCGGGTTCACCACCGAGCCGGCGCAGCTGCATTCCTCGCGCTTTGCGTCTTCGCTGGCCAAACGGCAGGCGATTCCGATTTTTCACGTGAACGGGGAGGATCCCGACGCCGTCGTGCGCGTGGGACAGATCGCCATTGACTACCGTCAGGAGTTCGGCGGCGATGTGGTGATTGACATGATCGGATACCGGCGCCACGGCCACAGCGAAGTGGACGATCCGACAATCACGCAACCGCTTCTTTACGCGAAAATCAAAAGTCATCCGCCGCTATGGCAGATTTACGCAAAGCAGACCGGCGCGGACCCCTCCGCGACGGTCAGCGCGGTTCACGACGAACTGGAAAGCGCGCACAAGGCCGCGCGCGCAATGCAGAAACAGCCGCCCCTGCGCAAGCTGCCCGCCTACTGGTCGCCCTACAAGCGAGGCCGCTACGACAGCGCCTACGAAGTGGACACGGCAGTCACGGCCGACGTGCTCGGCGAAGTCACCGGTAAGCTCACCAGCTATCCGGCGGATTTTGCGATTCACCCGAAAGTGAAGAAGCTGCTCGAGCAGCGCTCCGAAATGGGGCGCGGAGAACGGCCCGTGGACTACGGCATGGCCGAGGCCCTGGCCTTCGGCACGCTCCTGCTTTCCGGCACGCCGGTGCGATTCACGGGCCAGGACACGCAGCGCGGCACGTTCAACCAGCGCCATGCGGCGCTGATCGATACGCGCACGGAGGCCCAATACGTCTCGCTTGAACATCTGTCGGCGGGGCAGGCGCGCTGCGAAATCTATAATTCAACGCTGTCGGAAGCGGGAGTGCTGGGTTTCGAGTATGGTTACAGCCGCGACTGTCCGGAAGCAATTGTGTTGTGGGAGGCGCAGTTCGGCGATTTTGCAAACTCGGCGCAGATTATTATCGATCAATTCATCAGCGCGGCCGAGGACAAGTGGGACCTTCCCTCCGGCATCGTCATGCTGCTGCCGCACGGGTTTGAAGGCCAGGGCCCGGAACATTCCAGCGCGCGAATCGAGCGCTATCTCCAGCTTGCCGCCGAAGACAATATTCAGGTCTGCCAGCCATCCAACGCAGCGCAATATTTTCATCTTCTGCGGCGGCAGGCGCTGCGCCACTGGCGCAAGCCGCTGATCGTCTTCACGCCGAAAAGCATGTTGCGGCATCCCGACGCGGCTTCGCCCATGGCGGATTTTGCCCGGTCGCGTTTCGAATGGGTCGTGCCCGACCGCGAAATCGCTTCCGCGCAGCGTATCCTGATCTGCAGCGGAAAAATCGGCCACGAATTGCGCAATGAGCGAAAACGGCGCGGCGACACGGAAACGGCCATCCTGTTTCTCGACCAGCTGTACCCGTTTCCCAAGCAGGAACTGCTCGCGGAAGTGGCGCGCCATTCCCATGCGCGTGAAATTGTGTGGGTGCAGGAGGAACCGGCGAACATGGGCGCGCTGTCCTACGTTTTGCCGCGCATCCGGCACTACATTCAAAATATTCCCGTGCGCTCGGTGAAGCGCTCGGCCAGCGCCAGTCCGGCGACCGGTTCGGCCAAAGCGCACGAACTGGAACAAAAAACGCTGCTGACCCTGGCATTCACGACGGGGCCGTGTTGATAGCGGGTTTTCCGAGCCACCCTACTCAAACTGTTTTCGGAAAGTCGCGAGCTGCTGTTTCAGGTCCGCAACTTCTTTCTGAAGATCCGCAATTTGATTTTCCAGGCGCGATATCCGGTCGCCGCTGACCGCAGCGGCTGCCGCGGCCGCCGGCGCCGTCGATGCCTCGGGCGTCCACCCCTGCACATCCCCGGACAGCAGATGCGCGTAACGCGCTTCCTTGGTTCCCGGCTGCCGGGGGAGCACTTTGACAAGCGGGGGCTCGCGTTTCATCAGGCGTTGCAGCGTGGATTGCGCGATGCCCAGGTCCTCGAATTTGTGCATGCGATCGGCGCGGTTGCGCAACTCTCCTGGGGTCTGCGGGCCTCGCAACAGCAATTCGCACAGGATGGCGATTTCGTGGCGGTTGAAATTAAATGCTTCCTGGAGGCGGTGCTCGTATTTGGTCACGCGGCTGACCATGTTGTCCGCGGGTCCCGCCAGACCTTTTTGATCCAGGGTGCGCAACGCCGCGCGCACGGAATCCTCATCGAGATTCATGAACGGATCGCGATTGGATTTCTGGTTGCAGGCGTTGACCAGGGCGTTTAACGAAAGCGGGTAATACTCGGGCGTGGTGAGTTCCTTCTCCACGAGCGAGCCCAGCACCCGGGTTTCGACGGCGCTTAGAATATCCACGATACGCAATCATACCGCATGCTGGCTCAGCCGAAGTCCATGTCGCGCCCACGTTCCAGCGGGCACCTGCCTGAGTCCAAAATGCCACCGTTTCGGGTGGCGCTGCTAAACCCTCAATTTCGAGCGAGTCATTTCACAGGCTGCCGATTCGAAAAAAAGTTTTTGTGTCCGCGCCAGGTAGACAAGGGCGCCGGCTCGCGCTAACGTATCAATCCTCGAATATGCCACTCCAAACGATCAAACGCCGCTCGCGCGGTTTCATCTGTGTCAACGCGCATCCGGAAGGATGCCGCAAAAACGTCGAGCGGTGGGTCGCCGGCGTGCATGGAAAAATTCCCGCCGGCCAGGCCGGGCCGAAGAACGTGCTCATCATCGGCGCGTCAACCGGGTACGGGCTGGCGTCGCGCATTGCCGCCGCGTGGGGCTATGGAGCGAAAACCCTCGGCGTATTTTTCGAGCGGCCGCCCTCGGGTGACAAGACAGCCAGCGCCGGCCATTACAATACCGTCGCGCTGCATGCGATGGCGCAACGCGACGGCCTGTTTGCCGCGAGCATCAATGGCGACGCATTTTCCGACGACATCAAGCGCGCAGCCGCCGAGGCTCTTCGCAAACAAATGGGCCCGGTGGATCTGGTGATTTATTCGCTGGCCGCCCCCAAGCGCACCGATCCGCGCACCGGACAAGTGCACAATTCCGTTCTGAAGCCAGTTGGGCAGCCCTACACCAATCGCACAATCGAGCTGGATTCGGAAAAAGTGGCCAGTGTGACCCTGGAGCCGGCGAGTGAAAATGAAATCGCCGACACCGTCGCCGTCATGGGCGGGGATGACTGGCGCCGCTGGATGGACATGCTGCTGGGGGAAAAACTGCTTGCGCCGGGGGCGCGCGCGCTGGCCTATTCCTACATCGGCCCGGAAGTTACCTGGCCGATTTACCGCGACGGCACGATCGGGCAGGCCAAGAAAGACGTCGAACGCGTGGCCGGCGGCCTGGACGCCCAGCTCGCGAAACAACTGGGGGGCCACGCCTGGGTTTCGGTCAACAAGGCGGTGGTCACGCAAGCTTCGTCGGCGATTCCCGTCGTGCCGCTTTATTTGAGTTTGCTTTCCACGGTTTTGAAGGAAAAGAACCTGGAAGAAGGCCCGCTCGAGCAGATGCGGCGGCTGTTCACGGATTTTCTATGCACGGGCCAGCCGCTGAAACTCGACGATGCGCGGCGGATTCGCCTGGACGATCGCGAAATGCGCAGCGACGTGCAGTCTGAAATTGCCGCGCTGTGGCCGCAGGTCACCACGGAAAATCTTCGCACCATAACGGACTTTTCCGGATTCCAGCGCGAGTTTCGCGGCCTGTTTGGTTTTGAAGTGGAAGGTGTAGACTACGAGCAGCCCACGGAGACCGATCTGCGCTGGTAACTCCGTTCGGCCGGGCAAATCCAGGCCGCAACCGGACCTACCGCCCACTCCATCCAGATGCGCGCCATTACACTACTTTTCTTCGTCGTTTTCGGTCTGAACCTGATCCCCGCATTCGCTCCGCCGACATGGATGGTGTTTTCCTACATTGGATTCCGCTACGCGTCGATCAACGTGGTATTACTGGCGGTGGTCGGAGCCACGGCCGCCACGCTGGGCAGGCTGGTACTGGCAAAAATGGCGCGCGTCGTGGTCCGGCAGCGGTTCATGTCCGAAAGCAGCCGGAAAAACATCGATTCCATCCGGGAATACCTCGAACCACGCAGCAAACTGACTTTCGGAGTATTTCTGTTTTACGCGTTCTCGCCGTTTCCCTCGAATTACCTGTTCATTGCCTACGGGCTGACGACGATGCAGCTGCGCAAGATCGCGGCGCCATTCTTCATCGGGCGTTCGGTCAGTTACAGTTTTTGGGGGCTTACGGCTTCGACCGTGGCGCGGAGAATTACGGTGGGATCTTCCCATGCGATGTCCTATTTCAGCGCCTATTTTGTGATTACGCAGACGCTCCTGCTGTTGTTGATTTACATGTTTACGCGGATTGACTGGCACATGCTGCTCGCGGAGAAAAAATTCAGGTGGACGGCAAAAAATTCGGTGCGCCCTTAAACCTTAAAACTAACCCGCAAAATGGAAGACTCAAGATAAATTCCCGCCATCGGGCCGTATCCGCATGGTGCCCGTATTTTTAGTTTCGAGTTACGGATCGGACGGGTGATCGTCACCCTCGGGGTCCGGTCCGGGGGCTTCCTGCAGGATGTTGTCAAGCTTGGCGCCGGTGGCAACGGCTTGCGCCAATGTATCGCTGGGAAATCCGACACGCAGCAGCCCCGGAGTGATCAGCGTGGTGATCAACACCAGAACCACCACATGCACATAAATGTCCCGTGTGACGATGCCGGCGGTCCAGCCGATGCTCGCGGCAATCAGCCCCACCTCTCCCCGAGGGATCATGCCCATGCCAATAATCAATGAATCGCGTTTTCCGAATCCGTTGAAAAACGCTCCCGCGCCGGATCCCATAACTTTTCCGGCTATGGCCACCAGCAAAAGCACAACAAAGAATGTAACCTCCTCGCCCAATTGCCACGCATTGATGTCCAATCCGATCGATACGAAAAACAGCGGGCCGAAAAAAACACTGATCCAGGGTTGAAGATTCTGCGTCACTTTCTGATGAGAAGGCGTTCCCGCGACGAACAGCCCCGCCAGATAAGAGCCCGTGATCGCCGCCATCCCTCCGGTCCACTCGGTATGCAGCGCCAGCAGGGTCATCAAAATCAGGGCGGTCGCCACTTCGGCGGGTTTCCAGGGCAGCCGCGCGGAATGCTTGAGCATCCAGCGCGTCAACGGGGGACCCAGCCAGAAAATTGTGACCAGGCAGACGACGATGCGGCCCAGCGTCATCCCCAATGCGCCCCAGGGCAGCGAGCCTCCACCGGACATCTCCTGCCCCACGGCAATCACCAGGGACAGGACAAGCAGGCCGAGGACGTCATCGATCACTGCCGCTCCCATAATTGTGGAGCCCGAGCGGGAACGAATCTGCTTCAAGTCCATCAGCGTCTGCGCCGTGATTGTGACGCTGGTCGCACTCAGGATGGCGCCGACGAAAATGGATTCGCGCCACCCCAACCCATACGCCCGGCACACCCACGCTCCTCCCACCATCGGGAGAACCACTCCGCCGACTGCCGCCCAAAAAGCGGGCGCCACCGCGCTGCGCACCATCTGGACGTCCGTCTCCAACCCCGCGACGAACATCAGCAGGACCACGCCAATTTCCGCCAATATTTTGAATATGGACTCGGCGGAAATCGGGCTGGGCGCCGCCGCGTGGAACCAGGACCATCCCCAAAAATTCAGGAACGTGGGCCCCAGTATCACCCCGGCCAGCAACTCTCCCAGGACCACCGGCATTCTTACGCGACCGGCCAGAATGCCGCAGAACTTCGCCGCCAGGATGAGGACGGCGATGCAGAGCGGGATTTGCAGCAGGCCGCTTAATGTGATTTCCGGCACGAAGGCTCCGCGCAACCCGCCCGAAATCCGCAGCAGGTCTTGTGACTCGTATCATAGCGTTTCTGATTGGATATTTCTGTGAATCGGCTGCAGGTCTTAGTGCACCCACGCCAGGATGGCGGATTCGATGTAAATGAGGACCGTAAGCACAAACAGGACGCCAAGAATTACCGGAGTCATTTCCTTGATCCACTGCACCGGTGTGAAGTGTTCATCCACCTCACGTTGAATGAAGGCAAACGCCACGACCGACTGCGCCGAGCCGATGTGGGTCCAGCACCCCCCGAGCGCGTAGCCGGCGATTTGCGCCAGCGCGAACAGGTGCAGAACCCCGAGGTTCAGCCCGTACAGGCCGCGAGAAGCGAAGTCGGCAACCACATTGTTGTCCAGAATCGATGAAAGAAAGGTGCAACCATAGAATTGTGCCGTTGCGACATGCGCGTTTCCGAGAACGGCAATCCCGTGATGGATCAGGTCCTGTATTTTGTTGAAAAAACCCGCATTCGTCAGCAGCGTGATCGACAAGAACAGCGGGAAAAGAAAATAATACTCGGCATATTCGTTGATGGCTTCGCGCATCGCCAGCGCCCGCATGCGGTGCAGGTGCCCGATGCCCAGCAAGGCGGCGAAAAATCCCGCGAACGACGCCAGGAACAGCGGCACGTTCTGGTAGAACGCGTGCAGGATCAGCAATCCTATAAAGGGGATCAGCGAAAATGCGCCAAATTTCTGGGCGCGGTTGCGAACCAGGGACAGCGCCGCCAGAACGGTGTCCACCGATTGCTCGGCGTCCAGCGCGCCTTCCACGTCTCCCGCCGCGTCCAAAACGTAGTGGCGGTCCAGCGAGTCGGCGAGTTCTTCGCTGACAAAATGTCCCAGCAGTTTTTTGCGCATCGCCTCGGGGACGCTCTCTCGGGCCAAAGCCAATCCCAGAGACTCGCCGCCTCTTAACCGTTCCAATAACCGATCCGATTTCCCCGCCAGCTGCCCGGCGTGATCCTGGATCAATTCGATGCTGCTCAGAACTTCGCCGTGCCGCGAAGCCTGCAGGAAGCGCACGACCCCGGCGTTGGCGTCGATGACATCCATTTCTTCGAGATTGATTTTCGGATTGCCCAGCTTCCTTCGCAGATGCCAGGCGATTACAAGGTAGCTGGCCACTGCCGCGGGGCCGCAATAGCGGAGAAAAAACATGTCATTCAAGTAGGGATGAAGGTTGGCCTTCATGATGAGATTGGGCGGCTCGCCGTATGCCAGCCAGATGCCGCAGATCGTTGTAACCGTCGTGCAAACCATCACCGCATAGCGAATGGCCGAAGTGGGCGCGGCCGCGAGCAGCAAGACGATGAGCAGTGTGCGGATGGTCAACCCGATCATCGCGACACCGCTGAAAATTCCAGATGCAAATGCCACCACAGCCGTCACGGAAATCACCGTGGGCAGGGTCGCGCCGTTAAAAACACGCAGAAGGAAGAGCGTGACCTCTTCCAGTAGCCGCGTTTGCGCCATCACGGAAACAAAAAACGTCAGGCCCAGGATGAACAGCATTGTATCCGCATGAAACATTTCGTCCAGGCCGCTGAAGGACAACAGATGATGCTGCACCCAGAGCCATACGCCGCCCCGGGCAATCTCGATTCGCCATTCCGACGTCCGCAGACGCACAAACGTGGCCAAAATGATCAGCAGCATTCCGTAAGTGAAAGGGTTTTTATGGATTTGATACTTGAAAGAGCCGAAAAGGAACAGGCCCAGGATGGTGGCGAGAACTTCCGCAGCAAGCAGCCATACGGGCATTTCTAACGAGTGACCAATCACCAGGATCATTGCGGCGATGGCGGCGCAGCACAGTAGCACCTTCCTGCCAGACAACATCACAACGGCAGGCGGTGCGTTCGTCGCGTGAGCCTCAGTTGACATGCGACAGTACCTGGAGCCACGGGGTGGAAGGGCGCACGGCTGTTTTCTTTTTTGGGCTCTTGCGCTTGGTTCTTTGCGCGCGAGGCCCATGCTGGGAACGGCTGCGTTGTGATCGTTTCCTGTTCTTCTTTTTCATGGCCCGTCCGGGGAATGCAAGACTCTGGGGAAGCGCGTCCGCGCTGGCTGCCACCGGCTCGCAAGGCAAGGAGTAGCCGAAAGCCCAAGTTTCGCAGCGCAACCGGCAGCAATTGCGTTCCTGCAATTACGCCACCCATTACGCCACAATGGACTGACCTGTGCGGGCCTCGCCGCGACCGTCGGCCCCAGCGAGACCCCGCCCAGCTCGAAATGCGACTAGAGAGCGACCGCTCCGCGTTCCTGATTTCGAATGCGGATGGTTTCTTCCACTTTCGACAGGAAGATTTTACCGTCGCCGATCTGGCCGGTCGAGGCGGTTTTCAAAATTGCGTCGACGGCGGAATCGACCAGGTTGTCGGGCAGGACCATCTCCAGCTTGATTTTCGGGAGAAGATCGACGGTGTATTCCCGGCCGCGGTAGGTCTCCGTATGTCCTTTTTGCCGGCCGTGGCCGCGGACATCGGAAATCGTCATGCCGCCGATGCCCAGCTCCGTCAGGGCTTCCTTGACTGCTTCAAATTTCGATGGCTGAATAATCGCTTCGAGTTTAGTCATCATGTCTTTATCCATCCTTAGGTTGCGATAGCGGATTCGAGTTCTTTGCTGCTTGCTACGACCAATCGCTGCTGACCCCTTGCAAACATTTGCAAAGCATTTTCCGTTGGAGCGCCCGTTACTTTTTCCCCGTTCCCGTCTTCTGGGCGGCTCGCGTTCGCAGGATCGCGAACGCAACCGCCAACACGCATCCCGCCAGAACCGGAACGATGGGCGCGTGCACGAACAACACCAGAACGACAGCGACCAGAAACGCCGCCGACAGGGGTATACGATACTTCTTTAAGGCTTCGATTGCCGGTAGCGGCATCATTACACCTGTCATTTCTTCTTGTGACCTGCTGAGTGGTATCGTCATGGATCACCAGAGGTGGTTGAGCATTAAGTGTGCGACCAGCGCGAATACCGCGGCCACCAGACCCCCGCCCATCAGTGCGAGCGAAAGGGAGCTGAACGGCTTGTTGAAACACGGCCTTGCGATGCCGCTTTGTTCCCGTTCCTTTTCCTTGCTGATCAATTGCGAAAGCATGTAGCGTTCCTGTGGCCGGGTAGCGCACTGCAGGGCCCGCTGCGCGGCAGCATACCCCTTTTGAGGGATCCGCAATTTGAAATTGAAATGCGCCAGCATGTAATGTACCGCAAAACTGTCCGGCGCCAGTTCCGTGGCGCGTTCCAGGTGATCGGAAGCGGGATAGATGGAGTGATTCATGGCCTGAGCGAGTCCCAGGCACATATGGCCCTCGGCAAAATCGGGGGCCAGGGCGATGGTCTGGGACAGCGCTTCGGCGGCTTGAGCGGGCTCCCCGCACTGCAGAAGGTAGAGCCCTTGCTCAAAGGTTTTTCGTGCTTCGAAAGATAGAGCGCGTGTCTCCGGTACTGCCAGTAATGCGGAGCCGTTGGACGTTTCATTCGAAATTTCCGTCAGTCGATTCATGGCGTTCATTCCTTTATCCTCCAGCGATTTGATTCTTCTACCGGTGACACGCGCCCTTTGCCATTCTCCATGTTCCATGGATTAGTCCGCAGGAACCGGTGCTGCCGCTCCTGTAGCTCCCGTTGGATGTGCGCCCGAGCCCTTGCCGACGTTGTCCGGTTTCAGGACAAAGTCCGGGTAGCAGAGAGCGCCCAGTTCGGGGATGTCCAGCCCTTCAAGTTCGTCCTTGGCCTGTACGCGCTGGCCGATGAAAAACTCGATCGCCAGATTGGCCACGTACGAGATGGTGAAGATGATGCCGATGAGTGTGGCCACGCCGATCAGCTGCGCGACCAACTGGCTGGCGTCCCCGTAGAACAAACCGGTGACCGAACCGTTGACGCCGCCCCAGCTGCCGCCATAGTTTGACTTGCCGTCTGCGAAGAGCCCGACGGAAATCACTCCCCACAGGCCGTTGGTTCCGTGCACGGAGATGGCGCCGACCGGATCGTCGACTCGAATCACGCGATCAAAGAATTCAACGCTGAGGCAAACCAGAACCCCGGCGATGAACCCGATGATGGTCGCCCCGATGGTGTTTACAAAGCCGCTCGGCGCCGTGATGGCCACCAGCCCGGCCAGCAACCCGTTTCCGGCCATCGAAGCATCCGGCTTCCCGTAGCGCATCCACATGTAAAGGATTGCGCCGAACGAACCCGTGCAGCCTGCCATCATGGTGTTCACGGCGATGGAGCCGATCCGCAGCGCCCCATTGCCGGAAGCAGCCAGCGTGCTGCCGGGATTGAATCCGAACCAGCCGAAGGCCAGAATGAAGCAGCCGGTCAGAACGATTACCATATCATGCCCTGGAATCGCATTCGCCGACCCGTCGCGGTTGTACTTGCCAAGACGCGGGCCAACGATCATGCCCACGGCCAGAGCAGTGATTCCGCCGACCGCGTGCACCACACCGGAGCCGGCAAAGTCCGCATAACCATGTCCCAGCCCGTAGCTGGTGCCGAGTGTGGCCAGGAAGCCGCCGCCCCATGCCCAGTTACCGAACAGCGGATAGGTGATCGCTCCCATGAACAAGGAGGCGACGGCAAACGCTGCGAACTTCCAGCGTTCCGCGCAGGTTCCGGTCACGATCGTCAATGCGGTGTCCATGAACACCATCTGGAACAGGAACAGCACCATCACGGCTACGTCATAGGTGCCGCCCTGAGTCAGGAAGAAGCCATGCATGCCGAACAGGCCCCAGCTTTGTCCCAGGAAGTTGATCGAGTATTCCGCATTCAACGGTGCGGCGCCGCCCAGCGTGCTCACCCCGCCGACGCCGCCCATCTGTATGGCAAAGCCGCATACCCAGTAAGCGAATAGCCCGAAGCCGTACACCATGAAATTCATCATCATGGTGTGATTGGCATTCTTGGCGCGGCACAGTCCGGTTTCCACCAAGGCGAACCCGGCTTGCATGAACATGACCAGAAAGCCCGTCACCAATGTCCACACGAAGTTGAGCGCGATGCGGTTTTGCCCGACTTGATTGACCGTATCTGCCAGCGTCAATCCCTTCTTGCTGTCGGAAACGACCACGTCGCTTACCGTACCGGTCATGGTGCCGCCCGGATCGCCCTTAAGCAAATCGTTGCTGGACGGGGGCGCCGCTGCTTTTATATTCAGAGGCGCGTCCATCGCCGGGGCAGCGGGGGCTGGAGCAGCAGCCGGCGCGGCGGCTGCCGGGGCTGCAGCAGGGGTTTGCGCCCGCGCTGACAACCCGAAGGATAAAACCACAACAAACGCCAATAACAGATAACTCTTCCAGTAATTACACCGTTGCATATCTTATTCTCCTTGCGCCCAAGACAGGCGATGTATGAATGACTCCTCGATCGAAGCCCGAACGCGTCTGCTTTAAACTTTCCAGGGTGCTTCTTTCTCATGGGCCTTGACCAGAATGCCGAGAATTCCCACGAGAGAAATTACGATTCCAACGAGCGCCAAAATCATCCTGAGGCCGGTTGAATGCGTCAGGCCGAGCCCCAAAACAGCCAGGGCCCATCCCGCGAGTATCACCAAGATGCCGACGAGTTTCATTTGATTCTCCTTCTCCTTGATTTCTTGTTTTCTGCCCACCCGTACTTCCATTCCCGTTCGTTTCTATGCGGATTTGACTTTGTAGAACTCGTACAACGAGTAAGCCAGGAATGCGAATCCCGCGATAGCCACGATCATTCCCGTGCCGCCGTGGATGACCAGTCCGGCGACAAAGGCGGTGAATCCCACCAACAACGATCCGAGTGCCGTTCCCTGCGTCGCTACAGCTGCCATACGAACCCTCCTTATTACCGTTTTAAAAATCCCAACATTTTCTACATCCCCACTTCTACAAATTCATAATGAGGCCTATTTCGAAAGCACCGCCGATACCACTCCCCCTCCTGACTCGATCGCGTCTCCAGTTGAAAGCGGATCCATAGCCTGGAAATATCCTGTGAGCTACGGAGTCGCTCGGGGAATGAGCGGCCGCCTGTGCTCTTCCATCGTTCCTGGCTAACGAGCCGGCTCCACGTGGAGCGTATCGAAACCGAAAGGACACTTCGGGGTGTCCTGAAAAATGCAAGGGCCGTAAGATTGCGGAGCCGCTTTCCTACCGTCCCAGAAACGACAGAAGAAATCATGAGATTCAAACGCAGCAAAGGAAAACACTATGTTTTCCTTGATGATTTCTGAGCGGAGTCTGCGGCCTGTCGGCAGGAAAGGCAAACTCAAAGTATCGATGGCTTGGATTAAAGAAGCTTATTCCCCATCCCCTTGGAAAGACACGTTGTTCGCGACGGGGAATATCAACGCCGATGCGGACTCTGTATACTGAGAGCTACATATTGTGCAGCCTTGCGGGGGTGCGTGACCGAACATGAAAATCGATGAACTGGAACAGAGACTGCGCGATTCAGTGCTGATCGCCGACGGGGCGATGGGATCGCTGCTCTATGAAACGCTGGGGCCGCAGCGCTGCGTGGATGAATTGAACGCCACGCGCGCCGAAGAGGTCTTTCGCATTCACATGGCCTATCTCGATGCGGGCGCGCACATCATCGAGACCAATACGTTTGGCGCCAATCGCAACAAGCTCGCCAACTTTGGCCTGGAAGAGCGCATCGTCGAACTCAATCATCGCGGCGTGAAAATCGCCCGCGAGGCCCGCGAAGCCTCCAAGCACGAAGTTCTGATCGCCGGCTCCATTGGACCGTTGGGCATCATTCGCCATGTGCGCGAAGTGCCCGCCGAATTCGCCCGGGAAGTTTTTCGCGAGCAGGCGGAGGCGCTCGAAGAACGCGGCGTGGATCTTTTCCTACTCGAAACATTCGGGGATTCCGCCGAATTGGTATCGGCCATCGAGGCCATCCGCTCCTTTTCCCATCTTCCCATCGTGGCCCAGATGACCTACACGGAGGATGGAACCACCTTCAGCGGCGCGCGGCCTCAAGACGCGTGGAAAATTCTGCGCGATAAGGGCATCCAGGTCATCGGCGCGAATTGCTCGGTGGGCCCGCAGGGACACTTGCGCATTCTTCAGGAATTGAGCGAAGCCGCCGGATCGTTTCCCATGAGCGCGATGCCGAACGTGGGATTTCCGCAGCGCACCGGAGATCGCGTCATCTATCCGAAATCTTCGCCGGAGTATTTCGATCTGTTTGCCCGCCAGGCCGTCGTCCTCGGCGCGCGAATTCTGGGCGGCTGCTGCGGAACCACGCCCGAACACATTCGCGCGATGGTTCGCGCGGTGCAGGGCACTCATCCGGTTCACGGCGTACGCGCGGCGGCTGCGGTGGAAACGGCCCCCGAAACGCATCCCGTGGCGGCGCGGGAGCCGGAAAGCGCGCTGTGGAGAAAAATTCAGGCTCGGCAATTCGTCGTGTCCGTGGAAATCGATCCGCCCAAGGGCACTTCGATTGAACGCGTTCTCGAGCAAGTGCGCACGGTCATGGCCTCGAAAAAAGTGGACACCATCGATGTCAACAGCGGGGCCCTGGCGCGCGTCGGAATGGACGCCCTTTCGCTCTCCGGCGCGCTGGAGGCGCGCGGCATCGAAACCATCCCGCACCTGACCACCCGCGACGCCAATCTGATCGGCCTGCAGGCCATGCTGCTGGGCGCCTGGACGGTCGGCGGCGTGCGCAACGTCCTCGCCGTCACCGGAGATCCTCCTTCCCTGGGCAGTTATCCCGAATCGTTTGGCGTGTACGAAGTGGATTCGATCGGCCTGGTGAAGGTGATGGCGCGCTTGAATCAGGGTCTGGACTGGGCCGGAAAAAATCTGGGCGGCGCGACCAACTTCACCATCGGCGTGGCCGTGAATCCCCTGGCCGAAAATCTGGAAGAGGAATTGCGCAGGTTTCACGCAAAAGTGGAAGCGGGCGCGCACTTCGCCATGACCCAGCCGATCTTTGACCCGGACCACTGGGAGCTGTTCCTGAAACGCATGGGCGGAAAATCGCCGATCCCCATCCTGGTCGGTATCTGGCCGTTGAGCAGCTACAAGCAGGCCCTGCGGCTGCACAACGAAGTGCCCGGCATCGTGATTCCCGAGCCGTTGCTGCATCAGCTCGAATCGGCGGGGGCTTCGGCGCGCGACCACGGCTTTGCCCTGGCGCGCCGCCTGCTCGATTGGGCCAGAGGGGCTCGCAATTCAGGCATCGCCGGGGCCTACCTGATTCCTCCGTTCAAGAGGTATGAAGAAATCCTCGACCTGTTTCAGTAGGGCGTTTTGACGCCGAAAGAAAGATTGACAGAAATACCCGACGCTTAAAAGCTCAAGCGTGGGCCCCACCTGCTCATTGGCAAAAAGCAAAGGCACACAGGCTGAAGCCTGTGCTACCTGAACCCACCCACTA
>Ga0307372_10007520_pt1 | contig 15575 bp, 12 predicted proteins | sample OX1MG_FD_202533 | JGI IMG/M metagenome (GOLD analysis project Ga0307372, IMG submission 202533) | Soil microbial communities from Risofladan, Vaasa, Finland - OX-1 | ecosystem: Environmental > Terrestrial > Soil > Coastal area > Acid sulfate soil | place: Finland: Risofladan, Vaasa | collected... | reverse complement strand
CTGCCCACCGGAAGCGGCTCACCGCTGATGCCGAGCGTGGCGATCGTCGGATCGTCTTCGTAGATTTGGCCCGTGACCGTGTTGCGCCGCGTGGCGACGAACCTGATGAACGCTGTCCAGTCTGACGCGTAGGGGTTGACGCAGTTGTCCCACAGAATATTCCGATAGTCACTGAGGTCCAGGTCGACGTGCAGGCCTGCCGCTCCGGCGTCGGCGATCATCTCATCGACCTGTTTCCACGTGGTTTCGGCGTATGGCGTCGCCGACGGGATGCCGTTGTCTGAGAAGAAGTTGACGATGCGGATCGTGTTCAGCCCGGCGATGCGTTGACGCGCTCACCGCTGCCCGGGTGCGGCGTCACGGCGCGATCACCCAGCACGAGCAGGAGCACGAGTACGACCGAGAGGGCGGCGACCAGCGCCACGACTCCGGCGGTCGCGAGGCGTCGGCTCCTGCGTGCGTCGATGGCGCTCCTCCGGCGGCTCGCGCCGGCGTTCTCCACAGCCGGCTTCGGTTTCGCGAAGACCGTCACCCTGTTGTATAGGATGTGCCGGTTTCAGCCGATGACGCCGAGCCCACGGGAGAGTGCCGAATCCGAGCATCCGACGACGAAGTTGCAGCGGCCCGTCACGACGCCGTTACAGCCGACCACCTGAGAGGCGGCCGCCGGGGCACGGCGAGCCTAAGCTTCGTGAGGCCACGACAAGAGCAAAGCCTTTGTGAGGAGGCGACGCAAAGCCACGGGTCTCAACGCGAGACAGCCGGGCTACCGAACGATCGTGGGTACCGGTTACCGGAGCCCAGATGATCAGAACCGTGTCCGCTGCGACCGTTGTCCTGATCGCAACCGCTGCGTGGGGCGCCACCATTCCCGAGTCTCTGCATCAGCTGACCGCCGCTCCGCAGAGCACGGCCTCAGGCCAGGCGACGGCACCGCCACGCGTCCCCGCGCCCTCCCACCAGGTCGAGCATCGGGTCCCGAAGAGCATCCACATTCCCGAGCCTGAACCGACGACGGGTCCCACACCGACGGCCGTCGCGACGTCGACGCCGTCACCTGCTTCAGGCTCGACACCAAGCCCGAGCCCCACGCCGAGCCCGAGCCCGCCACCGGCGTCGTCCTTCGTCACCGTATGCGGCACGGCGTTATGCGCGGACGGCGTCCGGTTCGTTGAACGAGGCGCGACCGCGTATGGTCAGTACGGCAACGCTGCCAATGAGGTGGCGCTCGCCCGACGCGCCGATCTGAACACGCTGGAGCTCGTCGAGTTCGACACGCGCTACCACACGCTTTCGGACACGGAGTCGAGCGCGACCTGGAGCCGCGTCGACGCCTTCATCGCCGCCGCCAAGGCGGGAGGTTTGCACGTCATCCTCAACCTGAGCGAGTTCGGCCAATCGCTGCAGGCGGCGGGACAGCCTGCGGTCACAACGGATTGGGGTCCGTATCTCAAGTTCATCGCGAACCGTGTGAACTCGGTGACCGGGGTCAGATATGCCGATGACCCGACCATCGCCATGGTCGAGCTGTGGGGCGAGATCCCCGCGCCCAACTACCCGAATTCGGTCGGTACCACCCAGCAGATCACCGACTTCTACTCGCGGTCGCTCGCCGAATGGGGGACGGACGCCCCGAACATCCTCGTCAGCAGCGGCGGTTTCTCATACATCAACGATCCTCGCAGCGGGATCGACTGGAAGACGATCATGGCCGATCCCGCCAACGCCGCCTGCGACGTCGAGGTCAACTCAACCGCCGACCTGAGCGTCAGCGTGCCCAGTGTGTCGTCGTACTGCCGATCGCTCGGCAAGCCCTGGTTCCTGGCCGCGTGGAGCTCCTGCTTCGGGGCGTCCCGGGGCGCGTGGGATCTCGACTACTGGTCTTCCGATGCTGCGATGGCCGCGCACGCCAGAGCGATGATCAGCGTCGCGGACGGTGTGTCCGTACCAACGCCGCTCGGCGACGACTTCTGGAACATCGGTGACACCGCGGCGGTCACCGGGACATGCGACATTGGCCCGCAATTTCCTCTCGCCTTCGCAGCGCTCCAGTAGCGCCGATCGGGGACGCGCCCTCAGCCCGCCCCGACCACCCGGTACAACCGCCAGTCGGTCGCATCGTCGCTGACGCTGCTGAACTGCTTCACCAGCGTCCCCAGGCCGCCGCCGTCAGCGTACGCTGCCGGGTACGCGCGGTTGATGGCGTCCAGCTTCCCCAACCCCTGCACCGACGGGACGAGGAAGTAGCGCACTCCGTTCCCCGCCGGATCGGCGAGCACCTGCTGGAAGTCGCGGTCCGAGGTGATGACGTACTGCTGCGTGTTCGACGACGCCATCACGATGTCGAAGGCGAGGAAGTCGTCGACAAGGACGGTGCCCCGGCCAAGATGCAGCGAGTCGACGTACCGGCTCACCTGGTGATCGGTGACGAATCGCTGCGACGCCTCGCGTTCCGCCTGGGTGAGCGGCCCGCGCTGTACCAGTGCCTGCAGCTCGGCCGCGTATCCGACGTTGATCGTCGGATCCATGACGGCACGGTACCCGGCCTGGATGGAGAGCGACATCAGCACAATCCCGACCATTGCGGCGATCGTCATGCAGGCGGTCCACACCCACGTCAATGAGCGACGCCGCCGGCCCTCCGCGGGTCCGCGCGTGGCGGTCTGCGATGAGCCGGCTCTGCTCCGGCGCGCCAGCGTGACCCCGACCATCAGCACCACCAGCGGGATCACGACGATGAAGTAACGGAGGAGCCGGAGCACGCTGCCGCTGACCTGCGCATAGAACATGAACGCGACGACAGCCCCGAGCACCGCGGGTGCCGCCAGTGCGATCCAGTCACGCCGCCACGCGATCACCGCGATGCACGCCACGATGACGACGGGCAGGAATGGTTCGAGCGCGAGCATCCAATGCAGCGCCTGACTGGAGGCGGCAAGCTCCTGTCCCAGCGTGAGCGACGTCGACAGCCCGCGCGACTGCAGCTGCGCTGCGTTGCCATAGCTGGACGAAAGTTGTTGGAAGGCGGTGCCGGTGATGAGCCAGCTGGTCAAAGCCCAGAGCACAAACGCGGTCGCAAACGGGGCCACGACGATGAACGAGTCGAGCACCGCGGCATGCACGCGTCGTCGCGTCGCACTTCTGGTGCGCATGAACGTGGCGAAACCGACGATGACCACAACGGCCGCGGCGGCTGCCGTTGCCTCATATCGCGTGAGATAGAGCGCGGCCAGGTAGAACCCCGTGCTGACGAGCGCTGACATCTGCTGTGTCCGCAACCATCGCTGCAGGTGGCGTGCGACGAGCAACAGGAAGAAGATGAACATCGCCTCGCTCATCGAGTTGATGGCATAGAGAATGATCATGGGATGCAATGCGAACGTCGCCGTCAGCAGCCAGCGCACCCAGCGGCGTACGCCAACCTCTTCCAGGAAGCGAAAGACTTGATACGCCGCGCCGGCCATGAAGAGCGCGGACACGATGTTGCCTGCGAACGCATCCTGCACGAGGGCGGGCCACACCGACTTGAGCGCCACCAACGGCACCAGGACGAGCTCCGGAAGCGGGCTCCACACGAATCCGACCGCCGCAAGGTGGGGATCACCGCTGAACAGGATGCGATTGGCGATGGCCACGCGCGAGACTCCGTCCTGACCGAGACCCTGGCTATGGGCGACCAACGTGACGTAGAAGGCGACAGCCAGGTATGCGACCAGGGCCGACCAGAACCAGATGAGCGCGTCCGACGGCCGGTGCACGCGCGCCAGCCGGCGTGGCATCGCGACGAAACGGGGTCGAAGCGCAACTGCCTGCACGGTCAGGCCTCCGCCTCGACGACATGCGGCAGGTCGAGGCCGTGCGCGGTCTTTTCCCAGAAGAAGGGAGAGATCAGCAGCTGCAGGAACGCGCGCAGCGCGCCGACCGATATGAGTATCCAGTACAGCGGAGCGAGCACCGCCGCCTTCATCAGCTCGGGCCGGCCGGCGGCGCGGATGACGATGAAATCAACATACAGGGCGAGGAAGTTGCCCGCGATCATCGATGCCAGCCCCGGGAAATACACCCAGGACGGGAAGATGCTCTGGATGAAGGTCGGGTGAACGAAGAACCAGGTGAGGGTGAGCGCCCAGAACACCGGATTGAGCAGTGCCGTGAGTGTCGTGGCGCCGACCAGCATGTTGAACCCGCAGAAGCCGCGGCCGCCGAGCTCGCGCCAGAGACGGCGCGGATGACGCATATGCACCAGCCAGGTCTGCGCGTATCCCTTGTACCAGCGAGAGCGCTGCTTGATCCAGTTGATGGGGTCGCTGTTGGCTTCCTCGTACGTCGTCGAATTGAGGAACTCAGTCCGATACCCCATGCGGTACAACCGGACGCCAAGGTCGCAATCCTCGGTGACATTGAACGGATCCCAGCCGCCGATCTTCTCCAGCACGGAGCGGCGCATGTGCATCGACGTGCCACCCAACGGCACCGGCGTACGGCCACCGGCGATCGCCGGCAGGGAGAATCCGAACCAGGACAGATACTCGATGGCGAACCACGAGGTGAGCAGATTCTGGTGTGGGTTGTGATATTCGAGGCGTGCCTGAAGGCATGCCACCTGCGACGCCGCACGCGAGAACGCGATCACGGCTCGGCGGAGCTGCAGCGGCTCGGGGCGGTCCTCCGCGTCGTAGATGGTGATCAGCTCGCCGCGGGCGCGCAGCAGTCCGAAGTTGAGCGCCTTCGGTTTGGTGCGCGGTTGACTCGGCGGCACGAGCACCACCTCGACGTTGGCTGCCGGATGCGCCGCCAGCACCGCGGAGCGTGTGGCGTTGTCGTCGGCTTCGAGCAAGAGCTTGATGTCAAGCAGGTGCGCGGGGTAGTCCAGCGCCGCGAGTGCGCGCAGTGTCGTCGCAATCACCTCGGGTTCGTGGTATGCGGCGATCATCACCGTGTACACCGGCAGCCGGTCGTCGGGAATCGCGCGCGCTTCCTCGTCCGTCACCGACACGACGTGCGGCGTGTGGATGAGCCGGCGGAAGACGCCGACGTTGCCGGCGAACACCAGCAGGTACACGGCCGCGATGCATCCGGAGAGAGCGATGCCCGTGCTGACGGGGGCGATGACGAACCCGAGTGTGCACGCGACTGCGATGCCGAGGATGACGAGCGCCTGTCTCCGGGTGAGGACACGGCTCGCAGAGAGTTCGGGATGGCGCATTCGGAGTCCGTCGACAGCCTCTGCAGTTGCTTCAGCAGCGCTCAGTGTCCGCGCGGCCGTGTCCACCGTGCGGCGTGCATTCGTGCGCGGGCGCTTGGTGACTGGCATCAGTAATTCGCCGGACCGGTGGTGGTTGCTTGATGAGCCGCCTGTCTGACGAGTTCTCGGGCCAGGGTGACGAGGCGCTGTGCATTGGGCTCATTCGTCGTGAGGCTGGAGTCGACGCTCAGCACTACCCGCTGGTATTGCTCACCGCCAGGCACACTCACCGGCCACTCCCAGTACAGCCCGAGCCAGTGACCGCCGGTTCCGGGGATGCTGTAGCCCATCAGCTTTCCGTCGAGCCCTCCCCCCAGGTCCACCGTGCTCGTGCTCGTCAGCGAGTAGTTGTGAAAGCCGTAGCAGGCTTCGAGCCCGTAGGTCGAGAACGTGCCCAGATCCGCCGTGCCGATCACGTCGACGGTGATCGCGGCCGGCGGCGCCGTGTCGGTCGGCGTCGAGGTCTCGATGTATGCGTAGCGAGTCCAGGTGCCGCGAGTCCCGAAATATCGTGGCGCCCAGCTGTACGTGGCCTCCTCGGAGAGGGCCCAACCGCTCACGGGGGCGCTGGCAACACTGCTCGGCGCGAGGCGAGACGGGCCAAGGCCGAAGGCGAGGAGCTCGAAGCGTGACATCCCCGCGTTGGCAAACATCGCGACAACGCTCGCGACAGCAAGCACCGACAGGGGAACGCGCGCCTTGCGCACGGCGAGCGCGTGCGCCGCGAGCGACGTGGCCTCCGGTCTGCGTCGTCGCCGAGTCGCGTCGATACCGAGGCTGAGGCCAAAGTGCGGGAGCCAGAGCAGCATGAGCAGAGTGGCCCCGAGAATCGTCGCCAGGCCGATGAGCGGATGCAGGATGTCGATGGCGAAGTGCTCGCCCCACAGCCCGCCAGCTGCAAGGACCAGCACGATGCGTCCGACGTTCACGACGAACAGGAGGGCCGTACCGGACACAAGCCAGAGCACCTTCATCGCCAGACGGCCGCGCATGAGGATGGCGGCAGCGGCGCCGACGATCAGGAAGCCGAGGCCGCTGTTGATCCCTGAGCAGGCGGAGCTCACCGACACGGTGAAGCTCTGACTCAGGCCGGTGGCGTGTGCGACGAGGAAGTCCCCATTGGGCGCCACCGACGCCACCGGAACGAGGTGCAGGACGGCCTTCACCACCGCCGCGGTCGTGTCGGTGAACCAGGCGAGCTCGTGATCGAGGAGTACGACATATGGATAGGGCCACGCGAGAAACAGAAAGAGCACCGCCGCGCGCACCCGCACCAGAGCCCGCACGCCGAATGCCAGGGATATGGCGCCTGCGGCGAAGAGCGGCAATGAGAGCAGGTCGAGTCTGTGCAGCCAGTACACGCTCGGCAGTCCGTCCGGCGCGACGATCAGCAGACCCATCGCCAGCGTGAGCAGCGGGATGCCGACCATGTAGTCGAGGTAGCGATCGTGGATATCCGGCGCACCCGAGCGACGCTGTGCCAGAACGACTCCGAGCAACAGTGCGATGAGGGGCACCAGTCCGAGATACGCAAGGGGCGTCTGCTGGCCCATCTCCTGGACCAGCGTCTGCAGCGAGTAGTTGTAGGCCAGTGCCACGCACACGACCACGGCTACAGCGCGCCACAAACCCGTCGCGTGCACGGCGTCGTCGAACCAGCCCACGCCGCGCTCGAGGATCGAGCGGCGCGACATTGGCGCGACATCGCCTGGCGCGGGCCGAGGTGTCCCTGCCGACCTGCGGCTCGCGATCATGCGGCTGCTTCCCTACGCTGGATCAGGCAGGAGCGGGTGCTGCAATGGTCTGACGCCGGCGAAGGAAGAGGACGTAGCCGGCGATCACGAGCACCATCCCAAGGGGGATGAGGATCGCCAGCGGAACCTCGGGAACGGGAGGACCGGCACCAGGGAGGACGGACTTCGAGTCCACCTCGGTTGCGATCGTGCCGTCCTTGTTCACGATCCAGAAGTCGTTCTTCACGCGGACGGCCTTCACGGGAATGTTGCCGGCGGGGTAGGCCAGCGTGTACGTGCAGCTGAACACCCCGTCCTCGTTGGTCTTGATCTTGATCGGCGTGGGAGAGGGTTCGGTCTTCGGCAGCTTGTGCGGGTAGGAGCCACCGGACTCGATCCTGAAGCTGCCTCCCACGGCCGATCCGTGCGCGCAGTGGCCCCAACTGATGGTGTAGCGGCCATGGGCGAACCCGTTGCCGTCCGGAAGTCCCTCGATGGCGTCAACGCCGGAGTACGTCGTGAGCGGCGCGAGATCCGTGAACGTGATCTTGCCGCTCGTGGTTGGCGTCGTCAGCCTCCCACCGGCGTCGACGGAGACGGTCTTGGTGTTGGCACTTGCCTGCAGCGGGAAGACGACGATACCCGCCGCGACGACGAGGAGCGCGGACACCTTGAGATTACGACGCACCACCTAGATCCCCCTGAACGGAGCGGATGCTCCTGACTTATGCAGAGCGACCTGAGGGATGAGTCGAATGGAACCAGTGTGCCAGCCCCCGGTCCGGCAGCCGTGCCGAAGAGAAGTAGGCGTGAATGTCCCACCCACCGTGAAAGCCCCCCAAGTCGTCGGAACGTGAAGCCGCGTCCCCACGCGGTTCCTTTGCCTGCCGGCGTTCGGCTCAGTGAGCGTACGGGGCGTAAGGGATGTTTGTCAACTTTGGCGCGATCGGTCGACTCGTCGCGATGGCATCAAGCGGCGTGTTCCACACTGCAGAGAATCGCGGACGAAGCGCGGAGAGACGGCCCGCGACATGCCGTACTCCTCCGCCATCGCATCAGTTGGCGTATCGGGATTCCCCGGCATCCGGGTCACGTCGGCCAGTGCGCTCCCCCGATCGTCAGGAGCACCGCACTCTCGTCGATACCCGTGACCTGGTGGGGTATGCCGGCCGCAACGGTCAGCAGGCGCCCGGGCGTCAACTCGACCCCACGGTCGGCCACCTTGAACTCGGCGTGGCCGTGGACACCCTGCACGGTGATCGCCCAGTCAGCGTGGTGCTCGTGCATGCGCCCTCCGGGCTTCAGGGCGATGAGCACCACGCGGACGCCGGGCTGCTTGGCAATCGTCTTGGCGGCATGGTCTGCCGCCTGGTATGAGTCGCTGGCCCGCAGCGCCTGCAATTCTGCGACGAGGTCGACCTCGACCAGCGAATCAGCGACGTGGTGAGCCTGCGCTCTCGGTGTCTCGCTAGCGTCCATTTCCATGGTGATGCCTCCTCTGTTGAGACCGTCGTCATTTGTCGCTGCGCATTCCAACTTCGCGGAAGACTGGACGGACGTCGCATTGGTCACATATTCGAGAAGAGAGGAACGTTCGCGTCGCCGGCGATGCTGAAGGGGCTGTCTAAGGATTCACGCCGGCAGAAGCGCGGTATGGGACTCGTGGAGCTCATCAGCACGTCAACACTGGCAGGTCAGCCCGGAGCATGGGGCCAGGGTTGCCCGATCAGAGTGATTGCGTCCCATTGCTCCGGCGCCCTCGCTCCCGTTGGGACGGCTCCGGTTTGACCTGACAGCAGTCCCACAGCGAGCAGGGCACGACCTGGCCCGTTCCAGCGCGTCAGCACGATCATCGCGCTACTCGCCTTGCAGAACGATGGCTGATGGCATTTCGGGTTGTTCCCGCCAACGCAATAGTTTGTGCACTTTGGGTTGTTGGCCCCGTAGCAATAGGTCACACACTTACTGTTGTTGTTGCCCTCGCAGTACGTCGTACAGTTCGGCAGGCTGCTGTTCGAGCAGTTATGGGGGCACTTCGTGTTCGCGGTGGCGTAGCAGGTCGCGCAGGTCGTCCAATCAGGCGGCGGCGTCGGACCCGCTGTGGGATTCGGGGTGGGTTTTGCGGTCGGTACAGGCCCCGATTTCGCTGTCGAGCCCGGCGACGTGATGGTGCCGGCCGTCGGCGCAGGGCTCGCGGACGTTTGCGGCGGAGGGCTTGCTGCACGTGATGGCGATGCATAGGCAGGGCTGGGAACGCTGAATGCCGCAGGTGGCACGCTCTGGGCGGTGGGTAACGGAGTCGGTGGGGCGAAGCCGCCGACCGTGACCACTGTCGCGGTCACGGCGGTGAGGGCGCCGCTCCCAGCCCACGTTCCGATGCTGCCGAATTCCGACCACAGTCGCCCGATGGCCGGTATGAGCCCGATCCACGCGCCGATGCCGACCGAGCGCCACAGACGGCCGATCGAGATATTGAGAAACGCCCGGACGATCGCCGGATCAAGCTGCGTTCCCGCGACACGCGTCAGCTCCACGCGAGCCGCCGTGACACCCATGATGGTCTTGTACGGGCGGGGAGACGTCATCACCTCGTAGACGTCGGCGACGGACACGATCCGGGCGGCGAGCGAGATCTCAGCGCCTTTGAGGTGGAGGGGGTAGCCTGTCCCATCCCACCGCTCGTGGTGCTCGATGACAGCGCGACCCCACTCACCGAGCCAGGCGAGCAACGGCGCGACCAGTCGCGCCCCATCCGCGGGATGGCGTTGAATCACGACCCATTCCGCGTCGGTTGGCCTGCCCGGCTTGTTGAGCAGCGTCGGCGCGATCTCGAGTTTTCCGACATCGTGGAGCAATGCCGCCCACCGCAACTTGCCCTTGGCGTCGTCATCGAGCTTGAGTTCGTCGGCGATCATGTCGGTGAAGACCCGGACGCGTTCTGAGTGCCCGCGCGTCGCTTTGTCATGAACGCTGAGCGCGAGGACCAATTCGATGACCGCCTGCATGCTCGTGGCGTCGTCCTGATGTCCTGCGGCATGGGCTCGCTCGAGTTGCGCCCGAAGCTCACTGGGGCTCCCCGTGGTCCGGGCCACGGCAAACCGCGCGGGAGCCTTGTCTGGGAAGATGAGGGAGACGTTCAGCAGCGCGGCCATGGGAAGCAAGCGGCGCGCGGCGCGCTCGAACACCACGAGTGTGAGCATGGAGCCGCCGATGACGACCGCGATCCAGAATGTCGCCGTCAATGGGCTGGTGGCGTGAGGCAGCAGATGGCTGAGCAGAACCGCGATCAGGAAGGATGCGCCGATCGGGGCAACAACGATTGCGGCGCGCAGGGCGCGGCTCAGCGCCGGGTGGCGCTTCCACAGACCCGGATCCAGGCGTTTCCGCGAGCGTCGAAACTGCATCCCGTCCCCAGTACGTGGGTTTCTCGCGTTGGCCGGAAGCCACAGCGCTGAACCTCAGCTTGAGTTCCGGGACGAGGTGCGACCGGACGGTTCCGTGACGATCACGTGGCGATCGCGGTCTCAGGAGCGGGCCTCGGGTTCAGTCCCTCGAACTGGCACTGATGGCCGATGCCGGTGACCTTCACCCCGACGTCGACGCGACGTTCACACTTGCGGTGTCGCGTGCAGCGTTCGAGCGAAGCACGGCAGGCGGGAAGCACGGCAGGCGGTATTCCGAATGCATGACTAGTCAGGAGCAGAAGGGGGCGGCGTTTCAGGCGCTCCATGAGAACGGGGCCTTCGTAATCCCCAACCCTTGGGACGCTGGGTCCGCTCGGGTGCTGTCCGCGCTCGGATTCAAAGCGCTCGCCACGACGAGCTCGGGGTTCGCGTTCACCCTGGGGCGACTCGACGGCACGACGACGCTCGACGAGGTGGTCGCGCATGCCGCGGCGATCAGCCGGGTGTCGGATCTGCCCCTCTCCGTGGACCTCGAGAACGGATACGGATCGGAGCCGGCGCATGCGGCGCTGGCGATCCAGCGCATCGCGGACGCCGGGGCGGTTGGGGGGTCGATCGAGGATTACGATCCGTCCGGCGCCATCTACCCCATACCCCAGGCGGTGGAAAGGATCGCCGCGGCGGTCGAGGCCGCGCGTGCGCTGCACTTTCCGTTCACGCTGACGGCGCGCGCGGAGAACCACATCAGAGGCAATCCGAATCTCGCCGACACGATCGACCGGCTCCAGGCGTTCGCGGCTGCCGGGGCTGACGTCCTCTATGCACCCGGATTGCGGACGCTCGACGAAATCCGGACACTCTGCGCTGCGGTTGCGAAGCCGGTGAATGTGCTTGCCGTGCCGGGGCTCTCGTTGTCTGATGTCGCCGCTGCCGGCGCGCGTCGCGTGAGCGTCGGCGGCAGCCTCACCTGGGTTGCCGTCCGCGCGATGGCCGATGCGGCCATGTCAATCCGCGATGACGGCAATTTCGCTGCGTTGTCAGCCAGACTCCCGCTGCAGGACTGGTTCCAAGGAGGGTCAGAGCCATGACGGATATGCCGGCGGACGCACCGCGATCGGAGGACGGTCGGTGGTGGTGGGACGGATCGCAATGGCAGCCGGTGACCGGGCATCCGGCCGCCGCAGCGACCGATGCACCGCAGAGTCAGGGCGCGGCCTCGGCAGCCCCGGCGGAGACGGTCGGGCAGCTCTCTGATGACGGCCAGTGGCGATGGGATGGCACGCAATGGCAGCCGGCGCAGACCGGCGCCGCCGCCACAGCCGGATCGACAGCCGCGACGCCCGCAGCCCGGCAGGTCACCGTTGGCGTGCCCACTGCGGAGGCGCGCGCTACGAGCGACGGAACGACGGCGGTCATCGTCAAGTACAGCGTCACGAACTCGGGAACGACGCAGATCGACGCGCGTTCGTTGCTCACCGGCTTCTATGTCCTGCCGGCCGGTCATACCGCCGAGACCGCCGCATACGTTACCGGGGATCTGTTGGTCTCACTCGCGCCGGGGGAGGAGCATCAGGGCCAGTGGCCCATCCAGGTCGACCCGGGCTCGTGGAAGGTGTGGGTGGCGGTCTCGGATGAGACGACCGGCGACGTCATTGCGACCAGCGACGACGTTCCCTTTGAGATTGCAGGGCGGGTCGCGGCCGCCCAAGCGTTTGATGACACTCAGGCGTATTCGTTGAGCGTGGCCATCACCAACGTCGAACATATTGTGGGTGTCCTGTATCGCGTGCACTACACCGTCCATTCCGATCGCGACGTGCCGCCGGGGCTCACGGTCACCGGCGGAATCGAAGGCGCGGAAAGCCGATCGGGACAGATCTATGACCTCACGACCGGTATCACGGCCGGTGCGCCTCACGCGCACTACCTGACATTGGAAGCGGACGTGCCGAGTCACTCGACGGCGAAGATCATCATGGATCCGGGCGGACCGAGCGAGAAGTCGGACTCGGTCATTGTCGATATCGCCGAGGACGGCACGCCGACGATGTCGCGGTAGCGCCTAGACCAAGACCGTTTCGAGGATCATCGTCGCAGGCGTTCCGGCCAGACCTGGCGCATTCTCTGGGTTGGCCCACACCTGCGTGGTCAGGAAGCCACGAAACGCTTGCGCTTCGGCGGCGCTGTCGAAGTCGAGGTCGATGACCACGAATTTCGAGTCGTCCACTGGGCGTTGGACTCGCTGCGCGCGCACCCCCGCTCCGCGCCGTGCGTCGGCGAAGCGGGCGAAGGCAGCCGTCCATGTCTCGAAGTCGGTGATCGGATGCTGGATGTGCAGCGTTGCCATGGTGTTCTCCTTTCGCGGTTCGTGCTCCGAGACTAGTTGACGCTTCGGCAACCCGCCATCCCAGAAACATGGGATCTCCGATGTCGTCGATCATTGAGTCGGGTGCGCGTACGATCGGTCGGTGACCGGAACCAACGCAGAGTCACGGGCGATCGACCGGATCGCCCGCATCTGTGCTGCGACGACCGCCGATGCGGTCTCGTTGCGGCTTGCCGTGCTCCAGGAGATCCATCGCGTCGTCGCGTTCGACGCCTACGCGTGGTTGCTCACCGATCCTGAGACCGAGGTTGGCTCGGCCCCGCTCGCCGACGTGCCCTGCCTCCCGGAGTTGCCACGGCTGATCCGGCTCAAGTACCTGACACCGATCAACCGCTGGACTCGTCTCGACGGTGCTGCCGGACTCCTCTCCGCAGTCACGGGTGGCCGGTTGGAGCGCAGCCTGGTCTGGCGCGAGATACTCGCGGACCACGGGGTCACGGACGTGGCCTCGCTCGCCTTCAGATGTCGTTACGGTTGCTGGGGATTCCTCGACCTCTGGCGGTCCGGCTCCGCGGGCAGTTTCACGCCATCGGAGGCCGGATTCCTGGCGACGCTCGCGAAGCCGGTCACCGAGGCGCTCCGCCGGTGCGCGGCGAACACCTTCGCGCTGACTGCACCGGCAATCGTCCGCATCGGACCCGTCGTGCTCGTGCTGTCGCCGAACCTCGACGTCCGAGCCCAGACGCCGGAGGCCAGCGAGTATCTGAAGGTGCTGGTCCCGGCAGGAGGTGACCAACGCCCGATTCCCGCGGGCGCCTACAACGTGGGCGCTCAACTCCTCGCGGCGGAGGCCGGGGTCGACCACCACCAACCAACCGCCCGAGTCCACCTGTCGAACGGAGTCTGGCTGACGTTTCGCGCTGGGCGCATCGATACGGCGGGGCCGGTTGCCGAGCAGGACATCGCGGTTGCGATCGACATCGCGTCACCGGCAGAGCGCACCAGCTTGTTCGGCCGCGCGTGCCGGTTGAGTGCCCGCGAGTTGGAGTTGCTCGGTCACCTGCTCACGGGCTTGGACACCCGTCACATAGCTGCGGAGATGTTCCTGTCCGAGAACACCGTGCAGGATCACCTCAAATCGGTCTTCAGCAAGACGGGAACGACCAGTCGGCGGCTTCTGCTCGCCCGGGCCGGCGGCCACTGATCAGCTGCCACGTGTCGTCGGAGATACCGCATGAGCGAGACGAGCTTCGACTTCTGGGTCGGCGAGTGGGACATGCGGTGGAATACGTCCGCAAGGACGCGGCGGGTGCGACTGCGCCGAACTGAGTCGGTTGACGAACGCTGTGGGCCATACTGGCGGCAGTGGACGACCCTCAGGCGCCGACCCTGCCGAGGTCGCGGCAGCTGGCCCCTGAACGTGAGGGATCCGCCGGAGGGGAGGGGTATCCCGAGTCCTTCGGCTACAAGCTGAAGAACTGGATCCTTGGCCCGCCCATGGTGTCCGAACTCCTTTCGCAGGAACGCCTGGCGACCCCGGTCGCGATCGGCGTCCTTGCCCCGGACATGATCTCGTCCTCCGCCTACGGCACCGAGGAGATGCTCCTGATCATGGTGCCGATCATCGGTGTCGCCGCCTTCTCGATGGTGATTCCGGTCACGCTCGCGATTCTCGCGGTGATGCTCTTCGTGATGACCTCGTACATGCAGGTCATCGGCGTGTACACGCGCAACGGCGGTTCGTACGTTGTTGCGCGCGACAACTTCGGTCCACGCATCGCGCAGATCGCCGCGGTTGCGCTGCTGATCGACTACACCGTGACCGTTGCGGTGCAGACCTCCGCGGGGACGGCCGCGCTCACGTCGGCACTTCCATCGTTGGTGCCGTACACGGTGCCGATCACGGTCCTCGTTGTGCTGGTGATGCTCGTCGGCAACCTTCGCGGGATTCGTGAAGCCGGCGCGATCTTCGCGATCCCCACGTATTTCTACGTCGTCTCGCTGTCGTTCGTGGTGATCACAGGGCTGGTGAAGGCGGCATTGGGGGGACTGCACGCGCACGCACTGCCGACCCCCAGTGCTCTTGGATACACGCCGGGCCACCAGACCGGATTTCTCATGGGGTTGGGCATCTTCTACTGCTTGCGAGCATTCGCAAACGGCGGCGCATCGCTGACCGGGCTGGAAGCCGTCTCGAACGGCATCTCGACATTTCGCAAGCCTGAGGCCAGAAACGGTCGCATCGCTCTCCTCATCATGTGCTCGATTCTCGGATTCCTCGTCCTCGGCACGTCGCTCCTTGCTCACTGGACGCACGCGGTGCCATATCAGATCGGCACGCCGACGGTGGTGTCGCAGGAGGTGCGCTTCGTCCTCGGCTCAACGTGGATTGGCACCGCCATCTTCTTCCTCGTGCAGACAGCAACGGTGCTCATCCTCTTCACGGGAGGGAATACGAGTTTCAACGGTTTCCCGTACCTCGCGAGCTTCGTCGCCGGCGACAAGTTCCTGCCCCGTCAGCTGACGAAACGCGGGCACCGTCTGGCGTTCTCCAACGGCATCTTCGTACTTGCCGCCGTGGCGATCCTCCTCATCATCGTGTTCCAGGCCCAGCTGAACGCGCTCGTCGGCCTCTACGCCATCGGTGTGTTCACCGGCTTCGCCTTTGCCGGGTTTGGCATGGTCAAGCATCACCTGAGACATCAGTCGGGGCGATGGCGACTCGGCACTGTCATCAACGGCTTCGCCGGAGTGCTGTCGCTCGGCGTCGTTCTCATCCTGTTGATCACCAAGTTTCTGGAAGGGGCGTGGATCGTTGCTGTGGTGGCGCCTCCGATGTATTTCGGGCTGATCCGGCTGCATCGCCA
>Ga0307372_10007518_pt1 | contig 15577 bp, 16 predicted proteins | sample OX1MG_FD_202533 | JGI IMG/M metagenome (GOLD analysis project Ga0307372, IMG submission 202533) | Soil microbial communities from Risofladan, Vaasa, Finland - OX-1 | ecosystem: Environmental > Terrestrial > Soil > Coastal area > Acid sulfate soil | place: Finland: Risofladan, Vaasa | collected... | reverse complement strand
GCCGGGCTCGAGTTCCCGGAGCGCACCGTGGAGTGCGATCTCGTCGCGCTCCAGTGGCCCGGCGAGTACGCGATCGAGCGCGGGCGGATCCTCTCGAGTGCGGGTCTCGACCTCGATCCCGCCGAGTACGAGGAGCACTTCGAGGAGCTGCACGTCGAACGCTCGAACGCGCTTCAGTCGCAGCTGCGCGGCGGCGGCACGTATCTCACCGGCCCCCTCGCGCGGTACACGCTCGGCCACGACCGGCTCTCGCCTGGCGCGCGCGAGGCGGCGGCGGAGGCGGGGCTCGGGCCCGAGTGCCGCGACCCGTTCCGCAGCATCGTCGTCCGCAGCGTCGAGCTCGTGCACGCGTGCGAGGAGTCGCTGCGGATCATCGAGGAGTACGAGGAGCCCGACGCGCCGTTCGTCCCCGTCGAGCCGGTCGCCGGCACGGGCTACGGCGTGAGCGAGGCGCCGCGCGGCCTGCTCTATCACCGCTACCGCATCGATGCCGACGGCACGATCCTCGACGCGAAGATCGTCCCGCCGACCTCGCAGAACCAGCTCGCGATCGAGGACGACCTCCGCGACGTCGTCGAGCGCAACACGAAGCTCGACGACGACGCGCTGCGCCGGTTGTGCGAGCAGACGATCCGCAACTACGACCCGTGCATCTCGTGCGCGACGCACTTCCTCGACCTTCAGATCGAGCGATGACGCGCACCGTCGTGATCGGGATCGGGAACGCGATGCGCGGCGACGACGCGGCGGGCGTCGAGGTCGCCGAGAAGCTGCGCGGCGTGGCTTGTGACGAGGAGCCGAGCCGGCTGATCGAGGCGTGGGAGGGAGCTGACGCGGTGGTTCTCATCGACACCGTGGTCTCCGGCGCACCGCCCGGGACTCTGCACCGCTTCGATGCGAGCGAAGAGGCGATTCCCGCACGCGCGCTCCGCTCGTCGACTCACGCGATCGGCCTCGCCGACACGATCGAGCTCGCCCGCGCACTCGGAAAACTCCCTCCGCGCGTCGTGATCTACGGGATCGAAGGAGCGACGTTCGAAACCGGCGCTCCCTTGAGCCCCGACGTCGAGGCGGCCGTCGGCCGGCTGGTGGAGACGATCGAGGAGGAGACATGCACGAGCGCGCCCTGATGACCGACCTGATGCGCGAGATCGAGGAGTTGGCTCGCGCCGACGGCGCGACGCGCGTCACGAAGATCGAGGTGAGCCTCGGCGCGCTCTCGCACTTCACGCCGGAGCACTTCCGCGAGCACTTCGTCGACGCCTCGCGCGGCACGCTCGCCGAGGGAGCCGAGGTCGCCGCGACCCTCGCGACGAGCATCGACGACCCGAGAGCCGCGGGCGTCGTCCTCGAGAGCGTCGAGGTCGAGGTTCCGTGATGTGCATCGGCTCGATCGCGTATCTCGCCGAGGTCTGGGACGAGGGCGGCGCGCGCGCCGCCCGGCTCAGCGACGGCCGGGTCGTGTCGCTCGGGTTCCTGCCCGAGGCGCACGCCGGCGACGCCGTCCTACTCCACCTCGGCATCCCTGTCGAAGTTCTCGAACTGCCAACCACGACGGAAGGAGTCGCACCATGACCGGCCGGAGAGCGGGGATCCTTCTCGCGTTCGCAACCGCTTGCATCAGCGGCGTCGCGATCTGGGTGAACAGCAAGGCCGGCGTCCACTTCGCCGACGCGACCGTCTACACGACGGCGAAGGACTCGGTCGCGGGCGTGCTGCTCTGCGTTCTTGCGGTCTCGTGGCCGAGGCGCAACGCGCAACCCACTCCAAGTGACAAGTTGTCACAAAGTCGGAAGCGGCTCGTCGGACTCGCCACGATCGCCGTGATCGGCGGCAGCGTTCCGTTCGTCCTCTTCTTCGAGGGCCTCGCGCGGGCCGAGGCGACGCAGGCCTCGTTCCTCCAGAAGACACTCGTCATCTGGGTCGTGCTCCTCGCCGTGCCGCTCCTCAGGGAGAAGGTGCGCTGGCCCCACTACCTCGCGATCGCGCTGCTCATCGGCGGCCAGGTGTGGCTCGTGCCTGCCCTCGGCACCGTCAAGTTCGGTGAGGGCGAAGCGATGATCCTCGGTGCGACGCTCCTCTGGTCGGTCGAGGTGATCGTCGTGAAGAAGCTTCTCGCCGGCATGTCGCCGCGCACGCTCGCGGCCGCGCGGATGGGACTCGGCACGGCGCTCCTCTTCGGCTGGCTCGGCGTCGACGGGAAGATGGGGACGTTCACGTCGCTCGACTGGACGCAGTGGCGCTGGGCGCTCCTGACGGGGCTGATCCTCACGGCGTACGTCGGCACGTGGTACGCGGCGCTGTCTCTTGCCGGCGCGATCGACGTCACCGCCGTGCTCGTCTTCGGCGCCGTCGTCACGGCAGCGCTCTCGGGCGCCTTCGACGGAGCGAGCGTCAACGCGGGCGGGATCGCGCTGATCGCGCTCGGGACGCTGCTGACGGCGGCACTCGCGCTGCGACGCGGGCCGATCGAGGTGCTCGGAACGTGAGCGACGCGGCGGGGGCGCTTCTCTTCGCGCGCTACGCCTATCCGCCAAACTCGCTCGGGCTCTGCGGTGCCGACAGTCCGGGCACGCTCCTCGAGTACGGCGACGCGGGGGAGAGCGACGGCGGCCTCGCGGAGCTCGCGCGCACGTTCGACGGCGCGTGGCCGTACCTCACGCTGATCGCGGAGCGAAACGGAATCGCGGATCCGCTCGATTCGCGCGTCGTCGAGGCGTACTGGGTCGGCAACGGCCTCCTCGAGCGGGTGCCGGGCGATGCACTCGCGCGCCATGTCGTGGAACGCTTCCACGGCCGGCTTGGCAAGGCCGAACAGACGATCGGGACGGTCGCCGTGGAGGGAGCCGTGCCGCACCACTGCTTCCACGTGTTCGCGGTCTATCCGTGGCTCGGCCTCCTCCGCGGCGGGATGGTCGAGCAGCCGCTCCACGTCCTCGACCAGTGCCGCACGACCGCAGCGCGCGTCGTCGCACGCGACGGGGACGAGGCGGACGTGCTCGCGCCGCCGCTCCTCTGGGAAAACGGCGAGCTCCATCTTGGCCAGCCGGCGCTGCGGCGCGTGCGCTGGCGCTCCGGCGGCCGTGCGTTCGTCGCGCCTCCGGAACCGGGCGATCTCGTCTCTCTCCACTGGGACTTCGTCTCCGACGTCCTCACTCCGTCCGGCGCCGGACGGCTCGACCGCGTCACGCGCCGCGTCATCGCCCTCGTCAACCGGGGCGACGGTCGAGGATCACTGCTCGCCGCGTAGAATCCGGCCCCGATGCTCGGGTCAGTCCTCACGGCGATGGTGACGCCATTCACGCCGGAGGGGTCGGTCGACATCAACCGCTTCCGCGAGCTCGCGACCTTCCTCGTCGACAACGGCTCCGACGGCGTCGTCGTCTGCGACTCGACGGGCGAGTCGCCGACGCTGAGCGACAAGGAGAAGCTTCTCCTCGTTGCCGCGGCGCGCGATGCGGTCGGCGACCGAGCGACCGTGATCGCCGGCACCGGCACGTACGACACCGCGCACTCCGTCCATCTCACGCAGCAGGCGGCGACGCTCGGCGTGGACGGCGTTCTCGTCGTGACGCCGTACTACAGCAAGCCGCCGCAGCGGGCGATCGTTCGCCACTTCGAGGCGATCGCGGCCGCGTCGGACCTCCCGGTGATCGCGTACAACGTCCCCGGCCGCGTCGTCGTGAACATCGAGCCGATCACGATCGCGCGCCTCGCGGAGATCGACACGGTCGTCGCCGTGAAGCAGGCTCATGACGACCTCGCGGAGGCGCGCTTCATCGCGGAGCAGACCCGCCTCGACCTCTATTCCGGCGACGACCCGAACACGCTCTCCTTCCTCGAGGTCGGCGCCGTCGGCGCGGTCTCGGTCACGGCTCACCTGTGGGGGAAGCAGATCGCCGAGATGATCCGCCTCCACCGCGAGGGCGACCTCGACGGCGCGCGTGCCCTCGACGAGGAGATGCGGCCGTCATACGACCTCCTGCGGGTCCAGGTGGACCCGATCCCGGTCAAGGCAGCGCTCAACCTCATGGGCCACGCCGTCGGCGGTCACCGTCTGCCGTTGGTCGAGCCGACGAAGGATGAGCTCACGCGCATCCGCTCCTGTCTCGAGCGCTCGGGTCTCCTCGCCGCGACGTCGGCGTAACCGCGCCGTCACCGCGCTCCGACTGTCTCCGGCGGGACACGTCCCGGCGTCAGACACCGGACATGTCCCCGCGGGACACGTCTCACTAGACTCCGCGACGATGGGCCTCTGCCGGATCATCCCGCTCGGCGGCCTCGGCGAGGTCGGCAAGAACATGACCGTCTACGAGGCGGACGGCTCGATCGTCGTCGTCGACGCCGGCCTGGCGTTCCCACGCGACGAGCATCTCGGCGTCGACCTCGTCCTGCCCGACTTCTCGTACCTCCGGGAGCGGGAGGAAATGGTGCGCGCCGTCGTCCTCACCCACGGCCACGAAGACCACGTCGGCTCTCTCCCGTACCTCATGCGCGAGGTGAAGGTGCCGCTCGTCATCGCGACGCGCCTCACGCTCGCGCTCGTCAAGTCGAAGCTCGACGAGCACGGTCTCGGTCACGCGGCCGAGCTGCGAGAGCTCATGCCCGGAGACGAGCCGGTGCAGATCGGCCCGTTCCGGATCGAGCTCGTCCGCATGGCGCACTCGATCCCCGACGCGGCGGCTGTCGTCCTCGAGACGCCCGGAGGGCGCTGCGTCCACACGGGCGACTACAAGCTCGACCACACCCCTGTCGACGGCCAGCGCACCGACGTCGGCCGCCTCGCGGAGATCGGCAGCCAGGGAGTCGACCTGCTCCTCGGCGACTCGACGAACGCCGAGCGCGCCGGCGTCACGGAGTCGGAGCGCGTCGTCGGAGAGGCGTTCCGACAGATCTTCCCGAGCCGCACCGGCCGGATCCTCATCTCCTCGTTCGCGTCGAACGTCCACCGGATGCAGCAGGCGGCGAACGTCGGCGTCGACTGCGGGCGCAAGGTCGCCTTCGTCGGCCGCTCGATGCGAAAGAACGCGAACATCGCGCGCAGCCTCGGCTACATGGACGTGCCGGAGGACTCGATCCGCAGCCCGAAGGAGCTTGCCGAGCTGCCGCGCGACCAGCAGCTCATCCTCTGCACCGGCAGTCAGGGCGAGCCGATGTCGGCGATGACGCGCATCGCGTACAACGACCACGGGCAGGTCAAGGTCGAGCGCGGCGACACGGTGATCATCTCGGCGAAGCCGATCCCGGGGAACGAGCTGCGCGTCCACGACGCGATCAACCGCCTCGCGAAAATGGGCGCCGAGGTGCTGCACGAGGACAACGCGCCCGTGCACGTCTCCGGCCACGGCAAGGCGGAGGAGCTGCGCACGATCATCGGCCTCACGCGTCCGAAGGCGGTCATGCCGATGCACGGCGAGTTCCGGATGCTCGCCGCGCACGCCCAGCTTGCGCGCGAGGGAGGCGTGCCGGAAGACCGGATCATCCTCGCCGAGAACGGCAGCGTCGTCGAGCTTCGCGACGGCGTGCCGAAGATCGTCGGCGAGGTCCCGGCCGGGATGACGTTCGTCGACGGGCTGGGAGTGGGGGACGTGCACGACGTCGCCCTCCGCGACCGGCGCCGGCTGGCCGAGGACGGCGTCCTCATCGTCGTCGCGACGGTCGCGATGGGCGACGAGGGCGGTCTGACGGCGCCGCCGGAGCTCATCGCCCGCGGCTTCGGTGAGCAAGCGGAGCCGCTCCTCGAGGAGCTGCGCGAAGAGGCGGACAGGGTCCTCCGCGACCTGCTGGCGGGTGACGTGACCGAGATCAAGCTCCTGCAGGAGCACCTCCACGAAGCGCTCGGCAAGCTCGTCTACGACCGCACGCGCCGGCGGCCGATGGTGCTGCCCGTCATCGTCGAGGTCTAGACGATTGATTCCAAACTGTCGCGGCGCCGGACGACGCCCCTGACGCAGCGCGGGATCTCCACGCTCGCCCGCCGTCCGTAGCGCTGCTACGAACGACGGCCGATCGCGCAGCCCCGCTTGGTCAGTGACGCCCCCGACCGGCACGCCACTTTGGAATCAATCGTCTAGCCGGAGCCGCTCGCGCTAGCCCTCGAGCTGCCCGCCGGTCACGACGAAGAGAGCGCGCCGAATTGAGGGGTGGTCCTCGAGCCACTCGAGCGCGCCCGCCCACGCCTTCGCGACATACGTCTGGTCGAAGGTGAGCCCATAGCGGCTCGAGATCGTGCGAGCTTCCTCCGCCGCGCGCGCCGAGGGGATCTGGTAGCCGCGATGGTCGGAAAGGGACACGAGTTGGAGACCGCCGGCGTCAGGCAGCTCGGGGAAGAGCGTCTGGGCATTGCGGCGATGCTCGGCGAGTGCGGGGGCGTAGTCGGCGGGGCTCTCGTCGTCGATGCAGACTCCGACGACCTGCCACGGCCGACTGAGGAGAAAGCCGCCTACGTCCAGGCTGAACACGGTTCCAGCCGTCCCGACCGGAACGATCACCGCGTCGAACGGCGCTGCAACTTCCTCCTCGTACGTGCAGATCTGTGCCGCAAGCTCGATGCCGGCCCAGACCGACTCCGGCGTCGACAGACCGATGGGAAGAACACGCGGAACGCCCCCTTGCTCGCGGATTTCGTCCGCCTTCCGCAGCTTGGCCGCGTCTGCGGGTTTGGTCGGGTCGACGAACTCGGCCGACGTCGCCGAATCGAGCGAGTGGAGCAGCCGACCGGTTGGACGTTCCGGCCGCTCGCCGCGGAAGAAGACGTGGACGCGGAGCGAGAAGGCGTCGCCGAGACTCGCCGCCGCAGCACAGCACCCGCTGTCGTTGACGCCGTCGAGGATCACGTCGGTCACGCCGTCGGCCTTCGCGCGGGCGAACGTCCACCGGACCTTGCGCACCTTGAAACCGAGCCCGAGCGGGTCCACGAGGTCTTCGCGCTTTGCGAACACGTCACATGTGCCGTGCCGCCCCAACGGGATGACGGGAGTGACCGGGACTGCCAGAGGAGGTGGTACAGCCACATTGCCCGCAGACCGGTAGATCAAGTGGTTCATCCGGTCGGTGCAGCTGTCGTGGCCCGTCTCCAAGTTGTCGCTGATGGTAGAGGCCGAGCCTGGTCTCGCCCGCCGGTCCTGCGCGTCTAGCGGGCGTTCCAGCTCGCGCGGCACGGCCCGTGGACGATCACGTGCGGCTTTCCGCCCGCGAACGGGATGGTCTCGATGTAGCCGTACGGACTGATCATCCCTCCGCAACCGATTGCGGCGAGCACCGTGCGTCCATCCACGCTGAGCCCTTGCGGGAAGAGGTCGCCGACCCAGGGAGTGAGGGTGCGCGCGCTACCGGTAGTCACATCGACCGCCCACAGCCGTCCGTTGTGGCTCGCCGGATTCGCCGCGAGCAGCTCCTTGCCGTCCGCGGAGAACGCGACCGGCCAGGCGCCCGCGCGCGTGTGGGTCAGTTGCCGGATGTGGTGGGGCCTCCCGTCGCTCAACCAGATGTCCGAGAACGGGCCGTGCGTGAAGCGGAAGAACGCGATGCCGGGCTTTCCCCATACGGGCGCGAGGCTCTTGTGGTCGAACGTGAGCCGGACCGGCGTTCCGCCTCGAATAGGGATCACGTACAAGTCGTCGCCCGTGGGGCCGCCTGCGGAGTAGACGATCTTCCGGGAATCGGGCGAGAACGAGAACCAGGGAGCGGCGTGCTCGGCGACGACCTGGGCTCGATGGGAGAACGGCTGCAGGACGACGAGGCCGTCGCTCCCGAAGAAGGCGAGGTGCCGCGAGTCGGGAGCCCACGTCGGCGCGTCCGAAAGCTGTCCGCCGGCATCCTTCCCGGTGAATGTGTAGACCCGCTCAGCCGCGCCACCGGCGGCTGGCATCACGAGCAGGTTGGCACCGCGGCCGAACGCGATCCAGCGTCCATCCGGCGACACAGCCGGGTAGTTACCCGAAGCGAGTCGCTTTGCATGAGTGCCGTCGAGCCGGGCGCGCCAGATCGTCTTCGGAGCGGCGCTCATGGCAACGCGAAACGAGCGGCTCGGCTTCGCGTAGACGAGAACGTTTCGAAGCGGTGCTGCGGATCGCAGTGACGTGGCGGTGCCGCAGGCGGTTGCGCCCAGGACGACAGCCGCCAGGGCGATCGCGAGGCGTCCCATCTCGCCGAGTCTACGACGCAGCGGGTCGAGTCGTCACTGCGTCGCGGCTATTTCGGCGGCAAGGAGGCCGCGTAGGCCGCGCCGCGCTCGACCCAGGGCGCGAGCGCAGCGTCGTCGGCCACATCCTCAGAAGCGACCCGGAGCCACCCGGCCATCGTCTTGCCGCGCATCTCCATCAGCACCGCGGGCGCCGTTGCCGCCAGCTCGGGCCCGTCCGCCGGATCGACGCGGACGATGATCCCGCCGTTCGAGCTCGCCGCGATCGCCATGTTCCCGCCGATCATGAACGCGAGCCCGCCGAACACCGTCTTCTCCTCCGCGACGCGGTCACCGAGCAGGCCGCGGATCCGGCGGGCCAGCTCCTCGTCGAACGCCATCAGTCGTCCTCGGTCGGCTCGTCGTCGTGGTAGCCGGCGGCCTCGAGCCTCCCGACCACGCCGAACGCGCGCAGGTAGATCTTGCGCGAACGCGGAAACCACGCCATGTCGTCGGGCGCCCGCGTGCCGTAGGTGAGCATGGTCACACCGTCCGGCCCGGCGCGGAAGGAGTGAGAGATGCCCGTCCCGGCTGGGCGTGCGACAAGATGGCCGGCGCGTAGAGGCGTCTCCTCGACCGTGAGGTCGTTCTTCCAGAGCTCGAGGGTCGCCGTCCCGTCGAGGATGACGTAGATCTCCTCCTCCGAGGAGTGGCAGTGCGGGTAGTTGCCGCGATGGCCCGGCTCGAGCTTCTCCCAGGAGAGACCGGCGAGCTCCGTCGTTCCCTCGGGCGTGAGGTAGGAGAACGTCTGGTGGCGGACGCTCTCCGCCTCGATCTCGTCGACGTTGACGATGTTCGCGGGCCGCGGCGCGGGATCGCCGTACGCGAGCGGCTCGCCGGCTGCCTCGATGTCCCAGGGATCGTCGGCGCGTCCCTCCACCCACGGCCAGCCGATGCGGATCGCGCGCGACCGCGGCAGCCAGCCGATCTCGGTCGGATGCCGGGTGCCGAAGACGAGGTACTCGAGGCCTTCGGGCCCGGCGACGAACGTGTGCTCGAAGTGATCGGCCTCGTGGATGACGCAGTCGAGCGGCCGAACCTCGTGCACCTCGCCGTCCTGGTACGCGAGGCCGGAGCCCGAGAGCACGAAGAAGAGCTCCTCCGACGCGCCGTGGGAGTGGGGAGGGGTCGGCAGCTTGCCGGGCTCGACCCGGACCCGGTTCACGCCGACGGTCTTCGTGCCGGCGGCATCGCCGAGCCGCTGCCACGTCGCGTCCATCTCGCCCTTGGCCGGACGGAAGCTCTCGACCTCGTCCCAGTGCGCGACTCCCATCACGGGAGTCTAGGCTCGCGGAGTGGCGTCGCCCAGGCTCACCGTGGTCGGCTCGATCAATCTCGATCTCGTCGTGCGCGGCGTGCGCCTGCCGCGTCCCGGAGAGACCGTGACCGGCGCGTCGTTCTCCCGCGGGCCGGGCGGCAAGGGAGCGAACCAGGCGGTCGCGGCGGCGCGGCTCGGGGCCGAGGTGACGATGGTCGGCTGCGTCGGGAGCGACGGGTTCGCGGACGAGGCGCTCGCCGGCCTGCGGGACGCGGGCGTGGGTGAGGCGTGGGTGACGCGGGACACGCCGACGGGCGTTGCGCTCATCACCGTCGACGGCGACGGGGAGACGACGATTGTCGTGGCGCCCGGCGCGAACGCGGAGCTTCGGCCCGACGACGTGAGTGTGGCGGGTGCGGACGCCATCCTCTGCCAGCAGGAGATCCCGCCCGAGACGGTCGCCCGCGCGGCCGAGCTGGCGCCACGCTTCTTCCTCAACGCGGCGCCCGCCAGAGGCGCGGCGCCCGACGCGGAACTGACGGTGGTCAACCGGCTCGAGCTCGACGCGCTCGGCGGGCGCAGCGGGCTCGTCTGCCTCACCCTCGGCGCCGAGGGAGCGGTGCTGCTCGAGGACGGAACGGAGATCGCGCGCGCCGAGCCCCCGCCGGTCCAGGCGGTCGACGGCACCGGCGCGGGAGACGCGTTCACCGCCTGCCTCGTCGTCTCGCTCCTCGATGGCCGCGACCGGGAGGAGTCGCTTCGGCGCGCGTGCATCGCAGGAGCGCTGGCAGCATCCCGTCCAGGCGCGCAAAGCTCGTTCCCGACTGCGGAGGAGGTGGACGCACTTCTGTGAGCACGAAGATCGTCATCGACTGCGACCCCGGCCACGACGACGCGATGGCCATCCTCCTCGCGCTCGCGTCGCCCGAGGTGGAGCTCATCGGCGTCACGACCGTCGCCGGCAACCAGACGCTCGACAAGACGACGCGCAACGCGCTCGTCACGCTCGAGATCGGCGGTCGCTCGGACGTTCCTGTCGCGGCAGGCGCCGACGCGCCGCTCGAGCGCAAGCTACGCACGGCGGCTCATGTGCACGGCGAGAGCGGCCTCGACGGCCCGGAGCTGCCGGAGCCCTCCGCGGCTCCGTTCGCCGGCGATCCGGCCGAGTGGTTCGAGCCGGGAGTCGTGCTCGTTCCCACCGGCCCTTTGACAAACGTGGCGCGGTGGATCGAGCGAGGCGTCGCGATCGAGCGGATCGTCTGGATGGGCGGGGCGATCGGCGAAGGGAACGTCACGCCGGCCGCCGAGTTCAACGCATTCGTCGACCCGGAGGCAGCAGCGGCGGTGTTCGGGAGCGGGATCCCGGTCACGATGATCGGCCTCGACGTCACGCACAAGGCGCTCTTCACGCGCGCCCACGCCGAGCGCCTGCGCGACGCGGGCCGCGCCGGCCGCTTCGTCGCCGAGCTAGCCGACGTCTTCCTCGAATTCCACCGGCAGCGGTACCGCTTCGACGGCGCCCTGATCCACGACGCGATGGCGGTCGCGCACGTCATCGACCCGACGCTCGTCGAGACGCTGAACTGCAACGTCGAGATCGAGACGCAGTCGGAGTTCTGCGACGGACGCACGGTTGTCGATCGCTGGCTCGTGCGCGACGCCCCGAAGAACGCCCACGTCGGTATCGACGTCGACGCAGAGCGCTTCCTCGAGCTCCTCGTCTCACGGATAGCGTCCCTCGCATGAGCCTCGTCCTTGCCTGCATCGCGCCGCACGGCGACGTCGATCTCGACCCAACGCTGCGGCCGGCGATGGAGGAGCTCGGCCGGCGTGCCGCCGCCGCGCAGCCCGACGTCGCCGTCGTCGTCACGCCGCACTCCGTGCACGTCGAGGATCATTTCGCCGTAGTCACGAGCGGCAAGGTCGGGGAATACGAGACTGACACGGCGACGGCGGAGGCACTGCTCGCGGCCGACCTGCCAATCCTCTCCGTCTCGTACGGCAGCAACTACGCCGAGCTCGCGGAGTTCCCGATCGACTGGGGCGCCGAGATCCCGATCGGGTTCGTGCGCGCGCCGAAGGTCGTAGTCGTCTCGCCGTCCCGCGACCGGCCGCTCGCGGAGCATCTCCGGCTCGGCGAGGCGATCGCTGCGTTGCCGGGGCGTGTCGCGCTCATCGCGAGCGCCGATCACGGTCACGCTCACACGGAGGACGGGATCTACGGCTACCACCCGGACGCGGCGCGCTACGACGCGCTGCTGCAGGAGATCCTCGCCTCCGACCGCATGGACTTCCGTCCGCTCGCGGAGTTCGTCGAGAACGGCACGGCCGACTCGCTGTGGCAGCTGATCGTCCTGCAGGGAGCGGTGGGCGAAGAGGCGCGCGCGGACGTCCTCGCGTACGCGGCGCCGACGTACTACGGCATGCTGGTCGCGGACGTCTCCGTTTAGACCGCGGCGTAGAGCCGCCACTCTCCGGGCACGCCCTTGAGTTCGTGCACGCCACGGTCCGCGAACTCGAGGCCGGATCCGGCAACGAGGTCCTTGACGGTCTGGGACACGAGCACTTCGCCGGGTCCGGCCTGCGCCGCGACCCGTGCACCTGTGTGGACGGCGATCCCGGCCACCTTGCCGTCCACGAGCTCACACTCGCCGGTATGCAGCCCGGACCGAACCTCGATGCCGAGCTCCCGCACTCCCTGAACGATCGACCGCGCGCAGCGTACGGCGCGCGCAGGCCCGTCGAACGACGCGAAGAAGCCGTCGCCGGCTGTATCGACCTCGCGGCCGCGGGCGCGTGCGAGCTCTCGTCGGACGAGGGCGTGGTGACGCTCGAGGAGCTCCCGCCAGCCACGGTCTCCGAGCTCGGACATTCGCGCGGTGGAGTCCACGATGTCGGTGAAGAGGACGGTGGCGAGAACGCGGTCCGGTTCCTCGTCGAACTGCGCGGATTCCCACGATCTTTGCAGGAAGGGCTCGATGGCGTCGGCGACGAGGCTGGTGTCCGCGACGGCGAACATGTGTCCCTCGATCGGAAGCTCGACGAACGTCGCGCCCGGTATCCGCGCCGCGAGATCGCGGCCTCGCTCGAGCGGCACCCAGGTGTCGCCGGTGTTGTGCAGCACGAGTGTCGGTGTACGAATCGCTCGCAGTGCCTCGCGCACGTCGATCTGAAGGTTCATACGCGCCAGCGCGACGCGTGCGCCGGGGCTGCCGCTGTGACGGAACATCTGCGCGATCGCCGCGATCTCGTCGTCGTCGGCTACGGGCGCGCCTGACCGCGCGAGCTGCTCGGGATAGTCCGCCGCCTCGGCGTGAACCTGTGCATCGGCGATCCCCTGCAGTGCCTCCGATTCGGTTCTCCCCCACGGATAGTCCGGAGCGCGAAGCGTGCGCGCGTAACCGCCGGCGAGCACGAGCGCCCAGGTGCGGTCCGGATACGTGGCGGCGAAGAGAGCGCTCATCGCTACGCCTTCCGAAAGCCCGACGATTGCGGCGCGCTCCGATCCCGCGGCATCCATGACCGCGCGCACGTCATCCATTCGCGTCTCGAGATCGGCGATCTCGACTCCACGGTCCGACATCCCGGTGCCCCGCTTGTCGAAGTGGATCAGGCGTCCCAGCGAGCTGAGGCGCTCGTAGAGTGCTCTCAGGCCGGGCACCGCCCATACGAGCTCGACGTGGGAGAACGAGGGCGGGATGAAGACGATGTCGAAGGGGCCGTCGCCGCTCACCTGGTAGGCGATGCTCACGTCGCCGCTCCGCGCGTACTGGGTCAGGGGCACAGAGGGAGGATAGGCCCGGCTGCGAGCGAACACCAGCGCATGCCGCGGAAGCGGAAAAGGAAGCTGCGTCCGCGGATGCCGAGTCGCGTCAAGAAGACGCAGACGAAGCGTGCGCGTCCGCGGAGCGAGAGGCACCGCAACGAGCATCCCGAGCTGTGGGGGCTCGGCCTTGTCGCGCTCGGGCTGTTCCTCGGCGCCGTCCTCTACTTCGGGTGGAACGGCGGGTACGTCGGCGGCTGGCTCGGCGACGGCCTCCACCGCCTGATCGGCGTGGCGACGTACGCCGTGCCCGTCGGGCTCGTCGTGCTCGGCGGGCTGATGGTCACGCGCAGCGCGCTCGTCGACGTGCGTGGGTTCCGCGCCGGGCTCCTCGTTCTCGCAGCGGGGTTGATGATCTCGCTCGGGAAGGACCAGGGCGGTTACGTCGGGCAGCTTCTCGGCGGCGCCGTGGGCGTGGCCGTCGGCGCCACCGGCTCCCTTCTCCTCGGCTCTGTCCTCATCCTCGCCGGCTCGCTCCTCGTCTCGGGAGCGTCACTCGGCGCGATCCTCCGGCACTCCGGGCGGCGCCTGCACAAAGCCGCGACGAACGCGCGACACTCTCGGGCCGGTGGCAGCCACCGTGACGTAGGCGTCACGACTTCGCAACTGCCGCGTGTCCACGCGCCGCCCGTGGACGGCATCGCCTCGTTCCCGGACGTCCTCCACGACTCGCCGCCCCGGACGCTCGCTCCGCCGCCGTTCCACCAGACCGAGCCCGTCAGGCTCGTCGTCGAGGAGCCGACCCTGTTCGACGATGTGACGTCGGAGAACGCGGTCTACACGCTCCCGGATCCGGGCGTCCTCCGCACCTCGCCGCCCGGCGGCGACGAGTCGGGAGAAGCCGCCGCTCGCGTCGCCGAGCTTCTCGTCCAGACGCTCGCGCACTTCGGGATCGAAGCGACCGTCATCGGCCAGATCTCGGGCCCGCGGGTCACGCGCTACGAGTTGCAGCTCGCGCCCGGGACGAAGGTCGCGAAGGTCGCCGCGCTCAAGGACGACCTCTCGTACGCGCTCGCGACGACCGAGATCCGCATTCTCGCGCCGATCCCCGGCAAGCAGGCCGTCGGGGTCGAGCTCCCCAACCTTTCGCCGAACCTCGTCACGCTCGGCGACATCTTCGAGCCGCTCCCGCCGACGGCGAGCCCCGTCTCGGTCTGGTTGGGGAAGGACATCTCGGGCGCAGCCGTGTGGACGGATCTCGCCCGGATGCCGCACCTCCTCATCGCCGGCACGACCGGCTCCGGCAAGTCCGGCTGCCTCAACGCGCTGCTCACGTCGGTGCTCCTCCGCGCGACGCCCGACGAGGTGCGGATGATCCTCATCGATCCGAAGAAGATCGAGCTCAACCACTACGAGTCGGTCCCGCACCTCCTCACGCCCGTCGTCTCGAGCCCGAAGGAGGCGAGCGCCGTCCTTGCCAACTGTCTCACCGAGATGGAGCGCCGCTACGAGCGCCTCTCGTCGGTGCGCGCCCGCAACATCAACGAGGCGAACCGCGCCTTCCGCCAGCGCAACGAGCCGACGCTGCCGTACATCCTCGTCGTCATCGACGAGCTCGCCGACCTGATGATGGTCGCGCCGCAGGCGGTCGAGGACGCCGTCATCCGCCTCGCGCAGAAGTCGCGCGCCGTCGGCATCCACCTCGTGCTCGCGACGCAGCGCCCGAGTGTCGACGTCATCACCGGGATGATCAAGGCAAACGTGCCTTCTCGAATTGCTTTCGCCGTCTCATCCCAAACAGACTCGCGCGTCATCCTCGACACCGGCGGCGCCGAGTCGCTGCTCGGCCAGGGGGACATGCTCTTCAAGCCGCTCGGCACGTCGCGCCTGCAGCGCGTGCAGGGCGCATACGTTTCGGAGGAGGAGGTCGCGCTCGTCGTCGAGCAGACGCGCCAGCGCGAACAGGAGCTCGACGAGAGCTATCTCGAGCTACCCGAGGTCTTCGCCGATCCCGACGGCGCCGCCGACCACGGTGAGTTCGACCCGGACGACGACCCGTTGCTCGACAAGGCGATCGAGATCGTCGTCCAGACGCAGACCGCTTCCGTCTCGCTCCTGCAGCGCCGCCTGCGCGTCGGCTACACCCGCGCGGGGCGCCTCATCGACATGCTCGAGCGGCGGGGGATCATCTCCGGCTACGAAGGATCGAAGCCCCGCCGCGTGCTCGTCGACGAGGGCCAGTACCACTCCTACGCGGCCGCCGACTAGTGACCTGAGTTATTGATTCGCTGGCAGTAGGAGGCGAGGCTGTCGAGGATCTCGTCTGCGGTCTTGTGCCAGACGAACGGCTGCGGGTTGTCGTTCCAATTGGTGA
>Ga0307372_10007517_pt1 | contig 15577 bp, 14 predicted proteins | sample OX1MG_FD_202533 | JGI IMG/M metagenome (GOLD analysis project Ga0307372, IMG submission 202533) | Soil microbial communities from Risofladan, Vaasa, Finland - OX-1 | ecosystem: Environmental > Terrestrial > Soil > Coastal area > Acid sulfate soil | place: Finland: Risofladan, Vaasa | collected... | reverse complement strand
AAGACATTCTCATTTCCATCGACGCCATTCGCAACTCTCCCGAGAAACTCAGCGGATGCATCGCGCAGTCCGAGTTGCCTTTTTCTTTGCGTTAAATCGTTGCATTATTTATGCAGCAGTCAATAGCGAAGCAGCGGGCTTAATCGCGGAGATAGCACAGGCTCATCCGGGGGCGATGGCCGAGATATGCAAGGAATTGCGGCAGCACGATGATGAACAGACGCGGCGCATGGCTGCAACTATTCTTGCGAATGCCTTTGCGTTTCAAGAAAACCTAGCTCGTGGACCTGGTGAGTTGTCAAAGGTATTGTCCGTCGAAGAGCTTCGCTCATCCGGAACGTTGACGAAAAGCGCTGTCTTATTTGAGTGGCGAAAGATTTTGAAGGTGAACTACTGGCCGATCTTCGATATTGCACGCAGAATGATGGAGGTTATTCCGTCAGCGCAATGCAAGCCGCTCATTGAACGACTAACGAAGACCGCAGACAAGCTCGTGGAAAACCAACTAATGCGTTCGCACGATTTGACCGGTGCAGTGTTTCAGAAGCTAATCGCTGACCGCAAATTCTTGGCGGCATACTACACAACCCCGGCTTCTGCCGCTCTTCTGGTTGGCCTTGCTATCACCCCCGAGCGCCCGCTTTCTGAGGCTGCTTGGGGAGACTCAACAAAAGTAAAGGCCCTTCGCATCGGTGACCTTACGTGTGGTACTGGCACGCTACTATCCACTGCATACTCACGAGTTGGACAGTTGCACGAGTTGGCAGGAGGTGATTCAGAGAGTATTCACGCGGAGATGATGGCTCACGCCATTGTCGGGTGTGACGTGCTACCCGCCGCCGCACATCTTACCGCGTCCATGCTTTCCGGCGCACACCCTGCTGTCAAGTACGAAGGCAGCATGATTATGACTGTTGCTGTTGGCAAGCAGAGCGACGGGAGCATTGCGCTTGGTTCCCTGGACCTGTTGGACGCGCAGGGCAAGCTCAATATCGTCGCGGTGACAGCGAAAGCTGTTGGCGGAAAAGGCGAAACAGAAAAGGACCTTTGGGCTTCCATTCCGCACGCCCAAACAGACGATCCCGGATTGATGTCGTTCGATGTCATTGTGATGAATCCGCCATTCACGCGCTCAACCGGGCACGAAGGCAAAAAGATCAATGTTCCACGCCCTATGTTTGCGGCTTTTGGCTCTTCTAACGAGGAGCAGAAGCTCATGGCAAAAGCAACGAGGCGTTTGACTTTGGGTACGAGCGCCCACGGGAATGCTGGTGAGGCTTCGATTTTTCTAGTGCTTGCTGATAGGAAGATCAAACCTGGCGGAGTTCTTGCGTTCGTGTTGCCGCTCAGCCTTATCTCCGGCGAAGCGTGGGAGGATTCACGAAGGCTCTTAGCGAAGGAATACAGCGGGCTTGTGATTCTCTCGATCGCGGGGGCAGCGAGTGAGGAGATGTCGTTTTCCGCTGACACGGGAATGGGTGAGTGTCTCGTTATTGGGACAAAAACCGGTGGACCTAGCACCCGTGCGATTTTCGTTGTGCTTAAAGAGCGGCCCGCATACCCGCTCCTTGGAGCTACCGTAGCCACTGAATTACGCCGCTTAATTGAGGCGAGCGGAATCAGGCAACTTGAAGATGGTCCCGTGGGCGGCACTCCCCTGCTTTTTGGTAATGACGTTGTAGGGCAAGCCATTGATGCGCCCTTGCCTGAGATGGGGTCATGGAATCCGTCCCGCATCTCTGATTTGTCATTGGCTCAGAGCGCGTATCAGTTGGCTAACTCGCAACGGATTTGGCTTCCGGGGATGGGGGAATCGAAGGCAAAGACTGTGCCAATGACCCAAGTAAGCAAAATAGGTGAAATTGGTCCATATCACGCAGATATTAACGGAAATACTGCAAAAGGCGGCATTCGAGGTCCGTTCCTAGTTTCCGATTTACCAAAGGGGGCCGTCCCCACATACCCGGTCCTTTGGAGTCACGATGCCACGCGAGAGACCCGGATGCAGTTTGATGCGGAATCGCAGGCACAACCAAAACACTCCGCGAAGGCAAAAGAGAAAGCAATCATCGAGTACAAAATCAAATCCATTGTTGAGTCGGCTTCGCACTGTCATTTCAATCAAAATTTCCAATTCAATAGCCAACCGACGCCGATGCAGTTCACAGCGCGGCGCACGATTGGTGGAAGAGCGTGGATTTCGGTGCGTCTGTCATCCAAGAATCTGGAAAAGGCGCTGGTAGCTTGGGGGAACAGCACCCTTGGGTTTTTGTCTCATTGGTATCACGCTAATAAGCAACAGTCGGGTCGTGGGAACATTGGGAGGACGGCGCTACAAACCTTGCCTGTGCTTGATGTGACAGCTCTGACGGATGACCAGTTAAATGCCGCCGTCTCGATCTTCGATGATTTGAAGTCTAAGGACCTATTGCCGATTCACCAGATCGACGTGGACACAGCCCGTGAAGAGCTTGACCGCCGATTTGCGAGAGAGGTATTGGGCCTTCCAAAGGAATTCACAGCCAAGCATGGGCCGCTTGATTTACTCCGCATGAAGTTGGCACAAGAGCCTTCCATTCGCGGCGGGAAAGCAGACGAAGCCTCAAATGAAGACCTAGAGGACGCCCTTGAAGCGGTTGAGGACTGAGTTGTGATGCGCTCTGGTCCATTGACACGCCCCCTGATTGAAGTCTTACCCGATGTGGCTGGTCACGCGAGATAGGATTATGAAAATGCCACAACCTGCCTCGACTAAGCTCTATGGTTTGCCTGCTTGCCTGGACGGGAAATGTACCGAGAGCGCCTACGTCCGTTGGCTCCGCCGTAAGGCTCAGGCTCACGTGATCCGTGACCGAAAGCGATTCGGGCAAGAGAGCTGCATCGGTGCGATGTACCGGCAATTGATTCATCAGGCTGTCCAGAACGGCGGGGACCGGGACTACTACACCGGACAGGCTCTTGATTGGAGCCTCATCAGCACCTATGACAATGAGGAATCCAAAGCCGGGCGAGATGTATATTTGAGGACATTTGCGAATCTACCCACAGTGGACCACGTGATTGCAGAGGACGGCACAGTGAGGTTTGTAATCTGCTCTTGGCGGGTGAATGATTGCAAAACACACCTTAGCGAAGACGAGTTTCACTCGCTCTGTGAGCAGGTATTAGAGCACCGAGCTAGGCGGCACGAGAAGCAAGGGGCAATCTCTCACAGTTGACTTAGGCGCTTACTGGTGCATAGCTGTAGAGCGTTTCGCGGCTGATTCCAAACTCGCGTGCTAGAGCAGCTTTCTTTTCACCGGCTGCCACACGTGCGCGAAGCTGTGCGATACGTTCCGGGGTCAAGGACGGCTTCCGGCCCTTATAGACTCCCGCTTTCTTCGCTAGGGTGATGCCCTCACGCTGACGCTCACGGATGAGGGAACGCTCAAATTCCGCGAACGCACCCATCACGCTCAGAAGCAGCTTGGACATTGCGTTGTCTTCGCTGGTGAACGTCAAGTGCTCTTTGGCAAACTCCACCACAACGCCCCGCTCCGTCAGCCCCAACACGATTTTGCGGAGGTCATCAAGGTTGCGGGCTAGCCGGTCCATGCTATGAACCACCAGCACGTCACCATCCCGCAAGTAGTCCAGCGTCGCTTGCAGTTGGGGCCGCTTCGTGTCCTTGCCGCTCGCCTTGTCCACGAATCGCTTGTCTAACTGGACGCCCTCAAGCTGGCGCATCTCGTTCTGATCTACGCTGGAAACCCGGATGTATCCGACCCGCTTTCCGCCCCGCCGTGCTGCTGTCATCTTTGCACCTCACTGTCAAGATAGAGTCTAAGACCCTTCCGTCAAGATGTCAAGAAAATAATTTCTTAACCCTATTCTGACACTAAAAGCGTCAAGGCAGAGTGTCAGGTTGGTGTATACCCAAGATTGACATATTGGTCTTTGCGGTGGTTTGATCGGCCACCTTCTTTCGGTCTGCGTCGTGTGCCCGGCCCTGCCACGGCTGTGGAAATAACTGTCGGGCGGGCCAAGATAAGTGGAAAAAAGAGCGTATGATAAATTACATGTAAGTTATTGATTATAAAATAGCTTACGTCCACTTTAGGAGTCCACTTTAGGAGTCCACTTTAGGAGTCCACTTTAGGAGTCCACTTTAGGGGTCCACTTAGGGTTAGAAGTCCATTTGGGCCGCCTTCCAGAGATGCTAGGGCACTCTGGGCTGACCATGAGCGCGACGCCAAAGTGCCTAGATTAAGGGCCACCGGCACCCTTGGAATGGGTGTGGGAACAAAGCGAGATTCTATGGGGGACAAGAACACCACGTGCGTTTGCGTCGTTTGCGGATGCGCGTGGAGGCCGGGGGATCCCGGCTGCGACATTCAATCAAGATAGTCGCGACGCGCCTACGGCCAAATCTGTGTGATTAACGAGCATTAGGAGAAAGCATGACGTATCTAGGCTGTCAAAAGAAGAGCGGCCCTTGTGATCTATGCAAGGCCACTCAGGAGTATCTGCATTCACTAGAAGGGGCGCATCTCTGCCTTGCATGTGCGGAAAAGAAAATCACTCCGCGCGCGCATCGTGGGATGCCCGCGATTGCAGAAACGTGGTCACGGCAGGACGGCGGTAGATGGATTTCTCGCTGGCATGTGGAAGAGGCGTACCAATGACATTCCTGGAGATTGCCCTGGGCTGCGTCCGGCGCGGGTGGTACGTCTTCCCGTGCAAACCAAAGAGCAAGACACCGCAACTTTATGGCGGCTTCCACAAGGCCAGCAACGATGAGGCACAGATACGCAAATGGTGGGCCGATTTTCCCAATGCCAACGTGGGCATTGCGCTGCGCAAAAGCGGGCTCGCCGTTCTTGACTGCGATCACGGCAACGTCACGGAAGCGGATTTTCGCGCGTGGGCAGCGGAGAAGAATCTGCCCGAGACGTTCACCGTGCGGACGGGCCGTCGCGTAAACAAGGATACCGGCGCGCCCGAGTTTGGGACGCAGATGTACTACGCGGCGGATGACTTGCCAACCGCGCCGTGGGTAGACGGCGAGCATGGCGGCGAGGTCCGCTGCGCAACGGGGCACGTCATGGCGGCGGGCAGCGTTCACCCGGACGGCGAGCGGTACGCTGTCCTGATCGATGCGCCCATTGTTCCGGCCCCGGATTACGTCCGCAAAATGCGGGCGTACAAGCTGCCAGTGAAAGCCGGGCCGATGGAGCAAATACCGGCTGGCGGCGGCAGACACGCGCAGCTTACGTCCGTTGCCGGAAAGTTGCGCGCGTCCGGCCTGGATGCGGCGGCTATCCATGCCGCCCTCATTCCCATCAATGAAAGCATGTGCGCGGACCCCGTATCCGATGCGGACCTGGAGCACATCGCGGAGAGTGTTGCGCGTTACGAGGTGCCCGCGCCCGTACCCAAGGTTGTCCTTGGCAGACAGGAGCCGGAGGCGGAGGCGGCGGACTTTGAGGACGTGGAATCCACAGCGCGCCCCGTCTATCCCAATGATGTGTGGAAGGGCACACTGTATGGCGACTTTGCGGACTACTGCGCGGAGGGGAACTTCATTCCTAAGCGGTTTTTCTCTGAGGCGCTGCGTACTGTGGTTGGTGCCGTGGTAGGAGACCAATTGACTACGGACTATCAGGGCGTCAACGCGCGTGCGTACACGGTGCTGATTGGGCCGCCCGGCTCTGGCAAGGGGACGGCAATCGCAGCGGCGCGGCGATTCGTTGAGGGCGAGTTTGATAGTCAGACGCGCTCGGATGAGCGGCCCTTGCTGTGGGATGACGCGCACGATCCGCAGAATTGGTGCTGGCCGTCAAGGTACATCGGGGCGCACGTTGTCAGTCCGGCCAGCGCGCCCGGATTGATTCAAGCCACGAAACCGCACAAGCTGGAGAAAGGCGAATCGCGCAGCCCAATGGAGCAGTGGCGGCCTTTGCCGCGCTTCATCACAATTCAGGAAGAGATAGGCGGACTGTTCGCCAACTTTGCGAATGAGAACTCCGGGCGCGGGTTGGAGACGGCCATCCTGGAGTTGTATGACCGCGATTCGTTCACCACCACGGCAACGAATGAACGATCCGCAAAGTCGGGCCGGTTGCTCTACTCCGTTTTAGGCGGCATCCCAAAGACTGAGTGGGACCGCATTTTTGCGCGTGCGTCATCGGTGGGCAGCGGGATGCTGTCGAGACTCAATATCCTTGGCACTGAGAATGAGCGGACCGTGGCAGCATTGCCCGAGTATGACTTCTCTGAGATGCAACGGCGTTGCCTGCCACGCTTGACGGCGCTAGAGCGGACACCGGCCCGGATTCCGCTTTCGCCGAATGGGCGGGCGTTGTTAAACGAGTGGTTCACCCGAATCTCGGCAGACCTGAAAGACAAAGACGTTCCATCGGCCCGGTTGAATATCCATGCGTTGCGTGTGGCGTTGCACCTGGCGTGGTGGCGCGGTCGCGTGAACATTCTTGAGTCTGACGTTGACGGCGGAATCCGGGTCGCGGACTTCCAAGCCAAGATGAGGGACTTCTATTTGCCGCCGGAGGGGGAGACGCGAGACGCACAACTTGAGAACGCCATCATGCAAGTGATGAAGCGGAAACGATCCACGACGTACCGGGAGTTGCAGCGCGGATGCCACTACAACCGCTTCGGTGTCGCGGCGTGGGACCGTGCTGTTGCCGGGTTGAGGCGGGACGGTCGCATTGCCGTGGTGGAAGAACTCAACAAAGCCGGGCAAAAGAGAAAGGTTGTTAAACTATTGAAACGAAAAGAGTAGCTGCGGTTTTGGCGACACGCTGGTGACACGCCGTACCTGCCCAAGCGCAATGGAATCATCGGATTAAACCGGGTGTCACCAAACGCGGCCTATATTGTCCCCTTTTCTTGCCAGTAAGTTGTTTATATTTATATACATACATAAAGAGAGCAATGCATATATATAAGACGGAACAACTGCGGGAGATGTGGTTGCGCGGGGCACGGATCGTCACGAATGGGGGTCGCCAGGATAAGCCCTTGATGGCAAAGCACATACAGACGACCAGCCAAGCGCGCTAGACGCTGTAACAGAACGTAAAATATCGTTCTAACTCGTTTGGAATAACGGGGGTGGGGTAAATGTTGACAGTGGTTCTGTTACAGCCCTCCGCCGCCCATAAATCTCCATGAACGAGTAATTCTCAGAATGTGGTTAAACTGCCACATTTTGTCTCATTTTCGTGAATTGTCCGCCTCTATGAATTTGTGGGTTTCGGCGCTCTACAAGGGACTTGCTTTCAAGATTTTGACCCACCCCTGCCCGGGCCCGCATGTGTCGCTGCGCTCAGAGATTTGCTCGCTTGGTGAGCCTAACGGCTATCGTGTTTTGCGGCTGATTTGCGATCATGGCCGTACCAGCGATGGTGTCTCCCTGAATGTTGCCTGAAAAGTGCATGTCGTAATCTCCGGGGACGCCAAGCACGCTCTTAACATCGGGGTCAAAATTGTGGACATGGACGCGGCATTTGATTAGGCGTTCATCGGCGGTGTAGGTTCCAACCCACGTGAAGCCGCTGTCACCTCCGAAGACTTTGCCGTTTATAAAAACCGCCACTCCTCCACTCGTTACGGGTGGTGGTTGAATTTGCAGAATCCATAACCCGTCCAGCATTTTCGTGACTCCCTTTTGCGTAGGGTAAAGCCAGTTTCTCGAAATATAATACTCTGACAGCGGATGCTCTTAGGAATCAATCTCGAAGGATGGCTGACCATAGCTGCCATCGTGCTTGGGCCTGTGCTCGCTTTTGCCATTCAGCATTGGCGCGACGGACGGCGCGACGCCCGGAAGAGAAGGCTTCAGATTTTTCAGCAACTCTTGCTTACGTTGAAAGTGCCGATGGCTCCAAGGCACGTAGATGCTCTCAACAGTGTGCCGCTGGACTTTTCCTCTGATTCAAAGGTGATGCGGGCGTGGCGTCTTTACACATCACACCTAGTTGACCGGAATATGCACAGAAACAACCCTCAGGGATGGGGGGAGCGCAAGTTCGATTTACTCGTTGACCTAGCCTCAGAGATGGGGGGGAACCTTGGCTACGACCACATCGACAAGGCGACACTGCGTGACAACATATATGTTCCCCAAGGCTACGAGGATCAAGAAGAGGAATTCCGTCAGATGCGCACAACGATGCTGCAAGTGCTCAGAGGCGAAAAGCCAATTCCAATGACGATGGTCGGGCCGGTCCAAGTTGAGGAGCCGTTGCAGGCTGTCCAAGAGCTGCCCTTGGCGGGACAGCCGAGACTACCTGTCCCGCCTCCAGTCAGAGCAGATGAATGATGGTGCCGGTGGACAGGGCAAACGTGCGAGTCTTCATTTACAAGCGAACGCATCAAGGCGACCCAAACATGCTCGGGCACTTTGGAATCCAAGATTGCATGGGTGGACTGCGGAATTGTAGCTTCGATGCTGTGATTGGAGTTGGCGGAATCTCTAAGTGGGCGCAATCAGAGGGAATCAGCCTCAAAGTCAACTGGATTGGCATAGGCCCCAAGAAGATTCCGCAAGCCGGGCAGCGCGGCCCAGTCGTTCTCTTTGACCATTTCTCGATTCTTGAAGAGAAGGGGCAGGAGCTTAGCGCCCTTGCTCCACTCTTGGCACGCCGTCTGCTCCACCCGAAGGCTCCCCGTTTCATATTCAGCACGGGGTTGAGCACATCCGAGCAGTCAGAAGTGGAGCGGATTTTGAAAGCAGCAAAGGACGCGCCGCCGTCTTTGCCAATTCAGAACGGGGCTAATCGGAATGTGCGCCCGCACGCTTGCCCACCGAGCGATTGTTCACCCTCAAGGAAGTCTCGGAAGCGCACGTGTCCGCCGTGAACATCGCATCAAGCTCGATTTGCAGGAAGCGCCAAGTGTGTCGCCGCGCACCGGAGAGACGATGCCCGGCATTACGAACTACGGCGTTTCTTTGACTGAGCCCGCTTGCTTTTGTTTGACTGGGTTCGCTTGAATGTGACCATCAACTTATATTGCGTTTCGGCCTTTTCTTCAAATGCGGGTGAGGTGCGCCGGGCAGGGCGCGTGTCGGGGTTCCGTTCCTTCAATATCTTCCGGTACGTCTTCTTTGAGATTACGGTCTCAAAGGACGCGGATGTTGACCCCACTTCCTTTTTGGGCTCCCGTACTGCATTCACCACGCGGCAAACGGCGTCATAGGCAAAATGACCGATAATTCCCTCTCCAGCGATATTTGCGAAGTACATGATTATGTCGGCGAATCGAAACGCAACCTCTTCGGTCCCCATGTTTTCGCGCGCCCGGTCTTCGATCTCCTGATAGAACAAGCGGGCCGGACCACGCGAGACTGCGCGATATATGTATAGTTCATGTGCGAAAGCATCCGGTAGGTCACGCAAGTCCTTCGGCAGATGCTCACGCAGCATAGGTTCAATTTTGCTCATGAACAAAATCATACGCTCTGAGTTGCAGCGGGGGCTTCAGCTTTGCACGCCCAAAAGAACTATCGCGAAAGAAGACTCAGCTTCTCATGTACAGCCTGGAGGTCTTCCGTGGTCATGTGCGCGTATCGCTTCGTGGTCTCAAGGTCAGAATGGCCCATGACCTTCTGCAACAGGAAGACGTTCCCGCCTTTGCGCAAGTACCTGGTTGCGAACGTGTGGCGCGTGGCGTGGAGCGTGCGCGCTGGTGCGGTGAATCCCAAAGTGAGGCAAAGCCGCTGCACATAGCGCAGCACGTTGCGGCGGTTTAGCGCCGTCTCCGCCGATGTTACGAACAGAAGTGATTCCGGCTTGCGGTTGAAGTCCGTAACGTAGCGGTGGATCGCCTTACGCAACGCGAAGCTGATTGGCACCACGCGCTCCTTGCCGCCCTTGCCGTCCAGTGTGACAAGCAAATCGTCAACGTTGATGTCAGAGACGCGCAACTTGAGGACTTCGCCAATTCGCGCCCCTGTGTCGAACAGGAAGAGCACGATCAAGTGGAGCCTCCGCTCAAGTCGGCCTTTTGGCTTCCACTCCACCAGCAAGCGGATTTGCTTGTCCGTGAAGGTTGGCAGGATGTTTTGCGGCTCTTTCAGTTGTGCGATTCTCGGATGCTTGCAAGCGGGACCACACTTTGCATCCGGCCCGGCGTTGGTCCAATGGACGTATGCGTTGATGGCGCGTATGGCTGAATTGCATCCCGTGGCTCGCAGTCCTTTTGCCCGCATTTTGAGCACGGCTGCTTTGAGGTCTTCTTGTGTGGGCGCGTCAGTGTCCAGCCATTTGAAGCTGTGCTTGTACCATTCCAGCGTTGACGGCGAGACGTTTGTGAGGAATTGGCGTTCACGAATAAACTCAGAAAATCCCATGGTGGTTGTCTCCGAAGCGAGGGGTAAAATTCGGAGGACAATCCCGTAAGTTATTGATTCATAGGGACGTGGCTCAGCCTGGTAGAGCACTCGCTTGGGGTGCGAGGGGTCGGCAGTTCAAATCTGCCCGTCCCGACCATTCAATTCCCCATCATCGATCTGGCGCGCGGCTCCAAGGAACTTCGCGCACTGCCGACCGCGAGCACCCCAACCCCGCGCAGAAGCGCAGCGGATGCGCACCGGAAACGGCATGCGAGGGGACGCGAGACGAAGCGAAGCGCCCGCGAGCGCACGCGGCAGTTCAAATCTGCCCGTCCCGACCATTAAGATCAAAGACTCACAATTCTTTAACGGATTCGGCATGTCAAACTGTGGAGCATATTGCGGGGACCACAAAAAACACCTCTCGGTCAGAGCGAGCACTTCTGGCAATTCTCAATGCTGGCGCTCACTGAACCGGCAACTTCTTCCTCGCGTCAAGTTGCTCGACGGCGCTGCGCTTCGCATCTGCCCTTACGTGACTGTCGTGCTCCAGCATCTTCCGGCTGAGATGGCCGCTGATTGCCTGAATGGTCGCATCGGGCGTCTGAGTCTGAGCCAAGGCTGAAATCAAGTGGTGGCGCAGATCGTGCACACGTCATTGCACCCTTGCCTCTTTCTTCGCCGCGGTCCAGGCCTTCTTCCAAGATCCCAGCGGTTTCCAGCAATCGCTGAGTACGGTCACGGAATCATCGGCGGCCACACGACCAGGATGGGAATGTCCGGATGCTTCAAGCTGCTTCCGAGCACCGGCGAGGGCAACATGCGGCATTGGGCTATGGCTCGACCGGCTCGCCGATCACCACTCCGGTAACCTTGCGCGCGGCCATGGAGCTGTTGAATGGCTTGGCGCCTTCGGCGAGGAACTGGTTGAACCGCTGGATTGCGGACCGGTATTCCACATCGATGAGCTTCTTCTGCGCCAGAATGGCGGCGGTCGGGGCGTCGTCTTCACCTTGGAGAAGGCCGCCGAGCCCGAGCAGTTTCTCATGAATCTCGTCGGGCGTCCGCAGGGTGGATTCAGCGGCCCCCGCGCTGCTCGTGATTTCGGCTTTGACGGCTTTCATCTTCTTTTCAAAGGCCGCGATTTCAGTCTTCACTGCCTGCTCGTCCGGTGAGCCTTTGATGGCCTGCTTGAGGGCGTCCAATTGCGCGTGGATGGCATCGAGGCGGTTGAGCGCGACATCGACCTGCGAGAGCTCGTGCAGCACGGACTCAGCGACGCGATAGCGGTCTTCCATTTCGGCCTGGATGCCGTGAGAGGCGGGATCGTTGATGACGGTGAGCTTCTGCGTGTCGGTCTGGCCGGCGATAGTGAGGGTAGCCGTGTAGTCGCCGGGCGGGACGAGCGCGCCGGAGCGCGGGCCCTTGTCGAAGTCCTTGCCGCCTTCCCAGCGCACCGGGCCATCGGCGCGGAGGTCCCAGTAAATGCGCTGCAGGCCCTGTTTGGCAGGGACCCAGGGGACTTCCTTGGGCTGTTCGGCCCCAGCGCGTTCTTCGGCGGCCGCTTGAGGGGCGAGCTGCTGCTGGGACTGCGAGGGGGCGGGAGACTGCGCCGATTTCGATTCCTGTTGCTCGGGGCGCCCCGCGGAGGCTGACGCGGACGGAGCGGAGCCGGCCGCGGGAGGCAGATCTTCGTCCTCGGGCGGGGCTTCGCCGGGCCTCAGGGTGTGCGTGCCCTTCATGGTGCGGACAATGTGGCCCGCAGCATCAGTGATGACGAGCTGGCCGGGCTGCTTGGCGTTACGTGCGAGATAGTAGCTGAGCTCGGCGCCGTAGGGGGGATTTTTGCCGTAGAAGGCGCTGTCGCCCAGGAATTCGACCTGGCTCCACGGCCAGAAGCGGATTGCCTCGGGCGTCGGAAAGAGTTTTGCGGATTCTTTGGCTGTCTCCGCAGTGAACTGCTGGAAGGGTGTGAGGTCGTCAAGGATCCAAACGGAGCGGCCGTGGGTGGCGACAGTGAGGCTGTTGTTCTGCGCATTGAGGGCGAGGTCGTAGACTGCGGCGTCGGGCAGGCCGAGACCGAAGAGGTACCAGTGTTGTCCCTCGTCCCAGGAGACGTAGAGGCCGTTTTCGAGGCCCGCATAGTAGATGTGGGAATTGCGGAGGTCGCGGCGGACAACGTGGGCGTAGACCTGCGGCAGGTTGCCGGAGATGGATTGCCAGGTAGCTCCGTAGTCTGAGGTGCGGAAGAGATAAGGCTTGAAGTCGCCGCTGAAGTGGCGATCGACGGCGATGAGTGCGGAGCCGGGGTCGCCGGGCGCGACGTCGATGGACTCGATGCGGCCCCACGGGGGCAGGCCGGGGATGTGATGGGTAACGTTGGTCCAGGTGGCGCCGCCGTCGCGGGTGAGCTGAACTTCGCCGTCGTCGGTGCCGACCCAAAGAACGTTGCGGTCTTTCTCAGACGGGGCGATGGCGAGGATGGCGTCGTAGACCTCGGCGCCGGAGTTGTCCTTGAGGATGGGGCCGCCGGAGGATTGCTGTTTGGCTTTGTCGTTGCGTGTTAAGTCGGGACTGATGGGCTTCCAGGTACGGCCGCGGTCTTCGCTCTTGAAGACGACGTTGCCGCCGGCGTACAAAACTTTGGGGTCCTCGGGGGAGACGGCGAAGCCCGCATCCCATGCGAAGCGGTAAGGGAGGCCGGCAACACCGCCGCCGTTGAAGTCGCGCGGGTAAGGCTCCATATCGTGGACCTGCTGGGCGGCGCGATCGAAGGTCATCAGGACCTGGTTCTGGGTGCTGTCGTAAATCAGGTTTGGATCGTCCGCGGCCGGGATGGCGAAGATGCCGTCGCCGCCGTTGAGGGTGAACCACGCCCGGTCGCGGATGCCGGCGGGATCCTTGGTCAGGCCCGGCCCGCACCAGGCGCTGTTATCCTGCAGGCCGCCGCAGATCAGGGTCCACGGGCTGCCCGTCGCGCTCACGTGGTAGAACTGGCCGATGGCGACATTGTCCACGAAGCTCCAGCGGGCACCGTTGTCGCGCGAAAGGGCGATGCCGCCGTCGTTGCCCTCGATGATGCGACCGCTGCCCGAGGGGTCGATCCAGATGGCGTGGTGATCGACGTGAATCTGCTTGGCGATGGGGGCAAAGCTGCGGCCGCCATCCGTAGATTCCATGAGCAGGTTGGAGAGGGCGAAGACGCGGTCGGGATTCTTGGGATCGACGGCGATGTGGGAAAAGTAGAAGGGCCGGGAGTCGACTTCCTGATCCTTGCTCACCAGGGTCCAGTGATCGCCGGAGTCGACGGACCGCCAGAGAACACCTTCATTGGAGCCCATGACAGCGTAGACCACGTTGGGAGAACTGGGAGCGAGGGCGAGGCCAATGCGGTCGACGGGTTTCTCGGGCAGGCCGTGGCCGCTGAGGCGCTGCCAGGTCGCGCCCTGGTCGAGCGAGCGGTAGATGGCGTCTTCATCTCCCCCGCCAGAGTAGCTCCAGGGGGTGCGACGGAAGCGATAGGCGGCGGCGAACAGGATCTGCGGGTCCTCGGGATTCATGGCCAGGTCGGAGATGCCGACGCTCGGGCCGAGGTAGAGTACCTTCTGCCAGGTGGCGCCGCCATCCGTGGTGCGAAAAACGCCGCGGTCCTCGGCGTCTGCGTAGGGATTGCCCATGGCGGCGGCCAGGACGGTCGAAGGATGGTGGGGGTCGATTACGATGCGGGAGATCTGGAAGGAATGCTCGAGGCCCATGCGGCGCCAGTGCGCCCCACCATCGGTGGATTTATAGATGCCGTCGCCGAAAGAGACGTCGTTGCGGATGTTCGCCTCGCCCGTACCCGCCCACACGATCTGCGGATTCACCGGATCGACGGCCAGAGCGCCTATGGATGCGACGGACTCATACTGAAACAGAGCCTTCCAGCTAGTGCCGCCGTCGTCGGTACGAAAGATGCCGCCGTCCGCCGCGCCCACATAATAGACTTCGCTTTTGCCGGCAACGCCGGCGACCGCGCTCACGCGTCCGCCCGAGATGGCCGGTCCGATCTCCCGAAAACTCACGCTCTTGCGCACCACCATCGGCAGTTCGGTGCGGCCTTGGTCGTTGGCTTTCTGGGGGCCGGCCAAGCCGGCGTAGAGCGCAGGGGCCTGTTGCGCGAAGGCTCCGGCAGCGGGCCAATAGAGTGACAGGAACAAGACCGCTGCCGGCCAGAATGGAAGGAGTGTTCTCCGTCTATATATGGGGATCATACGAAACCTCGTGAAATTGGAAGTTTAACATGCGACCTGCGCGCACCTATGGCGTCGCGATCGCGGGTAGTGTCCTAATTTCGTGAGCGGCTCACGTATAGCCGAAAACCTGTGAAAAACCCAAAGGAATCGAGGCTTTATGTACAGCAACTTTCCCGCTACAGCGGAACAATGGTCTACCTTCGCTGCGTCTCAAGGCGCTGCATCCTTGCCTCTAAATCCCGAACAGCATCGAGCAGAACTAATAGCCCGGTACTTACGTTCCGTAGGGCGCGAAGCTGAGGTTCATTTGTATACAGGAGTGCCAGTTCGTTCTCCTGAAGAGCAGCAATTCCAGCGGGGTAATCGGCCATGAGCGCCATTCTACCGCCGCCCAGCCGTTTCCGCCTTCCAGTCCGCAAGCCGTATACTCCTGAAAAACCAAAGGGAGCAAAGGCGATGACGATTGCACTGGGATTTCCGTATAGCGACGGAATTATGGTGTGCTCAGACTCGCAGATGACCTACCCCACCGGGGCAAAATACACCGATCACAAAATCTTTGCGGGAGAGATTGAAGAGTTTCCTTGCATCTTTGCCTTTGCCGATCAGAGCGGTCTAGCGAACGAAATTAAAACAAAGATATTTAAGAAGCTGGCGCGTCTTTGTCAGGAATCCGGACAATCGTTGTCGATTGAGGATGCTTGCGGAGTCGTGGAATCAATAATGAACGAACAGGGCCGGTTATACGTTGACCTTCCTTTGGAGTTTTTTCTCGCCGCATACCCGCAAAATGAAGAACCGGCAATCATCCATTTTGACGGGAAATCCGTCAACGTAAAGACAAACGACATCGTGACGCTCGGATGCGGAAATGAACCTTTAAGGAACCTCTGCACAGGTCAGCAACCCGCGTGATATTTGAATAGACTATAAGCATGAAGCGAATGGCGCGTTTTCAGCAGACGTTTGCATCGCAGTCCAGTTTTGCGAAGTATGGTCGCAAGAG
>Ga0307372_10007516_pt1 | contig 15581 bp, 18 predicted proteins | sample OX1MG_FD_202533 | JGI IMG/M metagenome (GOLD analysis project Ga0307372, IMG submission 202533) | Soil microbial communities from Risofladan, Vaasa, Finland - OX-1 | ecosystem: Environmental > Terrestrial > Soil > Coastal area > Acid sulfate soil | place: Finland: Risofladan, Vaasa | collected... | reverse complement strand
GAATCAGATGGTCGGCAACTACAGGCTTTCCCGCCAAATCTGCGTTTCCGCAGGTGGCGCGCTCGGAGGGACTCGAACCCCCAACCTTCTGATCCGTAGAGGCGAGAAGGGGGTCCAGCCAGTGCGGCTGAGTCCGTATCCGCAGGTCAAGTCCACGGATGGTCCGGCCAGAGTGGCCGGGTCCGGCGTCGTCCAGCCAGTTTGTGACAAGGCGGTGACACGTCCGGCCCGGCGGCCATCTGGCTCGGCATCCCAGCCGTGGAGGGCTGACCTGTGGCTTTCAGACTCAACGACAACACGATTGCCCCGAACGACAACAACCTGGTGGCGATCGGCTCGACGCCTGCCGCGATGGCTGATCGGCTGATCCGGATCACTACCGGGCTCGGCGTCGCGATGGTCGCGGCGGTCGCGGCGGTGATTTCCTACCGGCACGCTTACGAGCTGGTCATCTCGCATGGCGAGTCTGGCCTGACCGCCCGCCTCGTGCCGTTCACGGTGGACGGCCTGATCCTGGCGGCGAGCATGCTCATCCTCGACGCCAGTCGCCGGAACCGGCCGGTACCACCACTGGCACGCTGGTGCCTCGGCGCCGGAATCGTCGCCACCACAGGCGCCAACCTGGCGCACGGTCTCGGGCATGGCGTGATCGGCGCCCTGGTCAGCGCCTGGCCAGCACTGGCGCTTGCTGGCTCTTTCGAACTGCTGATGACTCTGATCCGCAACGCGACCACTGGCGTCGCAATGACCGCCGAACATGCCGACCAGCGCCAGCGCGAGCTGAGCACGGACGGGCTGGTGCAACCTCTGGCGCCGCCTGGCGCATCGCTGGCGCAGACGGTGCGGGACTGGCACCAAGCCGGGCACAGCCAGCGCGCAATCGCCCGCGAATTGAAGATCGACCGCCGGAAGGTCAAGCAGCTCATCGAACTGCCAGCCTGACCAGTCGACACATCCGGCCGGGGCAGTTTCAGCGGCACCCGGAGCTGCCCCGGCCCGGACTGGCCCATTCCACAGCCTCGCCTGCCTGATCATCCCGTCTGCCGTCGGCCCGCGTCAGGGGTGCAGGTCCAGGCCGCCGGGTCAAGGTGGAGCGCCCCGCCGGACGAACTACCTTGACCCGGCGGCCTTGACCTGCTCGGCTTGCCCGGGTCGATGGCGGACGGGATGATCAGGCCCCCAGCCACCGACATCCTTCAGGGCTCGAATCGAGATCATCCTGGAGCCGGAGCGCTCCCGCCGGAGGCAAGAACTAATTTCGATCACGAAGGAAGTCAGGCTATTTCGGAATCTGCGAAATCCGGTCTCTAAAGAGGAGTGAGGTAGGCAGGCCGGAGTCATCGGGAAGCATCTTGAGGATAGCCGTAATGATGTCTTTGGCAGCGTCGTATGCCCAGCTCGCTACTCCGCCACTCCTGATCTCCTCAAGCCATGACATGCCCCCTGGAACGTCTCCAGGGCGCCTACCTCTAGTAGTGGTCAGCCCGCGCTGTTGCAGGTCCCGGATGACCCTGGAGGCCGGCTCCACGTGCCCAGCGGCGGTAGTGCGGTCTCGATGGCGAGGATGGACGAGTTCATTTCTGAGGGTCACAAGGTTGGCGAAGTCCTGAAAGGGCGCATCGCCCCGAAGGAGCATTTTGCCGGAAAGGATCTTGCTGGCCAATAGATACTTCAGGTCAATTTGACCTTGTGCCTTCTCGGTTAGATCGAGCACTGCAGCGAGGTCGGCCAGCACGTCAAGGCCCCGGACGGTGGGGTGCAGACCCGCAGTGCGAGTCGCAGCCTCCCCCAGTTCGTTGATGAATGCCTCTGCCGCTAGAGCTGAGAAGAGTACAGCACTAAGCGCCTCGCTGGTTGGCTGCGACGCATCGTTGACTGCAGCCTGCTTGGCTCGGTCACGTGCTTCCGAGGCGAGGCAGAGGAAGTGGAACCAATGCGGGAAGAACGTACCGGTTCCGCTACCGGACAGATCGATCATCGCCGCCGAGCCAGGTCCGCTCCAGATGGGCCGCGCGCCTGGTGGGATTGTCATGAAGTTCACATTACTCGCTATCCGCCTGTCCGGTGCGATCTTTTCGTTGGTGGCACCAATTGGGCGGCTCACTGTGCGAGACTTTCAAAATGGCCTTCTCGCCGACCGTCATCGATGACCTCCTTGCACGAACCGGGCGCATGTGTGCGGTATGTCAGTATCGTCATGGAGTGCAGGTTCATCACATCGTCCCGCGTCATGCTGGCGGCTCGGACGATGCTTCGAACGCGATTCCGCTCTGTCCCAATTGTCACTCCGAAGTCCACGCCAGTTACGCGCCGGGAAGGACGACGCGTATCTACAGTGAGCAGGAACTTCGAGGACATCTGCAAAGGACGATAGAGCTTGCGGCTAGACGTGCAAACCTCGTGCCGGCCAACGCTGACTGGAACAGAGATGTTGAGCTGATCAAGTTCTATGCGTCGTGCCTGGACAGGCCCGCATTCCGGACACATTTCCACAACGAGCTAAGTTTCGCTGATTTCGATCAAGCACTGGAGGACGTGAGTCTGGCTCTCAACACTGGCCTGTTGCGGACGCGCGATGGCATGTTGATCGAGAAAGCGGCAGGTAGGCGATCGCTCGTTAACGCCGAGTGGCGGGAGAAGGTGGACGGCGTGATCGGCGCGATACAAGCAGCCCGCGACGCTCTCCGCCGGGATCTCGGTCTCGATCAGATGCTGATGACCTACGGGCCGGGTCACCATTGGCTTGACCGCCATGCTTCGGCGCTCAGATCCAACCACGCGCTTGCGGCAGACATAGATCAACACCGCCAACAGGCGCTTGACAGCATGAACGAGATCCTCACGGCGTTGGATCTTCCGCCGCTCAAGCGGATCGGAGATTACAGCTAGCGACTCGGGCAGAGGTCAGCGCTGTCGTGGCGTCTCCACACTTGCCGAGACCGCCGGAGCAATGCCTCGGCCAAGTCAACGCATGGCCAGTTCGGCGTGCGCCGGGCGGGCCCGCCAGGGCTGAGCCCGGCGCAGACGCCGGGCCGGTGGGCGCCGGGAGGCGCCTTGATCCAATACGGCTAGATTCGGCAGTTGACAGTCTGCTCGGCCTGCTGGGCCCGGCGTCAGTTAGGCGAGGGTATGACATGGCCCTGTGGGCCGGATCCTGTGCTAATGGGTCGTTGACCTCGGCCCATAATGCCCGCATGTGGGCTGACCTGTGGCCGACATCTCGGTGGTTCTCATCAGCTCCCAGCAGATCGCGGGGGTCGCTGGACGTGACCGTTGGATTCGATCGGCGTGTCTGGGGCGGTTGCACTTGCCTAGATCTGGAATGAGCTAAGGCATAGCATCAGGCCCATGAAGCGCGACGAAATGCGGGCTATCGTCCAGGCCGAGCTTGCGGGTATCCCACGAGGCGATACGAGTCAGAACTTGTACCGGGCCGCGTTCGAGCAGTGGCGTCTCAACAGCCTCGGCAAGCGACCCGAGATCCCGCCAACGTCAACGGCCGCACATGCGAAGGCTTTGAGCGCTGTACGACAAGGCGATCCGGGCTTCGTCCCAGTCCTCTGTCGCCAGTGACTGGCCCGGCACGGCCTGGCGGCGGTCAGGCGTGGAGTCAGCAGCCATGGCCTCCTTATCCTGGGCCGTCCAGGCGCGAAACGAACGGTCTTGCGATCGCGGCACTCATCCTGGGCATCATCTGGCTGGGTGGCCTGGGTGCTCTGCTCGCGATCATTCTCGGCGCGGTCGCCTTGCGGCAGGTCAAGCGCACCGGAGACTCAGGCCGGGGCCTCGCCGTCGCGGGGCTCACGCTTGGCATCATCGGGATTGTTCTCCCCGCGATTCTGATCGTGGCAGGCATCGCAGTGGGCACCGGGAGCCAGTCAGGGCCTGCTGCCGTCTTCACCCAGACTCCTCCTGCTCAGCCGACGGTCGCCAGCCTCCCATCGTGCGCGCCCGCGCCGTGCGCCGACTACCACGGTTTCGTGCTCAAGGTCACGGCAGTGAATCGGAACTTCCAGCCGGGACCGGGCGGAGTCGACACCCCTGGCGCGGGTTTCCACATCGTGCGCGTGATCATCACCTTCGACGACATCACCGGCGAGCACGGCTACAACGAAGGATTCGACCTATCGCTGGTAGACGCGACCGGCGCGGTTCAGGACAACTTGGGTGCCGTATACGGCCAGGGATGCCCGACGTTCCTGCCAACCGCCCAGGACATGGCCCCAGGCGGCCACGCCGGGCCCTTCACGATCTGCTATCCCGCCGGAGGATCCCCTTCCGGTCCACTCGCGCTCGCATGGACCCCTGACGTCAACATGGCCGGGTGCACCCAGCAGCCGACAGGCATCGCCGTCAAGCCGACCGGCGAACTCGTTCACACTGACGGGTGCGAGGCAGTGCTGATCTCGCTCCAGCCTTGACCCAAGACCCGTCGGTCATGTCCTCCTTGGTTTCCGATAGCCGCGAAGGCTAGCGATGATCAATCAGGTTCGGGCTGCATGGTGACGTTGTACCTGGGTCACGTGGCGGGGAAGACCGGCGAGCCGCTAGCGTCTGGGGCGTGATTGACGGGAGGAATGGCGTGGAACAGGGCTGGCGGATCTTCGGAGAAAGGACGGTCTTCGAGGATCCGTCGATCTGGATGGGCCAGGTTGACGTCGGGATGCCTGGTGGTGAGCGGGTCTGGCGGCCGGCTGTGCGGCTGATGCGTACCGTCGCGCTGATCGTGGTAGATGACGCTGAGCGCGTGCTGCTTGTGTGGCGACATCGGTTCGTTCAGGATCGGTGGGGCTGGGAGTTGCCTGGCGGCCTGGTTGATGGGGATGAAGCGCCCGCCGATGCCGCAGTGCGGGAACTGGAGGAGGAGTCTGGTTACCGGACTCGGCGGGTCGAGCCATTGATCACATGCCAGCTGGCCGTGGGGATGGCGGACGCGGAGCATCACGTCCTCCTCGGGCGAGATGCCGAGTTGGTCGGCGAGCGGTCGGCGCTGGCTGACAGCGCCAGGGCGGAATGGGTGCCGCTGGCTTCGGTTGCGAAGCTGATCGCGGCGCGCCAGATCTGGGCTGCCGGGTCGCTGGTGGGGCTGCTGCATTTCCTGGCACTCGGTTCGGGAGCGGCGGGTGCCGCGTAGCCACTCACATTGGTTGCCAGCATCGCCGAACATCGCTCTGGATATGCCAGGGCTGGTGGCTCGTCAGTGTCCGGTTCGGGCGCGATAGCGTCACCCTGATGAAGGATGACGCTGCTGGCCCCGGTCAGGACCGTGATGGACGCGCTAACTTCTCGGCGGCCAGTACGTTGCAGACGCTAGCGCTGGCGTGCGACGCGGCTGGGCTGGACTGCGGGGACGCGGTACTGATGCGGCTGGGTGAGAACGCGGTGTACCGGCTGCCCAAGGTCCCGGCTGTCGCGCGGATCGCGCGGACGGTTGATTACGCGCGGGATGTGCGGGCTGAGGTCGGGGTAGCTCGGTGGTTGGAAGAGGCCGACTTCCCTGCGGTGCGGCTGACCGGCCCGGCTGATCAGCCGGTGACGGTTGACGGGCGCTTGGTGACGTTCTGGGAGCTGCTGCCGGACTCGGACAACTATGGCACGGCCGGGGAGCTGGCGAAATTGCTGCGATGGCTGCATCGGTTGGAACCGCCATCGTGGCTGGAACTCCTGGCGCTCGATCCGTTCCGGCGGGTAGAACCGCGGATCGAACTAGCGGCCGTGGCCGACGATGACCGGCGGTTCCTACTTGGTCGGCTAGCGGAGCTGCGGGAGTCGTACGCGGCTCTGTCCTTCGCGCTGCCTGTCGGGCCGGTTCATGGTGACGCGAACATAGGGAATGTCATCCGAGGTTCTGACGGCCGGGCGGTGCTGATCGATCTGGATGGGTTCGCGGTCGGGCCGCGTGAGTGGGATCTGGTGCTGACCGGGATGTACTTCGAGCGGTACGGGTGGCATACCGCCGATGAGTACCGGGAGTTCAGCGGGGTCTACGGGTTCGATGTGCTGGCGTGGCCGGGGTACCGGGTGCTGCGGGATGTGCGCGAGCTGCTGATGGTCACGTGGCTGTCGCAGAATGCCCGCGAGCGGCCGGAGATCGCGGCCGAGCTAGCGAGGCGGATCGAGGACATGCACAACGGTGGCGACGGGCGCCGCGACTGGAGGCCTTTCTAGTCGGTCCTGGCCCACATGGCGTAGCTGGTGGCCTGCTCGGTCAGGTCGCGGATGGCGGGGTTGCCGTCGAATCTGGCCAGGCGGTGACGGAACTCGCGCAGGTACCGGTCGCAGCGGGCGGATGTGAGGGATTCGCCGACGCGCAGGGCCGACAGGGCGGTCTGGCATGCCTGCTCTGGCTCGTTCTGATCGGCGTAAGCGTCGGCGAGGACCATCGTCACGAAGAAGTCGCTGCGCGGATAGCTGCCATCGGAGGCGGCCAGGGCGCGAGTGGCGTACTCGATCGCTCGGGCGGGCTGGCCCAGGTCGCGGAAGCTGTGGGCGAACTCGGCTGATAGCTCGGCTTCGTCGAAGTAGGCGATGAATTCCGGGTCGGTTCCGGCGCTGGCGTGCTCGAAGCTGCGCTCGGTCGCTGACAGGGCCAGCTCGCAGGAGCGGGTATCGCCTGGACGGGCGAGAGCGCGGGCTTCCATGGCCTGGAATTGTGCGGTCAGGGCCGGTGACGGCGTGGCGGTAATTCCGGTCTGGGCGGCACGGGCCAGGTCGGCGGCCTCGTCATGGTGGCCAACGAAGTTCGCCTGGTGGCTCATGGCCGATAGGACGCTGGCGGCCAGGCGGCGATCATTGGCCGATTCGGCTAGGCGCAGGGCCTGGATGAAGTACCGCTGGGCGATGCCGTGCAACCCGGCATCGTAGGAGGACCATGCGGCTAGGAGCGCTGCTTCTGAGACGGCGGCGTACAGGTCGCGGCCGACTTCGCTGGTGTAGGTGCCGCGCAGCAGTGCTGTGGCGTCGTCCTTGAGGTACTGGATCAGGGCACGGCGCGTGTGGACACCGCCAAACTTGCCGTCGAGCTGGTCGAACAGCCTGATGGCTTCCCGGACTCTGGCAACGTCCGGAAGGCCGACAGCCGGGCCGGTCCTGGGCTCGGGCAGGCCCTTGTCAGGGTGAGCGACCAGCCAGGCGAAAGCCGCGGCGTTCCACGCGGCGGGCTCGATCGGGGCGGCTATGAGCGCCTGGGCCTGGTCGATGTCGGCCCGCCATAGGCGCGTGATCGCGGTCACGGCTCGGGCGGTCGAGTCGGCGTAGCGGGTACTGGCGAGCAGGAACGCCCGGTCAGGCTCGGCACTGTCCGGGCTGTTCCGGGGCTCGGGTATTACGGGCCGGGCGGCGGCACGTTCCGGGGCGAGGCCAAGCACGGCCCTGGCGTCGTCGGGCATGCTCATGCCAGTGGCGATCCGCTCGAAAACGGCCAGTTCCTTAACGCCGTTGTCCTTGCCGTTGATCATGTTGCTGATCCGGCCCTGGCTCATGATGACGGCCACGCCGAGTCGTACCTGACTGATCCCGGTTTTGGCGGTGGCCAGGTCGAAGAGTTTGCCCATGTCGCGGGCTGCCAGAGCGCGGCGGACATCAACGCTGGACCAGAACCCCGCTGGGAGGGCGAGGGCGCCGGGCTGGGTGTCGCGCATGGCGCCTCCTTACCAGGGCGCAGGGCCGTCGCTGTCCTGACCTATCTGCTTTCCGAGGGTATATGAAGACGGTATACGTCTCTGGGATAGGCCGATCGGCCGTTCGCCGCCGATTGTTGGATCATGGACAGAGGCGAACTAGACCCGCAAGCTTGCCCGCGCTGCCGGGGCCGTGGCTGGAAGCTGATCCGGTCGCGCCATGCCCTGGTGATCGGCACTCTGGCTCGCGGCACCGCTCCGGCTTCGCGGCGCAACTGCGCCGAGTGCGGAGGCACCGGGCGTGCTGGATGACCGCACGATGCGCCGGGCCGAATGCAGGCTGCCGGGCGAAACCGAGCAAGTCAGCGCGGCGCGACGGTTCGTTACCAACCTGGTCGGGGACGGCTGGCTTGACATCGGAGATGCGGCGCTGCTGACCGGGGAACTGGCGAACAACGCCGTCCTGCACAGCGCGTCCGGCCTTCCGGGCGGCAAGTTCGTCGTCCGGGTGATCGTCCGGCCGTTCCGGTACCTGCTGGTCGAAGTTGAGGATGAGGGCGGGCCGTGGCTGGAAACCGTTGGTGATGACGACGAGCGGGGGCGCGGGCTCCAGATCATCCGCGTACTGGCCAACGAATGGAGCAGAGCGGGTAGCGCCGAGACTGGCTGGATCGTGTGGGCTCGCATCGACTGGGCCGAGTCGCCGAAGCGGGTAGGCCGTGCTCCCGGCCCGGCCGGGCCGATGATCCCTGCCGCGCTGTAGGTCCCTGCCCATCCCCGCCCGGATTCCAAGGGATCTGGCATTCTGGCTGGTTGAGCAGTAGACTGCTTGTGCTATCAGGTTGTCATGGGACGGCCGCAGTGAGGCAGGGCAATGGCCTACGAATACACGCCGCCGAAATACGCGCAGGTGATCGAGGAACTACAGCGCCGGATCGACAGCGGGGAGTACCCGCCTGGTTCGCTGCTACCGAGTGAGCATCAGCTTTCGGCAGAGTTCGCGATAGCCCGGCCAACGGTCGTCCGTGCCCTGCGGGTCCTGCGTGACAACGGGTGGATCGAGACTCAGCAGGGCAAGGGCAGCTTCGTGCGCGGCCGCCCCGCACTGGCTGAGATCAGCCAGGCCAGGCGTGGCCAGGCCGAGCTAGATCGAGCCGAGTCCCGCGAGGCCGGGGAGCTGCTGGAAGCTGGCCTGGCGGTCCCGCCCGCCCGGATCTCGCATCTGCTCGGCACTCCGGCTGGTTCGGATGTCGCGTGCAGGCGGCGGCTGATCCGCGCTGAGGGCGAGCCATCGGAGATCGTCACCCTGTGGGTACCGGCTGGGCTCGCCGCCGGAACCGGCCTGACCGAAACCGCTCCCCTGCCTGGCAGTGTCCGCTCCCACCTGGCCAGGGCGAAGGGCGTGCGGATTGATCACGTCATCGAGCAGGTGACGGCGAGGCACCCCGACTCCCGCGAGGCCGAGACGCTGGGCATCGCGGCCACGGCGCCGGTGCTGGCCATGTACGTGACCGGTCGGGATGCTTCCGGCGCCCCGGTCCTGGTGCTCGACATCGCGATGCCCGGCGACGCGCATGAGCTGGAAGACGCCTATCCAGTCGGTTAGACCTTGCTTACCTTACGCCTGATAACTTGACCAACCAAGTTGACTCCGCTTAGTCTGTGATTGCTTGGATAGTCAAGCAGTCAGATACTCAGGTGGAGGATGCGAATGTCTGTACAGGGTCCGATCCCGGTCGAGTTCGCCGCCGTGTTCCCGCGAGGGGCGTTCGCGGCGGGCGGGTTCGAGCCGGTCCGGGACTTCGAGGCGTCCAAGGCCGGGCGGTTCGTGCAGGCCAAGGACAAGCAGAGCGGGCTGCCGGTGTGGGTGGTCGAGGTCATCGACGCCGACCCGCAGGCCCGCGAGAAGACGGCGCGGGTCAAGGTCGCGGCTGCCGATCAGCCGGTCCTGCCGGGCGGTCAGGCCGGGATGCCGTTCGTGCCGGTGGAGTTCACCGGTCTGACGGTCACCCCCTACGTGAACCAGGCCGGGCGGCTGGCCTACTCGATCAAGGCGGCCGGTGTCCGTCCGGTTGGGCATGTTGGCCGGTCGGCTGGCAGCAGGGACGCGGCGGCATGAGCGGCGGCAAGTCGTTCGGGCACGTCTCGCTCCACATCGGCTCCGACTGGACGGTGCGGTGCAGCACCTATCCGTGGACGACGCCGATCCTCACCATCGACGCCGGAAGCACTGCGGTGTCGGTGTCCATCGAAGGGCGGGACGTGATCCCCGCCACCGCCGTGGCGTTCGCCCGCGACCTGGCCGACAAGGCCGCCAAGTTCGCGGCCGATTGCGAGCGGCTGCACGCCATCCAGCAGGGCCAGGCCGTTAGCGGCGGCGAGGCCCCGGAAGCGGCGGCCTGAGTCATCAAGGCGGGGCGGCAGGAAGTTAGCGGCTTCCTGCCGCCCCCGGAACTCTCCCCCAGCAGCTCTCAGAACTTTGGAAGAGGTGATCAGCGTATGCCTGCCGCATTCTGTCCGGCTAGCTGCGCGAGCGTGTCCGGCGGTGGCTCATGAGCCGCCTGGGCCGCAGGGCCGATGGCGAGCAGCTCGCCCAGGTCTACAACCCCGACCCGTTCGCCCCGCCGGTCTGGCGGTCCCCGGTCTACCGGACCCCCGAGGCGATCATCTGGGCCGCCCAGCTCGCCCGCCTGCTCTGGCGGGTGATCTGGTTCCTCATCCGCCATCCGGGCCTTGATTCGGCGGTCGTGCTCGGCTGGTTCGTCTGGTCCCGAGTCGGCTGGCCAGGACTGGTCGCGTCCGCGCTGATGATCGTCGCGAGCCTGACCGCGCTGCGGCTGCTGTCTCCGCACTGGTTCGCACGGCTCGTAACCAGCCCAGCCCGGAACAAGTGGCGGTGGTGGAGTTACCGGCGCCGCTGGGAAGCGGTCATGACCATCTCTGGCCTGGCACCGATGTTTCAGGCGCGGATCATGCTGCCAGTGCTCGGCCGGGTCGAGTCCACCCGGTACACCGACCGGGTGACGGTCGGCCTGGTGTCCGGTCAGTCACCTAAGCAGTTCGCGGACCGTGCCGAAGCGCTGGCACACGGATTCGGTGCGATCTTGTGCCGGGTCCGCTCTGGGCGGCCTGGAATGATCACCCTTGAGTTCATCCGGCGTGACTCGCTCGCCCAGGTAATCGGGGCAGTCCCACTCGGCCCGGAACCGGATCTCAAGGCACTGCCGGTAGGGCGGATCGAGGACGGTCGGGTGTTCACGATCCGGCTGCACGGCACACACCTGCTGATCGCGGGCGCGACTGGATCGGGCAAAGGCTCCTACCTGTGGGGGCTGATCCGTGCCCTGCTCCGTCCGATGGCGGTCGGGCTGGTCGAGGTCTGGGCCTGCGATCCGAAGCTGATGGAGCTGGCGTTCGGCCGCGCCATCTTCGAGCGGTACGGCCGCTACGCCGCCGACCCGGCCGATATCGCCGACCTGCTCGAAGCGGCTGTCGCGGCGATGCAGGAACGAGCCGCGAGGTTCGCCGGACGCCAGCGCGACCACGCTCCGACCACGGCCGACCCGTTCATCGTGGTCATGGTCGATGAAATCGCGTTCCTGACCGCCTATCAGGCCGACCGCAAACTCCGCGAACGGACCCTGGCGGCGCTCGCCACCCTGACCACTCAGGGCCGAGCGGTCGGGTTCTGCGTGGTCGCGGCGCTCCAGGACCCGCGCAAGGAGGTCCTGAACATCCGCAACCTGTTCCCCGACAAGATCGCGCTGCGGCTCGATGAGCCGTCTCAGGTGGACATGGTGCTCGGCGACGGTGCCAGGGACCGGGGCGCCCGGTGTGACGAGATCTCCACCGACCCCGCGAGCGGCGCGGGCATTGGCTATGTCCGCCTGGAGGCCGATCCCGACCCGGTGAGGGTCCGGGCCGCCTGGATCCCCGACGACGACATCCGAGCCATGGCGATCGCCTACGCGGGCGAGCCACAGCCTTCGATCACGGCCGGGGCCGCGTGGTGATCACCGGCTGGCTTTCAGACGAGGACTGCCCCGCCTGTGGCGGGCCGCTCCTGGAAACCCTCGACCGGCCGCACCGGGGCATGGTCACGCTCGCCTGCCCTGGCTGCGGCCACACCACCTACCGGCCGTCACCGCATCGCGAACCAGTTAGCTGCGATGACGGCTACCCCAATGACCCCGACGACACGGAGGCCGAATGGCACCAAAGCTGACCCGAGCTGAGCGGCTGGCGATGCCGCTGGCGCGGGACGTGGTGCGGGACCTGGCCGTCGAGCACGGCGGCTGCGTCCGGCCCGTCCAACTGCGCCGCACCGACCTGGAATCCGGCCGAATCACACAGGTGCTCGTCCCCTGCGGCCACACTCTCGCATCGGTCTGCCCGTCGTGCGCCGATCGGGCAAAGAACCTGCGGGCCGCTCAGTGCCGCGAGGGCTGGCACCTGGAAGCCGAGCCAGTCATCGAACCCGACCCGGCCGACGACGTACAGCGGACGTGGATCGAGCACCGTTCCGAAACTCAGCAATGGCACGACCGGGCACAGGAAGCCGGGGAAGACACGGCAGAGCCCGCGCAGCTCGCCGCCGAGCTAGACGACGTGATCACCGACTCCGGGATACGTGGCAAGGTGCTCCCGGCTCGATCCCGGCGGCGGCACCGCTCGACCAGGCGGCGCCAGGATGCGCCCGACCTGCCACGGCGGCCGATCACGCCCGGCACCCTCGGGCGCGTCTACACCGGTCCGGACGGGCGAACCTACCGGCCGTCCATGTTCATCACCCTGACGTGCCCCAGCTATGGAGCCGTCCGCTCGGACGGCACCCCAGCCAACCCGAACAGCTACGACTATCAGCGGGCGGCGCGTGATGCGCTGCACTTCGCGGCGCTGTTCGACCGGCTGATTCAGAACCTGCGCCGGTTCCTCGGCTATGACGTGCAGTATTTCGCGGTCATTGAGCCACAGCGTCGGCTTGCCCCGCACGTTCACATCGCTGTGCGCGGCACCATCTCCCGCGCTGATCTGCGGCAAGTGCTCGCCGCTACCTATCACCAAGTCTGGTGGCCAGGCACGGAGGTCGTGCGGTTCGAGGATGGTGAGCGGCCAATCTGGCACGAAGGGTCGGGTCAGTACGTTGACCCAGCGACCGGGGAACTCCTGCCTACCTGGGACCAGGCGCTCGACGCGATCGGCGCCGACGATGAGCCGCTTCATGTCGTCCGGTTCGGCGAGCGCTTCGACGCCAAAGGGCTGCTGGCAGGCACCCGCGACACGAACAGAGCGGTCGGCTACCTGACCAAGTACCTGACCAAGCAGCTCGGCCAGTGCCACGCCGCTAACACCGGCTCCGAGCAAGACCACGCCGCCCGGCTCGCTGACGCGCTGCGATACGAACCATGCTCGCCTGGCTGCGCGAACTGGCTCCGTTACGGCATCACCCCCGCCAATCCTCGCGAGGGGATGCGACCGGGCCACTGTAGGGGCAAGGCGCACCGTCGCGAGTACCTCGGCTACGCCGGCCGCCGGGTCCTGGTGTCCCGCAAGTGGTCTGGCAAGACCCTCGCTGACCACCGTGCCGACCGTAGGAACTGGCTCGTAGCGACCCTCGGCCTGGCCGTGCCCGACCCGTCCCGCTACGCATGGGAGGCTGTCCGGCCGGGCGACACGGACCACATGCCGCCCGCCCAGCGACTGCTTCACGTCGTGGCCGATCGTCGCAAATGGCACGCCGCGCTTGTGATGGCACGCGCCAGAGCGAGCGGCCTGGCCACCCCAGATCTTTCGGCAACCTGGCAGGCCGCATGAATGACATCGGCGCTCCGAAGGGCGGGATGACGCTCGCTGAACTCCTGGCCCTGCCGGTCACTGTCGATGTCGGGACGGCGGCGCGTGCGCTCGGCCTGGGCCGATCAACCGGCTACGAACTCGCCCGGCGTAACGAGTTTCCCTGTCGCCTGCTCCGGGTGGGCAGCTCGTATCGGGTGCCGACCGCCGAACTACTGCGGGTCCTCGGCATCGAGCCTGCCGAGTTGCACCGGCCACGCCCTAAGTCCGCGGCGTGATCACTGCGCGGCGGCGCGCCGCTCGAACTGGATATCGCTCGCCCACTGCCGCAGACCGTCTATTCGGTCGAGCAACTGGAGCCCTTCGGCGGTCAGCCGATAACCTGAGTGCCGCTCGTGGTCGAGCAAGCCGACCGTCCGCAGATCCCGCAAGCGCTGGGTAAGGACACTGGTCGACATCTCGGGAATCCTCGCGGCCAGCTCGCGATAGGTCAGGGCATCCGAGCCGAGTTCCCAGATCACCCTCAAGGCCCAGCGGCGGCCAAGCAGGTCGAGCAATGCGAGCAAGTCAGCATTCGGACCGGCGGCAGGCGATCTCCCATCACTTGCTACGCGCGGCGATTCCACCTGGCTATCAGATCAGACAAACGACCGGCCGCGCAGTAGCGGCACATGAAGTCGATCTAGCACGGATTGTCAGATGCCTTGATTTTCGATGCATGATGCGGGAGACTGAAGATGCATCGAAATTCGATGCAAACAGAAACTCGAAGGGAGCACGACCGGTGAAGGAACCGATCCACAAGGTCCCACTGCAAGAAGGAAGGGTGCGATACCGGCTCGTCGTTGACATTGGCCGCGATGAGAACGGCAAGCGCAAGCAACTGCGGCGCACCTTCGACACCAGGCGCGAGGCCCGAGCCGAACTGGCGCGCATTCGCCATGAGACAGACAAGGGCACCTATGTGCGGCCGTCCAATCTGACCTTGGGCGCCTACCTGGATGACTACTTCAAGGGGGCTACGAGGGGGCGGCGCGCGTCCACAGCCCGGAACTATCAGGACGCCTTCCGGCCGGCTCGCGAGCGGCTCGGGGCGCGCAAGCTCCAGTCGATCAGCAAGGCGGACAGCGAAGACCTGATGGACTGGATGCTCACGTCCGGCCGCAGGCGCGGCGGCAAGCCCGGAACCGGACTGTCCGGCCGTACCGCCAGGCTGACCCTGGGCCGACTGAGCGCGGCGCTCGAAATGGCGGTCCAGGAAGGCTTGCTGATCCGCAACGTTGCCCGGCTCGTCGAGCCGCCAGCTCATGTCCAGCGGGAGCGGCAGACCTGGAGCAAGGCTGAGGTCAAGCGGTTCTTGGTCAAGGCATCCGGTGATCGGCTGCACGCCGCGTGGCGCCTGTCGCTCTATGGCCTTCGCCGTGGCGAGGTCCTGGGCCTGCGGTGGTCCGACATCGACCTGAAAGCCAAGACGCTCACGGTCAGGCAGGCGCGGGTGCTGGTCAACTACCAGGTGCGGATCGAGGACCCCAAGTCCCGTAACGGGCACCGGACCCTGCCGCTCGATGACGCCCTGGTCGCCGCGCTCATCGCGCTGCGCAAGCGGCAGATGCGGGAGAGCGCGACGGCCGGGGCGGCCTACCAGGCCGACTTGTCCGGACTCGGCTGGTACGAGGGCGGCGAGTACGTGGTGACTGACGAGCTGGGAATGCCGGTGCATCCCGAGTGGTACTCCGACGAGTTCGTCCGGCTGCTGCGCCGGGGCGGACTGCCCAGGATCACCCTGCACGATTCACGACACACGACCCTGACCCTGATGGAGCACGCGGGCGTGCCCATCTCGATCATCAGCAAGTGGGCCGGTCACTACGACTCGGCCTTCACCCAGCGGACCTACGTCCACGCGAAGACCGAGGATCTGGAGCGGGGCCGCACGGTCATCGCCCGGATTCACAAGATCGCTTAGCGCTTGTGACAAATCGGTGACAGATCCGGCCGCTCAGCGCTCGCCAGGCGATCTGTCACATCCCCGAAAGGGACCTGACCTGCGGAGACGTGGCGCGCTCGGAGGGACTCGAACCCCCAACCTTCTGATCCGTAGTCAGATGCTCTATCCGTTGAGCTACGAGCGCAGGTTGAACCCTCGATAGTGTACGGCACTACGGACAG
>Ga0307372_10007513_pt1 | contig 15583 bp, 17 predicted proteins | sample OX1MG_FD_202533 | JGI IMG/M metagenome (GOLD analysis project Ga0307372, IMG submission 202533) | Soil microbial communities from Risofladan, Vaasa, Finland - OX-1 | ecosystem: Environmental > Terrestrial > Soil > Coastal area > Acid sulfate soil | place: Finland: Risofladan, Vaasa | collected... | reverse complement strand
AGTCCACCCGGCCGCCGCTCAGGACCGACGTCCCGGGCGTCGATCACTTCGCCACCGCGCCGGGACTCGACCCGCCGCACGTGACCGTGTCGCGCGACAGCGGCGGCAACGGCGACTTCTTCCTCGCGCCGAAGGGCACGACGGGCCACGCAGGACCGATGATCGTGCGCGCGGACGGCACGCTCGTCTGGTTCGATCCGCTGCCGCACAGCGAGGCCTTCGACCTGAACGTGCAGCGCTACCACGGTGCGCCCGTGCTCACGTGGTTCCAGGGCGAGGTCATCGACGGCCACGGTCAGGGCGTCGACATCATCGCGAACACCTCGTACAAGACGGTCGCGGTCGTGCGCGCAGGCAACGGCTACCGTGCCGACCTCCACGACTTCCAGCTCACCGCGAGGGGCACGGCGCTCGTGACCGCGTTTCAGGCGACCCGCTGGAACACGTCGTCGATGGGCGGGCCGACCGACGGCACCGCGCTCGACGGCATCGTGCAGGAGATCGACGTCCCGACCGGTCTCGTGATGTACCAGTGGGACAGCCTCGACCACGTGCCCGTCGCGGACTCGCTCTTCGGCGCGCCGAAGGGCGCGGGCCCGACGTACGACTACTTCCACATCAACTCGATCGACGCGCTGCCCAACGGCGACCTCATCGTCTCGGCACGCAACACGAGCGCTGCGTACCTGGTCGACCCGGCCGAGGCAGGCGATGTCCTCTGGCAGCTCGGGGGCCGGCACAGCAGCTTCACGATGGGACCGGGCTCGCAGTTCTGGTTTCAGCACGACGTCCGTGAGGTGGCGCCGAACGAGCTCACGATCTTCGACGACGCCGCCGCACCGGCACGCGAGCCCGAGTCCCGGGCGATCCTCGTGCGCCTCGACCTCGTGCACCACAGCGCGACGCTCGTGCGCGCGGACCTGCCCCCGACGCCCCGGCTCGCGACCGCGCTCGGCAACGTCCAGACCGTGGGCTCGGGGAGCCTCGTCGTCGGGTGGGGGACGACCCCGTACTACTCGCAGTACAGCGCGTCCGGCGCCCTGCTCTACGACGCGTCGCTGCCGGCGGGCGACGACTCGTACCGGGCGTACCGGTACGCGTGGCACGCGACGCCGACGACGAAGCCCGCTGTCGTCGTGTCCTCCGCGGCACCGGGCGCGGTCGTCCACGTGAGCTGGAACGGTGCGACCGACGTCGCCCGCTGGCAGGTGCTCGGCGGGACGAGCGCGTCGTCGCTCCTCCCGGAGGCGTCCGCGAGCCACACGACGTTCGAGACGGCGATCCCCGTCGCCCGAGCGTCCGGGTTCGTGGCGGTCGAGGCGCTCGACGCCGCCGGCAAGGTGATCGGTCGCTCGCCGACCGTGCGTGCCTGAGGGGGGTCGACCGCTTCGACCGCCGGACGGACGGGGCCGGTGTGCGCCCGGCCGCCGGGGGCCGGGATCAGGACCGGCGTGTGAAGCGGCCGAGCACGAGCTGCGCTGCCGCGGCGACGAGCTCGCGGTCGTGGACGAGCGCGTAGGCGTACCTGCGGGCGCCGTCCGCGCCGGCGTCGCCGAGGTCCCGGGCCACGAGCGCGGCCGCGTAGTGGGCACCGAGGACGATCGTGCTCCAGTCGTTGCGCATCGCGTCCGCCGGGTCGATCGCCGCCGTGCGCACGGTCGGGCCGCCCTCGAGATCGAGCCCGGTGCCGAGCGCGGCGGTGAAAGCGGCGTCGCGCCCGAGTCGCTCGAGGCGACGCCGGGTCGTGCGGTCGGGGGCGTGACCGAACTGGAACGACACGAGCAGGAGCGCGGGTGGACCGTTGCGCGTCGCCTGCGCCTCGACGTGGCGGCTCAACGGTGCGAGCAGGCGTTTCGCGATAGTTCCGGGCCGAGAGCGGCTCGTGACGAGGTCGAAGGGCGTCTCCTCGACCGCGACGAGCGGCGCGGCGAGAAGCGGGAAGACCGAGCGGGGGACCGCGCGCTCGGCCGGGAGCGGCGCGGGCCGACCGTAGTAGAAGCCCTGGCCGAAGCTCGCGCCGGCCATCTGGGCGACCGCGACGTCCGCGTCGTGCTCGACTCCCTGCGCGAGCAGCGTCGCGCCGCTCTGCTCCGCGTACGCGCGTGCCTCGTCGCCGATCGCGGCGACCGCCCCGAGGTCGTCCCCGAGGACGCGCAGGTCGAGCTTCACGACGTCCGGGTGGACGATCGGCAGGAGCGCGAGCGCGGTCGGGTCCGCCTCGGCATGGTCGACCGCCGTGCCCCAGCCGGTCTCGCGCACCGCGGCGAGGGCTTCGAGCATGCGTGAGGGGTTCTCGACGACCGCGCGCTCCTCGATGTCGACGACGATGCGGAGCTGGTCACGCGCCCGGCGCGTGAGCGGGCGCAGGTCGTCGGGGACGGGGGTGAGCAGCGTCTCGGGGTCGAAGTTCAAGAAGACGGTCATCGACGGGTGGAGCGACGCGGCGGCCGCGGAGCGGCACGCCTCCGCAGCGCACGCCCAGTCGAGCTCGTGGAGCCGGCCGACCGCGCGCGCCGCGGCGAGCAGCGCGAGCGGCGATTCGACCGGGCTGCGCTCCGGACCGCGCGCGAGCGCCTCGTAGCCGACGACCTCGCCCGTCGCGAGGTGGACGAGCGGCTGGAACACGGTCCTCACGGCGCGGCGGTCGATGATCCGGTTCACGGCCGCCCGCACCTGCGCGCAGGGCGCGGCGGGCGCCGCCGCGTCCGAACGCCCCGGCTCCACCGGGCCCGGCACCATCGGCACATTCTGCTCGGCCGCGCCGCCTGCACGCGTGCACGTTCCGGTCGCGGGCGCTCGTCGCCTACGAGCCGGCCCCACGGTCGCGCCGCGGCCGTCCTCGACCGCGCATCTCGCCCGCCTGGCCCGGCATCCGCCCCGCGTCCGCGAGCGCGCGCCGCAGGAGGAACTCGATCTGCGCGTTCGTGCTCCGGAGCTCGTCGGCCGCCCAGCGCGCGAGCGCGTCGTGCACCGCCGGGTCGAGCCGGAGCAGTACACCCTTGCGCTCGGTCATCGTCCCGGTCGTCGGCGGGTCACTGGTAGAGCGAGCCGGCGTTCACGACCTGCTGGGTTGCCTGCTCGCTGCAGAGCACGACGAGCAGGTTCGAGACCATCGCGGCCTTGCGCTCCTCGTCGAGCTCGACGACCGCGCGCTCCTCGAGGCGGTTGAGCGCGATCTCGACCATGCCGACGGCACCCTCGACGATCCGCTGGCGAGCCGCGACGACCGCGTCCGCCTGCTGCTTGCGGAGCATCGCCTGGGCGATCTCCGGCGCGTAGGACAGGCGGGTGAGTCGCGACTCGACGACGTGCACACCCGCGGCGCGCACGCGGGCGCTGATCTCCGACGACAGCCGCTCGGTGATCTCCTCCGCGTTGTCCCGCAACGACAGCGCACCCGACCCGCGTGCGTCGTAGGGGTAGCTGGAGGCCGTGTGGCGCACCGCGGTCTCGGTCTGGATGGCCACGAACTGGGTGAAGTCGTCGACCGCGTAGATCGCGGACGCGGTGTCCTCGACCTGCCAGACGACGACCGCCGCGATCTCGATCGGGTTCCCGTCCGCATCGTTCACCTTCGCTACCGTGCTCTCGTGGTTGCGCACGCGGGTCGAGATCTTCCGCCGCTTCGCGAACGGGTTCACCCAGCGGAGACCCGGGGTCCGGATGGTCCCGCGGTAGCGTCCGAACAGCTGCACGACCCGTGCCTCGCCCGCCACGACCGAGGTGAGCCCGTGGAACAACAGGTCCGCCGAGACGTAAACCACGATGCTCGCGGCGAGGCACGCGATCGGCCCCGCGCCGTGCCAGCCTCCGTCCGCGACGCCGAGCCCCATGAGCGCGCCGCCGGCGCACACGACCCCGATCGCGGTGAACAGGACACCGACTCCTCCCGCCGACCACGCCTCGCGCTCGGTCACGGTCCCTCGTGCGACCTCGTCTCCAGTGACCAGTTGCGACGTCATCGTCGTGACCTCCAGTTGACTCCCGCTCGTCGGGCACTCTATCATACTGATATCAGTTTAGGAGGTTCGCCATGATGGGCAGCGGGCAGTACGGCGACTCCCAGGACACCGACGACGGCCGACCGGCGGGCGGCACGGTCGCCGAGTTCCCGATCACCACAGCTCTCGAGTTCCACGAGCGGCCGATCGAGGCGTCGCTCGGGATTGCCTACGGGCTCATCGTCCGGTCGATCGGTCTCGGGCGGGGGTTCACCGCGGCCGTGCGGAGCCTCGCGGGTGGGGAGATCAAGCAGTACACGAGGCTCGTCGAGGACAGCAGGCGCCAGGCGATCGACCGGATGATCGAGAACGCGCAGATCCTCGGCGCGAACGGCATCGTGTCGATGCGGTTCGACTCGTCGGAGATCGGGCAGCAGATGACCGAGATCGTCGCGTACGGCAGCGCCGTGCGCCTCGGACCGCGTCGCTGAGCTGCGGTCGCCGGAGGAGCTGGCATGTACGCACTCGTCACCACCCTCGTCCTCGCGGTCCTCCTGGTCTTCGCGATCGCGAGCCTTTTCGTGCGAAGGCACGGCGAGTCGGGGAGCCCGCAGCCGGGATGGGAGCGGACGGACGAGGTGTTCAAGGACCCCGGGACCGACCGCACGATGCGCGTGTGGGTGGATCGGGCCGGCGGGCGCCACTACGTCGCGGAGCGGTGACCGCTGCGCGACGGCCGATCGTCAGGCGGGCGCGGCTCGTGGTCCCCCGGTAGCCTCGCCACGTCCGGGCGAGCGGCTGAAGGAGTGATCGAGCGACATGGAGCTGGGCACCTCGCAGGACGACAGCTCGCCGGCCGACCTCATCGACGGCAGGGTGCGCGAGCTCGGCGACTGGCGCGGGGCCACGCTCGCGCGGGTCCGGGAGCTGATCAGGCAGGCTGATCCCGACGTCGTCGAGGAGTGGAAGTGGAGGAAGGCGACGAACCCGGGCGTACCGGTGTGGTCGCACGGAGGCATGATCTGCACGGGCGAGACCTACGCGAGCGTCGTGAAGCTGACGTTCGCGAAGGGCGCATCGCTCGACGACCCCTCGGGCGTGTTCAACGCCAGCCTCGACGGCAACACGCGCCGAGCGATCGACCTCCACGAAGGCGAGGCGCTCGACGCCGAAGCCTTCACGGCGCTCGTGCGTGCCGCGGTCGCGCTGAACGCGTCGTCGACCCGGCGCAGGTGACCGGGGCCGGGCGGTGGACGCAGGCGGCACCGAAGGCGGCGTGCAGCCCCTCGGACTCCGGTGGAACAGGCCCGAGCCGGGCCCGCGCGACGCGAAGGGCACGGCGAAGTCGCAGTCGGGTCCGCTCACGGCGGCTCGACCGGGCGCGTGAGCCCCGGGAACTGCGCCGCGAGCGTGTCGGCATCCGCGTCCGGCACCGGCTCGCACCCTCCGACGGGACCGCTCCAGTCGGCGCGCGCGCTGTCGCCAGCCGTGACGCGCGGACCGGAGCCGGGACGGCCGAGCTGCTCGACCTGTGACAGCAGCCCGGTGGCGCCCTCGTCCTCGGCGGCGCCGACCTCGCCGCCGAGTCTGCCCGACACGACCTGATCGACGAGTACCGGCTCCACATCCACCCGATGGCGATCGGGCGTGGAACGCCGATGCTCCGGCCGTCGGACGCGAGGGTCCCGTTGCGGCTGTTCGAGACCCATGGCTTCGGCAACGTGGCCGTCATGTTGCGTTACGAGCACCGAGTTGCGGGGCTCGCCGGCGCGTGACCCGTGCGGGCCCTCGCGCGCGCCGGGGCGACGGGCGAGAATGACGCCGGCCAGCTCGCCGCACCACCCGATCCGGTGGGCACGGCGAGGTCGTGCGCGGTTCGGTCGCAGTCGAGGTCGCGGTCGTAGCCGTGTGGTCCTTTCCCAGTCGAGACGCGCGAAGGCGATCCACTCGGTCAGACGGGGCTCGGGCGGCTGATGAACTCCGGCTGGTCCAGGAGACGAAGCCAGCTCCCGTCGGGCTGACGCCGCACCACCTGTGCCCGGGCGCCGGCCCCGTCACGCGGGGGCGAGGAGGTGAGGGCGATGTCGCCGCTCGTAAGTGTCGGCAAGGGCGGTTCAGGTGTGAACTGTGGGCGGTGGGCGAGCACCTCCCGCCAGAGCGCGCGAATGGCGTCGCGCCCGACCGTGAGCTGACCGGGCGGATATGCCATCACCGCGTCAAGCTCGTACAGCCCGGCGACGCCGTCCGCATCGCCGGCATTGGAGCGCTCGACGAACAGACGGGTCAGGTCCTCCGGTGTCATCGCCTTCTTGCCGGCGGAATCGCTGTTCGTCTCGTCCATCTCCGTCTCCTTGGTCGATGATCGTCAGCCCTGCTGAACGATTCTGGAGGTCGAGTCGCCATGAGTCCAACAGATAGTAGATATCAGAACTAGAATCAGTGATCATGGATCTCCGCCAGCTCGAGTACTTCGTCGCGGTGGCCGAGGAGGAGAACTTCACCCGTGCCGCCAAGCGGGTCCACATCAGCCAGTCCGGGGTCAGCGCCCAGATCAAGCAGCTCGAGCGCGAGCTCGGAGCGGAACTGTTCGACCGCTCGACCAGGTCGGCCACGCTCACGGCTGCCGGACACGCGGCTCTCGAGCACGCGCGCGCCGCATTGGCGGCGGCAGGTGCAGTCGGTGACGCCGTCGGCGCGACGAATCAGTTGCTGCGCGGCCGTCTCATGGTCGGGATGGTCGTCGGATGTACCGTCGCGCCGTTCTTCGACGCGCTCGCGAGCTTCCACGAGGCCCACCCCGGCATCGAGGTCACCGTGCGCGAAGGCACGTCCGACCAGTTCGTCGACGGGCTTCGTCGCGGAACTGTCGACCTCGCGCTCGTCGGATGCGCCGGGCGTGCCCCGGACGATCTCGCCTCGCTGGTTGTCGTGAGCGAGGGACTTGTCGCAGTCGTCCCGCCCGGGCACCCCCTGGCGCGCCGCAATAGCGTCACGCTGGCTCAGGTCGTCGAGCACCCCATCATCTGCATGCCGCCGGGGACCGGGCTGCGTGCCGTTCTCGACCAAGCGTGCACCTCGCTCGCCCTACGACCGGTCATCGCGATCCAGGCCTCCGCCGCCGACGCCATCGCCGACCTCGCAGTGCGAGGTCTCGGCGTCGGCATCCTCAGCACGTCGCTGGCGACCGGCCAGCGCGACCGCCTGCGCGCGCTGCCGATTCGCGACGTCACAAGCCCCGCCGTCTTCGCCGTCCTCTGGCGATCGGCCGGAAGTGCCGCGGCTCGTGAGCTGGCCGACCGGTGCCGACGCGCATTCCACATCACGCCGAGCACGGCGCTGGACCTCTCGGCGCACGCGCACGGTCGCGGCCGGGACGCGGGGACGACCACGGCCGTACGCGCACGCCGCGGATCCGGCGTTCTGCTGGAACGTCGGACCTCGGCACGCGGGGCGTCACCCGCGCGCTGACGTCTTGCCGGACGGTCCGGCCGCGCTGCAGGCGCGACCCTGATCGCTACGAGGTTCAACCGCGACCGCCGCCCGGTCGCTCTGGTGAGACGGCCGTCAACCACCGGTCGGCGCCGACCGGCAACTCGGTCATCTTGATCGAACCGAGCACCTCCGTGCAGAACCGCAGCGCGTGCGCTTGATCGGGCACGTAGACGCTCGTCAGGATGATCCCCATGTGTCCGTTGTCGCGTCCGGTGAACGCCGGCGCTCGGTGCGCTGCCCGAGAGGCTCCAGGTCGATGAGGAGGTGCGCGTAGCCCCCCTCCCGGCGACACTCGACAGGGCCTGCCTTCTCGGGCGCGTCGAGGTGTTGCGAGATTGCTTGGCGCGACGAGCTGATGCCGCGTCGGACCGTGAGCCTGCCGCAGAGCTCGAAGAGCGCACGTCCGTCCCGCTCGCTCAACTCGTCGAGGATGACCCTCCGAGCGCGGTCGGCCACGGCGTCGAAGACATTTGCCACCGGCCTGCATGAACAGGTAGACAGACGCGTGCCTGTCACGGTCAGTCGTCAGCGGCGTGAATCGGATGCTCCGGGGCCGGGTTCCGGGCTCCGCGCCCCGCCCTCACCGATCGACCGACCGCAGCGCGTGTTCGTCGATCTCGCGCAGCCGGCTCCGATCCGAGCGCCGCGCAATAGCGTCGGTCAGCGTCGCCGGTGCGCCCACCCCGGTCGGCACGCACGCGTACGGCCGGTGCCCGAGGTGGTCATCCCGAGGCCCGCGCGCGTTCGCGCGCCGTACGTCTCCGGGGAGCTCGCAGCCCGAGCCGCCGCTCTTGTGCGTCGCTGGACAGGTAGGCGGCGGTGCTCTGCACGGCAGCTCTGAACATCTCTGATCTGAACGGCACCATCGGGACACCTTCGCCCGAGAGTCGTGAACGCCGCTGGGGACTCACCGCTCGGGCGTGACCGCATCCAGTCGGCGCCGAACCTCCGTTGTGTTCACGCCGAGCGCGCTCAGCAGCACCGCCGCAGGATCTGGTGGTTGGAGCGTGAGGATCTGGGCCAGTACCTGCTGGGCCGTGACCTGGAGCTTCCGACGGCTGGGCTTGACCGCCTCCTCGAGCACTTTCTTCGCCGCGGGCGTGATGCGGAGGCGATCCCTTTGCGCGACGTCTCTCATCCTCGGCTTCTTCGGCACGGCGCGCACCGGCAGTGGGGGAGCGTCGGCCCCAGGCCCCAGGCCCAAGGTGCTGCCCAGGGCTTCGCGATCGAGCGACTCGAGGGCCTGGCGAGCTTGCTCCAGGCTCACACCCAACACGGCTTCGATCGAGGGATCCTCGAACAACGCGAGCACGAGGTGATCGGTGCCATATCGACGATCACCTCGACGACGAGCCTCCTCGCCGGCCTGAAGACAGATGGCCCAGACGTGAAGCGCTTCTGGCGCGACGGACTCGGTGGTCATGACGACTCCTTGTTGTATTTGGTGTGCACCGATTGGCGGGTGACGCCCAACGCGTCTCCGATCTGCTGCCACGACCAGCCCTTTTCCCGGGCCGCCGCGACGTGATTCGCCTCGACCCGCTCAGCCAGGCGATGGAGCGCCAACGAGGCGCGAAGCCCAGTTGCCGGGTCCTCCGACGAGAGATTCGCGCTGAGCTCCTCGATGTCCACGCCTGTCAGTCTAGATTGACGGCCTGGATCCGTCAACCTAAACTGACGCAGCGGATCGCGACAGCCGAGCGCCCCGAGGCGGTGGGTGGCGGCCGTAGAGGATCAGGGCCGCAACGGATCGCTGAGGCATCAGAGTCGGTAGGGAGGATGGGACGAGTGCTTGCGACCCAATCGCTGCCAAAGGGCCCGAGTGGTCGGAGGCGCGCAGCACGACGCGGACGGCCGTCGAGCTGCCGACGCGGTCAGCGTTCGGCTTGTGGGTGCGAAGTGCGCCCGCGGTGGATTGCATGGGGACTCGAGCCGGCATCGGCCTCCAGATGGGGTGATCCGCATGTCGCGAAACGTGGACCCTGGTCATCCCCTCTTCGGGACGTCTATGGCTACGCTCCACGCCATGAGTGGCCATTTCATCGTTGAGTACGCCCGCGGACCGTCGTGGGAGGCGAGTCGAGCGCGCAGGGATCAGGAGGGTTGGCCCGAGCACGCAGCGTTCATGGACGCCATGGTCGACAGCGGCTTCGTTCTGTTCGGGGGACCCATCGGCGACATCGACGGGGAGCGGGCGCTGCTCGTGGTCGCGGGCGCGTCCTGCGACGCCGTGCGGGCGCAACTCGCCGACGACCCGTGGGCCGACGGGGTGCTCACCATTGAACGAGTGCGCCCCTGGACGATCTGGCTCGGCATGCTGCCAGATCCGAACGCCGGCCGTTCGGGTGCCCCCGGCGCCCCCGAGAACGGAACCTGTCAAGCCCGATGAGACACGTTCCTATGAAGCCTTCTGTATGTCACCGTCCTCGGCGCTGGGCTCGTTGATCCACGCGATGGTGGGGAGCTCCGGCGGCTTGGGTTTGCGGTGGCGGAACCTCGCCGGGTTCGTGGCGTAGGCGCTCTCGAGGGTCTCGGCCCGCTTCTCGCGGACCTCGGCTGCGGTGCCGTAGTGGACCGATGCGGGCGTGTGATACGAGATGCCGGAATGGCGGTGGTCGTGGTTGTAGTAGCCGAAGAACTGCTGGCAGAACGCCCGCGCGTCCTCGATGCAGCCGAAGCGCTCCGGGAACGCCGGGCAGTACTTCATGGTCTTGAACCCCGCTTCTGAGTAGGGGTTGTCATTGCTCACGTGCGGCCGGCTGTGGGACCGCTTGATGCCGAGGAAGCTGTAGAGCTCGACGACCGGGTTCGAGGTCATGGAGCTGCCTCGATCGGCGTGGATCGTGAGCTGGCCCGGGGGAACCTGGTGGCGGACGACGGCATCGGCGATGAGCTCTTTCGCGAGCTCGCCGGACTCGGTCGGCGCGACGCACCAGGCGACGACGTAGCGGCTGAAGATGTCGATGACGACGTAGCAGTCGTAGTAGTCCCCGCGCCTCGGGCCCTTCAGCTTGGTGATGTCCCAGCTCCAGCACTGGTTCGCAGCGGTCGCGACGAGCTCGGGGCGGACCTTCGCGGGATGGGTCGCCTGGCGCCGGCGCTCGCGGACCTCGTCGTGGCGGCGGAGGATCCGGTAGAAGCTCGACTCGCTGGCGAGGTAGGTGCCCTCGTCGAGGAGGCTGAAGTACACCTGGGCCGGCGACTGGTCGACGAAACGCGGCGAGCGCAGCACCTCGAGCACGGCTTTGACCTCGTCCTCGCTGAGCTTGTTCACCGGTGCGCGACGAGGAGCGCGCGGCGTCACCCTGGCGGGCTTCATCCGCCGGTAGTGGGTGGCCCGGGGCCGTCCGACGGCCCTGCACGCCATCGCCGTGCCGAGCAGCGGCTCGAGAGCACACAGGCACGCCTCGCTCACGGACGCCGCTTCTCGGGCTGCTGGGTCGTCTGCGGATCGCCCTCGGCCAGCAGCCTCGACAAGAGCTCCGATGCTTTTCCCTGGATCTCGATCGCCTGGCGGTGCTTGGCGAGCTGCTCCTCGAGGCGCTCGTTGCGCCGGCGCAGGCGCGCAATCTCGGCCTCGGCGGCACTTCTCTTCGAGCGCCGCACCTTCGGCGCGAGCTCGGCGAGCGCGCCGACCTCACGCGCACGGCGCCACTCGACGAGGTGGCTCGAGTACAGCCCCTCGCGCCGCAGTAGCGCGCCCTTCGCGCCGGGGTCCGTCGTGGCCTCGTACTCCTCGAGGATCGCGAGCTTGTAGGCCGCGGTGAAACGTCGTCGCACGGGCTTGGGTGCCGGGTCGTCATCGGGCACGCCACCATCATGGGCGCGCGCCATCAAGGCTGCTGTCGTCATGGTCATGTTCTACGTGGTCCTGTCTCGCCCTGGTCGGATCGTTCGCTACACCAGGTGTCTCAGGTCAGCCTGACAGACAGGGGAACGGCGCGTAGCGGTCTGCGGTCACAGGGACCTGCCGCCTTCGGCACCGACGCCGTCAGCGTCACCGGGACACCGGCGCCAACCAGTCCCGACCGCCAGTCGCCACGGCGAGTCGTGTCGTCGGTGAGCTCAACCATCTTCGAGCGCCAGCGGCCCCCAGAAATGCGTAAGCCCCGGTTCCCGTCCCAGGCGACGCTCTGCGAGCGTCCTCGGGCTGGCCCTCCGGGACTTGCGACTTCCCCTTGGAGCATCACCAAGGGGCTACGTGGAAAGATAGGGGCCGACCTGGCCTTTGTGCCAGCGCGTGTCCCGGAGAACGGCCTCCGGCCATTTGTGACGCGGGCGTGGTGGTAGCGGATCAACGGATCCATGGGCCGCATTCGCTTGTCGATCACAGAGCGGCAGCGACCGGCCTCGGGCAGGAAGCGTGCGGCGATCACGGACTACCTCGACGACGTCATCGCGACCGTCCGCAGGTCGCCTGAATCCGCCCCCGTACGCCTCGGTGTGCAGATGTCCCGCGCCATCCACGCGCCATCGGGGACCCAATGAGGCACGTTAAGTGCAGCGTGTCACGTCTGTTACCAGGGAAAATACTGGAGGCGGCGAGCGGAATCGAACCGCTGTACAGGGCTTTGCAGGCCCTTGCCTAAACCACTCGGCCACGCCGCCAGGACGCCAACCCTACTAGCGGGTCGCGTGCTTCGATCGCGGGCGTCCGCGCCGCCGTCCCGCGCGGCCGGACCGGGTTCCGGTGCGCCTGCCCCTACGCGCCGACCGCGTGGAAGCCGCCGTCCACGTGGACGATCTCGCCCGTCGTGCGCGGGAACCAGTCGGAGAGCAGCGCGACGCACGCCCGCGCGACCGCGTCGGAGTCGGCCGAGACGTCCCAGCCGAGCGGCGCGCGCCCGTCCCACGCCCCCTCGAAGACGGAGAACTCCGGGATGGACTTCGCGGCCACGGTCCGGATCGGCCCGGCTGCCACGAGGTTCACTCGCACCTTGTGGGGGCCGAGGTCGCGAGCGAGGTAGCGGGCGAGCGATTCGAGCGCGGCCTTCGCGACGCCCATCCAGTCGTACCCGGGCCACGCGACCGCCGCGTCGAAGTCGAGGCCGACGATCGAGCCGCCGCCCGCCGCGTCGAACAGGGGCAGGAACGCCGCGGCGAGCGTCTTCAGCGAGTACGCGGAGATCTCGAGCGCGGTCGCGACGTCGGACCACGGCGCGTGGAGGATCCCGTGGCCGAGGCACGAGGCCGGGGCGAAGCCGATCGAGTGCAACAGGCCGTCGAGCCGGCCGAAGCGCGTGGTCACGGCCTCGACCGCGGTGGCGACCTGGGCCGCGTCGGTCACGTCGAGCTCGAGCACCTGGGGCGGCACGGGCAGCTTTCGGGCGACCCGCGTCGTGAGCGACAGGCCGCGCCCGAAGCCGGTGAGCAGCACCTCCGCGCCTTCCTGCTGTGCGCGGGACGCGACGGAGAACGCGAGCGACTCCTCGGTGAGCACCCCGGTGACGAGGAGCTTTCTACCTTCGAGGATCCCCACGTCGGCCTCCTTCGGCGCCCCGGTGCCGGCGCTCCGGGCGTCCGGGCAGACTACCGGCACGTGCTCCGATGGTCCACGCTCGAGGTGCGTCCGCGCGGGCCGGCCGGCTCAGAGCCAGTCCCTTCGCCGGAACGCGACGTAGAGCACGCCTGCGCCTGCGGCGATGAGCCCGCTCGAGGTCGCGAGCCCCCACGGCTTCGCGAATCCCGGGTACGGCAGGTTCTGTCCGTAGAAGCCGGTGATCGCGGTCGGGACCGCGATGATCGCGGCCCAGCTCGTCACCTTCTTCATGATGAGGTTCATCCGGTTGCCCTGGATCGTGATGTTCGTCTCGAGGATCGAGGTCACGAGGTCACGAAGCGACTCGGTCCACTCCGTCGCCCTGAGCACGTGGTCGTAGACGTCCTGGTAGTAGGGCGCCATGGTCTCCTCGACCACGTGGAGGTCGCGACGGAGCAGCGCGTTCACGACCTCGCGCATCGGTAGCACGGCTCGGCGCAACAGGACCAGGCTCTTGCGCAGTTCGAACGAGCGTCGCTGGACGGCCTCCGCCTCGCGGCGCCCCTCCTCGAACAGCAGGTCCTCGAGCGCTTCGATCGCGTCGTCGAGCTGCTGGACCGCCGCGAAGTGACCGTCGACGACGACGTCGAGGAGCCCGTAGAGCAGGAACGCGACCCCGGTGAACGCGAGGTCCGGTGACGCGTCCCAGCGAGCGACGACCTGTTCGATCTCGAAACCCTCGTCCTTGCGCACGGTGATGAGCGCTCGCTCGAGGACGAACACGGCGATCTCGCTCGACCGCAGCGTCGCGGCCGCGTCGTCGAACCCGATGCCGTACGCGCTGATGAACAGGTGGCTCTCGTAGCGGTCGAGCTTCGGGCGCTGGCGCTCGTGGGTGGCGTCCTCGACCGCGAGCTCGTGCAGGCCGAACTCCTCGGACACCGCCCGCACCTGCTCCTCGTCTGGCCGGCAGAGGTCGAGCCACACGAACGTGTCGGGCTCGGCGAGGTAGTCCGAGATCCGCGCGACGGGGAAGTCCTCGAGATCGAGCGCGCCGGACCGGTACAGGCGCGTGCGAGCCACGGACGCACCGTAGACCGCGCGGCGGGTTCGATCGCGCCGTCGCTCAGATGCGGGTCACGGACGACCGACCGAGGACCCGACCGCTCGCGTCGAGCGCCTGCACCGCGACGTGGTCGCCGGGGCTGTGCGCGGTCATGTCGGTCTCGAAGCCGGTGCGCCGCGCACGGCCGACCACCTCGAGCTGCGAGGCCGATGGGCCCGCGAGCACGTCCCACCGCTCGACCCCCGTCGCGCCGTTCCAGCTCGCGTACGCCCGGATCGTCGCGGCGCCGGCGCGCTCCGCGGCGAGCGCGGGAGGGCTCGTCGGCCGGCCCGTCCACGGGAACCGGAACGCGCGGTAGGAGCTCGCGTTGTCCGACAACATGGCGTCGAACACGAGGGTCGCGTCCTTCCGGTACTCGGACACGTACGGCTGGGACCCCCAGCCGACGAACACGTTCCCGTCCGGCAGGACCTGGACGCTTCCCTGGCTCGACGCGACGAACGTCGGGTCCGGGAGGTACTCCTCGAGGAACCGGGCGGTCATGGTCATCGTGTCGAGCGCGAGCTTCAGTCCGCGAGAGCGCGTCTCGACCTGCGTCTCTCCCGCACCGTCGTCGAAGAGCGTGATCACGCTGCCGGGATGGGCGCGCGCGTCGTGCTGGAACGCAAACCTCCCGCGGGCGTCGACCTCGAAGGTGCTCTGCTTGCCGCCGACGCGCCACACGACGCGCCCGCCTGGCCGGCTGATCCGGTAGAGCGCCCAGGTGTGGCGCGACGAGATGAGCAGGTCGCCGTTGGGCAGGACGTCGATGGAGTTCACGTGGAAGAAGTCGTACGGGTCGGCGGTCGCGCTCGGCGCCGGGAGGTAGGAGTCCGACAGCGGGACGTGGGCCGCAGCGCTCCACTGGAACCGCACCTCGCCCGACGCGATGTCGACCTCCTGTACGAGCGAGTCGAGGACCGTCGCGCGCGGCGCACCGCCGATCGGGGAGAGGTCGGCCGTGATCGTGCGGTAGGCGGTGAACAGCGCGGTCCCGGCGGGAGTCACGACGAACTCGTGGAGGTCGCCGGACAGTCCGTTCCCGGCGTGGACCCGGGTGAGCTCCCGGTACGAGGTGTCGGCGATGACGTAGTCGCCCCGCCCGTAGCCGGGCATGACGATCTCCCCTTCCCACCACGTGACGACCGGCCGGCCTCGAAGCTGCTGGACCCGGAGGTTCGTCGACCCGTTCGTCACGGGCCGGAACCACACGAGCCGGCCACCGTCGTCGACGATCATCGGTCCGTGCTGGTGCTGCGAAGTGCGCGAAGCGGTGAGGAACACGAGCCCGCGGCCGGTCTCGGCCGCGGGCACGACGACGGACACCGGCGGCGGGTCGAGGTCTGGCCGCGACCGGAACGGGCGCGGCGCAGCCGCGCCCCCGAGCTGGGAGAGACCGTAGGCTCCGGCGCCGAGGACCGACGACGCGACGGCGGCCTCGAGAAGCCGTCGACGCGAGATCCGCCGTCGCGTTGCCGTGGCCGGATCGGCGCGCGTCCCGCCGTCCTCGGCGACGGTGGCCGGCGGGTCCCGCGTGCCGGTGCTCACGTGCCAATGCTCGCGGGT
>Ga0307372_10007508_pt1 | contig 15589 bp, 15 predicted proteins | sample OX1MG_FD_202533 | JGI IMG/M metagenome (GOLD analysis project Ga0307372, IMG submission 202533) | Soil microbial communities from Risofladan, Vaasa, Finland - OX-1 | ecosystem: Environmental > Terrestrial > Soil > Coastal area > Acid sulfate soil | place: Finland: Risofladan, Vaasa | collected... | reverse complement strand
GAGCTCCTCGGCGAGATTGAAGGGCGCCCTGGCGGCAACCGCTGGCAGCACTTCCGCACGCCGGACGGGAAGGTGTTTCCGATCTGCTCCGACCCCCGGCTCCCTTAGCTACTGCTCCGCCGGTGGCGGCTCGAGGGGGGCTGCCAGGACCACGAGCGGTATCAAAGTTGCGGTGCTGCCGGCGGGTCGGCTTCGTCGGTGTGGCAAGCTCTCCGGGTGACTCAGTCGGAGACTTCGGCCGCCGTCCAGGTCGCCGGGGCCGACGACCAGGCCGTCGTCGCCCAGGATCTCAAGAAGAACTACAAGGAGATCGAGGCCGTTCGTGGCGTCAGCTTTGATGTCGCGACCGGTGAGATCTTTGGCTTCCTGGGACCGAACGGGGCTGGCAAGTCCACCACCATCTCCATGCTCTGCACTCTGGTCAACCCGACTGCGGGAAGTGCCCGGGTGGCGGGCTTCGACGTGGTTGCCGATCAGGCCCGGGTGCGGCAGCGCATTGGGCTGGTGTTCCAGGACACCACTCTGGATGATTACCTGACCGCCTCCGAGAACCTCCGCTTCCATGCCGAGCTCTACGGCGTGCCGCGAGATCTGGTGCCCACGCGGATGCACCAGGTGCTCGAGATGGTCGATCTCTGGGAGCGGCGTGACGGCCTGGTACAGACGTTCTCGGGGGGTATGAAACGGCGCCTCGAGATCGCCCGAGGCCTGCTGCATTCTCCCGCGGTGTTGTTCCTCGACGAGCCGACGGTTGGCCTCGATCCGCAAACTCGGTCGCACATTTGGAGATACATCCAGGAGCTGCGGCGCCGGGAAAAGATCACCATATTCTTGACGACTCACTACATGGACGAGGCCGAGTATTGCGACCGTCTCGCCATCATGGACAAGGGCGTCCTGGTGGCCATCGACACACCCGAAGCACTCAAGGGCAGCATCGGCGAGGACCGAGTCGAGCTGCACACCAGTGACGATCAGCAGGCGATACAGCGGCTCGAACAACACTTCCAGCTCAAGGCCCAGGTCAGCGAGGGCGCGGTTGCCTTCCATGTGCCTGGTGGAGAGCAGTTCGTTCCCCGCCTATTCGCCGAACTGGGCGTTCCCATCAGCTCCATCCGGGTGTCGCGCCCGACCCTCGACGATGTCTTCATGACCTACACCGGCCGTACCATCCGGGATGCCGAGGCTACTTCCGGCGACCGTCTGCGGGCCACACCCTGGATGCGCGGCCGGGGGAGGAGGTAGGTGGCCGCTGCGGTTGACGTCCCGGTGGTCCGGGTGGCCGGCGGTCGGACGGGCGACGACCTAAGGGCACTCTGGGTGGTTTGGAAGCGCGAGCTCATTCGCTTCCGCCGCAACCGCATGCGGATCATCACCTCGCTGGCTCAGCCGGTGCTCTTCTTGTTCATTCTGGGCACTGGCCTGTCGACGGTGATCTCGACTGCGGACCACTTCAACTTCCGGACTTTCATGTTCCCCGGTGTGCTCGCCATGACGGTTCTCTTCACCTCCATCTTTTCGGCGATCTCCATCGTTTGGGATCGCGAGTTTGGTTTCCTTCGGGAGATGTTGGTAGCGCCCGTCCACCGCTGGACGCTGGTCTTGGGAAAGTGCTTGGGGGGTGCCACGGTGGCCACCATTCAAGGGGCGATCATGCTCGCTCTGGCCGGATTGGTCGGAGTCCCCTACAACCCGGTCATGCTGCTGGTGCTGCTCCTGGAGATGATGCTCACCGCCTTCGCCTTGACCGCGTTCGGAGTGATGCTGGCGGCCCGAATTTCCGACGTACAGTCCTTCCAGGTGGTGACTCAGCTCTTCGTGCTGCCCATGTTCTTCCTCTCGGGGGCGGTATTCCCCGTGACCAAATTGCCAGTATGGCTGGGCGTTCTGAGTAAGCTCGACCCACTTTCCTACGCTGTCGACCCGCTCCGCAAGGAGGTCTTCAGCTACCTTTCGATTCCGCCTGTGATCCGCCACACCTTTGACCCCGGTGTCAGCTGGGGGGCCTCGCAGCTGCCAGTATTTTTCGAGGTCGGTTTGGTGGCAATCGCGGCTGTGGTGATGCTGGGGATCGCGATCCGACAGTTCTCGCGCCCGTCCTAGTGGTGTGTCGCTTAAGTCGTCATCGGTCGGAGTTTGGTTGGGGATGGTGGCTGCGGCTGGGGCTTTGGAGAGCCAGGTGCAGGACGGATTCCAGTTACTACTTCGGGACGAGTCAGTGGCCGACCGACGTGGCGGTCCCCCAGGCCTGGCTCGAGTTCGACGTCGAGGACATTGAGGCTGCCACGCGCGAGCTTGAGGAGCGCGGCTTTCGCTTGCTCGTACAAAATCGGACCGGGGTGACGCGCCTCCTCAGTCCGGAGGGCCTGCTGGTGGCGTCACCGTCACGCCCGGGATGCGTGGCGAGAAGCCGCAACGCTGATCGGTTCACCCTGAGGCGACCTGGGTTCATAGAGACTCGCGTTACTGAGTCCCAGCCAACGCGACCGGACACGACTGATACGAGATGGCGGGACGGCGCATTCACGCGACCCCCTGCACGCTGGCGGAACCGGAGTCAGGAATTTGTTGGGCCGCACGCATGGTGTGCTGACCGCTGGCGGTGATCGCCCTGATGGCCTCGGGACCGCCGCCGATCCACCTCGCGATGTAGCCCAAGTTGTACGGCGTCCTCGGCAAGTCGCCCGCGGCCAAGCCATCCTCGACCGGATCACCAAATTCGCCACACGCCACTTGCTGCTCTCTCGCAACCAGAGCGCGACGTGAGCCGACTCGTACGAGGCCCGAACAAACTCAGCGCTCACCGCTTCTGAAGCGTTACGGCCGGTGCCGGTAAACCACACCGGCGCGCGCCCCTGCGGCTACTACTTGGGCTCGGTCACCTCGCGTGGGAGCTCAAGTCGTAAGGCCAATTGACTGAGGGCTTGGGCTAAGCGCTCCTGATCCCGGGGCGGCCAGTCGCGCAGCAACTCCTCCAGCATGGTCCGTCGGGACAAGTGCAGACGCTTACGCAAGCGCTGTCCGGCGGCTGTGATACGCAGCAACGCCGCTCGCCCGTCGCGCGGATCGGGTTCGCGAGCCACCAGCCCGGCGCCTTCCAGCCGCTGCAACTTGGGCGTGATGGTGGAGTTGTCAACGCCGTAGTAGGCCGCGAGCTGAGAGGGATGCACCGGCCCACAGCTGGCGATGCGCTGGAGCATGGTCACCGCCCCCAAGGGCAGGTCACAGCGAGCTCGTCGCATCGTCTCGACCTGAACCTCGCGACTGGTGGACCAGCGGACGATCACCGTGACCGCACGCTCCAGCTCGGCGACCGGACCTTCGTCAGGAGTCGTCCGCGGTTGCTGCGGAGCAAGCTGATCGACAGTCGTTGTCCCACTCACGGCGACTGGCCATCTCCGGCTTGAGCCGGCTCCAGGGGACGCTCCTCTAGGGATGCTCCACGGCTTGCGGCGAGCTCAGCCTCCGGTTGCACTTCAGAGGGATCGACTGCTGGCGAGTTGAAGGCGAGAACCGGGCTTGGTGGGTCCTCCTGATGGATGTACTTGCCACCCCGGAGCCAGCTGGCCACCGCCGCCAAGGCACAGGCGGCCATGGCGAAGTCGAAGGCCTCATGAAGTCCATTCATGAAGGGCCGCGAGATCAGGTGAGGAAAGAAGGCCCGGCCGGTCAGATAGGCCTGCTGGGCGTGGGTGAGGTGGGGCAGTATGGGACCCAGCAGGGACCCGATTGGGTTGAAGCCCAGGAAGGAGGCGAAGAGGCTGCCCACCGCCGGCAGGTGGGAGACCCGGGTGGCCGCCGCTACCGGTACCCCTTGAGCGACCAGCCCGTGGTAGAGGGTGGTGGGCAGGGTGGCCGAGAGTCCGATGATGATCAGGGTGAAGAAGATCCCGATCGAGAGGACCTGGGCTGAGTTCTGAAAGGTGGCCGCCATGCCACCGCCAGCTCCGCGCTGGTTGGGGGGAAGGCTGTTCATGATGCCGGCCTGATTGGGTGAGGCGAAGAGACCGCTGGAGAGCCCGTAGAGAGCGAGCAGGGCCCCGAACCAGATGTAGTTGAAGTTGGCCGGCAGCAGCTGGAACACCAGGAAGATCACGGCCGAGACCGAGACACCTATGGTGGCAAAAAGGCGTGAGCCATAGCGGTCGGAGAGAATCCCCGCGGTCGGTCCGGCGACCAGGAATCCCGCCGTGAGGGGCAGCATGTAGATGCCCGCCCAGAGGGGCGTCTCGGCAAAGCTGTAGCCGTGCTGGGGCAGCCAGATGCCCTGCAGCCAGATGATCAGGATGAACATCAGGCCGCCACGAGCGAGGGCGGAGAGTAGGGCCGCCACGTTGCCGGCGGCGAAGGCGCGGATACGGAAGAGCTCAATGTGGAACATGGGCGACTTGACCTTGGTCTCCAGATAGATGAAGCAGCCCAGAAAGAGCACCCCGCCGATCATTGCTCCCAAGACCATGGGATTGCCCCAGCCCATGCTGGCGTGGCCGTAGGGGAGGATGCCGTAGGTGATGCCGACCAGGAGTCCCACCAGGCCCACCGCGAAGAAGAGGTTGCCCCACCAGTCGATGCGCGCGTGCTGACGCACCCCGGTGTCGCGCAGCATGAGGTAGGCCCAAACGGTGCCGAAGATCCCCACCGGGACCGAGACCAGGAAGACCAGCTGCCAGGCGATCGGTCCCAGCACCCCGCCCAGGACGAGGCCGATGAAGGAGCCGGCGATGGCCGCCACCATGTTGGTGCCAAGTGCCATGCCGCGCTGGTTGCTGGGGAAGGCGTCGGTGAGGATGGCGCTGGAGTTGGCCCAGAGCAAGGCGCCGCCCACACCCTGGAGTACCCGCATCACGATCAGGTAGAGGGCCGCGTCGGGCCCCTGGAGCCAGGAGATCGAAAGCAGGATGGAGAAGACGGTGAAGACCAGGAAGCCGAGGTTGTACATGCGTACCCGGCCGTACATGTCCCCAATCCGGCCCAGGGTGACCACCAAGACGGCGGTGACCACCATGTAACCCATCAGGAGCCAGAGGAAGTAGGGGGTGTTGCTGGGGGCTAGGGGATTGAGGTGGATACCCCGGAAGATGTCAGGCAGGGCGATCAACACGATCGATGCGTTGATGGTCGCCATCAGGATGCCCAGGGTGGTGTTGGAGAGGGCGATCCACTTGTAGTGGGGTCCGACCGGCCGCTGCGGTGAACGGCGGGCCGCCACCAATCCTTCCCTAATACTCAAGCGCCGTCTCCTAGCCTGCGATGGGGATGCTTGGTTTGATCATACCAAATAGTTTGGCAAACCAGTCTCCGCCCGGGACCGGAGTCTCCCGCTGCCGGCCTAACATGGCGATCACGTGAAGGGAGCAGAGAGCAGGTTCGATGCGGTCAACCTCCTGGCCGATCCCCTCTACCAGTACTGCACCATCACCAAGCGGCGGGACGACGGTACGGGCTCCGAGGAAGCGCTAGTCGACCACCCTTGGTTGCAGCGCCAGCGGCGCATCCACCAGCTCCAATCCGCCTGGTGGGTCTTCCACACCGCCGAGCACTCCCGCTTCCAGCACGCCGTGGGAGCGATGCATCTGACCGGCAGTTTCACTGAGCACCTCTATGCGAGCCTCCTCGAGAGTTACCCCGAGGCGCCCTCGCGACAGTTGGTGGTGGAGACCATGCGAATCGCCGGTCTGCTCCACGACGTGGGCCATGGACCCTTCGGTCACTTCTTTGACGTCGAGGTGCTCGCCCAGTACGGAATCGACCACGAGGACATCGGCCGACGCTTGGTGCTGGGGCCGCTGGCCGAGCTGGTTCGGGCCTTACGGAGTAGCCCGGAGGGCGACTTCGATCAAGGGGAGGAGATCCATCCCGAGTGGGTGGCCTGGGTGATGGCGCCTCGGGAGCTGCCCGGATTCGAGCCACCTGGCTGGCTCCGTGCCCTCAAGCCCGTGCTCTGCGGGCCGGCCAGCACCGACAACATGGACTACGTCCCCCGGGACGCCTACATGTGTGGGGTGGCGGTGGGTCCGGTGGACCTGGCCCGGCTGCGCCATTACATGTTCATCAAAGATGGCAGCCTGGTTCTGCATCAACATGGCGCCCCCGCCCTGGAGGTGTTCCTCTCGGCTCGCCTCTACATGTACAACCACGTCTACTTTCACCGCACCGTGCGCCGCATCGACCTTCACCTGCGTCCCGTCTTCGCCCAGACCTGTGCCCGTCTCCTGCCTCCCGGCAATCCCCTCGATCACCTCGACGAGTACCTGCTGCTGACCGACTGGTCGCTGATGACCGAGGTGGAGCGCCTCCAGCGCGAGCCCCGCGACGAGGAGGAGCGCGAGCTGGGGCGCCACTGGGAGGCGGTCACCAGCAGACGACTGCCCTGGCGGCTCGCCTTCGAGGCTTACCGGGAACTGAACAAACCGGCCCCACCGAATGGTTTGGGTACTCCCTACGAGATCCAGGAGCTGATCCGTTCGGCCCTCCCGGAGCGGTTCCGGGAGGTCGGTATGGAGGTGGACGTGGCCACTACCGCTCCTCGGCCCGACAACCCCTCCCGCGACGACCAGATGCTTCGCCTCTACGATCCAATCTCGGGCCGGGTCGAGGCCGAGGCTGCACCTGAACTGCTGGCTCGGCTGCTGCCGGTCCGGACGGTCTGGCTGCGCGTCTACAGCGACAGTCTGGAGGCTCGCGAAGCCATTCGGGAAGCCGCGGTCCGCACCATGCCCGGCGTTCTGGCCTGACTCTGCGGCGCCTTCCGCGAACTGACTAGGGTTGGCGCCGCCTGCCGCGGAGGAAGCGGCTGAGGAGCACCACCCCAAGCAGGAGCACTACGACCAGGATCACTATTGGGCCAACCCCGCTGCCCGGCTCGGTCGTCAACTGGCGGGAATCCGGGGACCGGCGGGCATCTCGGGGGCGGCGGCGGTTTGGAAGTTGACCTGGCTGATCTGGCCTGCCAGCAGGGCTGCCACCTGCTCGAACACCATCGCCTGAGGCGATTTCGGCTGGGCTAGCACCAGGGGCTCTCCGGCGCCACCCCCAAGCCGGACCGCAAGATCGAGCGGGATCTCGCCGAGGAAGGGAATCTCGCGATCGTGAGCCAGTTGCCGGCCACCGCCCCGGCCGAACACGTCGGTCACCTCGCCACAGTGGGGACAGGCGAATCCGCTCATGTTCTCGATCACCCCCAGAACCGGAACCCGGAGCTGCTCGAACATGCTGATGCCGCGGCCGACGTCAGCCAGGGAAACATCCTGTGGGGTGGTCACGATGACCGCCCCGGTCAGGGGAATCGATTGGGCCAGGGTGAGCTGAACGTCCCCAGTGCCCGGAGGCAGGTCGCAGACCAGATAGTCCAGTTCGCCCCAATCGACTTCGAAGAGGAACTGCTTCAGAGCACCGGCCAGCATGGGGCCCCGCCAGACCACCGGGCGATCGGGCTCGATGATGCTGCCGATCGACATCACCTTGAGATCGCCCTTCCGCAGCGGGGTGATACGACGCTCGATCTGTGAGGGCCGCTCGCTGAGTCCCAGCATGATGGGGACGTTAGGCCCGTAGATGTCGGCGTCCAGGAGGCCCACCCTAGCCCCCGTGCGTAGGAGCGCAAAGGCCAGGTTGACGGCGACTGTGGTCTTGCCCACCCCACCTTTGCCGGCACTGACGGCGATCGTGTTGCGCACCCCGGGGATGTCCTGGCGGCCGATCACGCCCCGAGTCCGGGTGACGTCGGCGTCCCACTCCAACTCAACCGTCTCGATGCCGGCGACGGTGCCGATCACCGCGGCTTCGATCTCCGCTTGAATCCGATCCTTGAGGGGGCAGGCGGGCGTGGTCAGGACGACTCGCATCTTGGCCGCTGACCCCTCGATGCGCAGTCCCTTGAGCATGCCGAGATGCATCAGCGGCCGGTGCAGCTCGGGATCCTCCACTCGGGCCAGGGCGTCCTCCAGCGCAGCGAGTGGGTTGGGCGCTGGGGTTGCGGACACGTGACCTCGATCATAGCTGGGACCCCGACTGGACCAGCAGCGAGCGACCTCCAAGGCCAGCCAGGATGTTGCAATAGTGAGCAACAGTTATAGTGAAGGACCGTGAACGGACTGGAGTCCATGCGCCAGCAGGGCAAACGGCTGACCCCCCAGCGGCGCCTCGTCTACGCCGCCTTGCTGGAGCATCCCGGCCACGCCACGGCGGACGAGCTCTGCGCCTCGATCGGTCGCAAGCTACCCGGGTTCCAGCGCACCACTGTGTACCGTACCCTCGACCTGCTCGAAGAGCTCGGCCTGGCCCGCAAGATCCAGCTCGGCCACGCCAACACCTACGAGGCGGTGATGGCGGGGAGTGAGTCTCATCAGCACTTGGTCTGTGACCGCTGCGGGGGCACCTTCGACGTCAGCTGCCCCGAGGTCCCCCAGTGGGTGGACAGCGCGGCTCGGCCGCTGGGATTCGAGCTGGAGCGGGTGGAACTCCTCGGTCATGGAATCTGCCAGGGCTGCGCTGCCCACTGACCGAGCCGTCTGATCAGCGGGTCAGCTGGTCTCCCTCAGTTGCTGGCTGAAGTCCGTCTCCTCGATCTCCCGGGCGAACTCAGATCCAGACTTCTCGATCTCAAGTGATGATTCGTAGACGAAGGCGTAGACCTCGCGGAACTGGTTCGGCTGGAAGCCCCGCAGAGCCAGTTCCGCGCTGAGGTCGGGGTCGCCCTGCAGCTCCTCGTCGAGAGCCCGGGCCGCACCCAGCAAGGCGGTCAGGATGCGCACCTCGGCCGTGTACTCCTGGATCAGAGCCGGCGCGGCCTCGTTCTCCTGAAGCTCAACCAGCTTGCGCTGGAGCTCGGCGATCTCCGATTCGTATTCGGCGACTTGGGCGTCTTGCATGGCGTTGGAGCTGGCGGCGGCATGGCCGGCCGGCAGGTCAGTGGATAAGGAAGTGGTTCGCGATCAGAGGGGCGATCAAGATGGCGATGATGTTGACCACCTTAATCATCGGATTGATCGCCGGACCTGCGGTGTCCTTGTAGGGATCGCCGACCGTGTCGCCGGTGACCGCGGCCGCGTGGGTCTCCGTGCCCTTGCCGCCGAAGTGGCCCTCTTCGATGTACTTCTTGGCGTTGTCCCAGGCCCCTCCGCCTGAGGTCATCTGGAGGGCCAAGAAGAGCCCGACCACGATGGTGCCTATGAGCATCCCGCCGAGGGCCACGGGACCCAGGATGAAACCCACAAGGAGGGGGGCAGCGACGGGGATCAAGCCAGGCAGGATCATCTCCCGCTGGGCCGCCCGGGTGACGATCGCCACGCACCGCCCATAGAGGGGTCTAGCGGTGCCCTCCATAATCCCCGGGATCTCCCGGAACTGCCTCCGGACCTCCTCCACGACGCCACCGGCGGCCCGGCCCACCGCCTGCATCGACAGGGAGGCGAAGAGCACCGGCAGGATGCCGCCGAAGAGGAGACCGACGATCACGCGGGGATTGCTAAGACTGAAGTCGAAGTGGTGGTGCCCCAGGGTCTCGTTGTAGCCGGCGAAGAGGACCAGAGCGGCCAGCGCCGCCGACCCGATGGCATATCCCTTGGTGACCGCCTTGGTGGTGTTGCCCACGGCGTCCAGGGGATCGGTCACGGCGCGCACCGATTCGGGTAGGTCAGCCATCTCGGCGATGCCGCCGGCGTTGTCGGTGATCGGTCCGTAGGCGTCGATGGCGACGACGATGCCCACCATGCTGAGCAGGCTCATGGCAGCGATGGCGATGCCGTAGAGGCCGGCCAGGGCATAGGCGCCGAGGATGCCGATCCCGATGACCAGGACAGGCGGCGCGGCCGCCTCCAGGCCTACCGCTAGGCCCGCGATGATGTTGGTGGCGTGGCCGGTCTGCGAGGCCCGCGCCACCATCTGAACCGGGTTGAATTGGCCCCCGGTGAAGAACTCGGTGATGGCCACTATGAGGAGGGTGATCACGATTCCGATCACTCCCGCCCAGACCAAGTTGAGCACCGGGTGCCCCAGGAGCTTGGAGGAGAGACCGCCATTGGCCTTGAGGACCAGGGTGACGATGAGGAAGCCGACGATCGCGAAGAGGCCGGCCGATACCAAGCCCCGATAGAGGGCGCCCATGATCCAGCCCCCCTTGCCCACCCGGACGAAGAACGTCCCGAAGATCGAGGCGAGGATCCCGATCGCCCCCAAGAGGAGCGGATAGATGGTGAGATCGAAGTTGTGGAACTCCAAGCCGCCCAGGAGCATGGCCGCCACCGCGGTCACGGCATAAGTTTCGAAGAGGTCGGCGGCCATGCCGGCACAGTCGCCGACGTTGTCGCCGACGTTGTCCGCGATCACGGCCGGATTGCGCGGATCATCCTCGGGAATACCGGCCTCGATCTTTCCCACCAGGTCGGCACCTACGTCGGCGGCCTTGGTATAGATGCCACCCCCAAGACGGGCGAACACCGAGATCAGTGACGCTCCGAACGCCAGTCCGACGATGGCGGAGGGCTGATCGAGGATCCAGAAGGCGATGGTGACGCCCAAGAGGCCGAAACCGACCACGAAGAAGCCGGTCACGGCGCCGCCGTTGAAGGCGACCTTGAGCGCCGGTCCCACGCCTCGACGAGCGGCCTCGGCGGTCCGATAGTTGCTGCGCACCGAGACGTTCATGCCCACGTACCCAGCGCTCGCTGAGAGGGTCGCCCCGAAGAGGAAGAGAAGGGCCGTCTTCCAGCCCAGCACGGAGTTGACGAATCCGCCCAGGTAGAGGACCAGGGCCAGCACCAACCCAATCACGGCAATGATCGTGTACTGGCGGTTGAGGTAGGCGGAGGCGCCCTCGCGGATGGCCTGGCCGATCTCCTGCATCCGCTCGTTCCCCGGAGACTGGCGCATCACCCCGATGGCCAGGTATGCCCCGTAGGCCAAGGCCAGCAAGCCGGCGACCAGCACCGGAATCAGCACGGTTCGAGTCATTGCGGTGTGATCCTCCAGCCGCGCGCGGCGGACTCTGACTGAGAAAGTGAGGTGCCCGGGCCCTTGTTCCGCTTGGAACTGATGCTGACCGGAGCCGCCGAATTATATCCGCGGCGGAGCCTGCCGGACCATCCCAACCCCATTGGGACCTTGGCGAAGATGGCGGTCAGCCAGTTTCGATCGCAACGTCTCCGCCCCAGCAGGTCCCGACACAGCCTCTGGCCGGTAGGCGCCGGCGGTCGCGAGTCAGGCACGATCCGGACGCTCGGTGGTGCATCTCCGCAGCGGAGGGGCATGATTCGCGGTGAGCGGCGGACCGGCACCGTCGACGACGTCATCAAGGGGACGCCTTTGTTCAGCTGGATCGTGGCGGTCGGGGACGAACTTCTCTCCGGTCACACCGCCGACACCAACTCGGCATGGCTGGCCAGTCGGCTCAGCGGTACGCCCTATCCCTGCTCGCGGATCGTGGTCATCCCGGACCAGATTCCGCTCATCGTCGAAGAGCTTCAGGCGGCGGTTGCCGGGGAGGCAGAGCGCGTCTTCTGCTGTGGCGGTCTCGGTCCCACTCCAGACGATCGGACCATGGCCGCAGTGGCCGAGATGCTGGGGGTCAGTCTGGTCGGGGATCCGGCCGTTCTGGCCCGCGTCAGAGAGAGGGTAGCCCAGCGTTTCCGTGAAGGTCGGGCACCCAGCCCCGAACCCAATCCTGGCACCCTCAAGATGGCGCTCATACCCAAGGGTGCGATCGTCCTCCGCAATCCGGTCGGAGGGGCGCCGCCGCTCGCTATCCCACTTCCTGGCGGCGGAGCGCACCGCTGGCTCTTCGTGGTGCCCGGGGTTCCGGCCGAATTGCAGGCGGTCTTCCAGGAGGAGATCGCGCCCATCTATCTGCATGGCGACGGAGGTCGCATTTATCGAGAGCTCTTCTTCCCTGGCGTGGCCGAGTCGACCTTCTTCCCGGTGCTCACCGAACTGGAGGCCAGTTACCCGCAGGTTAGCTTCGGTTCATACCCGCAGAGCGATGGTGTGACCATCCGTGTCAGTGCCGTCGAACCCGAGGCCTTGGATGAGAGCTTTGCCACCCTGCGCCGACTGGCCCCGGCCGTGCCTCGCGACTAGCGCGCGGCCCGGTGATTCTCGAAGCAGTTGCTGCAGTAGACGGGACGGTCGTACTTGGGTTGGAAGGGCACCTGGGTCATGTTGCCGCAGTCGGCGCAGACGACATCGAACATTTGTCGCGGCGGTCGGGGTCCAGCTGAGGCGTAGCCGTTAGAGCCTTGGCGCGAGGCCTTGGCCAGCTGACGGCAGGGCTGGCACCGAGTCGGTTGATTGACCAGTCCCTTGGACTGATAGAACTGCTGCTCTCCGGCAGTAAAGATGAATTCCGAGCCACATTCGCGGCAGGTCAGGGTAACGTCGGCGAGACTCACTCCGAGCATCCTCCAAATCGGGTACTGGCCAGGACTGCTCGGTCGTGCCTTGAATCGCCGCCCGGGACTTCGTCTGGCGGCCGCAACTATAGCAGGCGGGAAGCAAATTAAGGCACGCTTTGGGCGTCCAGCTCACCTCAAAAGGTGAAGAGATCGATTCCTCCGGCCACGGGTAAGGCTACCCCGGTGATGTATCCCGCTTCGGGGCTGGCCAAAAAGCAAATTGCGTGCGCCACGTCTTCGGGCCGGCCCGCCTCCCGCATGGCGGTGCGCAGCACCATCCGCTCGCGCATTCCCGGCGGACTGGTGTTGAAGGCCTCCGTGGCGATGACACCGGGGACGATGGCGTTGCTGGTGATCCCGTGGCGTGCACCTTCCAGCGCCGCCGAGCGCATCAGACCGAGCAATCCCGCCTTGGTCGCGCTGTAACTGGCCTGCCCAAATCCGCCCAAGGTCCCGGCCACAGACGACATGAATATGAGACGGCCGAAGCCGCCTTCGCGAAGGTACGGCCAGGCGGCTTGGGTGCAGTTGAATGCGCCCGTCAGATTGACATTCAGGTCACGATCCCAAAGTTCCGGTGATTGGTCGGCCAGCTGTCCGAGATGGTCGAGAATTCCCGCATTGTTGACCAGGATGTCGATGGCGCCGAACTCGGCAGCTGCCTTGTCCATCACCGAGTGCACCTGCTGGCGGTCGGTGACGTCCATTTGAAACGCCTTGGCGCGCCTCCCCATAGAGCGGATTTCCTCGGCCGTCTGCTCGGCGTAGACGACATCTTGCGCAGCCATGACCTGAGCCAGCACGCTGGCGGTTTTCTGGGCCACTTGGAGCAGGTTGGAATCAGACTCGAGGAGGATGTCGGTTACCACCACGTCGGCGCCCGCCCGGGCCAGGGCCAGGCAATCGGCGCGACCCAGACCCCGCGATGCTCCCGTTACCAGGGCCACCTTTCCGGACAGGTCGAACATAGGCATCGGCCCGAGTTTAGCCATCCGGGCACAGGCGTCCGGAGCGGGTTCGGGAGTTCCCAGCCCGGCCCTCGGGGCCGATCACCTTCGGCTACGATGCTCTGGTCGAGAGCAGCGGCTCGGCAGCAGTGGCCAGCAGCGCGCGGCCCAGAACCGTCGCGGCAACGGCGGTTCTTCGCGCGAGGACCCAAGTGACCCTTCTCCCGTCCCTGGCCGGTGGACCGCACTCTCGAACTCGCCGCTGGCTGGCCCTGGTCGCGGCTCTTACGGGTTTGCTGCTGACTCTCTCCTCCTGTGCGCCTGGCTCGAATGGGGTCGAGAAGGAGTCGGGGCGAGAGATCATCCAAGCCGCCGGAGCCGCGCTCCGCTCCGCCCACAGCTTCGAGATCCACGCCACCAGCACCGTGGCGGCAAGCCCGGCTTCAATCACCTTTGAGATCGAGGGCCCCCACTCGGGAGGCGGCAGCTTCACCTCGGCCGCCGTAGCCTTCGAAGCGGAGGAACTCGGCGGTGTCGATTACTTTCGGAGCAAGACGCTTTGGAGCCAGGTCGGGGGAGCCAGCCTCCAGGCGGACCTCGGTGATCGCTGGGTCTTCATCGCCGCCAGCAGCGCCACGGCGGCGCAGCTCACCCTGGCCTTCGGCGAGCTGACTTCAGCCGCCAATCTGGCCAATGCGCTGACCAAGACGGATACCACGGCGGTGCGGGGCAAGTCGGACGCCGTAACGGGGCAGCCGGCGGTGGCGGTCCGTGAATCTCCCACAAACACAATCTACGTGGCTACTACCGGAAAGCCGTATCCCCTGCGCTGGGTGCAGTCCACCGCGGGAGTCGTGACCTTCTCTCACTTCGGCAAGCACTTCCACCTCAAGGCACCCCGCAAACCCCTCAATCTGGCTGCCCTGCTGGGGCGCTGACCCCTACTTTCCCGGCCGCGGATGCTAGGCTCCGCTTCGTCTATGTACGGGCTAAGAGTGGAGCCTGTTGTCCTGGCGGTGCTCACCGTCGGGCTCCTTGCCGGGTGCTCGCCCACGGTACACATCTCAAAACACAACCCGACTCCAACCAACCCAGCGCAATCACCATCTAGTAGTCCCACGCCAACCGCCAGCCCGACACCAGCCCTGGGGATATGCCCGGCCGCCCAACTGCAGCCGTGGGCTGGCCTCACTGGGGCTGCTGCTGGCTCGGAGCTTTCCGAGTTCGCCTTCATCAACATTGGTTCGCAGACATGTGCTTTGTATGGCTATCCGACAGTGCAGATGCTGGGCAGCAACGGAAGCCCGATCTCCACCCTCGACCAGCCCGCCCAACCGGGCTTCGACCGCGTCAGTCCCGGGTTGGTTGTACTCAGCCCCGGCGGGAGGGCCTACTTCGGTCTCTTCTATCCCAATTCCACGGGATATTCGGGGGCACCGAGTTGTCCCACGTCAGCTGAACTGCAGTTCACCCCGCCGGGCCTTGCCAGCAGCCTGAAACTGTCGGGAGCGGGAGCCCAAATCACGCCGTACGGTGGAGACGTTGAGAACCTGCAGTGCGGGGAGATCCAGGTGACGCCGGTGACCTCGGCCAAATTGCTTCCGGCGAGCGACGGCAGCTAGGGCAAGGCGACCGGAGCGGCTCGGAGGCCTAGAAGCGCGTGTCGAAAATCGCCCTTAAGATCACCAGCTGTTGGATCTCGGCGGTGCCGTCCCAGATCTGGTAGCTGTGGACCGTCTGAGTTCCAATCAGCTGGTTTGGCTACGTTTTTTGCTACCCGCCTGCCCGGCGGGCGAGACCGCCCAGTGCTCTTGACAGGCTACGTGCCTGCTGTTACCTTGGGACCGATGGACCTAACGGTCTTGGTCCCAGATCGCCGAGGAGGCAGTGATGTCAGATCCGCTGCGGCAGTCGACCGTGGAAAGGGTGCAAATAGGCGTTCGTATGGAGAAACGCATGGTCCAGGTCTTGAAGGGCCTAGCCGAGTTCGATGGCCTGACTCTTGGAGAACTTCTCGAAAAGATTGTGCTGCACTCGTTTGATCCCGTACCAGGGCAGGAGGGAGAGGCTAGCGCAAGTCCCCACGGGAAGAAGGCCCTTGCAGCCATTGCTGATCTCAAGCGGGTCTATGGCATGGATAACGAGGTCCACGCAACCCGCCACTTCGAGCCGGACGAACAATGGTCGGCGGGCCCTGAGTCGTGACCCTGGCCCGCGTCCTCTACTCGGGTCAGGAGCGGTATCGGGGCTAGATCA
>Ga0307372_10007505_pt1 | contig 15599 bp, 11 predicted proteins | sample OX1MG_FD_202533 | JGI IMG/M metagenome (GOLD analysis project Ga0307372, IMG submission 202533) | Soil microbial communities from Risofladan, Vaasa, Finland - OX-1 | ecosystem: Environmental > Terrestrial > Soil > Coastal area > Acid sulfate soil | place: Finland: Risofladan, Vaasa | collected... | reverse complement strand
GCTATATCGAGCCGCACGCCTGCTGCGTCCGGGTCGACCCGGACGGCCAGACCGAGGTGTGGTCGTCGAGCCAGGGGCATTTCGTGGTGCGCGCGCTGACCGCGAAACTGCTCAACAAATCGGTCGGTGATGTGCGCTGCGCCCCGGCCGAGATCGGCGGCGGGTTTGGCGGCAAGACCGTGATCTATCTCGAGCCGGTCGCCGCGCTGCTGTCGCAAAAATCCGGCCGTCCGGTCAAGATCACGATGACCCGCGACGAGGTGTTCAAGGCGACGGGACCGACCTCGGGTGCGTCGATGTGGGTCAAGATGGGCGTCACCAAGGGCGGCAAGATCACCGCCGCCGAGGGCACCTTCAAGTTCCAGGCCGGCGCCTTCCCGGGCTCGCCGGTGATGAATGCGTGCCTGTGCGCGTTTGCCCCCTATGCGATCGAGAATGCCCATACGGTCGGCTACGACGTGGTGTGCAACCGGCCGAAATCGGCCGCCTATCGCGCGCCCGGCTCGCCGATCTCGGCGTTTGCGGTCGAGAGCGTCGTCGACATGCTGGCCAAGAAGATCGGCATGGACCCGCTCGAATTGCGCCGCAAGAACGCCGCCGGCCCCGGTACGACGATGATTTACGGGCCCAAGCTGGCGCATGGCGGCTATCTCGAGACCCTCGACGCCTTGCTCAACCATCCCGCCTGGAAGGCGCCGCTCGGCAAGAACCAGGGGCGCGGCGTCGCCTCGGGCTATTGGTTCAACGGCGGCGGCGAATCGAGTGCGACGGTGCAGATCAACGCCGACGGCACGATCCTGGTCGCGAGCGGCAGCGTCGACGTTGGCGGCTCGCGCGCCTCGATGGCGCTGATGGCGGCGGAGACCTTCGGGGTCGATTACAGCCAGGTGCGCGCCATCGTCGCCGACACCGCCTCGGTCGGCTACACCCATGTGACGGGCGGCTCGCGCGTCACCTTCGCGACCGGCATGGCCGTGGTCGAGGGCTGCAAGAAGCTCGTCGACGATCTGCGCGGCCGCGCCGCGATGATCTGGGGCGTCGATGTCGAGGGCGTCATCTGGGAGGATGGCTGTGCCAAGCCGGCCTCCAGCAACGTCGGCGATTTCAAGCCGATGCCCTTGCGGGAGATCGCCGGCAAGGCGGCCCTGACCGGCGGCCCGCTGACCGCCGCCGCCTCGGTCAACGCCGGCGGCCAGGCGCCCGGCTTCGCCAGCCAGTTCTGCGATGTCGAGGTCGATCCCGAGACCGGCAAGGTCACCGTGTTGCGCTTTGTCGCCGCCCAGGATGTCGGCCGCGCGATCCATCCCTCCTACGTCGAAGGGCAGATCCAGGGCGGCGTCACCCAGGGCATCGGCTGGGCGCTCAACGAGGAATACATCTACGACGGCAAAGGCAACATGGATAACCCGGGCTTTCTCGACTATCGCTGCCCGGTCGCCTCCGATGTGCCGATGATCGAGACGATCCTCGTCGAGGTGCCGAACCCGGCGCATCCCTTCGGCGCCAAGGGGGTGGGCGAAGTCAACATCTGCCCGCCGATGGCGGCGATCGCCAACGCGATCGAAAACGCGATCGGGCGGCGGCTGACCGAGCTGCCGATGTCGCCGCCGAAGGTGCGCGCCGCCCTCGACCACGGCGCGGCGGACTAGCAGAAGATGGCGGGAACTCCCGCGCGCATCGTTCTGTCGAGCGGTTTCAGCCGGCGCTACACCGGCGGCGTGCGGGAGTTCGACATCGAGGCCAAGACGATGCGCGACGTCTTGAAGGAGCTCGACCGGCGCTTTCCGGGGCTCGGCGAGCATCTGGTCGAGGAAACCACCGTCGCGATCGACGGCGCGATCCACGACCAGCCGGCCTATTTCCAGGTGATCCGGCCGGGCTGCGAGATCTACTTCATCCCCAAGCTCGAAGGCGGCTGAGGCGACCCGTTACTGGGTCGCCTTTGCCAGCCGCTGGGCGGCTTCCTTGACGATGCTCAGGTCGGCGTGCTGCTTGACGTCGATCGAGGTGTGGATGAAGCCGAGCTGCTTCTGCAGGTCGACATTCTTCTGCAAGGCGGCGAGATCGGGCAGCGCGTTCGGGTCGCGGTAGTAATCCTGCTTGGTAAAGGCCCAGCGGTCGTAAAATTCGGGCTTGCGCTTCGAGACCTGCGCCAATAGCGCCACCGTCTCGGCGTGATGCGCCGGGTCCTGGAAGTAACGCAGGGCGCGCAGGTAATCCTCCATGAAATCGACCATCGCGGCGTGATGCGCCTGGAGAAATCCGGCGCGCGCGACGCGCAGGATCATCTGGCTGCGGCCGATCGCATCGGCCTGGGTGAACAGCGTGCGGTCGAAGGCGAGCAGTTCGGGATCCATGCCAAACGGCAGCACCGCCGGGATCAGATCGACCTTGCCCTCCTTCAGCATCGCCTTCTGGTCGGGAAAGCGCACCTCGATGATGTTGACGTCGCGCTTGTCCTGCAGGTGGTGCCGGGCCAGGAGCGCGCGCATCGCCATGTCGACGGCACTGCCGCGCTCGTTGGTCGCCAGCACCTTGCCTTTCAGATCGGCGATCGAGTGGATCGGGCTGTCCTTGCGGACGACGAACGGGTTGGTGTGATAGCCCGGGACGCCGTCCTGGAATTCGTCGGAGATGACCCGCAGATCGCCCATCCCGGCGTTCGCGATGCCGAGCGCAAACGTCGAATAGGCCAGCGCCGCGGTATCAAGATCGCCGGTCGCCAGCGCCGTCATCTCGGTCGAGGTGCCCTGGAAGTGGATCAGTTCGGGCACGTAGCTCTTGCCGGCATGGATCGCGAGCCCGGGCTTGGCGAACATCAGCGTCGCCAGATCCGCCCCCGCCACGACCCAGCCGATGCGCAGATGATACGGCTCGGCCGCCTGCGCCGGCATCACCCTGAGCAGCGCCAATGCCAGCGCCGCGAACTTGACGAACCGCATGTCTCCCCCCCTGGGCGTTTCCCTGGTGTCGGGCCGGATGCTCTCAGGATCGCCGAGCCCGCGCAAGCGCGCATCGGGACCGATCGGGCCGCCCTTGGTTGCCGGGACAGCGGCGTTGTCTACCGGCCCAAAACCGCGCGGGCGGTCTGGTTGAAGAGGATCTTGCGCTCCTCGTCGGAAGGCGGCGCAGCACGGCGCCATTCCTTGCCGAGATCGACGCCGCGCTGCACCGCCGGGCGGCTCATCACCGCCTTGCGCCAGCGCGCGAGGTTGGGGAAATCGTCGAGCGCCTGGCCGAGCGGCTTCGCGATCAGCACCCACGGCCAGCAGCACATATCGACGATCGAATAGTCGCCGACGATGAAGTCGCGTCGCTCCAGCCGGCGCTCCAGGACGCCGAGACAGCGGTTGTACTCATCGGCATAGCGCTGGTGCGAATAGGGGTGCTCGCCCTGTGCATAATTGACGAAATGGCTGAGCTGGCCGGCCATCGGCCCCAAATTGCCGACCTGCCAGAACAGCCATTCCATGACTTCCTTGCGGGCCTGCCGCCCCGCCGGCATGAACAGCCCCGAGCGCTCGGCCAGATGCAACAGGATGGCGCCCGACTCAAAGACGCTCATTGGGCCATCCGGGTCGTCGTGATCGACGATCGCCGGCATCCGGTTGTTCGGGCTGACCCTGAGAAACTCCGGCGTGAACTGGTCGCCCTTGCCGATATTGACCGGCACCACGCGGTAGGCCAATCCGCATTCCTCCAGCATGATGCTGACCTTCCAGCCGTTTGGCGTCGGCCAGTAATAGAAGTCGATCATCGCCCATCCCCTCGCCGGCTTACGCGGAGGCCGTAATCACGTGTGCCTGGATTTTGCCCTCGATCGGCCCGAAGCCGAAGCGCGCCGCCAATGCGGCGGCGGCCGCCTCGGTCGCCTCGTCGAGACGGGTGGCATCGCGCGCCTCGATCTCGCTGCGCATCGGTGTCCCCTGGCAGAAGCCAATCGCCGGATCGCGATACGACGAAGCACGGCTGCGCTGTGCGATCGTCTCGATCGCGACCGTCGCAAACCCGGCAGCGGCGAGTTCGCGGCGGATCGCCGCGGTGTCGTGATAACCGTGCGGGGTGCGCGCGAGAAAGCTCGGCGGATCGTCCGGAAAGAGCGCCGCGACCGCCGTTGTCACGACATCGGTGAACTCGTTCTCCGCGATCCGGTCCCACACGTTGAACAGGAACCGGCCGCCGGGCCGCAGCACGCGCAGCGCCTCGCGATAACCCGCGACCTTGTCGGGAAAGAACATCGCGCCGAACTGGCAGACGACGGCATCGAACGACTGGTCCGGAAACGGCAGGGCCAGCGCGTCGGCGCGCTGCCAGGTGATCGGGAACGCGCTATTGTGCGCTGCGGCGTGATCGAGCATCGGCTGGTTGAGGTCGGTGGCGACGATTTGCGCCGACCCGGGAAGCGCGCGGGCGAGCGAGCGCGTCACGATGCCGGTGCCCGCCGCGGTTTCGAGGATGCGGAAGGCGCCGATATCCCGCACCCGTTCCGCCAGATCGGCGGCGTAAGGCTCGAAGATCAGCGGGCCGAGGTAGCGGTCGTAGAGCGCCGGGATCGAGCCGGCGAAGACCCGGTCGGTTTGGGCCATCACCTGCCTCCCCGAGCATCAGGCGTCCAGGTCCGCAATGCGGCAATGTCCGCTTCCGTGTAGCCGAGTTCGCCCAGAATCTCGTCGGTGTGCTGGCCGAGCGCCGGGGCCGGCAGGCGGATTTCGGCCGGCGTCCCCGAAAACCGCGCCGCCGAGCGGGCCTGGCGCAGGCGCCCGGCCTTGGGATGCTCGACCTCCTCGACGATCGCCATCGCCTTGACATGCGGGTGGCGGATCACCTCGTTGCGCGTCAGGACCGGGGCGCAGGGGACATCCTCGTTGGTCAGCCGGTCGAGCCATTCGGCCGAGCTGCGGCCGATCAGCACGTCCTGCGTCAATCGCAGCCGCGCATCGATATTCTGGTGGCGCGAGGCCGGCGTCCGGAAGCGCTCGTCCTCCAGCCATTGCGGCTGGTCGAGGGCGCGCGCCAGGCCCTGCCACTGGCGGTTGGTCACCACCGCCGCGGTGATGTAGCCGTCGGCCGTCTCATAGATCAGGTCGGTCGCGCTCGCCGCCTCCTGACGCGCCGGCCCATCTCGATCCCCTGCGCCGACAAAGGTCTGGCTGGCCATGTCCGACGGCCACAGGAACTGCATGACCGCCTCCAGCATCGACAGGCGGACATGCTGGCCCTCGCCGGTCCGCTCGCGCGCCAGCAGCGCCGCGGTGATTGCCTGCGAGGCGGTGATCGCGGTCAGCTTGTCGGGCAGGATGGTGCGCAGCATCCGCGGGCGCGCCTCGTCGGAGCCGGCCTGCACCGTGGCGAGCCCGGTAAAGCCCTGGATCAGCGGGTCGTAGACGGGCCGCTCGGCATAGGGCCCGACCTCGCCAAAGCCGCTGATCGAGACATAGACGATTCTGGGCGCGACGGCGCGGATCGCCGCCTCGCCGACCCCGAGCCGGTCGGCAACGCCGGGGCGGTAGTTCTGGACAAAGACATCCGCCGTCGCGGCCAGCCGCATCAGGGCGCGCAACGCATCGGGATGCTTCAGGTTGAGGACGATCGAGCGCTTGTTGCGGTTGCTGTTGAGGAAGGCGGCGTTGAAGCCGCCGCGCCCCTTGGCGCCGGCCCGGGTGCTGTCGCCGTCGGGCGCCTCGACCTTGACCACGTCCGCCCCCTGGTCGCCGAGGATCATCGTCGCCAGCGGCCCCGAGACATTCGAGGTCAGATCGACGATGCGATAGCCATGCAGCGGACCGGGCATTGTCAGGCCTTTCGGAAATGCTGGACCGATGGTAGCGCACAAGACCAAGCTGCGGCAGCCGCAAGATCACGGAGGCGGGCATGTTCAAGCGGATCGACCATGTCGAGATCGTCACCGACCAGCCGGAGCGCACGATTGCGTTCTACACCGAGGTGCTGGGCTTTCGCGTCAAGGCGCGCGACCGCATCGAGCGGCCGGGCTCCGCCCTCAACCTCGTCTATCTCGATCTCGGCGGCACCGTCGTCGAGCTCCTGTCGTGGGAGGGCGTCGCGATCGATCCGGAGCCCAAACTCGAGCATCTCGGCTACCGCATGATGGCGCTGGAAGTCGACGACATGGACAGGACCATCGCCGAGCTGAAGGATCAGGGAGTCGCCATCGTCTGGGGCCCGCTCGTCCGCCCGACCTACGCCCGGGCCGAGATCTGCGACCCTAACGGCTACCGCATCGAGCTGCGCCAATGGTTTTGACCGCGGCATCCGATCGGACGCGACCATCCCTCCGCTCGTCATGGCCGGGCTTGACCCGGCCATCCATGCGACGCTGGCAACGGATCCCCGGGTCAAGCCCGGGGATGACGGCCTTGTGGCGGGATGCTCTGTGGCTTTGACGGGCGGTTTGCAGCGCGGTTGCGGCGCACCGGCCGGCCGTGCGATCCTGGGGGCCATTCAACGCCTCGAAGGGAGGGAATGATGCCCAACTACACGCTGGTCAGTTTCAAGACGTGCCCGTGGGTGCAGCGCTCGGCGATCCTGTTGCGCGAAAAGAACGCGCCGTTCGAGTTCCGCCACATCGAGAGCGACAACCGGCCCGACTGGTTCCTCGCGATCTCGCCGCACAAGAAGGTGCCGGTACTGCGCATCGACGACAAGGTGACGCTGTTCGAATCGAGCGCAATCAATGAGTTCCTCGACGAACAGGTCAGCCCGCAATTGCACCCGGCCGACCCGATCGAGCGCGCGATCAACCGGGCGTGGACCGACTATGTGCCGACCTTTGCCTCCAACGTCACCGGCTGCGCTTATGCCAAGACGCAGGCCGATTACGACGCGGCGATCGCCAAGATCCCCGACACCTTCGACCGCATCGAAAAGGCGCTGGAAAAGCAGGGCAGCGGCCCGTTCTTCAACGGCGCCAGATACTCGCTGGTCGATGCCGCCTATGCGCCGTTCCTGCAGCGCTATGTCTTCCTCGACCGCATCAAGAAGATCGGCCTGATGGAGAAATACCCGCGTCTCAAGGCGTGGTGCGACGCGCTGATGGCGCGCCCCTCGACCCACTCGTTCCCGCCGGCCGAGTTCGAGGCGATGTACCGCGAGGGTCTGCGCAAGCGCGGCAGCTACCTGTCGCAATTCGTCGAAGCGCCGCGCGCCGCAGCGGAGTAGACCCCACCCAACACCGTCATCCCCGGGCTTGTCCCGGGGATCCACGGCAGCGTCTCGTGGATGGCCGGGCCAAGCCCGGCCATGACGACGGAAATAACGTCGCCTTCCCGGCGCAAGCCGGGAGCCATTTCTCGACTGGCAACCTGGCTGAGGAATGGGTCCCGGCTTTCGCCGGGAAGGCGGCTGTGCTTATCCGACGTTTACTCGGCGGCGACCTGCTGGCGCCGGCCGAGGTGTTTGAGGCAGCGGTCGATCCACAGTTTCGTCAGTTTTTCCTGGACGCCGTTCTGTGAGAGGCGGCGGCGCAGCGTCGGAAAATCGACCTGATCGATGTCCTGGTCCTGGTTGAAGCACGAGAAGACCACCGTCTCGGTGCCGCTCGCCGGGTCGTAGTGGCGCTGCAGGCACTGGGCGCAGATTTCCTTCATCATGCATTGCATCGGCGAGTTGATCGAGGCGATCGCGCGGTGGCCGGGGCGGAAGAGGTGCTTAAGCCGGGCGCGGCGCGCTTCTCCGACCGCCGCCATCATGCCGTCCGAGCCGATCGCGATGATGCGATCGACCGCCGCCAGCGGAATCTCGACCGGGCCGAGCGCGCCCTCGCCATAAGCCTCGATCGCCGCGACAATGTTGCCGACAAAGGCGAAATCCGTCGGCCGGCCCGGCGCAAAGCCCGGCGCCTCGTCGCAGCACCAAACGACGCTGTCGGCGGCGCGCTCGATATCGGCGATCTTGTAGCGGTCCTCGATCGCTTTGTAGCCGGCGAAATAGAGGACGCGCGACCCCTCGGCCCGGAAGGCCGCGCCGATCGAAAACAGGACAGCGTTGCCGAGCCCGCCGCCGACCAGCAGCACCGTCTCGCCGGCCGGGGTCTCGGTCGGCGTGCCGGTCGGGCCCATCAGGATCACCGGCTCGCCGGGCTGCAATAGCGCACAGAGATCCGACGAGCCGCCCATTTCGAGGACGATCGTCGAGAGGAGGCCGGCCTCGCGGTCGATCCACGCGCCGGTCAACGCCAGCCCCTCCATCGCCAATGTCGTGTCGTCGACCGTGGGCGCGAAGCTCGCGTAATTCTGCAGCCGGTAGAACTGCCCCGGCTGGAAGGCGCGCGCCGCCATCGGGGCCTGCACGACAACCTCGACGATCTTCGGGGTCAGCCGCTCGACCCGATGCACCCGGGCGCGCAATTCATCGTCGAGCCGGGTCTTGAGCGCTGTGGGCCCATGTATCGCTGAATCGGGTGCGGCCGCAGCCCGCTTCGCCAGCGTCCGGCTGATCACCGGATAGCCCTGCTTGGTGCCGCCCATCGCCTTGACGACGTTGCCGGCAAAGCTCGGGTGCAAATCACCCCAGAAGCTGACCGCGCGGCCATCCGGCAACAGGCTCATCAACACCCGGATCGCCGCCGGCTTGGCGACGCGCTCGGGTGTTGCCGGCTGGCCGTCCTCGTCAAGCGCGCGGAAAAAGCGGCCGTCGAGCCCGACATGCTCGGGGTCCTCGCGCGCCAGGACGGTGTTGGGCTGGGTCCCGGCGGCGACCAGGATGGTGCGCGCGGGCAGCACGACCTCCTCGCCCGGCCCCTGATCGGGCAGCGGGCGATGCCCGCCGATTTCGGCCGGCATGTGGCGGGTCAGGCGCAAGGCCACGGCCTGCTCGAACAGATCGACCTCGACGGCTTCCGGGGTCAGCATCTCGGCAAAGCGGATGCCTTCCTCCATCGCCTTCGCCACCTCCTCGTGGTTGAGGGTGTAGCTCGGCGCGTCGACGAGCCGCCGGCGATAGGCGATCGTCACCCCGCCCCAGCCCTCGATCAGTTTGGCAAAGCGCGGCGCCCTGCCCGCGCCGGCGGCCGCCTCGCGCTCGGCGCGCAAGGCGCGGGCATGCGCAATGAACTCGTCGGCGACCTCGCGCTCGGCGCCGCTCCATTCGGCACGCACCCGCTCGCCGCCCCGCTCGGCAACGAGGGTCTCGTAGCGGTGGAGGAACTTCTCGACCTGCACCGGATAATACGCGAGCGCCTCGGTTGCGGTGTCGATCGCGGTCAGCCCGCCGCCGATCACCACGACCGGCAGCCGCACGGTCAGGTTGGCGATGCTGTCCGCCTTGGCGGCGCCGGTCAGCTGCAGCGCCATCAAAAAGTCGGAGGCCTGCCGCACCCCGGGCACCAGCCCGTTCCGCATCGGAATGACGGTCGGGCGGCCGGCGCCGGCGCACAGCGCGATATGGTCGAAGCCGAGGGCAAAGGCGCTGTCGATCGTCATTGTGCCGCCGAACCGCACCCCGCCATACATCGAGAACTGGCCGCGGCGCTCGAGCAACAGGCGGATGATCTTAAGGAAATTCTTGTCCCAGCGCACCGTGATGCCGTATTCGGCGACCCCGCCGAACCCGGCCATCGTGCGCGCGTCGAGCCCTTCATAGAGGCTCGCGACATCGCGGATCGGCGCGAACGCGACGCGCTCGCCATCGGGCGCGACGCCGGAAATCCCGGATGGCAGGGGCTCGATCTTCAGCCCGTCGATCGCGGCGACGAAGTGTCCGTCATTGATCAGATGATGCGCCAGGTTGAACCCGGCGGGGCCGAGCCCGACGACCAGCACCTTGTAGCCCGAAACCGGCTTCGGCAACGGCCGGCGCAGATCGAGCGGGTTCCAGCGCGTCAAGAGGCTGTAGATCTCGAAGCCCCAGGGCAGAGCGAGCACGTCCCTCAGGGTGCGTGTCTCGATCTGCGGGATGTCGACCGGCTCCTGGCGCTGGTAGATGCAGGCCTTCATGCAGTCGTTGCAGATGCGGTGCCCGGTCGCGGCGCAGAGCGGGTTGTCGACCGCGACGACGGCGAGCGCCCCGATGCTGTGGCCGCGCGAAGCGACGAGGTTCATCTCGGAGATCTTCTCGTCGAGCGGGCAGCCGGCGAGGGTGACGCCAAACGTGCTGGTGCGGAAGCTGCCGTCCTTGTCGTGCAGCCCGCTGCGGCAGCTGTCCTTCTGCTGGTTGTGGCACCAGATGCAGTAATTCGCCTGGTCCTGCGCGCCGGCGAGGTCGGTGCCGGGATCGGTCAGCGCGAAGCCGTCGCGCGCCCGCCATTCGTCCTCAGGCAGGCGCAGCATCGTGACGCCGTGGCGCTCGATCGTCTCGATCGGCACGAGATGGTGCATGTCGAGCCGGTGCGGCACGCGGAACAGCAGGCCGCGCCTGTGCCGCACCTGTCCCGCCGGCGACAGCGTCGCCCAGGCCGCATATTCGAGCGCCGCCCGCAGCGGCAATTGGTGCCCGGCCTCGTCATCGAGCCAGCGCGCGACCGCCTCGGCATAGCGCAATTCCCAGGCGAGCACGCCCTGCCGCGAGGCGAAATCGGCGGCCGCCCCACCGATCAGCGTGTCCAGCTCCTGCTGCAGCGCGTGGCCGTTGAGCAGGGCGGCCTCGGCCTCCTTGATCTCCTTGACGGCGCGGCGCTGCACGAAGAGGCGCTTCACCGCATAGAGCGGCGCGAGTTCGTCGTACCGCACCCGCAGCGCCCGCAGCTCGCTGGTGATGCCGAACAGTGCGCCGAGAAAATCCTCCAGATGCGGCGCGAGCTCGACCAGCAGATCGGATTCGGCCTTGCGATCGAGCGCCTCGGGCCGGGCGCGCGCCGCCATCAGCCGCTCGTGCAACGCCGGATCGCTCGCCGCAAGCTCGCCGACAAAGGCGCGATCGAGCCGGACGAGCCCGTCGCGGTCGTAGAGGTCGGGGAATTTCAGCCCGTGCTGCAGGGCGAGGTCGGTCATGGGCGCTTGTTACGCGAACGACAGAGGCGAGACCATCGGTAAATCGCCGCGACAGCCTCGCACGGGCGCGGCTGCCCAACACATTGGAACGCTCGTGCCGAAGAAAACCCCGCAAGGCGAGCATCGCAGCCATCTGCCGCATGATCCTCTCGCCGCGGCCGACTGCCACCGAGGTTTCTGCCGGCGGCGATAATCGGCTAGACTGCCTCTCGCCGGCCGCGGGGACCGGCCGGCCGCGGACCGGGGGGCGCGATGTCGAGATGGATGGCTGTCGCCGCGCTGCTTGCGGCGATGGCGGCGGCCACTGCGGCAACTGCCGCGGACAAGCTCGTGCTCCAGCTGCACGGCCCGGCCCAGTTCGAGTTCGCCGGGTACTATGCGGCGCTGTGGCAGGGCTACTACCGCGACGCGGGGCTTGCGGTCACAATCAAGCCGGGCGCAGGCGTTGGTGAGGCGCCGATTGATCCGGTCCGTGAAGTCGCCGACGGCCGCGCCCAATTCGGCACCGGCACGGCCGATCTCGTCGTGCGCACGGCGCAGGGGCTGCCGCTTTTATTGCTGGCGCCGATTTTTCAGACGAGCGGCGCCGCGGTCTATTACCGCGCCGACGAGGATTTCGCCTCGCCCGACGCGCTCGCCAAGGCAAAGCTCGGGCGCCTGCCGGCCAGCAACATTCTCGACATCGAGCTGGCGACCGCGCTGCACGCGGAAGGGATCAACCCAAAGACGCTGAACGCCGTGCCGCTGCAACCGCGCGACAGCCTGGCCGCGCTCGCCGACCGCCGCGTCGATGCCGTCCCCGGCTCGGCGTGGGAGCTGCCGTGGCTCGCCTACCAGAAGGGGATCGCGCTCAAATCCTTCAACCCGGCCGATTACCGCGTCGACTTTTACGGCGACACGCTGTTCACGCTGCGCCAGCTGGCAACCACCCAGCCTGACATCGTGCGCCGCTTCCGGGACGCCTCGCTCAAGGGCTGGGACTATGCGCTCAAGCACCCGGACGAGATCACCGCGCTGCTGATCTCGCAGCTGCCGCACCCGCCGGGGATTGCCGATATCGGCGGGTTCGCCCGCTATCAGGCGGCGCTCGCCCGCCGCCTCGCGCGCTTTCCGGCGGTCGCGCTCGGCCACTCGAACCCCGAGCGCTGGGACCGCATCGAGGCCGCGATGACCGCTTCCGGCGCGCTGCTGCGCACCGCTGATGCCGACGAATTCGTCTACGACCCCGATGCCACGGCGCGCCACCGCACCGATCGCCGCGATTTTGCGATCCTCGGCGGGACGCTGGCCGCCGCGCTCGTCGTGATCGGGTGGCTGGGCCTGCGCTGGCGCCGCCGGGCGGCGCCGGCCACCGCCAAAACCGCGGCGCGACCGGCCGCAGCTACGCTGAAGGCTGCGCCGGAACCGATTCCGGCCGACCTCAACGCCGTGCTGACGCGGCTCGAACGCCGCATGCGCCAGCGCGTGCCGCGGGGCGTCGCCTTCCGCCTGTCGCTGCTGCCGGAGCTGTGGCGCTGCCGCGCCGAGGCGGCGACCGTGCGCCGGCTCGTGCTCGACTTGGTGGCCGCGGCGGTTGCCGATCTGCGGGGCGCCGGGTTGAAGGGCGCCGGGTTGAGGGGCGCCGGCTTGAAAAGCAGCGGCGAGCTGATCGTCGGGACCCGCAATTACGCCTTCGACGCGGCGGCGGTCGCCGACACGCCGAGCGTGCAGCTCGGCGACTGGGTGCGCGTGACGGTGCGCGACAGCGGCGCGGGTCTTACCGAAGAGGCGCTGGCGCGGGTGTTCGATCCGGCCGCCACGTCGCGGCCGTCGGCGGCGGTCGCCGCCGCAGCGATGCACACTCTCGGCGGCTTCGTGCGGGTCGAAAGCGCCGAAGGGATCGGCACCGCAATCCATCTCTATTTCCCGCGCGCCGCGGCAAGCGCGGCCACGCCAGGCAAGCCGGCGGAAGCGGCCGCCTGATCAGTGCACAAAGCCGGCGCTGCGCGGGATCGCCAGCGACAGCTCGGGCACGCAGATGATCAGCAACAGCCCGATCAACAGCGCCAGGACGTAAGGCCAGTAGCTGCGCGCGTGCTGCCCGACCGATACCTCGGCAAAGCGCAATGCCATCAGCAGCCCCACCCCCATCGGCGGCAGGAACAGGCCGATGCCGACCGCGGCGGTCTGCACGATGTCGAAATGGATCGGGTTGATGCCGATGCGGGTGGCGATCGGGAACACCACCGGGATCAGCACCACGGCCGCCGGCAGCCCCTCGAGCACCATGCCGAACACCATCGTGATCAGCGCCACGCCGAGCAGGAACAGCCAGTGCGCCGATTCGAGCGGCCGCAGCAACTCGCCGAGCAGCAGCGGCACGCCGCTCACCCCCATCAGGTACTGAAAGATCGTCGCCACCGCGAGCAGGAAGATCACGACGGCAGTCAGCACCGCGCTCTCGTAGCCGATATGCAGCATCTGCATCCAGCCGAGATTGCGGTAGTAAAGCCGCGCCGCGAGTATCGAATAGAGCGCGACGATCGCGCCGGCTTCGGTTGCGGTGAAGGCGCCGAGATAAAACCCGCCGAGAATCACCAGCGGGATGACCAGCGGCACCGCGGCGCGGCGCAGCGAGTGCAGCAGGAAGGCAAGGCTCGGCCGGGTATCCTTGGGCCAGCCCAGGAGCTTCGCCTGGATCGCCACCAGCGTGCACAGGCACACCCCGATCACCGCCGCCGGTATGAAGCCGGCGAGGAACAGCGCGACGACCGAGGTATTGGTGACTTCGCCGATCACGATCATGAAGATCGCCGGCGGCACCAGCATGCCCATCGCGGTGCCGGCGGCAATCAGCGAGGCGCCATCCTCGGCGCGATAGCCGGCGCGGCGCAACGGCGGCATCAAGGTCGCCCCGAGCGCCGACACCTCGGCCATTTTCGAGCCGCAGATGTCGGAAAAGAAATACGAAACGACGATCACCGACATGCCGAGGCCGCCACGCAGCCAGCCGACCAGCGCCCGCGCCAGATCGACCAGCGCGTTCGACATGCCGCAGCGTTCCATCACCGTGCCGGCAAAGATGAAGCTCGGGATCGCCAGCAGCACCCAGTTCTGCGACGCGCTGATCAGGCTGGAAGCGAGCATTTCGAGCGAATAGCCGCCGAGCAACAGCCCGGTCACCGCCGCGACGCCGAGCGCAAACACGATCGGCACCGAGAAGGCGACGAGAAACACAAAGACGATGCCGGTGGCGCCGAGCAGCATGATCAGTCGTTCCCGGCCGCGGCGACGCCGCTTTCATCGCGCAGCCCCGGTCCCGGCGGCGGCAGCGGCCCGAACGCGTCAGCAAGGCTGTAGAGGATGATCAGCGCGCCGCCGACCGCCGGCGCGGCGTAGAGCCAGGCCAGGTTGATCTGCAAGGCGGGCGAGGTCAGCACGCTGTTCACGATCGCCAGCTGAATGCCGTACCACATGGCGAGCGCGCCAAACCCGGCGATCAGAAGATGCGTCGCCACGTGGATCACGCGCTGCGCTGCGAGCGGCAGGTGATGGGTCAGCACATGCAGCGTGAAATGGGCGCGCTCGGCGATGCCGATCCCGGCGCCGATCATCGTCAACCAGGCAAGCGAGTATTCGCCGACCTCCTCGACCCAGAAAAAGTTGATCGGGTCGATGTTCAGCCGATCGGTGATCGCGGTCACGATATAGCGCATCACCACGCCGACAATCATGTCGCCGATCGCCAACGCCAACAGCGCTGTCAGCACGATCTTCGGCAGTAGCAGCACGACATCCCGGACCCGCCACCGCTGTCCGGGCACGTCCGATCGGGAAGCCGCCGCCCCCGGTAGGGTCACCTTCCTGCTCAAGCCTTGGTCGCGACGATCTCCTCCCACATTTCGGGGAATTGCCGCTGGTAGATCGGCCACACCTTTTGCTGCGCCACCTTGCGGAAGGCCTCGACATCGGCCGGGTTGACGATCATGCCCTTGGGTTCGAGCAATTCCTTGGCCTTGGCGAGATTGTCGACGCTTTCGGTCAGCCCGCGCACTTTGGCCTGGGCGGTGCGCGAGGCGTCCTCGATCAGGCTCTGCTGCGCCGGGGTCAGCCCGTTCCACACCGCGAGATTGATGACCGCGCAGGTCGGGCCGTAATTATGGTAGGTCATCGAGCAGTATTTCGACACTTCGTAGGCCTTGAGCGCCAGGATGTTGACGATCGGCAGATCGGCGCCGTCGATGACGCCCTGCTGCGCCGCCGGGATGACCTCGGACCAGGCCATCGGCACCGCGATCCCGCCGAACGCGTTGATCGTGTCGGCAAACACCTTGGCCGGCTGCACCCGCAATTTCAGGCCGCGGACGTCCTTGGGCTCGTTGATCGGGCGGCGGCTGTTCCAGAAATGGCGGAAGCCGTAATCGTAGAAAAACAGGACCTTGAGCTTGTAGCTCGCCTGGAACTTCCGGTCGAGCCGGGCGCCGATCTCGCCGTTGAACATCTTGTAGGCCTGGGCGTAGCTCTGCACGAGATAGGGCACCAGAAAGACGCCCATCTCGGGAAATACCGTCGCCGCGGCACCGCCCGGATCGCCCATCGCGACGTTGCCGGCCTTGACCGCGTTGATGATCTCCAGCTCCTTGGTCAGGAGCGTGCCGCCGTCGAATTCGACCTGCA
>Ga0307372_10007501_pt1 | contig 15603 bp, 22 predicted proteins | sample OX1MG_FD_202533 | JGI IMG/M metagenome (GOLD analysis project Ga0307372, IMG submission 202533) | Soil microbial communities from Risofladan, Vaasa, Finland - OX-1 | ecosystem: Environmental > Terrestrial > Soil > Coastal area > Acid sulfate soil | place: Finland: Risofladan, Vaasa | collected... | reverse complement strand
CCTGTATGTCCTCTTTCGTCGAGTGCCTCTCGCGACGACGGGAAGCGACAAAAGGACCGGTGACTAGTCCGGCAGCAGGCCGTCGCGGTAGCGCGTCAGGCGCGCCGGCGGAAAACGAGCCTCGGCGACGCCGCCATCCTGTGTGTCCTCGGGCGAGCTCGCGTTGTGGCGAGCGGCGGTCTCGTCGGCGCAGTAGAAGCCCCACGGGCCGTCCTTCTGGAATTGCCGAGAGCTCGTGCAGAGCAGCACGCAAGGACCATCGCCGGCGCCGACGAATGCGTGCCGCGTCTCCGGCGGGCAGTGCACGAAGTCCCACTGCTGCAGCCGTCGCTCCTGCCCCTCGACGACGAGCAGCGCCTCGCCTGCCAGCACGAGGAAGTCCTCTTGCTCGGTCTCCCAGTGGTATGTCGTGCTCGGCTCGCCGGGGCTCACGACCCGGATCGCCATCCCGAGCATCTGGAAGAACGTCTCGGCCTCGTACTCGTCGTAGCCGGTCAGCGGGAGGCTGTGCCCCTGCCCCGGCTTGTCGAACCAGCGCCCGTCGCGCGCGTTCATGACGAACCAGCCGGGGCTTCTGGGAACCAGGCCCGCTTCGGTCTGCTCGAGCTCGGCCTCGGGAGTCACGGCCGGATCATAGGGCCCGTGCCGCGTCTGACGCAGCGGGATAATGGTTGCGCTGTGGCGACGTGGACGAACTGGGTCGGCAATCAGTCCTGCCGGCCGGTCGAGCGGGCGGGGCCGGTCACCGAAGCGGAGGTCGTCGCGCTCGTCGGCGACGCCGGGCGCCGCGGTCTCGAGGTGCGCGTCGCAGGGGCCGGCCACTCGTTCACTCCTGTGTGCTCGACGGACGGCCTGCTGCTCGACCTCGGCGGCCTCGGGGGCATCCGCTCGATCGACACCGCCACCCGTCGCGTCGTTGCAGGGCCCGCGACGACGATCGGCGAGTTCGGCGAGCCTCTCTGGGCGCAGGGGCTCGCGCTGGCAAACCAGGGCGACATCGTCGCCCAGCAGATCGCCGGCGCCGTCTCCACCGCCACGCACGGCTCGGGCCTGCGACTTGGCAGCTTCTCGTCGTCGGTTCGCCGCGTGCGGGTCGTGACGGCGGGCGGCGAGCTCCTCGAGTTCGGTGAGAACGAGCCCGCTCTCCTCCACGCTGTGCAGACGTCCGTCGGCATGCTCGGCGTGATCACCGAGCTCGAGCTCGAGGTGTCCCCGGCCTACCGGCTCGCCGAGCGGATCGAGCACTGGAGTTGGGACGAGGCCTGGGAGCGGTTCGACGAGCTCGCGGCGGAGCACCGCCACTACTCGTTCTTCTGGATGCCGTCGGAGGACTCGGCCGCGCTCTACGGCCTCGTTGCGCCGGGCCTCCGACTCACCGACCGCTGTCACGTGAAGATCTACGACGAGGCCGGCCTCGACACTCCCGACTCGGACGAGCCGCATCGCCGCGTCGGCCCGGCCCACGTCATCTACCCGATGGTCTACGAGCCGAACTTCCACGAGCTCGAATACTTCGTCCCGTTCGAACGCGGCAGGGAGGCGCTCGCCGCGATGCGCGAACTGATGTTGCGGAGCCTACCCGTGTCGATCTTCCCGATGGAGGTGCGCACGGTCGGGCGCGACGACGCGTTCCTCTCGCACAGTTTCGAGCGCGAGACGGTCGTGATCTCCGTCTCCGGCACCCCCGGCACCGACTACTGGCCGTATCTGCGCGACGTCGACCGGCTGCTCGGCGAGTTCGACGCGCGCGTGCACTGGGGCAAGCTGCACTTCCTCACGCGCGAGCAGCTGCTCGACCGCTACCCGAGGGCCGGTGACTTCATCGAGCTGCGGCGCAGTCTCGACCCGGCCGGCACGTTCCTGAACGAGCACCTGCGACCGCTCTTCGAGTAGACATACGGCGATGGTCCTCTACGACAGCGCGGTCTCCGGCAATTGCTACAAGGTGCGGCTGCTCTTCGCCCACCTCGGCCTTGAGGTCGAACGGCGCGAGCTCGACGTGATCGACCGGTCGAACCGGCCCGCGGTGCTGGGCGGGTTGAACCCGGCGCTACGCGTGCCGACGCTCGTTCTCGACGACGGCAGAGCGCTCGGCGAGTCGGGCGCGATCCTCTGGTACTTCGGCGAGGGCACGCGCTTCGTCCCCGAGGGTCGCTACGAGCGCGCGCAGGTGCTGCAGTGGATGTTCTTCGAGCAGTACGACCACGAGCCCGCGATCGCGGTGGCGCGCTTCATGCTGCATGTCGCCGAGGACCCTGCCGTCTACGCTGATGAGCTCCCCGGCAAGCACGCCGCGGGGCACCGCGCCCTCGCTGCGATGGAACGGCACCTCGAGGGGCGGGAGTGGCTCGCTGGCGACGGCTGCACGCTGGCCGACATCGCGCTCTACGCCTACACGCACGTCGCAGACGAGGGCGGCTTCGACCTCGAGCGCTATCCGGCAATCCGCCGCTGGCTCGCACGCGTCGCGGCGCAGCCGGGCCACGTGCCGATCGGCGCCTAGCGAAGTTCTCGCGAAGTTCCACTTTCGTCACAGCTGCGTATCCCACGCGTTGCACTTCGGGCGGTAGCGTCGTGGCATGACGAAGACGGCGACTCCGTGGGGGCCGGCCACGCTGGTCGAGCGGCTCGCGCTTCCCCAGCGAGTGGGCGAGCGGCGGTTCGCGTCGCTCGTGGAGCTGCTCGAGACCGATCGCGGCGAGCGGCTCGTCCGCTTCGCCTACTCCACTGGTGGCGCAGCCCGGCGCGGCCCGGTGACCCTGCGTATGGCCGATCTCGAGCGGTTGGGGCGGGCGCTCGCGAAGACGCCCGAGCTTGCGGCTGCGCTCGACCTGGCGGCAGCCTAGACGATGGCTGCGAGCGACAATCGAGCCGCGTCGACGAACGAGCCGAGGATCAGTGCACCGTCGACCGAGCCGAGCAGCGGGTCGACCGCATGCTCCGGATGCGGCATCAGCCCGAAGACGTTGCCGTCGGCGTTCAGCACGCCGGCCACGTCGGCGATCGCGCCATTCGGGTTCGAGCCGGCCGCGTAGCGGAGCAGGAGCTGCCTGTTCCCGGCGAGCTCCGCGAGCAAGTCCGCGTCGGCGTACCAGCACCCGTCGCCGTGCTTCACCGGCACCACGAGCTCCTGGTCCGGCGCGCAGCGCGACGTGAACGCCGTGTCCGTGCGCTCGATCGTGAGTGGGACGTCACGGCAGACGAACGACAGCGACTCGTTCGGGCGGAGCACACCCGGCAGCAGGCCGGCCTCCGTGAGGATCTGGAAGCCGTTGCAGATCCCGAGCACGAGGCCTCCGTCGGCGGCGAAGTCGGCGACTGCGCGCATCACGGGGGAGAAACGGGCAATCGCGCCGCAACGCAGGTAGTCGCCGTAGGAGAACCCGCCCGGAAGGACGACCGCCGCCGTCTCGCCGGGAAGCTTGTCCTCGGTGTGCCACACGCGTGGGCTGTGGGCGCCCAGCCCCTCCAGGGCGCGCTGCGCGTCGCGGTCGTCGTTCGACCCCGGGAAGACGATCACGGGGACGGTCGGTCGTGGTCCGAAAGCGGATCTCGTGTGCGCTGTCATGCGCTCTCCAGCTCGATCGCGTAGCTCTCGATCAGCGGGTTCGCGAGCAGCTGCTCGCACATCTGCTCGAGCTGCGCGAGCGCCTCGTCGCGATCGTCGGTCGCGAGCTCGACGTCGACGAGCCGCCCGACCCGCGCTTCGCCGACCTCGAAGCCGAGGTGGCGCAGCGAGCTCTCGACGGCCTGGCCCTGAGGGTCGAGGATGCCGCGCTTGGGGCGGACGAGCACCGTCGCTTTCACGCGAGCACCACGCTCGGGTCGGCGACGTACGTCCCGAAGCCGATGCCCGTCAGGCGCTCGAACGCTTCGATGTAGCGGGCACGCGTGCCGGCGACGACCTGTTGTGGCAGCTCAGGGCCCGGCTCGGTCTTGTCCCAGCCGAGCGACTCGCAGTAGTCGCGAACGAACTGCTTGTCGTACGAGGGTGGGGTGCCCCCCGGGGCGTAGGCGTCGGCCGGCCAGAACCGCGACGAGTCGGGGGTGAACGCCTCGTCTCCGAGCACAAGGCGGCCCTCCTGGTCGAGCCCGAACTCGAGCTTCGTGTCGGCGAGGATGATTCCGCGCTCGCGGGCATAGTCGGAGGCGAAGCGGTAGAGGGCAAGCGCTGTCGCCTCGACCTCGTCGAAGCGTTCCGCGCCGACGAGTCCGGCCGCGGCGGCACGGTCGATGTTCTCGTCGTGGCCGGTCTCCGCCTTCGTCGCGGGCGTGAAGATCGGCTGCGGCAGTCGCTCGGACTCGAGGAGCCCTTCGGGCAGCCGGTGGCCGCAGACCTCGCCCGTCGCGAGGTAGTCCTTCCAGCCCGAGCCGGACAGGTAGCCGCGAACGACGCACTCGATCGGGAGCATCTCGAGCCGCCGGCACTCGGTCGAGCGGCCGTCCTCGCGGAGCGCAAGCAGGTGGTCTGGGATGAGCTTGCGCGTCCGGGCGAACCAGAAGCCGGAGAGGCCGGTGAGCACACGGCCCTTGTCGGGGATCTCGGTGGGCAGGATCACGTCGAAGGTCGAGATCCGGTCGCTTGCGACGAGCAGCAGGCGTGTGTCGTCGAGGGCGTAGAGCTCACGCACCTTCCCGCTGCCGACGTGCAGGGCCTCAGACATGGTGGGGTTCCTCCTTCGTGGCGAGACGGCTGAGACGGTCGAACGCACCGTCGAGATGGGCGACGGTCGCGCCGAGGTCGAACACCCCGGCGAGGGCGACCTCGTCGACCGCGGCGGCGATCTCGCGATCGGCGCGAACGAGCTCGGCGAAGTCGCGCTCCTCGTCCCAGGCGCGCATGGCGTTGCGCTGGACGAGCTTGTAAGCCTCGTCACGCTCGAGCCCGCAGTCGACGAGGGCGAGCAGCAAGCGATGTGAGAAGAAGAGCCCGTGTGAGCTCCACAGGTTTCGCTCCATGCGGTCCGGGTACACGACGAGTCCGTCCACGATCCAGGTGAACTTGTCGAGCATGTAGTCGAGCGCAAGGAATGCATCCGGAATCACGATGCGCTCGGCTGACGAGTGGGAGATATCGCGCTCGTGCCAGAGGGCAACGTTCTCGAACCCGACGATCGCTGCCGCGCGCACGACACGCGCGAGTCCGGAGATCCGTTCAGCGACCTTCGGGTTGCGCTTGTGCGGCATCGCCGAGGAGCCCTTCATGCCTGCGGCGAACGGCTCTTCGACCTCGCGCACCTCGGTGCGCGCCAGGTGGCGGATCTCGGTCGCGAACCGGTCGAGCGACGTCGCGCAGAGAGCGAGCGCCGCCAACAGCTCTGCGTGGCGGTCGCGTGCGATCACTTGTGTGGAGACCGGATCCGGCTCGAGGTCCAGGCGCTCGCAGGCGATCCGCTCGACCTCGGGGTCGATCGCCGCGTACGTGCCGACCGTTCCTGAGAGCTGTCCGACGCGGCACGTCTGCAGCGCGCGCTCGAGACGCACGCGGGCACGGTCGAGCTCGAACGCCCAGCCCGCAAGCTTCCAGCCGAACGTTGTCGGCTCCGCGTGGATTCCATGCGAGCGGCCGATGCAGATCGTCCTCCTGTGCTCCTCGGCGCGTCGCACGACGGCGTCGAACGCCGCGTCCACCCCGCGCAGGATCAACGCCCCAGCATCGCGGATCTGCAACGCGAGCGAGGTGTCGACGACGTCCGACGAGGTGAGGCCGTAGTGCACCCACCGCCCCTCGGGGCCGAGCTGCTCCGCGACCGCGTCCACGAAGGCCGCCAGGTCGTGGTCGGTGGTGGCCTCGATCTCCGCGACCCGCTCGGGCGTCGGTACCACGACGCCGGCGCGGATTGCGACAACGTCCGCGGCGGGCACGGCCCCGACCTCGGCCCAGCCGTCGAGCGCGGCGAGTTCGACCTCGAGCCAGCGCCCCAGCCTGCCCTCCTCCGACCAGATCCGGTTCATCTCCGGACGGGAGTAGCGGGCGATCACTCCGGACAGTTTAGAGCCGGGTCAGGAGGCCGGGGCAGAGAGCGCGAGGATACGGGCCGCGAGCACCGCGGCGTTCTTCGCGTTGTCCACGCCGACCGTCGCGACCGGGACGCCGGGAGGCATCTGCACGATCGAGAGCAGCGCGTCGAGGCCGTCGAGCAGCGACATCGACGAACGCAGAGGCACACCGATCACCGGCAGCTCGGTGTGCGCCGCGACGACTCCGGGCAGCGCCGCGGCAAGACCTGCTCCGCAGATCAGCACCTTGAGCCCGCGGGTCTTCGCCGACTTCGCGTACTCGGCGACGGCATCGGGCATCCGGTGGGCCGAGCGCACCTCGAACTCCCACGCGATCCCGCGCGCGTCGAGGTCGTCCATCGCGGCCTGCATGCGCTCGCGGTCGGACTCCGAGCCGACGAGGATCCCGACGAGCGGCTCAGCCACCGGCCGCCGCCGCGATGTCAAGCCGGAACTGGGCGCCCTCGAAGTCGATCAGCGAGACGGCCGCGTAGGCGTTGTCGCGCGCGTCTGCAACGGTGGGGCCGGTACCGGTCACAGAGAGGATTCTGCCGCCATTGGTCACCACCGTGCCGTCGCGTACCGCCGTGCCGCCGTGGAATACGAGTGCACCGGTGGCGAGAGCGGCGGCGATGCCGGTGATCGGGGCGCCTGCATAGTCGCTGCGCTCCGGGTATTCCGGGCCTGCCAGGACGACCGTCACCGCCGCGTCGGGGGCGAGGGGCGCCGCAAGGCCGGAGAGGTCGCCGATTGCGGCGGCAAGCAGCAGTTCGAGCAGGTCGCCTTCGAGGCGAGGCATCAGGACCTGCGTCTCCGGGTCACCGAAGCGTGCGTTGAATTCGAGCACTTTCGGCCCGTCCGGCGTCAGCATCAGGCCTGCGAAGAGGCAGCCGACGAACGGTGTGCCGCGGCGCGCCAGCTCCTCGATCACCGGCTGGTGCACCTGCTGCACAAGCGCATCCGCGCCATCGAGCCACGGGACGGGTGAGTAAGCGCCCATCCCGCCGGTGTTCGGGCCGACGTTGCCGTCGCCGATCCGCTTGAAGTCCTGGGCGGCGCCGAGCGGCAGCGCCCGGGTGCCGTCTGAGAGTGCGAACAGCGACACTTCGTCGCCGTCGAGCAGTTCCTCGATCACGAAGTCGCCGCCGAACGCGGTCACGGCGCGGAGCGCTTCGTCGATCTCCGCGGTCGTCCGGCAGACGAACACGCCTTTGCCCGAGGCGAGACCGTCCGCTTTCACGACGCAGGGCGGCCTGGCGACCGAGAGCGTCTCCGCGATCGCGACGCCGGCCGCCTTCAGCACGTCCTTGGCGAACGACTTTGACCCTTCGATGCGTGCCGCTTCTCGGCTCGGCCCGAAGACAGCGATGCCGTTTCGCCGCAGCTCGTCTGCGATCCCTGCGACAAGCGGCCCTTCCGGCCCGATCACGACGAGGTCGGCCTGGAGAGTGAGCGCGAGAGCGAGCAGACCGTCGGCGTCATCCGCGCGAATCGGATGGCAGTGCCCGAGCGCCGCGATCCCCGGATTGCCGGGCGCCGCGTGAAGCTCGGTCAGTCCCGGGCACTGCGCGAGACGCCACGCGAGCGCGTGCTCGCGCGCTCCCGAGCCGACGACCACCACTTGCACGCGGCGAGTCTACGCCCGCCTGGTCGATACTTGGGTGGTGACCGCTCCCCCGTACTCGACCGCGAAGGTCGACGTCGTCCGCATTCCGGGGGGAAAGACCGAGGACGTCGTCGCCGTCGAGGAGCCACTCGAGATCCGCATCGGCGGTGCGCCGGTCGCCGTGACCATGCGGACACCCGGGCACGACGAGGAGCTCGCGCTTGGCTTTGCGCTGTCGGAAGGGCTGCGCCCGCAGGGTGCGCGAGCGCCGGCCGACCTGGCCGCGAACACCATCGAGCTCGACGCTCCCGGCTTCGATCCGGGGCGGCTCGCGCGCAGCTTCTACACCACATCGTCCTGCGGGGTCTGTGGGAAAGGGGCGATCGAGGCGATCGCGGTCGAAGCGCCGCGCGTCGAGAGCGACCTTCGTCTCGCGGCCGTTCTCGTCGCCGTGTTCCCCGGCCGGCTCCGGGAAGCGCAGCCGGCTTTCGAGGCGACGGGTGGCCTGCACGCGACGGGTCTCTTCGACGAGCAGGGCACGCTGCTCTGCCTGCGAGAGGACGTCGGGCGGCACAACGCGATGGACAAGGTGATCGGCTGGGCGTTCACCAACGGGCGACTGCCGCTTACCCGCTCGGTGCTGTGCGTCAGCGGCCGGCTGTCGTTCGAGCTCGTTCAGAAGGCGGCAGTGGCGGGTTGCCCGCTCGTTGTCGCAGTTGGGGCGCCCTCGTCGCTTGCGGTCGAGCTCGCGCAGGACCGTGGGGTGACGTTGTGCGGGTTCGTCCGCGGTGGCCACATCAACGTCTACACCGAGCCGTGGCGCGTCGAGCACTGACCGGCGTGCTGCTCGTCGGCGGGGCAAGCAGCCGCTTCGGATCGCCGAAGGCGCTGATCGAGGTGGACGGCGAGACGCTGCACGACCGGGGCCGTCGCGTTCTCGCCGAGGCGTGCGATGAGGTACTCGTCGTCGGCAAGGCGGGCGAGCTGCCATTCGCGGTGGTCGACGACGGCGCGGACGTGCGGGCTCCGATCGCCGGCGTCGTCGCGGGGCTCCGGGCGGCAGCCAACCACGTCGCCGTGTTCCTTCCGGTTGACTGCCCTCGCGTGACGCCGCAGCTGCTGCGCGCCCTCGGCGATGCCTGCCGCGATGCCGCGGTCCCCCAGACGGGCCCGCTGCCGGGCGCGTGGGCGAAGACCGCCCTGCCGCTGCTCGAGCGGCGGCTTGCGGAAGGCCCGTTCGCGCTCTACCGCACCTACGGTGATCTCGACGTGGTCGAGGTCGAGGTCGACGCTGCACTCGTCGCCGACGTCGACACCCCGGGCGATCTCGCGCGCCTCTCGTAACCGTGTCGTAGCCGTGGTCTGACCACGTTTCGAACTGCCGCAAGCGTCGAGAGGGCAGATTGGGAGGCGGGCTCGGAGGTCTGTGGAACGTTTGTGACACTTCCGTAACCCTGGTCTGACCACAGGACTGGTCTCGCCGCGGCTGGTCCGTTCGGGCTACTGGTCGCCGTCCGGGTCTGCTTCGCGGCGCTGTTCTTCTAGACGGCGCCAGCGCTGTTCGTCGGGGTCGTCCTTCGTGCGGCGGAGTATGACCACCGTCAGTGCGGTGACGACGACCAGCGGCACGAAGATCGACAACGCGACGATGATCTGCGTCCAGCCGCTGGCAGAAAGCTGCGCGATCACGCCAGGACGCGCTCGCGCGCCGCACCGACGCCGACCAGTTCGATCGGCACCTGGAGCTGACGCGAGACGAACTCCACGTACGCGCGTGCCGCCGGCGGGAGATCTGCGAGCGTCGACGCGCTGTCGAGGGGTTGCGACCAGCCGGGCAGCGTCTCCCACACGGGCTCCGCGTGGTGGAAATCCGACTGATGGGCCGGGAAATGCTCGGTCTCGGAGCCGTCGCGCTGGCGGTAGCGGACGCAGACCGGCAGTTCCGCGAAGTCGGAGAGCACATCGAGCTTCGTCAGTGCGAGCGACGTGATCCCGTTGATGCGCACGGCGTACCGCAGCGCCACGAGGTCGAGCCAGCCGCAGCGGCGCACGCGCCCGGTGACCGTGCCGAACTCGCCGCCGAGGTCACGCAGACGTTCCTGGTCCGCCCCCACGATCTCCGACGGGAACGGGCCCTCGCCGACGCGCGTCACGTATGCCTTCGAGATACCGAGCACGCGGTCGATGCGCGTCGGCCCGATCCCGATGCCGGTGGCTGCACCCGAAGCGATCGGGTTCGACGACGTGACGAACGGATAGGTGCCATGGTCGAGGTCGAGCATCGTCGCCTGTGCGCCCTCGAAGAGCACGTTCTGACCGGCGTCGAGGGCCTGGCTGACGAGCAGCGAGGCATCGCCGACGAACGGCGCGAGGCGCTCGGCGAAGCCTGCGTACTGCGCCCAGATTTGCTCCAGGTCGAACGGCTCGGCCTCGTAGATCCGCTCGAGCCAGAGGTTCTTCTCGGCCAGCGCAACCTCGATCTTCTCGCGCAGGATCTTCGCGTCGAGAACGTCTTGCACACGGATTCCGATTCGCGAGGCCTTGTCGGCGTAGGTGGGCCCGATGCCGCGGCGCGTCGTCCCGATCTGCAGTTTTCCGAGACGCCGTTCCGACGCCTGGTCGATCGTCACGTGCCACGGCATGATCAGATGCGCGTTGCCGGAAAGCACGACGATCGTCGGGTCGATGCCGCGCTCGGCCAGCAGGTTGACTTCGTCGACGAAGACCTGCGCGTCGACGACACAGCCCGCGCCGATCACCGATCGCGTGCCGGAGACGACACCGCTCGGCATCTGGCGCAGCTTCCACGTCTCATCGCCGACGACGATCGTGTGCCCGGCATTCGGTCCGCCTTGGTAGCGGCATACGACGTCTGACTCCTGGGCGAGCAGGTCGACGATTTTTCCCTTGCCTTCGTCGCCCCACTGCGCACCGACCACAACGGTCGCTGGCACTTGCCCGAGTCTACCGGGCCGGGTCGTCGTTCCCGCTCAGCGGACGCTGGCGAGCCGACGTGCGACGCGCCGGACGACGATCCGGTGGCCGCGCTGGCAAGTCGTGAAGCCGACGTCGGCTTCACGCCGGAGCGTTCCGTGGACGACGCACTTGTCGGCCGCAAGCGACTCGCGGGCGGCCAGGCACGCCTCGCACGGCTCATCGAAGGACGTCGCCTCCGGGCCGAGCCAGACATGCTGCCGCTCGATCATTTCTTGCTCCCACGTCCGATCATTGGAGTTGCAGCTGCCTTTCATCGTGGCGTTGCAGGGCGGGTGGGCGTGTGATGCGGCGCAGCACGATCACGTGACCGGAGGCGCAGTGGGCCATCGCGACGTCGGCCTCCGCGGCGATCGAGCCGCGCACGCTTGCGGACGTCAGCGCGTCAGCGAAGAGGGCGCCCGCCTGCCGTGCGGCTTCCAGACACGGTTCGCAGAGGCACGAGAACACGGTCGCCGATGGTGTGACCCACACGGTCGTCGTCATGCCGCGTTCGCCGCCAGGTCGGAGAACTTGGCGTACCGCTTCTGGAACGCGAGCTTCTCGATGCCGGTGGCGCCGTTGCGGTGCTTCGCGAGGATGAGCTCCGCGATGCCGGCCGACTCCGTCTCCTCGGGGTTGTAGTACTCGTCGCGGTACACGAACATCACGAGGTCGGCGTCCTGCTCGATCGAGCCGGACTCGCGCAGGTCGGAGAGGATCGGGCGCTTGTCGTGGCGCTGCTCGACGGCGCGCGACAGCTGCGAGAGCGCGACGATCGGCACCTCGAGGTCGCGTGCGAGCACCTTGAGCGAACGCGAGATCTGCGACACCTCCTGCACGCGATTCTCGACCGACGTACCGCTCGTCATCAGCTGGAGGTAGTCGACGATGACGAGTCCCAGGGCCGGCTCCTTCATCTTCAAACGCCGGAGCTTGGAGCGGATCTCCATCATCGTGATCGAGCCCGTGTCGTCGACGTAGATCGGCGCCTTCGCGAGTTTGTCGCAGGCGGCCGTGAGCCGCGGCCAGTCGTCGGCGGCGAGCTTGCCGGTGCGCAGCCGCTGCGACTCGACCTTGCCCTCCGAGCACATCAGGCGCTGCGTCACCTCCGCCTTCGACATCTCGAGCGTGAAGAGCGCGACGGGCGTGTCGTGCCGCACCGCGACGTTCGCCGCCATACAGAGCGCGAGCGCCGACTTGCCCATCGACGGCCGGGCGGCGACGATCACGAGGTTTCCCGGCTGGAACCCCGACGTGAGCCGGTCGAGGTCGCGGAAGCCGGCGGGCGTGCCGGTGATGTCGCTGCCGGCCTCGTAGAGCTTGGTGATCGTCTCGAACGAGTCCTTGAGCAGGTCGTCGATGTGCGCGAACTCGGTCGAGATGCGCTGCTGCGACAGGTCGAACACGATCTGCTCGGCCCGGTCGACGAGCTCGACCGTCTCGCCCGGGCGGTCGAAGCCGAGCCGCGCGATGTCGTTGCCGGCGCGGATCAGGCCCCGCAGGGTCGCCATCTCGCTGACGATGCGCGCGTAGTGGGCCGCGTTCGAGGCGGCGGGAACGAGCGCCGCCAGCTCGTGCACGCGCTCCTGCCCGCCTGCCGCAACGAGCGTCGAGGAGCGGTCGAGCTCGTCGACGACGGTGATCGCGTCGACCGGCTCGCCCTTCGCGTAGAGCGACAGGATCGCCTTGTAGATGTGGCCGTGGCTCTCTCGGTAGAAGTCCGACCCGCTCAGGTTCGAGGCCTCGGTGACCGAGCCGATCGCAAGCGGAGAGAGCATCATCGCGCCGAGAACCGACTCCTCGGCGTCGAGGTTCTGCGGCGGGATCGGGGCGGAGGCGAGGGCCTGGGCCGGTATTGCCATGTGCCTCCTAGCTAAGCGGGTGCGCGGCCTGCCCGAAAGGGTGTGGAAACCGCCCTCCAGGTGGTCAAAGAGGGCTGATCTGCAGGCAGTATAGAACGTCTGTTCGTGTCACGGTAGTGGACGAAACGGACGCTCTTTGCGTCAACTTTGGGGCCAAATCCACAGGTGTGAACCGCCTGTGGACAGCCTGTGCGAACTCATCCACAGGCCCGTGGAGAGCCTGTGGACGAATGCTGGGGGCTACGCGTCGTCGGCGGCCGGGGCAGGCTCGGCGACGGGCTCCGGCTCGGCAGCGTCGTCGTTGCCGGCCTGTGGCACGTCGTCGAAGTACTCGACCGTTTCGCGAGCGGCGGCCGCCGCCTCGCTGGCGGCGCGCTCGGCGGCCTCGAGCTCGGCGAGCTCCTCCTCGGGCGGCAGCTCCTCGCCCTCCGGCGCCACGACCAGCTTCAGCTCGGCGGTGACGTCAGGAAAGACCTCCAACGGCACGGTGTAGCGGCCGATCCGCTTGATCGACTCCATGTGGAGCTTGCGGCGGTCGACGCGGATCTTCTCCTGCTCCCACAGCCGGTCGGCCACATTCGTTGCGGTGACCGAGCCGAAGAGCGAGCCGGTCGGGCCGGCCGTGACGTCGAAGCGGAGGTTGCTCGCCTCGAGCCGTGCCGCGAGCGCGCGCGCCTCGTCCACCGACTTGGCGTCGTTGCGTGTCCGCAACGCGTCGCGTTTGGCGAGCTCCTTGACGAGCGCCGGGGTCGCGACCTCGGCGAGCCCGCGCGGGAGCAGGAAGTTGCGCGCGTATCCGCGGGCGACGTTCACGACCTCGCCGCGCAGCCCGAGCGCGTCGACGTCGTGCTTGAGGATGACTTCCATCGCCTGTTCGACTACTTGTCGCCGACGTACGGGAGGAGGGCGATCTCGCGGGCGCGCTTGACCGCGACCGCCACCTGGCGCTGGTGGCGCCGGCACGCCCCGCTGATGCGGCGGTTGCGGATCTTGCCCTTCTCCGACACGTAGCGCCGGAGCTCGTTGACGTTCTTGTAGTCGACTTCGTCGACCTTGGACTTGCAGAAGAAGCACGACTTGCGACGGCCGGGGCCGACGGGCGCGTTGCGCTTTCTGCTGCTGGAGGACGAGGTGCGATCGGACTTCGGTGCTGCCAAGAGACTCTCCTTAGAACGGGATGTCGTCGTCGGAGCCCTGGAAGTCCGCGTCGGCTGAGCCTGACGCGCCCGCGGGCACGAACTGGTTGCCGCCCTCGCCGCCGCCGGCGGCGTTGCCGTCGCGGCCGCCGAGGAACTGGACGTTGTCGGCGATGATCTCCACCGCCTGGCGCTTGGTGCCGTCCTGCGCGTCCCACTCGCGCCACTCGAGGCGGCCGTCGAGCGCGACGGGCCGGCCCTTCGCCAGGTACTGCGCGCAGCTTTCGCCCTGGTTGCCCCAGACCGTGACGTCGAAGTAGTTCGGCTTCTCCGTCCACTGCCCGGTGGAGTCCTTGCGACGCGTGTTGACCGCGATCCGCAGGCTGCACACGGCCATGCCGGACGGCGTGTGGCGCAGCTCTGGGTCGCGGGTCAGGTTGCCGACGAGCACGACGCGGTTGATGTTGGCCATGGGTTCTCGCTCCTCTCCGAAGGTCGATCCAGGCTACTCCGAAGCCATGTCGATGTCATCGGCGTGTTCGGCCGGGGCTGCGCTGGGCGCGCCCATGGCGAACGGTGCCGGCGCCTTGGTGTGCGTCGAGCCCTTCACGCGGCGGTAGGCGCCGTGCCGCACGACCCCGTCGGTGATCTTGAGGACGCGGGTGATCTCGGCCAGGGTCTCCGGCGGAGCCTTGAAGAGCAGGAGGTGATAGACGGCCTCCTGCTTGTGGCCGATCTCGTAGGCGAGGCGGCGGCGACCCCACGGCTCGTGGCCGTCCCAGGTGCCCGTCGCGCCGTCGACGGAGTCGCGGATGCGCTGGATGATCTCGTTGCTGCGCTCTTCAGCGAGCTCCGGGTCCAGCAGCAGCATGATTTCGTAGTCGTTCACAGGCCCGAATTCTCCCTTCTCATGGACTGAATCGGCCGCACCTCCTGTGCGCCGCTTCGGGTGACGGCGCGATGGGCGAGGCGAGAAGCGGCGGCAGTGTAGCATCGCCTCGGTCGTGAGACGAACGCAGATTTGATGCGCGCGTGGAAGAGCTGGATCGCCCTGCTCGCCGGTGGGCTCGGTCTGCGGGCGCTGCTGCGCCGGCGCACCCGGGCTGCGCTGCCCGGCTCGCCCGCCGACGAGCTGAAGGCGACGCTCGCGGCCGCCAAGGGCAAGGAGCAGGCCCCGGCGCCCGCAGCGGCACCTGAAGCAGAGCGTGAAGCAGAGCCTGAAGCAGAGCCTGAAGCAGAGCCCGCAGCAGAACCTGAGGGCATCGACGAGCGCCGCGCCGACGTGCACGCCCGCGCCCGGCGGGCGATCGACGAGCTGCGCGAGAACCCTCCGGCTTAGCTAGACGGAGGCGAGCAGCTCGGCCCGCTCGGCGTCTGTCAGCCCCCGCAGCGGCGCGCGGACGTCTTCGTGCAGCGGCACCCCGCGCGAGCGCACGACCGCTTTCAGCGCGGGGTGGCGCGGAAAGCGGTCGACGACCGCTCGCAGCTTGCCGGCAGCGGTCGAGTCGCCGCTTTGCACGGCCTCGACGACCACCTCGGGGAAAGCGGAGGCGAGCCCCGACACGGCGCCCGCGGCCCCGGCGGCGAGCCCCTCGCCGATCAGCGCCTCGGCGCCGACGTAGACGTCGAGCCCTTCGAGCAGGTACGGAGCCACCTTGGCGAACGGTGCGTCGCTCACCTTCATCCCGGCCACGTTGTCGACCGTCTCGCGCAAACGCTCGACCACGGAGACAGGGATCGCGTACCCGGATGCCTTCTCGAGCTCGTACACATAGAACGGAAGCGGCGCGCAAGCGCGTGCGGCCGCGACGAAGTGGGCGAGGAGCGCGTCATCGTCGAGCTGGAAGTAGGGCGGGGCGATCACTGCGACCGCCTCGGCCCCCAGTTCGGCTGCATGGGCAGAGAGCGCGACCGTGTCGGCGGTCGACTGGGCGCCGCAGTGGGCGAGCACGGGCAGGGGCCCGGTCACTGCGTGCTCGAGCGCGAGCTTGCGCTCTGCCGGGGTGAGGAGCATCCCTTCCCC
>Ga0307372_10007500_pt1 | contig 15603 bp, 14 predicted proteins | sample OX1MG_FD_202533 | JGI IMG/M metagenome (GOLD analysis project Ga0307372, IMG submission 202533) | Soil microbial communities from Risofladan, Vaasa, Finland - OX-1 | ecosystem: Environmental > Terrestrial > Soil > Coastal area > Acid sulfate soil | place: Finland: Risofladan, Vaasa | collected... | reverse complement strand
GCCAGGGCGGTTCGCGCCGCCAGCAGTTGCGCCTCGGGGAGCGGAGCGTCGATCGGCAGCGACATCGGCACCCTGAAGATCCAGACCGCCTCGATCGTCGCGCGATCGATCGCCGCCTCGTCGCGTTGCTCCGAGGAGACCAGCAGCGCCGCGGTCTGGACCAGGTCCTCGTCCAGTTCGCCGCCCAACAGCGGCACGAGAATCGAGCCGAAGTCACGCTCGGGCGCCGGCGCACGGAGCACCATCTCCGGCACCGTCACGCGCGCTCCGACCGACTTTCCCTCGTGTTTTCGGTAGACCACGTAGAGCGCCACGGCGGCGAGCAGCCACGACAAGCCGAGGTAGCGGGCTCCGGCATGGAGCACCACGACGGTGACCCACCCGGCGCCCGAGAGGGCGGTCCCGACCACCGCGGACACCGGCAGCACGCCGCCCCGCCAGCGGATGCCGCCCGGGATGCGGTAGGGCCGCGGCCGGTCCGGTTCGCGGTAGCGCAACACGCATATCGAGAGGTGGGCGATCGTGAACGCCAGCATCGCCCCGAACGCGAAGATCCCGAACAGGAAGTCGAGGTCGCCGGGGATCACCAGCGCCGAGGCGGCGATCGCCGCGATGCCGATCAGCACGAAGGGCGTCGCGCGCTGCGGGTGCAGGCGGCCCAGCGCGCTCGGAATCTGCCGGTTCGTCGCGAGCGAGAAGGCCAGCCGCGACAGGCCGAGCATCGCCGAGCGCGCGGCGGCGATCAGCGTCGCGCCGGCCGCAAGGGCGACGGTGTACTTGAGCGTGTCGGCCAGGGCGCCCGGGCGGAAGCGCTCGACGATCCCGATCACCGGCGCCCCGAGATGGGCCGTGGCGAGCGCGGAATGCCCGCCCAGCACCGGTACCGCGGTGACCGCGACGAGCCCGACCCCGACGTAGACGACGAGGATCGTGAGGTTGGCGAACCAGGCAATTCGCCGCACTCCGGCTCGGCTGATCGCCAGCTCGCTCGAGAGCCCGGACGCCGACTCGAGGCTCGTGAACGCCACGGTCGTGATCGCCAGGGCGTAGATCACCCCCGTCCAGCTCGGCTGGCTACCGAGGTGGATGTGGTCGGTGATCGTCCCCAGGTTGAAGAACAGAACCAGCCCGATCACGACCACGACGAGCTGGAGCACGATGTCGACGGCGACCATCGCGAGGATGCGCCGCCATCGCCGCAGCGCCGAGACTCCGAGCACGTTGGTCACCGCGCCGTAGGCGATGATCGCCAACGCGATCACGACGCGGCCGCCACCGTGACCGATCGCCGGCACGAAGGTCGCGAGGTAGTCGGTCGCCGTCAGCGCACAGATCGCGATCAGGATCACGTAGTCGAGCAGCACCGCGGCCGCGGCGACGAAGCTGACGAGCTCGTTGAACGCGTAGCGCGCGAACACCGTCGAGCCCGCGCGCTCGGGGTGCATCGCGGCCCCCTCGAGGTAGGTCAGGGCGGTCAGCGCGAAGAACAGACCGGCAGCGAGATAGACGAGGGGGGTCAGCCCGAGCGCCTGACCGGAGACGATCCCCAGCGAGAAGTACAGCGAGCTCGCCAGCGAGGTCCAGATGATCGCCCCGAGCCGTGTCCAGCCGATCGAGGCGGTGGCCGTCCCCCGCTGGGTGCTCATCGCCGGCGGCGCAGCTGCGCCACGATCCACAGCCGGCCGAGCCCGGCGCCGACCATCGCGGCCCCGATGACGACCGCCAGCACCGCGCCACGGAACATCAGCAGCACGCCGAGGATGACCATCGCCGCGGAGAGGACTCGGGTGGCGCCGTCATGCAGGGCCCGCCCCCGTCCCGGCGGCGACGATCGTCGACCGCTCATGCGAGCTAGGTGATCAGGGGAATGATCAGGATCGCAACGATGTTCGCAACCTTGATCATCGGGTTGATCGCCGGGCCGGCGGTGTCCTTGAACGGGTCCCCGACCGTGTCGCCGGTGACCGACGCCGCATGCGCATCGGACCCCTTACCGCCGTGGGCCCCGTCCTCGATCAGCTTCTTGGCGTTGTCCCACGCGCCGCCGCCGGCGGTCATCAGCACGGCGAAGAAGAAGCCGACCACGATCACGCCGATCAACAGGCCGCCGAGCGCCTGGACGTCGATCAGTCCCACGATCACGGTCAACGCGATCGGCAGGAGCGACGGCAGGATCATCTCGCGCTGCGCGGTTCGCGTGACGATGTCCACGCAGGTCGCGTAGTCGGGCTCCTCGGTGCCGTCCATGATCCCCGGCTTCTCGCGAAACTGGCGGCGCACCTCCTCGACGACGGCTCCGCCGGCGCGTCCGACGGCCTCGATCGAGAGCGAGGCGAACAGGCAGACCATCATGCCGCCGATCAGCAGCCCGATCAGCACGGGCGGCTGATCGATGTTGAACGCGACCGTCGCGCCCTTGGCGGCCAGCTCGTCCTTGAAGCCGGCGAACAGCACGACCGCCGCGAGCACCGCGGAGCCGATCGCATAGCCCTTCGTGACGGCCTTGGTCGTATTGCCGACCGCGTCCAGCCGGTCGGTGATGTTGCGGACCTCATCGGGCAACTCGGCCATCTCGGCGATCCCGCCGGCGTTGTCGGTGATCGGCCCGAAGGCGTCGAGCGCCACGATCAGGCCGGTCAGCGAAAGCAGGCCCATCACCGCGACGCCGATGCCGTAGATCCCCGTCGTGCCCCCGCCCGCCAGCTTCCAGGAGCCCAGGATGCCCAGCACGAGGACGATCGCCGGCAGCGCCGTCGCCTGCAGGCCCGAGGCGAACCCCTGGATGATGTTCGTCGCATGACCGGTCAGCGACGCCTTCGAGGTCTTCTTGACCGGCGAGAAGCGCGTCGAGGTGTAGTAGTCGGTGATCACGAACAGGCAGGCGGTCACGGCGATGCCGATCAACGAGCAGAGGTACAGCTTGCCCCAAGCCGGCGCCTTGGCGCCGCCCTTCAACACGGCATCGTGCATCAGCCAGTAGGTGATCGGCGCGAACGCCGCCGCGGCGATCACACCTGAGGCAATCAGGCCCTTGTACAGGGCGCCCTCGACGTTGCCGCTCGCCGAGCGCACGAAGAACGTGCCGACGATCGAAGCGATGATCGCCACCCCGCCGAGGAGCAGCGGGAACAGGGCGACCTTGGTGCTCTGGCTGAAGGTCAGCACGCCGAGCAGCATCACGGCGATGGCGGTGACCGCATAGGTCTCGAACAGGTCGGCCGCCATTCCGGCGCAGTCGCCGACGTTGTCGCCGACGTTGTCGGCGATCACCGCCGGGTTGCGCGGGTCGTCCTCCGGAATCCCCGCCTCGACCTTCCCGACCAGGTCGGCGCCGACGTCGGCGGCCTTGGTGAAGATGCCGCCGCCGAGTCGCGCGAACACCGAGATCAGCGACCCGCCGAAGCCGAGGCCGATCAGCGCGTCGATCGCCGTCTTGGGGCTGTCATGGAACAGCGCGGTCAGCGCCCCGTAGTAGCCGGACACGCCGGTCAGGGCAAGCCCGACGACGAGCAGGCCGGTCACCGCTCCGCCGCGGAAGGCGACCTTGAGCGCGGGGGGGACTCCGCCGCGGGCCGCCTCGGCGACGCGCGCGTTGGCGCGCACGGAGACGTTCATGCCGATGTAGCCGGTCGACCCCGAGAGGATGCCGCCGAAGGCGAAGCCGACCGCGACCGCGATGTTCTGGACGAAGATCAGGGCCACGAACAGGACGACGCCGACGCCGGCGATCGTCGTGTACTGCCGATTCAGGTACGCGCGGGCCCCGGCCTGGACGGCCGCCGAGATGCTCTGCATGCGCTCGTTGCCCGGCGAGCGCGCGAGCAGCGCCCGCGCCGTCAGGGCGCCGTAGAGGACCGCGCAGCCCGCGCACACGAGGGCGACGACGACCCCGTGATTGGTCAGAAAATTACTCAAAGAAGCTCCTCACCATGACGTCTGCGCGAGCGCTGGGCCGCCAGACACAACACGAAGCCGGGCAGCACCGATGTCCGCCCGGCAGGGACAAGCCGGCGGCAGTCTATCGCGAGTGGCGGTATGGGGATCACGTGCCCGGGATCCAGAGCCGGCCGCTGCTCTGCGCCGGCCCCGGTCCGGGCTTGTCCGGATCGGTCGTCTGAGCCCCGGGTGGACCGGCGGGGGGAGCGCCCCCGCCCGCCCCGGGATCACCGCCGCCGGCGGCGGTCGCCGGCGCCGCCCCGGCACCGGCGAGCTTCGCGTATTCCAGCTGCAGCGCCGAGATCGCCTCGCGCAGCGGCCCGAGCCGGGGACCGTCCTCGCCACGCTCCAGCAGCGGCAGCAGGGCGCGCGCGCCATCGATCGCGTCGCGCACCTGGCCGAGGTCGCGTTCCCCCTCGGTCCCGGGCTCGAGACCCAGCCGCCGCCCGGCCAGGCTGATCAGCGAGACGGCCGTCTGCACGATGACATCGGCCGGCGTCACGTGTCGGAGCTGCTCCTCCCAGGCCGCGCGCAGCTCGGCCTCGCTCGGCTCGCCTGGCCCGCTGCTCATGCTCGAACCTCCTCGGAATAGGTGGCGCGCGTGTCGCGCACACAACGTTGGAACGCTTCATGCATCGACGCCCCGGCCTCGATCATCGCGCGCTGGCGCTGGGCGCCGTTGGGCTCCCCGAGCGCCGGATCGAGCTCGAGGCCGAACGTGGACCGCGCCGGCGCGGTCCACGCCAGCAGACGTTCGACGATCTCCGTCGACGGATACTCCTCGCCGCGCACGAAGTCGATCATCCGCCCATCGAGGCCGTAGCGGATCGCGCGCCACATGTTCTCCTCGATCAGGTAGCCGGGGAGCGCTTCGTGCGGCTCGCCCGCGTCGAGCTCGAGCAGCGCCTGCGCCACGCAGGCCACGGTCAGGCCGGCCAGGGCGTCGGACTCGGCGGCCGTGGCCTGCACGTCGCAGATCCGCACCTCGACGGTCCCGTAGGAGAAGTGCGGCCGGACCGACCACCACACCTGGGTGAACTCGATGATCGAGCGGGTGCGGATCAGCAGGTCGATGTAGTCGCGGAAGGCGGGCCAGCCGCCGAACGCGTAGGGCACCCCGCAGCGCGGGAAGCTGCGCGTGAAGGTCTGGGTGCGCGCCGAATGCAGGCCCGCCAGCCGGCCATCGAGAAACGGCGAGTTGGCCGACACCGCGAGCAGCAACGGCAACAGCGGGCGCATCCGGTCGCAGACCTGAACGGCGCGGTTGATGTCGCGGACCCCGACGTGGACGTGCAGGCTGAAGGTGTTGTTGCGCCACGCGACGTACTTCAGGCCCTGCTCGACGCGGTGGTAGTGCTCGGTGTCGATCACCGGCTGCTCGCGGTAGTCGGCCCACGGGTGCGTGCCGGTCGCGCCGAGCTCGGCGCCCTGGGCGCCGACCATCGCGAACAGCGCGCGCCGGCGCTCGCGCTGGCGCGCCAGCGCGTCGCCGAGGTCGGCTCCGACGCCGGAGATGATCTCGATCTCCGAGGAGATCAGCTCGCCCGTGATGTGCTCGCGCAGCACCGGATCGACGACCGCCGCGTGGTCGCGCAACTCTTCGAAGCGGGGCTCGAGGTCCAGCGTGCGCGGGTCGAGAATCGCGAACTCCTCCTCGAGGCCGACGGTGAGGTCGCTGGCCGCCGCGAAGGTCTCCACGGCGCGGTCGAGATCGATCGTCGACACCGATCAGGCGAGATAGAAGTACAGCGCGTAGAGCAGGTCGACGGCGGGGCTCGAGGTGTGGACGGTCATCTCGGGGGGGACGTGCAGCAGGGCATCGGAATAGTTGAAGATGATCTTGACACCGGCCTCGACGAGATCGTCCGCGAGGCCCTGGGCGGCCGCCGTCGGCACCGCGAGCACGCCGACGACGATGTCCTGCTCCTCGACGACGGCACGCAGCTCGTCGTTGTGGCGAACGACGTGCTGGCCGACCCGCTGGCCGATCTTCGCGGGATCGGTGTCGAAGATCGCCACGACGCGAAAGCCGTGGTCGGCGAAGATCTCCGACGATGCGATCGCCTTGCCGAGGTGCCCGGCGCCGAACAGCGCGATGTTGTGCTGGCCGGCGGTGCGCAGGATCTTGCGGATCTGCGTGACCAGCGAGTCGACGTTGTATCCCACGCCGCGCTTGCCGAACTTGCCAAACCCCGAGAGGTCTCGGCGAATCTGCGTCGAGTTGACGTGCGTGTAGTCGGCGAGCTCGTGCGAGGAGATCGTCTCGCGGCCCATCTTGCGCGCCTGGGTCAACACCTGCAGATAGCGGGACAGGCGCGCCGCGACGCCGAGCGACAGCCGCTCGGTCGGGGGCGCGACCTCCTCGGCAGCGGGTTCGCCGTCGGTCATCGGGCGGACTCTAGCGAGCCTGCCCCGCAGAACCGCTTCATCGACGGCGAAGTCGAACAGTTCCTCGCCGTCGAGGGTGACCACGGGAATCCGCTCGAGGTAGTCGCGCAGCAGCTTCTCGTCGCGCTCGATGTCCCGCTCGAGCAGCTCGAACGGCTGCTCGGCGCGCACCCGCTCGAGCACCGCGCGCGCGTCGTCGCACAGGCAGCATCCGGGGCGCCCGTAGAGCACGACGACGCTCACCGCAGCGGGCCCTCGCCGGTCGCGTAGACGTCAAGGGAGAGGTAGTCGGGATAGGCCAGCGGCTCGACGTCGCGCGCGGCGCTCGCGATCATCGCCGCGTTGTCGGTGCACAGCTCTGCGGGCGGCAGGAACAGCTCGACTCCGAGCTCCGCGAGCCGGGCGCGCAGCGGCGCGTTGGCCGCGACGCCGCCGCCGAGCGCCAGGCGCCCCGCATGCGAGCGTTCGAGCTCGCGGGCGACACGGCGCACGAGCGTCTCAACGATCGCGCGCTCGTAGGCGGCGGCGAGGTCCGCGCGGACCTGCCGATCGCCCAGGTCGACCTCGCGCGTCCGGTACAGCAGCGCTGTCTTGAGTCCGGCGAACGAAAAGTCCTCCCCGCGCCCGACCGGGAACTCGTGGCTGTGCGGATCGCCGTCGGCCGCCAGCCGCGACAGCGCGGCCCCGCCGGGGTAGCCGAGCCCGAGCATCCGCGCGCCCTTGTCGAACGCTTCGCCGGCGGCGTCGTCGAGCGTGCGCGCGAGCACCCCGACCGGGCGGCCGCGCGCGGGAACGTCGAGCAGCAGCGTGTGCCCGCCGGAGGCGATCAGCGCCAGAAACGGCGGCTCGAAACGCGCCGGGGCGAGATAGGCCGCGGCGACGTGGCCGCTGAGATGGTCGACCGCCGCGAACGGCAGCTCGCGGGCGGCGGCGAAGCCCTTGGCCGCGCAGAAGCCGACGAGCAGCGCTCCGACCAGGCCGGGCCCGCGTGTCGCGGCGACCAGCGAGACCGCCTCGACGCCGACGGCGGCCCGCGCGAAGGCCTCGGCGACGACGGCGTCCAGCAGCTCGATGTGCTGGCGCGCCGCGATCTCCGGCACGACACCGCCGAAGCGGTCGTGCACCTCCTGCGAGGAGATCACGTTGGCGTGAACGGTCCCGTCCTCGCCGACGAGGGCGGCACAGGTGTCGTCGCAGCTCGTTTCGAGGGCGAGGATCACGGCCGGTGGTGCGCGACCGGATCGGCCGCCGGCACGTCGTCGAGCCGCCCCTCGCGGGTTGCCGGGGTGCGCCACATGATCAGTGCGTCCTCGCCGTTGTCCTGGTAGTAGCGGCGCCGCAGGCCGGCGATGCGAAACCCGTCGCGCTGGTAGAGCTCGATCGCGGCGTGGTTGGAGCGGCGCACCTCGAGCGTGAACTGCGCGCGCTCGTCCCCGGCCCGCGCGTAGAGCTCGGCGAGCAGCGCCGAGCCGATCCCCTCACGGCGGAGGTCTGGGTCGACGGCGATGTTCATCACATGCCAGACCGTGTCGTAGCGCGAGCAGATCGTGTAGCCGACGAGGTCGCCGTCGCGCAGCGCCGCCAGGCACAGCCCGGTCGGCTTGGAGAGCTCCAGCACGAACATCGCGATCGACCACGGGGTCGGAAAGGCGCGGCGCTCGATCGTGGCCACCGCCGGCAGGTCGGTGTAGTTGAGGGGGCGGATCTCGACTGGTGAACGCTCGGTCATCGTGTCTTGGCGCTCAGCGCGAGCTCCGCATCGGCAAGCCGCAGGTAATCCGGGACGGCGGCGGTGGCGCTTCCGCTCGCAGCGAGTCGGCAGATCGCCCCCGCGCTGACCCGGTGCAGGTCACTGTCCTCGGGTGCGACGCACACGCCGCCGCGCTCGAGGAACTCCCGAAATCGTAGCGCCCCGTCCCCCACGGCCAGCGCATCCCCGCCGGTGGGACGCAGCAGTCCCGCCAGCTCCGCCGGGCGGCAGACGCACGGCGCGATCAGCTCGCGACCGTCGCGGTAGGCGGCGACGAATGCCTCGCCCCGGCGGGCATCGAGCACGGCGACGGCGGCACGCTCGCGCACCGGCTCGGCGAGCGCGCGCAGCGTCCCGACGCCGAGGAGCTGCGCTCCGTGGGCCAGCGCGATCCCGTGCGCGCTCGCCAGCCCGATGCGCAGCCCGGTATAGCCACCCGGGCCGACGCCGACCACGACGCGCTCGATCGCCTTCCAGCCGATCCCGCCGCCGGCGAGCAGCTCGGCCGCGAGGGCAAGCAGCCGCTGCGCGTGCTGCGGGCGCGCGCCCGGCGCGACATCGTCGCGCGCCTCGCGCAGCCAGCCGTCGGCGCGGGCCAGCGCCACGGCGCTCGACGGCGTCGCGGTGTCGAGCCCGAGCACGTTCACCAGTGCACCTCGACGCGCCGGCGATCGTGCTCGAGGTGCGCCAGCGTGATCGTGATCCGCGGCGCCGGGAGCTCGCCGGCGCCGTCGGGTGGCCATTCCACGAAGGTGATCCGATCCTCGCCGAGGTAGTCGGCGAGCAGGTCGGGGTCCTCGGCGGCGAGGTCGGGCACCCGGTACAGATCGAGGTGCGCCACGACGAGCCCGTCGGCGGCGCCGTAGCGGTGGCCGATGGCGAAGGTCGGGCTGGTGACCGCTCCGCGCACGCCGAGGGCATGGCAGGCCCCGCGCACCAGGGTCGTCTTCCCCGCGCCGAGCTCCCCGACCACGTGCACGACGTCCCCGGGCCGCAGCGCCGCCGCGATCTCGCCGCCGACCGCCTCGGTGGCCGCCGGGCCGTCGGTCTCGAACACGGCCACCGCGCCGCTCAGAACAGTCCCAACTGCTTGGGCCCGGGCGGTTCGGGCACGGCGATGGCCGCCGGGGCGGGCGCGACCGGCGGCTCGACCGCGGCCGGGGCGTCGTCGAAGGCCGGCGACGGTGCGGCCGGCGCCAGCCCCAGCACACCGGGCAACGCGAGGAAGTCCTCGCGCAACGTATCCATCGTGCGCGGGGTGTACAGCGCGGCCGCCGGATGGTAGATCGGGTACAGCCGTGTGGTGTGCGAGCCGATCGTGCACACCTCCGGCTGGCCGTGGACGCGGGTGATCCCGGCAGGATCTCCGCGCAGCAGCTTGGTGGCAAAGTTGCCCAGCGTGCAGATCACGCGCGGCTGCACGAGCTCGACCTGGCGGATCAGGTAGGGCGTGCAGTTCTCGATCTCGCCGGGCCGGGGATCACGGTTGCCCGGCGGGCGGCACTTCAGCACGTTGGCGATGAACACCTCGGCGCGGCTCAGCCCGATCTCGCCGAGCAGCTTCTCGAGCAGCTTGCCGGCGGCCCCGACGAAGGGCAGCCCCTGCAGATCCTCGTTGGCGCCCGGCGCCTCGCCGACGAACATCAGGTCCGCGTCGGCGTTGCCCGCACCAAAGACGACCGAGGTCCGCGTCGCCGCGAGCTCCGCGCAGCGTGTGCACTCGCGCGCCTGCATCAGCAGCTCCTTCAACGCCTCGCGGCGATCGGTCGCGGTTCGCATCGCTCAAGGGTAATGCGACCCACCAGCCGCCGCTCGCCACGCGCTACGCTATGGGCAAGGCCGTCACCTCAGGGGGACGGACCACCCGCAGTGCCCCACCGATCGCGACCGGTATCCCGGCTGGGAACTGGACCGAGCAATGAACGACATCCCCCCGTCCCGTCGCATCGCGGTCATCGGCCGCGGCCGTCTCGGCAGCGTCCTCGCGGCCGCGCTCGACGCCGGGCCGCCGCTCGCTCGCGGGGAGGCGATCGCGCCGGACACCGATGTCGTGATCCTTGCCGTTCCCGACGCCGCGCTGGCGGCGCTCGCCGCCGAGCTGACCCCGGGACCGCTCGTCGGCCATTGCTCCGGAGCGCTCTCGCTCGACGTCCTCGCCCCGCACGTCGAGCGTTTCTCGCTGCACCCGCTGATGAGCCTGACCGCCGAGTCGGGGCCGGCGCAGCTCATCGGCGCGGGCGCCGCGATCGCCGGCTCGAGCCCGCGCGCGCTGGCCATCGCCGGGGAACTCGCCGCCCGCGCGGGCCTCCAGCAGTTCACGCTCGGCGACGAGGACCGCGCGCTCTACCACGCCGCGGCGAGCATCGCGTCGAACTTCCTCGTGGCGCTGGAATCGATCGCCGATCGGCTGTTCAGCTCGGTCGGCGTCGAGCATCGCCACACCGCGGCGCTCGCCCGTGCCAGCCTCGAGAACTGGGCCACGCTCGGCGGCGAGCGCGCGCTGACCGGGCCGATCGCCCGCGGTGACAACGCGACGGTGGCCCGCCAGCGCCAGGCGCTGGCCGCTCGCGCGCCCGATCTCCTCGGCCTGTTCGACGCACTGGCGGAGGCGACCGCCCGCCTCGGAGCGCCGGCATGAGGACGCTGCACACGGTCGCCGAGGTCCGCCAGGCGCTCGGCGACGCACCCCGGCCGATCGGCCTGGTCCCGACGATGGGCGCGCTGCACGGCGGGCATCTCTCGCTGCTGGGGCAGGCGCGCGAGCGCTGCGCGACCGTCGTGATGTCGCTGTTCGTGAACCCCACGCAGTTCGGCGGAGACGAGGACCTGGCGGCCTATCCGCGCGACGAGGCACGCGACGCGGAGCTCGCGCGCGCCGCCGGCGTCGATCTGCTGTTCGCACCCGCCGCCGCCGAGATCTACCCGCCGGGATTCGCCACCAGCGTCGTCGTGAGCGGCCTCAGCGAACCGCTCGAGGGGACGCGGCGCGGGCCCGAGCACTTCCACGGCGTCGCGACCGTCGTGACCAAGCTGCTCAACATCGTCGGGCCGCAGGTCGCGTTCTTCGGTCAGAAGGACGCCCAGCAGGCGCTGGTGATCAAGCGTCTGGTGCGCGATCTGGACATTCCGACGACGATCGAGGTCTGCCCCACCGTTCGCGAGCGCAGCGGCCTCGCGCTGTCGAGCCGCAACGCGTACCTGAGCGACGCGGAGCGGGCCCGCGCCGCCGGCCTGTCGCGGGCCCTGCGCCACGCCGCCACGCTGATCGCCGCCGGCGAGCGCGACAGCCGGGTCGCCGCCGCCGCCGCGCGCCGCGAGCTCGTCCGTGACCAGATCGAGCCCGAGTATCTCGAGCTCGTCGACCCCGACACCCTTGCCCCGGTCGAGCAGATCGACGCCCCGGTCCTGGTCGCCATCGCAGCCCGCATCGGGCGCGCCCGGCTGATCGACAACCTCGTCGCGATCCCGGGGAGCTAGCCCGCCATGCAGCGCACCATGCTCAAGTCAAAGATCCACCGCGCAACGGTCACCGACTGCGACCTGCACTACGTCGGGTCGATCACCATCGACGCGGAGCTGCTCGAGGCCGCGGACATCCTCCCGCACGAGCAGGTCGCCGTCGTCGACATCGACAACGGCGCGCGTTTCGAGACCTACACGCTCGCCGGCGAACGCGGCAGCGGCGAGATCAAGCTCAACGGCGCCGCCGCGCGGCTGGTGCACCGCGGCGACACGATCATCGTCATCTCCTACGCCGCCTACAGCAGCGAAGAGCTGCCGGCGCATGCACCGCGCGTGGTCCACGTCGACACGCGCAACCAGATCCTCGCCGTCGACGAGCGCGTCGACGTCCTCTTGTCCTAAGGAGCGCCATGTCCACGACCCCCAAGACCCAGACCGACAGCGACCCCGGCCGGCTGCCGATGACCCTGCCGCGCCTCGCCGAGAAGAAGCGCCTGGGCGAGCCGATCGTGATGGTCACCGCCTACGACTTCCCGAGCGGCCAGATCGTCGACGGCGCGGGAGCCGACATCGTGCTCGTCGGGGACTCCGGCGCCGAGGTCGTCCTCGGCTACGACTCGACGGTGTCCGTCAGCACCGAGGAGATGCTGATGCTGACCGCCGCCACGCGGCGCGGCGTCCGCGGCGCGCTGCTCGTCGCCGACCTGCCGTTCGGCTCCTACGAGGCCTCCGACGAGCAGGCGATCCGCACCGCGCAGCGCTTCGTCAAGGAAGCCCACGCCGACGCGGTCAAGCTCGAGGGCGGCGGCGCGGCGCAGCTCTCACGCGTGCGCGCGGTCGTGGCGGCCGGCATTCCGGTGATGGGCCACGTCGGCCTGACGCCGCAGACGGCCACCGCGCTCGGCGGCCGCCGCGCGCAGGGCCGCACCGCTCAGCGCGCGCTGACCGTCGCCGCCGAGGCAATCGCGCTCGAGCAGGCGGGCGCCTTCGCCGTCGTCTTCGAGGCGATTCCCGCGAGCGTCGCCGCCGAGATCACGACGCTGCTCGAGATCCCGGTGATCGGGATCGGCGCCGGCGCCGCCACGGACGGCCAGGTCCTCGTGCTCCACGACATGCTCGGCATCTACCCGGGGCGCGCTCCGCGCTTCGCCAAGCAGTACGTCGAGTTGCGCTCGACGATGATGGCCGCGGTCAGCGACTACGCCGAGGAGGTCCGCACGCGGCGCTTCCCGACCGCCGAGCACAGCTTCTCGATCGACCCGGCCGAGCTGCGCGGGTTCCGCGAGGGGCTGGCCGAGTTCGAACGCTGAGCTACGCCGTCGCCACGAGCTTGCGCCGGGCGCCGCGCCGCACCGTCGGCGCACGCCCGAGCAGCGGCTCGAGGAACCGCCCGGTGTAGGAGGCGGCGACCGCGGCGACCTGCTCCGGCGTGCCGGTCGCGACCACCCGGCCGCCCTCGTCGCCGCCCTCGGGCCCGAGGTCGATCAGGCGGTCGGCGCTCTTGATGACGTCGAGGTTGTGCTCGATCACGACCACCGAGTTGCCGGCGTCGACGAGCCGGTGCAGCACCTCCAGCAGGCGCTTGACGTCGGCGAAGTGCAGTCCGGTCGTCGGCTCGTCGAGGATGTACAGCGTCCGCCCGGTCGCGACCTTCGACAGCTCGCTGGCCAGCTTGACGCGCTGGGCCTCGCCGCCCGAGAGCGTCGTCGCCGGCTGACCGAGGCGGACGTAGCCGAGCCCGACGTCGTTGAGCGTCGCCAGGCGCCGGCGGATCGTCGGAATGTGCTCGAAGAAGGCGAGCGCCTCCTCGATCGACATATCGAGCACGTCGGCGATCGTCTTGCCCTTGAAGCGCACCTCGAGCGTCTCGCGGTTGTAGCGCCGGCCATGGCACTGCTCGCAGGGGACGTAGACGTCGGGCAGGAAGTGCATCTCGATGCGAATCTGGCCGTCGCCGCGGCACACCTCGCAGCGCCCGCCCTTGACGTTGAACGAGAAGCGCCCCGGCTTGTACCCGCGGGCTCGCGCCTCGGCGGTCTTCGAGAACAGCTCACGGATCACGTCGAACAGCCCGGTGTAGGTCGCCGGGTTCGAACGCGGCGTGCGCCCGATCGGCGACTGGTCGACCGCGATGATCTTGTCGAGGGCCTCGATGCCGCCAACCTCGCGGTGGGCCCCGGGACGCTGGCGGGCGCGATGCAGCCGGTTGGCCACCGCCTTGTAGAGCACGTCGTTGACCAGCGTCGACTTGCCCGAGCCGGACACGCCGGTGACGCAGGTCAGCGTGCCGAGCGGGACGCGCACGTCGATCCCCTGCAGGTTGTGCTGGGTGGCGCCGCGGATCTCGATCGCGCCGGTCGGCGTGCGGCGCCGCGCCGGCACCTCGATGCTCGCCGCACCTGAAAGGAACTGCCCGGTCAGCGACTCCGCCACCTGCTCGACCTCGCTCGCGGTCCCCTGCGCGACGATCCGCCCGCCGTGCTCGCCGGCCCCCGGTCCGAGATCCACCAGATGGTCGGCGGCCCGCATCGTCTGCTCGTCGTGCTCGACCACGAGCACCGTGTTGCCGAGGTCGCGCAGCCGCTCGAGCGTGGCCACGAGCCGCGCGTTGTCGCGCTGGTGCAGGCCGATCGAGGGCTCGTCGAGCACGTACAGCACCCCGACGAGCGCCGAGCCGATCTGGGTCGCCAGGCGGATCCGCTGCGCCTCCCCGCCCGACAGGGTCGCGGCGGCGCGGTCCATCGAGAGATAGCCGATCCCGACGTTCTCGAGGAAGCGCAGGCGCTCGCCGATCTCGCGCACGATCAGCCGGGCGATGTGGCGTTCGGTGTCGCTCAGCTCGACGGCGTCCAGCCAGGCCAGCGCGCCGCGCGCCGAGAGCGCGCAGAACTCGTTGATCGGCGTGCCCGCCACGAGCACGGCGAGCGACTCGGGCCGCAGCCGGGCCCCGTGGCATTCCGGGCACGGCCGCACGCTCATGTACTCCTCGATCTTCTCGCGCTGGAGCTCGGACTCGGTCTCGCGGTAGCGGCGCTGCAGGTTCGAGACGATCCCCTCGAAGCGCGCCGCATAGGCGCGCTCGCGCCCGTAGCGGTTGCGATAGCGCACCTCGACGCGCTCGCCGTCGGTGCCGTAGAGGAAGATCCGGCGCTGCTCCTCGGGCAGCTCGCACCACGGGGCCTCGAGGTCGATGCCGTAGCGCTCCGCGAGCCCGGCGGTGACCTGGTCGTAGTAGGCGGAGCTGCTCGCGGCCCACGGCGCGATCGCGCCCTCGGCGATCGACAGCGCCGGGTCGGGAACGACCAGTTCGGGGTCGATCTCGAGCTGCGACCCCAGGCCCGTGCAGCGCTGACACATGCCCTGGGGCGCGTTGAACGAGAAGATCCGCGGCTCGAGCTCGGGCATCGAGGTGCCGCACTTCAGGCACGCGAACTTCTCCGAGAACGTCAGCGTCTCGCCGAGCTCACCGCCCGCGCCGTCGCGGGGCACGAGCGCGACCGAGACGATCCCGTCGGCGAGCGCCGCGGCGGTCTCGATCGAGTCGGCGAGCCGCTTGCGGAGGTCCGGCCGCATGACGAGCCGGTCGACGACGACGGCGATCTCGTGCTTGACCTGCTTCTCGAGCACGATCTCCTCGTCGAGGCCGCGCAGCTCGCCGTCGACCAGCACCCGCGCGAAGCCCTCGGCCCGCAGCTCCTCCAGCAGCTTGCCGTACTCGCCCTTGCGCCCGCGGACGACGGGCGCGAGCACCATGAAGCGGGTCCCCTCGGCCAGCTCGAGCACCTGGTCGGTGATCTGCTCGATCGACTGGCCGGCGATCCGCGCCCCGCAGACGTGGCAGTGCGGCACCCCGATCCGCGCCCACAGCAGGCGCAGGTAGTCGTAGATCTCGGTGACCGTGCCGACGGTGGAACGCGGGTTGCGCGAGGTCGTCTTCTGGTCGATCGAGATCGCCGGCGAGAGGCCTTCGATCGAGTCGACGTCCGGCTTGTCCATCTGCCCGAGGAACTGGCGGGCGTACGCCGACAGCGATTCCACGTAGCGCCGCTGTCCCTCGGCGTAGATCG
>Ga0307372_10007498_pt1 | contig 15605 bp, 9 predicted proteins | sample OX1MG_FD_202533 | JGI IMG/M metagenome (GOLD analysis project Ga0307372, IMG submission 202533) | Soil microbial communities from Risofladan, Vaasa, Finland - OX-1 | ecosystem: Environmental > Terrestrial > Soil > Coastal area > Acid sulfate soil | place: Finland: Risofladan, Vaasa | collected... | reverse complement strand
CTGCCGCCAGCCTGTCATTCTGAGTGCAGCGAAGAATCTCTGCCGCCAGCCTGTCATTCTGAGTGCAGCGAAGAATCTCTGCCGCCAGCCTGTCATTCTGAGTGCAGCGAAGAATCTCTGCCGCCAGTCTGTCATTCTGAGTGCAGCGAAGAATCTCTGCCGCCAGCCTGTCATTCTGAGTGCAGCGAAGAATCTCTGCCGCCAGCCTGTCATTCTGAGTGCAGCGAAGAATCTCTGCCGCCAGCCTGTCATTCTGAGTGCAGCGAAGAATCTCTGCCGCCAGTCTGTCATTCTGAGTGCAGCGAAGAATCTCTGCCGCCAGCCTGTCATTCTGAGTGCAGCGAAGAATCTCTGCCGCCAGCCTGTCATTCTGAGTGCAGCGAAGAATCTCTCGTCACTGCTGGAGCATCACAGTCACATGAACGTTGACGGACTACTACGGGAATGAACAGATTACCCTTGATTGGGGAAAAGGTCTATGGGCGCGGAACCGAAATCGCCCACTTCGAGAGCTTCCATCATAGCACGGAGAGGACCTTGCTCGATTGAAAGGCCCAGCATGGCATAGAGGAACGGCTGATCGGATACGGGCAAGCCAGAGTTTGGATGGAGCGCGGCGGCCACGGCACGCACTAATTCGGCATCGGAATTGCGTCCGGCGAATTTGAAGAGCATGCCTTGCCTTCGCAAACGGGCCTCGTAGCGCAAACGCCATTTGTCATCAATTAAGGTCTCGAGCGCCTCCGTAATGACAGACTCCAGGCTCACCTGTGACTTCTGCTCCTTCGGGCTCCGCTTACGAGTGCGAGTACGATGGCTCTGCCGCACACCATCAAAAATGCTGCGATTCGCCCAGTAACGGTCTATATACGGCTCTAAATCCTCCAATGGCTCATACAGCCACGAGGAAAACTCTGAGAACTGGTAGAGCAAATGGCCTTTCGCGACCAGTGGTCCCGCTTCAGGCGTCAAGGGCAATTCCTCCAGCATGGTTGAAACAGCAGGAGGTGCTGTTTTCTCAGGCTCCCCACCTTCAATAAAAGGCCGCCAGATAGCGTAAGCAATGGGAAGCTTGCGGCGCGTGTGTTTGTTGAGAACGCGAGCCTCGGCAACCAGGGCCTTGCCATATGCAAAAGGCACCTGGAAACTCCCAAAGCCTTTTGCGTCCATATCATTGACAAGGCTAGACCAGCGTTCCGCGTCCATTTCATCGGTGCCATAGCAATCCTTGATACCCCACTGGTCCTGGTAAAGGATATTGACGCCTTTGAGCAAACCATCGGGACGCTGCCACGAGAACATGATCATCTGTGCGCCGCTGCCGTCAATAAAGCTCACGCGCACCTCGTGCAGGGGCAAATAATATTTGTGCGTGTTCGCCATCGCCGCATCCTCCGCACCGGGTGCCGCGTACATCGCCAGGCGACCGAGAATCAGTCGTGCTTGCTCTTTGAGCTTCCGATTCGAGCTGTGCGAGACAAAGTAGTTTAGCGCGGGAATAGATTGCTCAGCCGCGAAGTTGCCCAACTGCTCCAGCGATTCGAGCGCCGCCGTGACTACTTTCCCATTGGCATTTTCCAGCAAGGGTATCAGCAATTTCGCGGCGCGTGGATCCATGCTATCGCCCAGCCAGTGGACGAAGCCCAGGCGACGCTCCACTGGCATAGAGAGGACATCTTCCAGCACGGACTCGACACCAAGTTCGCTCTGACCCACCAGTTCGAGCAAACGAACCTGCATCTGTTGCATGGCGGCTTCGGGATCGTTTAAATATTCTATAATCCCATCGTCCGCCATCTCAGAGTCCAGTTCTTTGAGAACAGGGGCGACCGTGAGCTTTGCCATGTCGCTCACGGTTGGGTCGGCAACCAGGTCCTCCAGTTCATCAAGGTCAAAATCAGTCGCCAGTTCTGAAAGAATAAGCAAAGCTGCATTGTGTGCGGAAGCATCATTGGTGTGCAGGAGATGCAGCACTTTGGTACGTGCGCCGCTCGTCCATTCTTCATCGAGCCGGTCAAAATAATGCGACATCGTATCATCATCTATCATCTCGCGCCGGCTGATGGCGAGGAGGATGCTATCAACGCTATCCTGTGGAGGGCCATTGCGTCCTCGCGGCTTACGTGGCATATATTTCTCCTTATGTCATAATTTCGTGTTCTCTTGATGCGCATATATATGTGTTGAGTATCAACGCAGTGTAATGAAGTTTGCGGCCAGCATGGACTCCCAATGCAAGGCATTGTACCACGTTGCAAGGGATGGCGTCGAGAGGTTGGGCTCAATCCAACATGCTTGCCTAACAATATAGCAGCGTTTAGGCTGCACTGGCTCGATCAGTACGCTTATTCAAAACCGCCCCTCCTCGTCATATAACTTTCTGGGCTTAATCAACGACGACGCGGGCGGCATAGTCAGCGCGTTCAGTGCCTCGGCGACGAGAGCAAGGCTGATCAAGTAGTCATCATGACCATCGCCGGGGTCTACGTAGAAATCGAGGATATCAGGAGCAGGCAGACGATAACGGGCCAGGCGCAATTGTCGCCAGCACTCCTCGTAGATGGTTCTGGGTGCGTGTTGGAATGCATAGAGTTTCAAGCGGCCACTGTTGATGAGGGCCAGCAAGGCATAAGCCAGACGTGATTTGCCGGGGCGCGTGAAGGTAACAGGGATAATGCGCCCCTCGCCAAAACGAGTCAGCAGCAGCGATGCCAGGCCAGCGCCCAACCCGGTAGCGTCAATGACGAGCGAGCGAATGCTCCACTGTTCTATGAGCGTCACAGTGGCGGCGTATTGCTCCAGATAAGGCAAACCAGTCCAGCATTGTTGATGCACCACTTCGATACGCGGCAGATTGAGTTCGTTGTAGTTGACGCGCCCAATCGTGATGACGGTGCTGTCACGCCGGCCATGACTCGACGGCACAGCCAGACTACCAGGCGTTGGACGCTCCTCTCCGGCAACATCCATACCGGCGATATACCAGCCATCGCTCGTTGGCTCATGTTCCCACGAGTGGCTTCCTTGCAGCATGGTGCGTTGCAGTTCGTTGAGGAAGTAGCCAGCACCGCTGATGGGACGCAGGTAATACTGGGTTTGAATGGCGAGGTGGTCTTCACCCAGGCGTGCTATCTCCTGCTCGACGAAGGCACGATACGCGGGGTTGATGGCGGCAAGCGTGCGCCAATCGTATTCAAAGTGCAACTTCTGCCCTGTTCGTTGCTGCTGTTCAAGGTTCACAGCGCGTTGTTGTGCCAGCAGGGTAGTGTCGGACCACGCGGTCCCATAAAGAACGGTAGTCGCATTTGTGGTCGAAGCCATGGGACGGAAATCGCGATTAAATTTCTCCGGCGAGATATCCTGCGCCTCGTCTATCTCCAGCAGCAGGTTCGCGGTCGCTCCCACCACATTGCTTTCCGGCCCGGCAGCATAGAACATCACTCGCGGCCCGGCATGGGTACGTAGCAGAGTGGCATCGGAACGCGGTGCCAGCCCGATGATATAGCCATTGCTCGTCCAGATACGTTCTCTGGTCAGGGGCGTATCGAGCAACGTAAGCAGGCGCAAACGACTGTTGAGTATCTGCGGTGTAAAGGTTGGCGCGGCTTTGACAATCGTACCTTCCGCCATACACGCCAGCAAGTAAGCCTCCAATACGGCAGATAGCTGATTCTTGCCCGACTGGCGGGCCATCATAACGGTAAATATGAGGCCCTGACCACCAGGCACAGACGCCATTATAGTCTCCGCAGCCTCGCTCTGATAGGCGAAAAGCGGTCTGCCGAGGACACGGCGTGCAAAGTGCGTGACTGTCGGTAATTGAGTATGGAAGGATGATGAGAGAAAGTGTCGCATAAGTTGCAAAAGGGAGTTTCAATAAACTGAGGAAACAATCAAAGATTGCTTGCTATTAGCATAGCATAAGAATGGGTCAGTTGCAAGGGCAAAGAATCAAAAGGGGTCTCATGGCAACAGGCGGGAATATGGGCGTCGCCCATATTCCCGCCTGTTGCCATGAGACCCCTTTTGATTCTTCTCTCTACCCCTTAGTGGCGACGGCAAGCTTATTGGCAAACTCCTCGTCGAACCAGACGCGGTTCTGCGGGTCAACCATCAAGCCGTCGTGTGGATGCCCACTTGAACCATCAGGCGCGTTAAACACCTTGAATACGCCGGTACCAGAGACAGGGAAAAAACCGAAAATGCCTTCCAGCGAATCATCGAACCAGACATTACCCCTGCTATCTACACCAATACCGGAGGCATGCGTACCACAGCCACAGGGCTGCGGATAAGCATATTCGGTCACACCATCATTGGTGCCGGGCTGCGCATTCGCTACTAGCAGTCGTGCAATCTCGCCGACGAAGCCTTCCGACCACCAGATGTTGCCATTGTGGTCAACAGTAATCAGGTGCGGCGTCAGATTGCTGTCATAGCTATTGCGGATTTTGTACTCTAACAGCGTCCCTGCTTTGGTATATTCGCCAATTAGGGCAACCGCTGAATTGTTCTCGGTAAACCACTTGTTGCCATGAGCATCAATCGTGATTCCGTAGGGCTGGCTATTCTGCGCCGGCGTGGGAATTTCGGTAAATTGTTGCGTTGTCGGATTGAAACTACCAATTTTGTTGGTGAAGTGTTCGGTAAACCAGATAACCCCACTGCCATCAATAGCAAGGTCCCAGGGACCCGCATTGGATGTTGGTACAGTCCACCGCTTGAACGTTTTAGAAGCGATGTTGTACCGGCCAATAGAATTAGACATAGGCAAAGGAAACCAGACGTTGCCGTTTTTATCGAAGGCCATAAAAAACGCCTGTGCGTAGTCCGACGGCAAATTAAAAACTTTTACCCAACTATCATTCTTAGGATTAAATACGCCTATCTTGCCGGCAGGCGTAGGATTGCAGGTCGGGTCCGGGTCGCAACCTGGGAGCGCAACCCAGATTTTGCCATTGCCATTGTACGTCGTCCCCCATGGCAGCGACGTGCCATTCGGTACACTATAGGCTTTAGCGGTCACGGCCGCCGGAGATACCGCTGCATAGCTAGCAAGCGCCTGCATTGGACTGAGCATGAAGGCCACGCTGACAAAAAGCATGACGCTTGCTACAGCACTGAAAATGGGATGTTTTGAACGCATTTCTAATACATATCCTTCTGTGGATTTTAGTTAATGGCACTTCTCCCCTGGATATGCCATTACTATTCATAACGTCATCCAGCTTGTTTTGTATCGCTATTGCCGCCTTTCTATTCAAATTCTCCAAATAATTAGCCTGTAAAGCCTATAATGTCGGTGCCGCCGCTGGTTGATGGAGAAGAAACACCGGCGGTATTCCAATACATCGGGCGTTCCGCAACAAAAGGCGCATTGTTAAATGATTGCACCGTCATTGAAATTTCATATGCGAAATTGCCGTCGCCGGAATGGATGAGGTACTGGTACGCCAGCGCGTAAATAGATACAGTCAGGCGCGTATTTGGCCCAATCTGGAACCATTGCGTGTAGGTGCGACCATACCCATTAATCAGCGTGATAAAAACGCGCTCCGCCGAGGCTGTCGGATTCTGGATGGTCAGATATTCATCGAACCCTTTGTTCACATAGCCTTCGGCAAAGCTATAGGACGTTTTGGCGGCGGGGCCAACCTGTCCAGTCGCATCGGTACCACCAACCGCCGTTGAGTTGTTGCTGTTGACATGGTAGTGAAAAAACATCTCGCGTTCCACCACAATGTTCGCGCCAGTTGATGAAACTTCCGCCGCCGTGCCAATTGCCTTCCCGTGTTGATTGACGTTCCAGATAAGCTGGCTTTTCGGATTGACAGTCATCGTATAAGTCAGCGACGAGCCGTCAAAGTATTCAAGCTTGATGGTCACATTGGCCGGTCGGTTGGCTCCGGTATCAACATTGGCAATGATGAGATTTTCCTGGAAGCCTGCTCCGGCATAGCCTTCGGCAAACAGCCAGTCGTTGCCCAGGGTTTGCGTACCAAAGATACAGTGCGAGCCACTGACAGTGCCAGCATTGCCGCCGTTGATATTGACAAAATAGACAGGGCGTTCCACCACAATCGGCTGGTTCGAGGTGACGACAGCAGCGACATGCAGTGGCAGCCGGGCATTATTCGGGTAAATGGTGTTGCGCGAACTCGCGAGAACATTCAACGTTTGCGTCCCCACAACCTGCCCATTGGCATAGTAGGTCGCGGTAACATTCGCGCTGCTGCTGCCAGGATTGAGAATCGTCAGATAGGATTTAAAACCGCCGCCGGTGGCAATGTCCGCGAAATAGAATGTATTGCTCGTGCTTGTCGCACCCAGCACATCGTCGCCGCTATTCACGCTGGTATTAAAGTACATTGGGCGCTCGGCAACGACGCCGGGACAATTGGGCGTGGAGGGGTCAATTGTTACTATGGTGGAGTTGGTGGCAGCGGGCAGTTGATTCGGCTGAATATGTAAATCATTATTCACCGACTCCGTAATGCGTGTAGACGGCTGGACGAGAAAACTGACGGTTTTCACGGCAGGCTGCCCACCGTTAATTGTATAAAGGTATTTTGCATCCACATCGCACGCATTGGAGGCGTTGGGATTATTCACGGTCAATAGTTCCGTGAAATGATTGCCTACCGCGCCTTCAGCAAAATACCACTGCTTGCTCACCGGCACACCCCCTGTTGAAGGCGGCGCTACTGTCGAGGTTACGCCGGGTGTGGGCGTAGGTATGCCACTCTGCATAGCCTCACCGAGATTGCTCAAGAACTCCTCGCTAAACCAGACGCTATTATTGCCGTCCACCACAAGGCCATCATGCGGATGAGCGTTGCTGCCAATGCTGCCATGAACGATGTACATGGAGAACGTGTTTGTGCGTGGCACATAGGAACCGATGCGCGAATTGAGCGAGTCATCGAACCAGATAGTACCCGTACTATCGGCACCAATGCCAGAGATATGCATACCACAGTTCTGGCAGGCGGACGGCACCGCAAACTCGCTCATGCCATTGCTGGTCCCATTCGATGATTGACTGATAATCAGGCGTCCAATATCGCCATCAAAGCCCTCCGTCCACCAGATATTGCCGGAGGTATCAAACGTAATCAGGTGCGGCGTCGAATTTACCCTGCCGGGCGTTGGATACTCCAGGATGTTGCCGGTAGTGAGCGACTGCCCGTTTAATGGCGGCGTGAAACGTCCTATTCGCGAGACAGCGCTATTATTTTCGGCAAACCAGAGCGACCCGGTCGAGGGGTCAGGCCCAATTATGCCATAAGGATTGCTATTGCTCGAGGGCGTTGGCGTCTCTGTGAAGTGTTGAGTACGCGGGTTAAATTCGCCAATCTGGCTCGCGGTAAATTCGGTAAACCAGAGATTGCCCGACCAATCAAAGGCCAGATCATAGGGCGCGGCATTCGCGGTTGGCACCGTCCACTGCTGCCAGCTAGGATTGCCGTTATTGGGTATCAGTTCGCCGATAGCATTACTATTCGGCTCCGTAAACCAGACGTTGCCGTTGGCATCAAGGGCCAGAAAGAGCGGATTCGAGAAATTGCCCGGCTCGACATAGTTCTGAATGAGCGAAAAGTTCTGCTGGCTGAACTGGGCAATCGCACCCGGCGTGGGTGTGCAGATTGGATTGGGGTCGCACCCGGTCTCAGCTACCCAAACATTGCCGCTGGCATCAAAACCAATACCCCAGGGAAGTGTTGACGGCACAGGGGTTTCACGAATCGTCGGCGGCGCGGCATGTGCGGCAAGATGGGGGCCAATCAGGACAAGCCAGACAAGCACTAGACTGGTGGCTGTCGAAAGGAGTGCGATGGTAATACGAAACATGACTCCGGCTCTCCAGCGCGGAGTTCGAATTTGGCTCTCGTGCATATAAGGTCTCTTCTACTCCAGACGTTTTTTTTCGCGGTAGGTAAATATTTGCGGTATTACGTATTACGCCCACTACCTGTCAGGACCCCTAATCAGGCGAAGCAGAACAAGACTTCAATACATTATTCTTCGTCTGAATCAGGATACCCGCTCAGATAAAGATTCAACTTTTCAAGCAGTAGCTGAATCTGAAACGGTTTATTAATCAGGCCGATTGCCCCAGGAACTGCACTGACGGACAGTACACGATTATCTGCTGTCATTATAATAATTGGCATATGAGCGAATTTCTCATGTTGAGATAGAACACGTGCAATTTCATACCCTGAAACAACCGGCATCATCAGGTCGAGCAATATGACCGCAGGCAAATGGTCAGGTAGTGCGCGTTCCAGGAAAGGCAAAACATCCTGGCTATTGGAAACACCAAGACCTGCATACCCTTCCATTTCCAATAGGAGCATAACTACTGATAAAATAGCATCATCGTCGTCAACAACCAGTGCATACGGGCTTGCGGGTACAAACCATCTCTTTCCCTGCTCTTGCTCTACTTCTGCGGTGACGCTTCCCATACTCGTGTATTGCATAAATGTTTCTCCCCCGGCAAGATGCCCTTCCAGCACATCTTACAATCCACATACACATTGTCCTCCATTTCAGTATAATACGTGTACCCAAAAGTGTCTATCTTTTGTTACCTTTGGTTCCCTCCCTATAACTATCATCTTTACGAACGTCTATGGACATTATGGACAAGTCCAGCGAGACCAAACAGGAGCATCGCCAGTGCATATCCTCCCAGCAGCAACCAGAGCCAGGGGCCGCCAGGAACGGCAGTTTCCCCACTGGCCGCCACATCTTGAGTATTGAGGACAGCGGGATTGGCATTCCCAACAGTAGCAGTGGTGCCAATGGTTGCCGTCTCACCAAGTTTAGGCGTGGCAGTCACGCCCACCGTTGGCGTAGTGCCGACCGTGGCAGTGGCTGTGATGCCAACGGTGGGCGTTGGCGTCAGCGGTCTCGGCGTTGTCGTTGGCGTAATACCCACAGTGGCAGTAGGTAAGGCGGGAGGTGTCTGACCAACAGGCGGAACAGGCGGCGGATTATTTCCCTGTTGGGTGGTCGTCGCTGTTGTTACTGGCGTGGTCACAGCAGATGTCGCTGTCACCATCTTTGTGCTGGCAACCACCGTAACGGGGACAGTCGCCAGATGCCCCGTCGCAAGATCACGTGCCACAATGCGATGCTGCCCGGTCCCCCACGCGGGGCTAGCGAGCGTCACGGCAAAGGCCCCATGTGCATCTGCCTGCACTACCAGCGATTGTCCTTTCTGATTAAGAAAAGGTTTACCAGCATCGTAGGTCAGAGTAATATGACCGTTCGCGCTAAAACCCTGTCCATGCACACGCAAGGACTGGCCGACCAGCAGCGGATCAGCATTGGTCAGTACGAGCGATAAACCAGGCGAAGCAGTTTGACCATTCGTGCCATTGGAAGCAGACGTAGCCCCATTGTTCGCGTTGGCACCGTTCCATTGAAAGCTAAATGCCGACATCAAAATAAGTATACAGGTGACGGCCACCAGCAGCAGAGTACCGCTCAGCCACATGAGAAATTCAAAACGCCCAGGATGCAACAGCCACCAGCGCACCCGGTCAACTACGTTGAAAGACGTGCCGCTCTTCTGCCGACTGGTACGCGCCGCTACAAGCTGTGCATAGCGCGAACCTGCGCCATCTCCCGCTGTCCACGATACGGGTTCCGCACTGGCACGCTGCCTGCTCTGCGGGGGCAATACCGTTGACACAGTTTGCACAGCAGCAGACGCGACGGGTGCAAGAGCGTAGCTTGCCACCGGGCTTGCCACAACAGGCGCACCCAGAAACAGGGAGGCCGCCGTGGGCAATTGTGCCGCAGGCATCGCGGCAGGGCTCAATTGCATCGGCATCGTATTCTGTTCTTCGATAGCTCGTAATGCTTCGTTGATAGTACTATCAACAATACCATGCACAGTACTTTTAGAGACGCCAATGGCAGGCGGCCGAGTAGCTACGTCCTCGATACGCGGCATACCATGCGGGGGAGTCTCCGGCATAGTCGGCATCACCGGTCTATCTGATCTATTGGGTGTGGGAGTCTCCGGGCGGGTTGGTGTATCCACAATCAGCGACAACGTGGATACACTGCTTTCCGCCGTGTATGCTTGCGAGTCGTACTGCCACATGGTTGGAGGCGGCACCGTAGGAACATCCGCGAGATCGCTCTCCTCGCTCTCCCGCACTCTGCTATAAGCATAACGTGGGCGCACCTTGACCGCCCGTAAACGCTGTGCCGAGGCACGCGGCGGAATAGGCGTTGGTGGTTCGACAGGTGGACTCAAGCTAGGAGATGATTGCTCTATCTGCTCACCCTGCAAATACGTGGACACCGCCGGGTCAATCCACACGGCGGATTTAGGGGACCGATGCCGTGACCGGGAGGGCGCAGCATGTTGGCGTGACATCACCGGACCCACATATCCACACGAGGAACAAAAGACGTGTGAAGAAGATGTCCCATCATTGATACCTATTGCACTATCGCCCGTTCTAGTATCTAGAGGTACATGACACAAAGGGCAATATAAATGGTGAGTGGATTGTATAGCTTGTACATCGGCTTGCATATTTTCATTCTTTCCTGTTACCCGCACATCTATTGCAATTAAACGCCGCCCGGCATCGTTTTTGAACATAGGACGGTGGGTTGGCAATAATAGTCGGGAACTTTGAAGATTTTGCTCCATTGGCCGTGCGCCAATGACACGAAAGTGGTTTAAGGGGGGGGTAAAACCGAATATTTTCGGTTTGAGTGCATGCGTTAGGCTATGTGGTAAGGGCGATGTAGGTAGAGCAATACTGCACGTGGGGACTTCTGGTATCTTTCTTCGGCTCTGGCACCTCGCATCTACGAACTAACCCCGGCACATGCATCTCCGGTTACCTGGTAGTGGATAGTGGATTGGAGAAGATTTATATGGTAGCCATTGTAAAAAGTCCTATCGGCAACGTTGTTTCAGCCAGTAAAAGTCAGACAGGACGCAAGGCGAACAACGCCCAGAAACGTTCCTTCAATGGGGATGAATTAGACACGCTGTGTCATAGCTATGATGATGACAGCGAACTCTACATACATGATGATGAGTTTGAAGGTGAAGATGTCGCCAGCAGTGAAAATACAACGGATAACGCTATCCGTCGCTATTTAGCCGAGATTGGGCGCTATCCGCTGCTCACTGCGGCACAGGAGTCAGAACTCGCCTGGCTCGTCGTCAACGGCAATAGAGAGGCACAACAACGACTGGTCGAAGCGAATTTGCGACTCGTCGTCAGCATCGCCAAACGCTATAATAATCAAGGCATCGCTCTTTTAGACCTCGTGCAGGAAGGCAACCTCGGCCTGATTCGCGCCGCACAAAAATTTGACCCTGCTCGTGGCTTCCGTTTCAGCACATATGCCACGTGGTGGATTCGTCAGGCCATCAGCCGGGCCGTCGCCGAGCATACGCGCACCATTCATATCCCGGTGCATGTAGTTGAGCTAATCTATAAGTTGAAACGTATTTCACGCCAACTCTATCAAGAACTGGGGCATGACCCATCACCTGAAGAACTGGCGCGTGCGGCCAATCTCACCAAAGAGCGCGTGGTCGAACTCCAGACCATCGCCGAAACCCCTATCTCGCTCGATGCCCCGCTCGCCGACGATGAACAATATCATCTCGCCGATATGCTCGAGGATACACGGGCCACCGCCCCTGCCGATATCGTCTCCCATCACGCGCTGCGCGACCAGATCACCAATGCGTTGGACACGCTCAACCAGCGCGAACGCCAGGTCATCGAACTGCGCTACGGCCTCCACGATGGTCATTGTCACACACTCGAAGAACTCAGCGCCAGCTTCAAACTGACCCGCGAGCGTATCCGCCAGATCGAAGTCAAAGCCCTCCGCACCTTAAGGCACCCCATGAAAGTGCATCTACTGAAGGATTTCGCGTAGGGACCGATTTATCGCGTCCGCCCAGGACTGTTGTCAGTGTTGGGGCCGATAATGAAATTTAACAAATTGATATACCACCCGTAGGGGCCGATTTATCGCGCCCGCCCAGGACTGTTGTCAGTGTTGGGGCCGATAATGAAATTTAACAAATTGATATACCACCCGTAGGGACCGATTTATCGCGTCCACCGCCGATTTATCGGCCCCTACAGAAACCATGATTGGTGCATTATTTTGTTACTCAGCATTATCGGCCCCTACGGGATTACCTGTATATTTTATTTATTCTGCTTCAGCCCGGCCCACCGCTCGCGTCTATTCGCTCCACCAGAAATGGTACAATACGAAGGCAAAAAGACATCATTCACGCAGAACCCGAAACGATGAGGAGAAGAACATGGCCGCGTCCACCAATCATAACCCGCAAGCTAAGCAAGTACCCATCCAGGAACGATCTTTTACTATGGGAAAATTCGTTGGCATAAACGGCTATCGTGTTAATCACCGTCTATTGAAACAACGCTTTGCACAAGGTAACTATCAATTGCACGAAACTCCTCACTTTTTGATCTTTACCCGCTCTGAAACCCCCTCTTTGATTGTAGTGCATTGGTTTGCGCCAGAAGAAATAGACGCCAACATTGGTGATTACTTTGTTCAAGAATTGAAGCCACCCGGTATCCTTGTGGATGAGCAAGACTTCGGCGACCTGTTCGGGGCCATTGTATTCTCACTCTTCCCGCGTGATACCCAACGTGCTTTACACCTTTATGGCACAAATACGTTACACCAATACCAATATCTTCTGAATACCTCAGAAGATACGTTGTCAGCTTCTCCATCAACGCTTCATACGTTTGCCCAACTGTACCGGCGCGTCTGTCAATGCCATGTCGGCCAGACATTCCTCGACGTTGGCTGCTCATTCGGCTTTTTACCATTGCTCATCTCCGAACACTTCTCATCCCTCACACACATTCTTGCAGTTGACATCCAGACAAGCCCTTTTCCTATCATATCAGCGATTGCCGCAGAATATCATTTGCAAAACATCAATTTTGCTCAAGCCGATGTCCTTACCGCTGCGTTTAGCACGCTGGGACGTTTTGATACCGTGGTTGCTCTACATGTCCTCGAACACTTTACCGAGGCAGATATGTATCAAGCATTGTTAAACCTGTTAAAGGTAACATCCCAAAGACTCATCATTGCTGTACCCTATGAAAATGAGCAACCTGAAATAGTCTACGGACACAAACAGCTTTTCAATCGTGCCAAACTTCAAAACGTGGGTGAATGGTGTCTACAACAGTTAGCTAGCCCCGGTAGCATAACCGTGGAAGATTGCGCAGGAGGATTACTGCTCGTGGAACGGGACGCAGTATAAGACGATAGATCACCTGGCGTACCCTTGTGGTCGCCATCTACCCTGCCTCCTCACCAACGCAGGAAGATTCCCCAAATCCATCTACCTATAACCTTACAAGAAGCACAAAGAGCTATCCAACAGCGAAAAAACAGGAGTATTCTTCACCCTCAATCAGGCGTATGCAAGTCTACCATGCGCCTGATTGAGGGTGAAGAATACTCCTGAGACACTGTCACGCTTTGTTCCTTATTCCTGTGCTTTCACCCCTTGACATAGAGGGGCTTTTTGACTAACTAATGTAATGGAACTGATCAGCATTGCTAGTCGTCGTGGTGCCTCCAGGCGTGTAAACCCTCACATCCACCGTCCCACTTCCCGCAGGGCTGACCACTGTGATCTGCGTATCGCTATCCACCGTAAAGTTGCTGGCGACTGTGGAGCCGAACATGACCTCACTGGCATTTGTAAAACCGCTCCCTGTGATAGTGACTGTCGTCCCTCCAGTGGCTGGTCCTGACGTGGGCGAAATGCTCACTATTGACAAGTGGGTGAATTTATCAGCATTGCTGATCGCGCTAGTGCCTCCAGGTGTGATGACCCTCACATCCACCGTCCCACTTCCCTCGGGGCTGTAGGCCGTGATCTGCGTACCAGGTGTGAGAGTTGTATTCACTATAAAGGCGCTGGCGGGTGTGGAGCCGAACATGACCTGGCTGGCATTTGTAAAACCGCTCCCCTGGATAAGCACGGGCGTCATAGCTGGCCCTGAAGTTGGCATAATGCTGGTGATCTCCGGTGGGGTCACATAGGTGAATTTATCAGCATTGCTGATCGCGCTAGTGCCTCCAGGTGTGACGACCCTCACATCCACCGTCCCACTTCCCGCAGGACTGGCGGTTTTGATCTGCGTATCGCTATTCACCATAAAGTTGCTGATGGCTGTTGTACCGAACAGAACCTTGCTGGCTCCGGTAAAACCTTTCCCCTCGATGTACACGACCGTCATTCCCAAAGTTGACCCTGACGTGGGCCGAATGCCCGTTACAATCGGCTTAGTCGGGATAGGAGGTTGAACACCCTTGTAGGTGAACTGATCAGCATTGCTAGTCGTCGTGGTGCCTCCAGGCGTGGTAACCGTTACATGCACCGTTCCACTTCCCGCAGGGCTGACGGCTTTGATCTGCGTATCGCTACTCACCGTAAAACTGCTTGCGGCTACTGTACCAAACAGAACCTTGCTGGCTCCAGTGAAACCGCTCCCTGTGAGAGTGACTGTCGTCCCCCCAGTGTCTGGTCCTAACGTGGGCGAAATGCCCGCTACTACTGGTCCACTGACTACGGTCAAGACGGCACTTACTGACGCTTGTCCTCCATTTGAGCTAAAACTGATACTAGCCGAATATCGCCCTGCTGTTAGTAATGTCGTATCGGCTCTCACATTTATGGTCTGCGATCCTCCAGACGGAATACGGCCTTGACTTGGATCAAGCGTAAGCCAGTCTGCCTTCCCTTTGTCCGTCCCCCAGTTGAGATCCTGCCTACCACTATTACTTAGCGTGAGGACCTGACTACCCTGGCTACCCACTTTTAGCGTGCCGTAATCGAGGGAACCATGACTCACCACTAGTTTTGGTGACGCAGACCCAGACCACAACATAATCCCAAAGACAAGGCTCAAGATAAGCAGTCCGCTAAGCAATACAACAGCCAGTATGAGAATTGTGCGAAACCTCGCTTGCTTTCTGAAGGCAGGTTGCACTGGCGGTGGCGGCCTCTTCTCTTCGGAGAGGCTCACCAGATTCCCGCAATTGGGGCATTCTTTCGCACCGGCAGGCAACGTTTCACCGCATTTTATACACTTTTCCATATCAAACGCTCCTCCCATTAATAAGCTTTAATGGTAGCTGCTAAATTGTAACTTCCTCTAACTTCCTGCAAGCTACCTCTATTGGTCTACATGGTTCTTAGCCTGGGCAGGAACTCTTCCTTTTCTAAAGATATATTACTCATCTCATAATCACATCACTATTAATGACTTTGAACACACAGAAACATCACGATTGTCATTTGCCAGATGAAATAAAACTCGACCCTGTTCAAAATCAAGCGTCTGTGAAAGGGAATTTGCAACCACAAACCTTGACAGCCCGCTTGCTTCCATATATACTTAGGACAATCCCTCAAACAAGTTGACCAGGTGAATAAGAAGTGCTATACTTTCGAGCATGGAGCAAGAAAATCGGACGGAAAAATATCAGCAGATGCATCAACTGCTCAATGAGAAGCAGTGGAGGCA
>Ga0307372_10007497_pt1 | contig 15607 bp, 12 predicted proteins | sample OX1MG_FD_202533 | JGI IMG/M metagenome (GOLD analysis project Ga0307372, IMG submission 202533) | Soil microbial communities from Risofladan, Vaasa, Finland - OX-1 | ecosystem: Environmental > Terrestrial > Soil > Coastal area > Acid sulfate soil | place: Finland: Risofladan, Vaasa | collected... | reverse complement strand
CTACGGGTGGGATAAGCGCTGAAAGCATCTAAGTGCGAAGCCCGTTTCGAGATGAAATCTCCCACAGGGTTAACCTGGTAAGGCCCGTGGCTAGACGACCACGTTGATAGGCCGGAGGTGTAAGTGCAGCAATGCATTCAGCCGACCGGTACTAATCGGCCGAGGGCTTGGAGATCTACTCGCTCGTGCTCGCTTTGGAACGCTCAGGGGCTGCGGAAACGCAGCCTCAGGCGTGGCCCTGTCTGTCGATATTCGACGACGGTCGTGCCCCGCTGAGTGCAAGATTTCCGGTGGCCATGGCGGCGGGGAAACACCCGTTCCCATTCCGAACACGGCAGTTAAGCCCGCCCGCGCCGATGGTACTTGGGGGGAGGCCCCCTGGGAGAGTAGGTCGCCGCCGGGATTTCTCACGAAACCCCCTCTGAGCTTCGGCTCGAGGGGGTTTCGTACGTTCAGGGCCAGGTGGGTACGGCTGCCGCCCGCGGCATGCCCCCGGTCACCAGTGGGAGTTCGAAGCGCTGCGATACTGCCGCCCATGACGAGCCGCCGGCTCAGGGTCCTCCCGATGCGCCCGAGGGACATTGACGAGAAGCACCGGGCCTCGACCCCGCTCGAGCTCCTGTTCGACCTCTCCTTCGTGGTGGCGGTGTCCCAGGCGGCCGACCAGCTCAATGCCGCCCTTGGGGCCGGCCACTTCCACACGGCGATCCTCAGCTACCTGCTGGTGTTCTTCGCCATCTGGTGGGCCTGGTTCAACTTCACCTGGTTCGCCTCGGCCTACGACGTCGACGACCTGCTCTACCGGCTCTTCACCTTCGTCCAGATCGTCGGGGTCCTGATCCTCGCCGCCGGGGTCGACGGCGCCTTCACCGTGATCACCATCGGTTACGTGGTCATGCGCGTGGCCATGGTGGCCCAGTGGCTCCGGGCCGCCGCCGGTGACCCCGCAGCGCGGCCGGCCGCCCTGCGCTACGCGGCCTGCATCAGCATCCTGCAGGTCGGCTGGGTGCTTCGGCTGTTCCTCCCGTCACCGGAGGCGCTCTGGGCCTTCTACGTCCTGGGCGCCGGCGAGATGCTCGTGCCCGCCTACGCCGAGCGGGCCGCCCACGGCGGCGGCACGCCCTGGCACCCGGGGCACATCGCCGAGCGCTACGGGCTGTTCACCCTCATCGTGCTGGGGGAGTGCATCGCGGCGGTGACGTGGCGCTGCACAGTGCGAGCCTGGCGCACGGCATCTCGGCCGGCCTGGTGACGGTCGTTGCCGGCGCCGTGCTGCTCGTCTTCGCCATCTGGTGGTGGTACTTCGAGAACCCGGCCGAGGAGGGCCTGCGCATGTCGCGCCAGCTCTCCTTCGTCTGGGGCTACGGCCACTACGTCGTCTTCGCCTCCCTCGCCGCGCTGGGGGCCGGGCTCCAGCTGGCGGCGGCGAGCTCCCATGGAGCGCTGACGTCGACGACCGCCACCACGGCGGGGCTGGCGGTGGCGGTACCCGTGGTGGCGTATCTCGTCGTGACCTGTGTGCTGCAGGCCCGCCTGGGCTCGCAATGGCCAGGCCGCGTCTCGGTGGTGTGCGCCGCGTCCGTCGTCGTCCTGCTGCTCGGCGGACTGGCCCACGGGCTGGGGATCGGGCTGTCGACCCTGCTGATGGGTGTGGTGGTGGCTGCGCTCGTGACGGCCGACGAACTCCAGCGCGATCGCCACCCGCGGCCGGACCCGCGGCCGGGCCCGGCGGCGTTCTGAGCGACTCGCGTCGGGTGCCGATGGCGGCGACCCGGGTGTGTTCGAACGGGACCCCTAGAATCACCTGATGCCCCAGAACTCCTCCCAGCCGAATCGTCGCGCCTCCTCGGCGCGGTCGGGCGGGTCCGGACGACCGGCTCGGGCCGGTGGCGGGGGGCAGGGGAGCCGTGGCGGCACGGGCCGACCGTCCTCCCGGAGCGGCAGCGCACCGCGCAGTGGCGGTGGCGGTAGTAGTGGCGGCAGCAGAGCCGGAGGCTCAGCTCGCCGCGGCCAATCCGCCGGCACCTCTGGCGGCGGGACACGTCGCCCCGCCAAGCCCGGCGGCACCCGCTCCGGGACCGGATCCCGTAGCGGCGGGACGGGCACGGGCACCGGCACCGGGCGCAGCGGGGGTGCGGCCTCGTCGCGACCGTCGAGGCCATCGGGCAAGAGCGCCGGCCAGACCGGCCGCCCCCGCTCGCCCGGCTCGAGCTCCCGCTCACGCACGGGCACAGGCGCCGGCACCGACGGCCCCCGCACAGGCTCGGCCCGTACGGGCGCACCGAGGTCGGGTGCCGGCCGCTCGGGCCCGCTCCGGACCGGCGGCGCCCCACGCCGCCGCCCGACCGACGAGCGCGGGACCCGGGACGACAGGCCACGGACCGACCGGGCGCCCCGTGAGGAGCGCCCGACGCTGCCCACCAAGGCGGCGGGGTGGGGCAACGTGGCCCGCCGCGGGGCGCACCAGGTCAGCCGGCGCGGTGACGAGGAGCGCGCCTGGGACGACTCCGCCGAGGACGAGCGTCGTCGCGGGGCGCGACGGCCGAAGCCCGCCGCACAGTGGACCCGGGACGACGGCGCCAAGGAGTGGGCGGACGACGATGCGCCGAGCCGGAGGGGCCGGCGCCGGAGCGCCGCCGCCACCACAGAGGCCGCCGCGACGACCGCCACCGCAGCCGAGGCGATCGCCTCACTCGGGAACAGGCACGCCCTGCCGCCGGAGATCGCTACGGAAATCCGCAACGCCGCCGACGTCGCCACGGCTCACCACCGAGAGCACCTGGTCCATCTGGCCGAATCGGCCTTCGGCGCCTACGAGCGCAACCGATTCACCGATGCGCTGCGCGCCATCAAGCCCGTGGCCGAAGAGGCTCCCGGCGTGGCGGCCGTGCGCGAGCTGGCCGGGCTGGCCGCCTACCGCGCCGGGCGGTGGCGTTCGGCCGCCGGGCATCTCGAGGCCTTCGGGCGCCTCAGCGACTCGACCGAGCACATCCCGGTGCTGATGGACTGCCAGCGCGCGCTGCACAAGCCGAAGAAGGTGGCCGCCCTTTGGGCCGAGCTCCGGCAGACCTCGCCCGAGCCCGACGTGCTGGCCGAGGGCCGGATTGTGGCGGCGGCCTCGCTGGCCGACGCGGGCGACCTCAACGGCGCCATTGCCATGCTGTCGACGGCGGGGGCGACCAAGGCCCTGCGCAACCCCTCGGAACGGCACATCCGCCAGTGGTACCTGCTGGCGGACCTGTACGAGCGGGCGGGCGACGTCCCCAAGGCGCGGGAGTACTTCGAGCGCCTCTTCCGCACCGACCCCGAGGCCTATGACGTGGCCGAGCGCCTGCGGGGCCTGGGCCCCGAGCGCCGGGCCCGTGCGCCGCGACGCACCAAGGCCAAGGCGGCGACCTCCACCAAGCTCGGGCCGCCCAGCGCCAAGAAGGGCTGAGCTCCAAAAAAGTGGGTGGGGGGCCGAGGCCCTCTCAGTCCTTTGCCTCCGTGGCTGAGCGTCTCAGCCCGAGCGCCCCACTCAGGGTATCGAAGCGGTCGTCACCGCCGGAGCGAGGGTCGTGGTCGTGACCGCGGCCGGCGGGGCCGCCGGCGCCGGGGGAGCGGTGGTCGTCGTGGTGGTCGGGGGAGGCGTCGTGCCCAAGTCCGGCCCCTCCACGGTCACCAGCGTCCCGATCGGGGTCAGCGCCCAGATCAAGGCGGCGTTGGCGTAGCTCATCTCGACGCAGCCGTTGCTCTGCGGCGTCCCGTAGGAGGCGCGGATGAAGCCGTGCAGGGCGTCACCCCCGTTGAAGTAGCTGGCGTAGGGGACGTTGGGATCGTCGTAGGTGGACCCGTCGACGTTGGTCCCCTTCATTTCCGAGAAGCGCACGTGCTCGAAGACGGCGTAGCTCCCGTCGACGGTGTCGGCGCCAGGCGCCCCGGTGTTGACCGGGACGGTGTACTGGACCGTGCCGTTGTTCCAGAGCGTGGCCGTCTGGGGGACGACCTTGTTCACGAGGACGTACACGTACGGCGTGGCGCTGACCTTGTTGTTGATGACGTCGTTGAGCAATGCCGTCCACACCGTGGGCCCGGCCTCGCCGTCCACCCCGATGCTGTTCTGGTTCTCGAAGTCCTCGATCGCCGCCTTGGTGATCTCGTTCATGGTCCCCTGGGTCCACTGCGAGGTCAGCTGCGTGGGCAGGCTGGGCCAGCGCCACGAGAAGCTGCCCGGCTGGTCGAGGGCCAGGTCGGCGTTGGCGGGCGCGGGACCCGTCGGGGAGAAGCCGACCGGCAGGTAGTCGAGCTGGGCCAGGAGCTGTTGGAGCCGCAGGGTGTCGCCGGCGGCCACGCCGAAGGCGACGGTGTGGGAGCTGTTCAAGGTGGCGCCGCTCGTCGACGTCACGCCGTGGGCCCCGCCCGGGATGGTCACCACCTCCTGGGTGTAGGGGATGAGGGGCGAGTCGAGCTCGTAGGTCAGTGTTGTGGCGTTCGACTGCACCCACTTGCCGGCGATGCTCGGGGACAGCGTGGGCGCCGCCTTCTGGAGCGAGACAGGGGCCGAGAAGGTCAGCGTGATGGGCGTGTTGGGCGGTACGTTCTGCGTACCCGCCGCCGGCCTCACGGACTGCAGGGCGAACTTCGCCGCCGAACCACCCGAGCCGCCCGTGCCCGAACCGGCACCGCCGGAGCCCGTCGACCCGTTCGACGAGCCCGAGTGCGTCGGCGACGACCCGCTGAGCGCGAGCACGATCGCCACGGCCGCGACGACGACCGCCGCGCCCACCAGCAGCACCCAGGGACGCAGGCGCAGAGGTCTGCCTTCCCGAGATTCGAGAACGTTCATGGCCTCCGCTCGCTCAAGACGTCGCCTACCTAGCAAACCCAGTTGGCGCCAGCCAGCGTATGGGCCGGATCGCCGACGAACGCGTCAGGGGTGACGGAATTGTGATGAATTTCAGGCGGCATCGGCGTGACGGCGCTTCGAACCAGCGCGAACGGCCCCGGGGAGCCCCGCCGACCCTCCGGTAGCATGAGCGCCATGAGCACGAGCACATCGAGCAGTTCGAGCACCGACCTGCAGGCGCTTCTCGGGGACGAGGCCGACGCCCTCCTCGGGTACACGGCCAAGGCGTTCCCCGCCGAGCACCTCACCCTTCCGGGACCAGATTACCTGAGCGAGGTGTTCGTCAACAGCGACCGCAACCCGACCGTCCTGCGCAATCTCGGGTGGGTGTTCGACCACGGACGCCTCGGCGGCACTGGATACATCTCGATTCTCCCGGTCGACCAGGGCATCGAGCACTCGGCGGCGGCGAGCTTCTCGAAGAACCCGGCCTACTTCGACCCGCTGAACCTCCTGGAGCTGGCGCTGGCCGGCGAGTGCAACGCCGTCGCCACGACGCTGGGGACGCTCGGCCTCGCCTCGCGCAAGTACGTGCACCGCATCCCCTTCATCGTGAAGCTGAACCACAACGCGTTCCTGCACGTCCCCAACACGTACGACCAGATCATGTTCTCCGACGTCCGCCAGGCCGCCGACCTGGGCGCGGTCGGGGTGGGCGCCACCATCTACTTCGGCTCCGACGACATGGACCGCGAGCTGCAGCAGGTGGCCGAGGCCTTCGCCGAGGCGCACCGGCTCGGGATGTTCACCGTGCTGTGGTGCTATCTGCGCAACTCGGCCTTCCAGAAGGACGGGGTCAACTACGAGCTCTCGGCCGACCTCACGGGCCAGGCCAACCACATGGGCGTGACGATCGAGGCCGACATCATCAAGCAGAAGCAGCCCGAGAACAACGGCGGCTACAACGTCGTCGGCTTCGGCAAGACGGACCCGCTCGTCTACGACCAGCTGACCACCGACAACCCCATCGATCTCACCCGCTGGCAGGTCGTCAACTGCTACGCCGGCCGCATCGGCCTCATCAACTCCGGCGGCGAGTCCAAGGGCGACAGCGACCTGGCCCAGGCCGTCCGTACGGCGGTGATCAACAAGCGGGCGGGGGGTATGGGCCTCATTGTGGGCCGCAAGGCCTTCCAGCGCCCCCTGGCAGAGGGTGCCGCCCTCATCCACAGCATCCAGGACGTCTACCTGAACAAAGAGGTCACCATCGCCTGAGCCCGGGCCGCCGCAGGGCCGGCGCCGCCTCCTCCCGGGGACGGGTCGTCCCGCCCCGGGCCGGCGCAGAGATGAAGACTGCATGAAGAAGGCTCCCTGTGAGCCGAGGTTAGGATTGCCTGCAACGAGCAATTCGGACGCAGGGTGTCGCGCGCCGTCGCGGCAGGGTGCGCTGGCCCGCTGGAGTGAGCCAAACCTCTCGACGTCCACGACATGAGACGAGGCAGCCCGTGGCATCGGGAACGCAACACGAAACAGAGATATTGGACCAGGTCATCGTGCGCTTCGCGGGGGACTCCGGCGACGGCATGCAGCTCACGGGGGACCGCTTCACCACGAGCAGCGCCCTCATGGGGAACGACCTGTCCACCTTTCCTGACTTCCCGGCCGAAATCCGGGCCCCGGCCGGCACGGTCAACGGGGTGTCCGCCTTCCAGGTGCACATTTCGGACCACGACATCCTCACGCCCGGCGACTCGCCCAACGTCCTGGTGGCCATGAACCCGGCCGCCCTCAAGGCCAACATCGAGCTCATGGCCAAGGGCACGGTGCTCATCGTCAACAGCGACTCGTTCGAGGAGCGCGACCTGGCCAAGGCCGGGTACGCCGAGAACCCCCTGACCGACGGATCGCTGGCGGCCTACACGGTCTACGAGGTTCCCATGACCTCCATCACCCAGGAGGTCTGCAAGGAGGCCGGGGTCAAGCCGCGCGACGCCGAGCGCTCCAAGAACTTCTTCGCCCTGGGCCTCATCAGCTGGATGTACACGCGTCCCGTGGAGCCGACCATCGAGTGGATCACGCAGCGCTTCGGCAATAAGCCCCTGGTGGCCGACGCCAATACCCGCGCCTTCCGGGCCGGCTACGACTTCGGCGAGACGGCCGAGCTCTTCGAGTCCAACTACGAGGTCCGGCCGGCCACCTTCGAGAAGGGCGAGTACGTCCAGGTCACCGGGAACCAGGCCCTGGCCTGGGGCCTCATCGCCGGCTCCCGGATGGCGGGCGTGCCCCTGTTCTTGGGGAGCTACCCGATCACGCCCGCCTCCGACATCCTCCACGAGCTGAGCCGCCGCAAGGAGTTCGGCGTCCGCACCTTCCAGGCCGAGGACGAGATCGCCGGCATCGGTGCCGCGCTGGGAGCCTCCTTCGGTGGCTCCCTCGGCGTGACCACGACGAGCGGACCGGGCCTGGACCTCAAGTCCGAGACGATCGGCCTCGCCATCAACCTCGAGCTGCCGCTCGTCATCGTCGACGTTCAGCGGGGAGGGCCGTCCACCGGACTCCCGACCAAGACGGAGCAGGCCGACCTGCTGCACGCCATGTACGGCCGTCACGGCGAGGCGCCCCTCCCGATTCTGGCGCCCCAGACCCCGAGCGACTGCTTCGCCATCGCGATCGAAGCGGTCCGCCTGGCGGTCAAGTACCGCACGCCGGTGATTGTGCTTTCGGACGGCTACCTGGCCAACGGCGCCGAGCCGTGGCGCCTGCCCGACCTCGAATCCTTCGCACCGATTGAGCCGGACTTCGCCACCAAGCCCAACCATGTGGACGACGACGGCACCGAGACCTTCTGGCCCTACGTGCGGGACCCCGAGACGCTGGCCCGTCCCTGGGCGCCGCCTGGCCTGCCCGGTCTGGAGCACCGTATCGGCGGCCTGGAGAAGGCCGACGGGACGGGCAACGTCTCCTACGACGGCGTGAACCACGAGCACATGGTGCACCTGCGTCGCGACAAGATCACCGGGATTGCCGACGACATCCCGTTGGCCGAGGTCAACGACGAGACCGGGGACGCGCAGCTGCTGTTGGTGAGCTGGGGCTCCACCTACGCCGCCGTGGCCGCAGGTGTGAAGCGCATCCGGGCCCGCGGCATGAAGGCGGCCCATCTCCACCTGCGCCATCTCTATCCGCTGCCGCCGAACCTGGGCGAGGAACTGCACCGCTACACCCAGGTGCTCGTCCCCGAGATCAACCTTGGCCAGCTCAGCCGCATCCTGCGGGCCGAGTACCTGGTGGACGCCCAGACCATGTCGAAAATGCAAGGCGTACCATTCCGCGTCGGAGAGATCGAGGCAGCCATCACGGCGCTGCTCGGAGGGAAGTCATGAGCGAGTCCAACGGCTCCACCGCCACCGCCATCCCCGTCACCGCGCGGAAGGACTGGACCAGCGACCAGGAGGTGCGCTGGTGCCCGGGCTGTGGCGACTACTCCATTCTTGCCGCCGTCCAGATGCTCATGCCCGACCTCGGCGTGCGTCGGGAGAACACGGTGTTCCTGTCGGGCATCGGCTGTGCCGCCCGCTTCCCGTACTACATGAGCACCTACGGCATGCACTCCATTCACGGGCGGGCGCCGGCCATCGCCACCGGCCTGGCCACGACGCGGCCCGACCTCGACGTCTGGGTCATCTCCGGTGACGGCGACGCCCTTTCCATCGGCGGCAACCACCTCATTCATGCGCTGCGTCGCAACGTGCGGTTGAACATCTTGATGTTCAACAACCAGATCTACGGGCTGACCAAGGGTCAATACTCCCCGACGTCAGAGGTGGCCAAGGTCACCAAGTCGACCCCGTTCGGCTCCGTCGACACGCCGTTCAACCCGGTGTCACTGGCGCTCGGTGCCGAAGCCACCTTCGTGGCGCGGACCCACGACATGGACCGGGCCCACATGCAGGAGACCTTCCGGCGGGCGCACGAGCACAACGGCGCCGCCTTCGTCGAGGTCCTGCAGAACTGCAATGTCTTCAACGACGGTGCGTTCGAGAAGATCACCGGCCGCGACGTCCGGGCCAACATGCTGATCCCGCTGCATCACGGCGAGCCGATCGTCTTCGGCGCCGAGGGCGAGGAGCGAGGGGTGGTCCAGCGCGCCGATGGGAGCCTCGAGATCGTGTCGGTGGCCGAGGTGGGCTCCGACGCCCTGCTGGTCCACGACGAGAAGCGGGACGACCCCGGTCTCGCCTTCGCACTGTCCCGGCTGGCCCGGGGGCCCTACGAGCCGACGCCGATCGGTGTCTTCCGCGCCGTCGAGCGGCCCGAGTACGGGTCGCAGATGGCCGAGCAGATCACCGAGGCCCAGGGCAAGCGGGGCCTCGGTGACGTGGAGGCGCTCCTCCGGTCCGGTTCGAGCTGGACCGTCGACTAGGACGAGGCGACGATCTCGCCCAACCGGGTGAAGGAGTTGCAATAGAAGAGCCGTCCTCCCGCGGGTCGCCAGTCGGCCCAGTCGGCGTAGGCGGGGCTCTCGGTGCCCCCGAGCCGGGGTGCCACGTGGTCGATCATGGTGGCGAAGGTCGCTTCGGCGTCCGCGTTGTCGAACTCGTAGAAGTGCATGTACCGGGGATCTGTGGCCGTGGTGTTCTCGTAGACGGAGATCTGCGTGAAGCCCGGAATGGCCGCCGCCGCGATCTGGCGGATGTGGACGAAGTCGCCCCAGTCGCGCAGCTGCTGGGCCAGGTCCGGCGTCCGCGGGCTGATCCACACGATCATGAGGCCCAGCGTCGGCTCGCCGGTGAGGATGCCCTGGCTCGGGCGGGGGTAACGGCGGAAGCAATGCGACTCGGAGACATCCGGCGCTGCGACCGGCGGCTCGTAGCCCTCGTGCGCCTCGACCGCGACGAGCGTGCGCCCGTCGCGAATGCGCTTGGGCAGGTCGGTCCGCTCGAAGGCGGCGTTCTCCCACCACGTCACCCGCTCGACGCCCGGGCGGGTGGCCAGATCCCGGGCGCGTCGGGCGCAGGCCTCGGGGGAGGCGTCGCCGAGCGACAGGTGCAGCAGCGTGGTGGGCCGGTCCTCCATTCCTAGGCCGCCGGCGCGGCCTGGACCTCGTCCCGGATCCGCTCGAGGGTCGTGCGCATGCCCTTGCGGTTGACCTTGCCCCGCGACCACCCCCACACCGCCCAGTACAGGCGCAGGCCGAAGGTGGGGCTCAAGGTGAAGGACTCGGTGACGTCGCAGCCGCCGCCCTCCGACGGGACGATGTCGTAGCGCCAGACGTTGAGTGGCTTGTCGTTGTTGCCCACCCCGAAGGCGAAGGCCTTGCCGGGCTCGCAGGCGGACACGGTGCAGGTCGTCCAGTAGATGGGCCCGATGCCGTTGCGCTTCACGTGGCCCCGGAACCGGGCACCGACGGCGGGCCCGGTGGCGCCGTCGATCCACTCGGCCTCGAAGGTCTCGGGGCTGTAGCTGCCGATCCGGGTGACGTCGCTGACGAGGTCCCAGACCTGCTCGGGTGAGGCGGACATGTGGACGGTCACCGAGTCGTGCACGGGGTCACCTCAGGGCAGGTCGAGGGACCGGAACACCATGCCGGTCCGCGGCTTGGGGCTGAAGAATGTCGTCTTGGGCGGCATGCGACGCCGGGCGTTGGCCCACTCGTCAATCTGGGCGACCGTCACCGGACGGAGGAGGAACGCCGCCTGGCCCTCGCCGTCCCGCAGGGCCTCCATCGCCTCGGTGACGCTGTGACGGTGCATCACCTCGTGGGGCGGTAACGCCGCCAGTGCCGTGGCGATCAGGTTGGAGTCGAGGTCGTTGCCCTCCTGCTCCAGGACCTCGGCGTGGGGGAGCAGGAGGTAGGCCTGACCGTTTGCGACGAGGGCCAGGGAATGGGAGTCGGCCAGGGCCCCGAGCGTGCGGTCGTCGGCCGCGCCGGCCCGGACGACGTCGAACCATGGGGCCAAGGCGGCCACGAGGTCGAAGTCCTCGGGCAGCCCGCTCACGGTGCGGTGGATGGCGCCGACCGTGAGCTGGTCCTCCGCCAGCTCCACGACGAGGGCCATGACGAGGTCGTAGGGGCCCGGGGCGCCCCCGTTGGCCTGGCGCTGCTCGGCCTGGTAGGCCCGGGCGGTCTCGTAGCGGTGGTGCCCGTCGGCGAGCACGACCGGCGCCTTGGCCAGCGCAGAACCGACGGCATCGACGGTATCGGCGTCGCTCAGGACCCAGAGCTGGTGCCGGACCCCATCGTCATCGACCACGTCGGCCACGGGCTCGTCGTCGGTCGGGTCGAAGGTGGCGGTGACCCCGGACGCCATGGAGAGGCCCCAAATGGGCGACAGGTTGGCCCGCGTGGCGCGCAGCAGGTCGAGGCGATCGCTCTTGGGCTTGGGCAGGGTCTGTTCGTGGGGCAGGACGTCGCTCTCCGCACCGGGCTCGGCCAGGCCGAGCGCCCCGATCACCCCCGTTGTGGCCCGACCGGCGGTATCGGTCATCCGGTAGGGGTAGAGGCTGGGCCCGGCATCGGCCACGAGGAGGCCCTTCTCCCGCCATCCGGTGAAGAGGTCGGCTGCGACCTCGTAGCGGTCACGCCGTCCGGACAGATCGGCTTCGGGGAGCTCGACGAGGACGGCGTTGGCCCGGTGCCGTGAGGCCAGATGGGCCCGTTCAGTGGGCGAGATCACGTCGTAGGGCGGGGCGATGACCTGGGCCAGCGGCGCGACGTCGGGCCGGTAGCGCAGGCCCTGGAACGGTTCGAAGCGCGGCACTCGGCCACTCTGGCACACGCCAGACGAGGGCGTCGCGGGGCACTCCGTAGACTCGTGGCGTGGACGACGATGGCCTGGACCGGATCCTCACCGCTCCCAATGTCATCACCATGGTGCGGCTCCTCTGCATTCCGCTCTATCTGTGGCTGCTCTTCGGCTCGCATCGCCAGATTGCGGCAGCGGTCCTCTTGGCCGTGCTCGGCGCCACGGATTGGGTCGACGGTTTCGTCGCCCGGCGCTACGGCCAGGTGTCGACCTTGGGCAAGGTCCTCGACCCCACCGCCGACCGGATCCTGGTCGGGACGGCCGTGATCTCCATCATGGTCTACGGCGCCGTCCCGCTCTGGTTCGGCCTGGCGACCGTCGCCCGTGAGGTCCTGGTGTCGGCCATGGTGCTGCTCCTGGCAGCACTGGGTGCGGCGCGCATCGATGTGTTGTGGGTGGGCAAGGCGGGCACATTCGGACTCATGTTCGCCTACCCCACGTTTCTCCTCGGTGACGGCACGGCCGGCTGGCAGGAGCCGATCCGGGTCATCGGCTGGATCACGGGCCTGATCGGGCTCTCGCTGGCCTGGTGGGCGGCCGGGAGCTATATCGGCCCCGCCCGTCAGGCATTGCGTCAGGGTCGGGCGGCACGCCGGAGCACCGTATGAAGGCCGTGATCATGGCCGGGGGCGAGGGCACCCGCCTGCGCCCGCAGACCTCCAACCTGCCCAAGCCGATGCTCCCGCTCGTCGGTCGCCCGATGATGGAGCACATCGTGTCGCTCCTGCGGCGTCACGGCATCACCGACATCGTCGTCACGGTGGCGTTCCTGCCCAACGCCATCCGCAGCTACTTCGGTGACGGCAGCGAGCTCGGGGTCTCCATGGTGTACGCCACCGAGGAGTCGCCGCTCGGCACCGCCGGATCGGTGCGCAACGCGCGCGAGCAGCTGACCGAGCGCTTCCTCGTGATTTCCGGCGACGTCCTGACCGACATCGACCTCACCTCGGTGATCGAGTTCCACCAGAAGAACGAGGCGCTGGCCACGATCGCGCTGTGCGCGGTGGAGAATCCCCTCGAATTCGGGATCGTCATCACGCGCGAGGACGGCACCATCGAGCGCTTCCTGGAGAAACCGGGCTGGGGCCAGGTGTTCAGCGACACCATCAACACGGGCATCTACGTGCTCGAGCCCGAGATCTTCGAGCGCATCCCCGAGGGCCGGTCCGTCGACTTCTCGGGCGAGGTGTTCCCAGCCGTACTCGAGGCCGGTGACCCCCTGTACGGCTACGTGGCCGATGGCTATTGGGAGGATGTCGGCACGACGGCGGCCTATCTCAAGGCCCACGAGGACATCCTCGACGGCAAGGTCGACGTGGACGTCGCCGGGTTCGAGCTACGCCCTGGCATCTTCATCGGCAAGGGCTCCTCCATCGACCCCTCGGTCCGCATCGACTCGCCTGCCTTCGTCGGCGAGAACTGCACCGTCGACGAGGGCGTGGTGCTCGGGGCCTATACCACCGTGGGCGCCAACACCCAGGTGGGGGCCAGGGTCGAGGCGCAGCGGTCGGTCATCGGCGAGAACTCATACCTGGGGCCGGCCGTGCGGGTCGAGGGCGCCGTCCTGGGGCGGTCGTGCGACCTCCGGGTCGGGTCCCGGATCGAGCCCGGTGCTGTCGTGGGTGAGGGGTGCCTGATCGGCGCGCACGCCGAGGTGCGCAGCGACGTGAAGGTCTACCCCTACAAGGTGGTCGAAGCGGCCGCTCAGGTCAATGCCTCCATTGTGTGGGAGTCCGGGGGATCCCGGACCCTGTTCGGCCCCGAGGGGGTGCAGGGCATCGCCAACGTCGACATCAGCCCGGAGCTGGCAGTGCGCCTGGCCAAGGCGTGGGCCTCGGGCTTCGAGAAGGGCTCCTTCATCACCGCTTCGCGTGACACCAGCCGGGTGGCCCGGGTGCTCAAGCGGGCCCTGATGGTTGGGTGCAACTCGGTCGGCGTGAACGTCAACGACCTGGAGGTGGCCACTGTGCCCGTAACGCAGCACCACGTGCGGATGCGCGGCAACCGGGCCGGGATGACGGTGCGGCTCAGTCCGGACGATCCGCAGTCCGTCGTGATCCGCTTCTTCGACGAGCGGGGCATCGATCTCTCCGAGAGCGATCAGCGGCGCGTCGAGCGCACGTACCACCGTGAGGAGTTCCGTCGCGTCACCGCGGGAGAAATCGGGGACATCGATTTCTCACCCCGTACGATCGAGTTGTACACGGCGGATGTGGTCGAGGCGTTCGGCTTGCGCCGGGGCGCCGGGCACGAGGTGAAGCTGGTCCTCGACCTGTCCTACGGCGCGGCCAACTTCGTGATGCCCAACCTCTTGTCGAAGGTGGGCGCAGACGTGCTCAGCATCAATCCGTATGCGCAGACCCCGGGCATGATCGCAGTGGACAGCGCCGTGAGCGAGGCCAGGGTGGCGGACGCCGTGCGCGGCTCGGGAGCCGACCTGGGCGCGGTCATCGACGCCGGCGGTGAGCGGCTGACGCTGATCGACGGGACCGGGCACGTGCTGTCCGACGACGAGGCGATCATGGCCTTCATTGAGTTGTCAACCATCGCCGGGGAGACCGGTGGGGTCGCGCTGCCGGTGACGGCGAGCGATCGCACCGTACGCCGCTGCCGGGAACGCGGCGTCGAATTGACGCTGACCCCGTTGTCGCCGTCGGGCTTGCTCCAGGCGGCCGCGTCGGGCGGCGTGTCCTTCGCGTCAGACCGGCGGGGAGGATACGTCTTCCCGGCGTTCCTGCCGGCCTTCGATGCGGCCGCCGCCTTGGCCCGCCTGGTCTCGCTGCTCGAGGAGAGCCCGAGATCGCTGGCCGAGATCGTGGCGGCCATCCCGGAAATGCCCATCGTGGAGGGCGAAGTGGCGACCCGCATGGAACAGAAAGGCCTGGTCATGCGGACGCTCATGGAGGAGCTGACCGAGGAGGGGGCGGACCTGGTCCTGGTGGACGGCATCAAGGTGGTCTCCGACGAGGGGTGGGCCCTCGTCGTGCCCGACCCGGCGGACCCGGTCACTCACGTGTGGGCCGAGGGCGCCGACCCCGTCTCGTCCGAGGCGTTGGTGGCGACGTACGCCGAACGGATCGCCCGGACTTTGCCCTGAATTTCGGGCCTGCAGCCACTACCGGTGGTCCGGTATGGTCGCCCCCCATGAACATCCCCGACGACCTCCGATATTCACCGGAGCACGAGTGGGTCCGCCAAGAGGGAAACACCGTGCGGATCGGCATCACCGACTACGCCCAGGACGCACTGGGGGACATCGTGTTCGTCGACCTGCCTGCCGTCGGGACCGAGGTCGAGGCCGGCGGACAGCTCGGCGAGGTCGAGTCGACGAAGTCGGTGTCTGAGGTCTATACGCCGCTGGCCGGAACGGTGACTGCCGTGAACGAATCGCTCACGGCTGGACCCGAGACGATCAACCAGGATCCCTATGGCGAAGGATGGCTCTGCGAACTGGAGCTCGCGGCGAATGCGGATCCGGGCAGCCTCCTCGACGCGGTCGCCTACGGTGACCTGACCGCCGACTGACCTGGCGTTCGGGGGTCTGATGAGGGCAGGAGAAGTCGGTCGTGAGGTGGGGTACCGTGGACGGCGTGTTCTGTCACAACTGCGGGCACCGCAATCCCGAGGGCGTCAACTTCTGCTCCTCGTGCGGAGCCGCGCTCCTCGCGGACGGCGATGACGCCACCATCACGCTGCACCCGACCGACGAGGGTGAGGCGACTGAGGACTACCCGGATGTCACCTCGGTCGAGATCCCGCACGGCGCCGGCGTCCTCGTGGTCACACGTGGGCCCAACATCGGGGCGCGCTATCTCCTCGGCGGGGACATCGTGAAGGCCGGGCGGCATCCCGAGAGCGACATCTTCCTGGACGACATCACGGTGTCGCGCCGCCACGTGGAGGTCTCACCGACGGACGGGGGCTACTCGGTCCGTGATGTGGGGTCGTTGAACGGGACCTACGTGAACCGGGAGCG
>Ga0307372_10007496_pt1 | contig 15612 bp, 18 predicted proteins | sample OX1MG_FD_202533 | JGI IMG/M metagenome (GOLD analysis project Ga0307372, IMG submission 202533) | Soil microbial communities from Risofladan, Vaasa, Finland - OX-1 | ecosystem: Environmental > Terrestrial > Soil > Coastal area > Acid sulfate soil | place: Finland: Risofladan, Vaasa | collected... | reverse complement strand
TCCAATGTCTGTGTTCCTGACATAATCATTACGCAGCGCAGGTAATATTTATAGGTTGCCACATAGACTTAAATAGGGTAAAACGGCGCATTTTTATGACGGTAGTTTACAAGAACAAGTGGCTGCACATAGAGAGAATAAGGGTGCGCAGACAGGGAAAGAGCTACTTTATGTACTGCGTGGCAAAGAGGGACATAGTGGTGATCCTGCCCATACTCGACAAGGATACCGTGATTCTGGAGAGGCAGTATAGGGCGGTGTTCGGCAGGTACCTGTATGAGATACCAGCCGGTTACATAGAGGACCACGAACCCCCTATCAGTGCGGCGATAAGGGAGCTGGAGGAGGAGACGGGCTATAGAGCCGGAAGAATGATGTTCGTATCCAAGCTCGCGGAGAGCCCGGGCACCATGAAGCTCTGGGCCCACTTCTACATAGCCACGGGGCTGGAGAGGGGGCGGCGGTCGCTGGACAGGAATGAGGACATAACCATCATGAAGGTGAAACTGTCGAGGGCGCTTCAGATGGTGAGGAGCGGAAAGATAGTGGACCTGAAGACGATGGCCGCGCTCAGCTACTACGCGCAATTTGTAGATAAAGGGCGTAGGTAACACTTTTGTCTGATTAAATCTGGAGCCGGCATATTTACCCATTAGCGGAAGTGAGGGACGGATTTTTCGGCGATTGCCGATGAGGCGGGTTCGTTTATATATTCCATCGAGCGTTACTGCTAGTAAGCGTGTGAGTATGATGATAGAGAAAACCCCGACTAAGGGCGGTCTGGTAGCCATAATGGAGAGGCTCGAGCAGGTAAAGTCGATATCGGCCCCAGAGGAAAAGCATGTCAGTGCGGTTGTCGAACTCGCCGGCGCCCTGGAGGCCTTATACCCCAACCGTGCCGGGCTGCAGTGCGCGAAGATGACGTTCATAAACTCGGTGGACAGCACAAAGGCGCTGGGGGCACTGTGGCGCATAGAGACAGACCCTGTTGTCAGGTTGGGGATAAACACACGGATAAGCCACCTTTGCGGAGATGAGTATGCGGTGGTGTCGGAGATTTCCAAGCTTGACGGTGCCAGGGTTGAGAAGATGATTAGGGTCGTGGAGGATATCTACGACATACCGACCCTCAGGAAACTTGAAAACTCAGAGAAGAACCCAGAGGTTAGGCGAGCGATACAGAAGAGGGTTAGCGAGATAAACGGTGACGAGTACATAGGCGGAAGCCAGGCCGCCATTGGCTTGAGAACAGAGGCCGCACCGGTCATCTGATAGCAGACCCCGCCTGTGTGGGCGCGCTCCAAAGCTTAAAATACCCGAGTTGAGAGTATCTTCCTTGTGATATGTTGACCGCTGTTGGCGTAGTTGCCGGAATGGGGATGGGCAAGCTACTTGGCATTATTGCCGTTGTAGTCATATTGGGTGGAGCAGCCACTGGCGCCGCATACCAGTACCTCAACGCTTCCCACATAAGCGCAAATCCTCCCCAGCTGCCAAGGACAAACGCCTCTGTGGTACCACAGATATCGGAGTCTCTGATAGCCAACCAGGGCAACGTTTTCATAGCGCTCTCAAACCTGAGCCAGCAGTACATAAGCTCAATACCGCAGACCACAATAGTCTATAATGGAGACATGAAGGCTGAGATAGGGTCTAGCGGGCTCTCTTTCCTCGCGACATTCGGCTCCCCGGTAACGATAATGTCTGCCAAGTACACGGGCCAGAACAAGTTCGACTTCAACCTGACCGACCTTGCGCCCTATGGCAACATCCACGTGGTGTACGCCAATCTTACAAACGGCACTTTTGTATGTACCAACCTGAACTTAAGCGCTATAGAGAGCACTAACATAGGCGCGATACTTGGAGGGAGAGGCGGGCTGAGTTGCAAGCAGAGCAACTACGTTGGCGGACTGAACATGACCGCGGTCTCCAATCTTGAGTTCACCCAGATTGACAGGATAACAAACGTGAACTACACTGACTACTACCAGAGCGAGTGGAACGGTCTGCCCTGCACTTTCATAAACGGAACGATAACTCCGTTGAACTCCAGCCAGGATTGGGACGGCCTCTTCCAGACATGCATATCGAACAACTACTGGATACCGCTCACCATGTACATCTTCCTAAACTCCTCGCAGGGTAGGGGGCATATGTCGGTTAACGAGACATCGCTGCAGAGCACGGCAAACCTCACGTACATAAAGACGCTGCCGTGATGCGGTTCAGATTCGTCTGGTAACCATGGAGATTCCGGTTACCAGAGCCCACAACACCTCGTTGTAGAACAGTATCTCCTCGAATCCACCCTTGCCCAGCCCTGTGCTTATATGTATGCCGAGAAGGCCGAGTATGAAGAGCGCCAGGATAGCTATACCCAAAAGGCCAGATATCAATGAATAGTATCTTGCAGCTCCTCTGAATACCTTTGTGAAGCAGATGGCGGACACCGCCACTCCACCGAAAGCAATTGTGGCTGCGATGATGTGAGGGAGTCCGGTTGTTTCGGGAAAGAGGCCGACACACATGCCGCCTATTCCGGCTACGATGAATGCGATAGCTCTGTACTTGCGCCCTGACTTGAGGATAAGAATTCCGGATACGATCAGGATTATGCCGAACGCGATTATTGATGTGTTGAACAGAGCTGCTGTGCTGCCTACACCTAGGTCGCTTATGTAGTTGTTCTGAAGGCTGTAATTAGGGTATATGTGCTGGGCCACAAGCACTGAGGCTACCAACTGAAATGCCGCGAATATTATCAACGCGCCGCCGATTCGGCCATAGTGCGCATTGGCACTCTTTTTCATGATTCTGATTGTCAGGATGGGTTATTATTATTGATGCCCGAATAATTTATTGGATTTTGGTGAACGGAAAATGTTGAGATGGTACGGCTACATCGGCATTGGATTGATTGCTTTCGCCATTGCGAACTTTTCGCTCGTGATACAGCCGTTCGCAAGATGGTACATACCGATAATATGGTACGGCTACATCCTTCTCGTCGACAGCCTCGTGCATAAGGTAAGCGGCCGCTCACTCATCTCCACGTATCCGAAGGAATTCGTGTTCATGGCGGGCATATCGGTGCCCTTCTGGCTGATATTCGAGATTTACAACATTTTCGGAGGGTACTGGCAGTACACCAACTACACCTGGCACGCACACCTGGCCGACTTCACGACCATACTGCCGGCTGTGTTGGTGACCTACGCGCTGTTCAGGGCGTTGGGCGCGTTCAAGCGCTTCGATACAACGTCCCCCAAGGCCCCCTCAAGAAAGAGCAGGGCTTACCTGTGGCCCCTTGTAGTCCTTGGCGCTGCGGCTACACTGGCGCCGCTGCTGATCCCCGATGTCGGGGCTCCCTTTGTCTGGGTGGGGCTGTTCCTCCTCCTCGACCCGCTGAATTACATGCTTGGAAGGGCCAGCGTAATAGATATCGTCGGAAATGGGAAGCGCAGCTTCGTGCTGCAGCTGTTCGCTGCTGGGATAACCATGGGCTTCTTCTGGGAGCTGTGGAACAACTTCGCCTACTCGCGGTGGATATACAACATACAGCTGGTGTCTAACATCCCCAAGCTCTTCGCCATGCCGCTGCCCGGCTATCTCGGTTACCTTCCGTTCGCGGTGGTCGTGTTCCTTTTCTACGCGCTGTTCCGCCCGCTTGTGTTCAAGAAGAAGAACCTGGTGCTCGGAATCTGATGGCTCAGCTCAATGCCGCCGGCCTTGTGGAAACACCGCACGCCATAGGCCGTGTCATTGGCTCCTAACCCTGGCGCTCAGGATGCGGTTACAGTGGTGCTCGCGGTCTCCCCGCTCGCCGCAGCTACAACAATCCTGTACTGTGCGCCAGGTGTGGGTGTGGTCTGGAACGTGTTGCGGTTGTACGATGCCATCCCGCCGTATGCAATGGTGGCATTAGAGCCCGCATTAAGTACCATCCCACTCGTTTGGGCTGAAGCGAGGCTCGTGACAAAGGTCAGGTTGCCGTTTGCGTTGGCGGCAAAGTTCTGCATTGCGAAGGAGCCTATATTGAGCTTGATGTACGCGGAGATGGTGGAGTTAGGATGGAGTATGAGGGCGGTGCCGTTAAGGCCGAGCACGCCGCCTGCGGATGAGGACAGCCCTACAGACTGGCTCCCGTAGACCACCACATTCTTCAGGCTAACGCTTTGGTTGCCGTTGTTCGCCACCGTGACGGAAAGCACGGTCGTGTTTCCTGAAGAGGAGAGCTGTGCGGATGTTATGGACAGGCTCTGGGACACAGCCGCCAAGGATACCTTAGCCGAGGCGCTTATGGGTGACACAAGGCCTATATTTGTGGCTGCAGATGCGCTTATGCTCCCGGTTACCACCGCCTTGCCCGCAGGAACCCTGTTGAATACGGTCGTATTGGCGACAAAGTAAGGTGATACGGTAGGTGCATAGTCTATGAGAACGCCCGAGCCCTTGGATGCGGAAGCGTTGCCGGATATTGAGAGAGTGAGCTGCGGGTTGGATACCGGAACCCCATACGTGGTGCCGTTGATCGTTATGTTTACCTGGTTTACGAGCATCCTTACCTGTGTTATTGAGGATGTGTTGGAAGTGAGATTCGCGTAGCCCATTACCTGGGTGCTGTTCATGATTGCTATCAGGTTTACGCTGCCGCTTCCGGTGGCGTTGACCCATTGGGAGCCTGAGGGGCCGGTGCTGTTAACCTGCAGGTTAGAGTATGTGAAAACCAGCGCCGTGGTGCCCGCGGGCACCTGAGCCGGGTCTGTTATCATCACAGGCGCAGCAAAGGTTGATGTGTGTTGAGTCTGATTGGAGCCCTGGGCTATGGTTGTTGTAACCACGCTAGACTTTGAGCCGGAGGCAAGGAACACTGCGGCTGCCACTATTACAATCACGATTACTATTGCTGACCCAACCAATCCTTTGTTTATCGGCATTGCATCCACTCCTTAATTATATCTGATTAGCTTTTAATGATTTGGGGTTGCAGGGATTTGAACCCTGATTTTCAGGTTACTTCATATTCGGTCTTTCCAGATTCTCATCATCGCGAGATGCTCAACAGGTTTTTAAATATCTGGAGCCTGACGCGCTGCCAGGTTACGCAACAACCCCCTGATAGTTTTATTGTGTGAAAGATAGATATATCTACTTGTTGTTGACTATTCTATTGGTTCCATGCTGCTTCCTTTTCTAGATATTAACGTACTGGCGTTCCAGTTCGTAAAGGCTGTTGCCAACCCCTTGCTCTCTTCAGTTCTGGCCCCTCTTGCGGAGAGCTTCTACATCGTGCTGCCGCTGCTGTTCGTATACCTTTATCTTAAAAGGGACAGGAACTCCGTGCTCTTCATAGGTGCATTTATACTGCTCTTTGTAGTTTCGGAGGCCGTGAAGTTGCTTGTTAGGGAGTCTAGACCGTGCACACAGCAGGAGCTTTCTTGGATAAATGTGGTAGGCGGATGCGAGTCTGGTTATGGATTCCCGAGCAGCCATGCCACAACACTCACAGGACTTGTCTTCTTCCTTTCTAAGTACAGGGTAGTCCAAGGGCTCTACATAATATGGCTCGTGCTGATTCTCTTCGGCAGGGTTTACCTGGGGCAGCATTATCTCACCGATGTGCTAGCTGGAATGGCCATCAGCCTGGCAATTGGCTATCTTGTCTATCGGGGCAGGGAAACACTTAATAAGATTATAAGGCCAATCCTGGTTGTAATCAGATTGGAGAGATGAGTAAATGGAACAGAGTGCACACCAGAACGTCCAGCAGGCCAAGAAGCCCGGTATGAGCAGGAGAAACATGATGATATACGCGATTCTTGTTCTTGTTGTGATTGCAGGAGTGCTCTATTATGTGGTCGGAATGAACCATCCAGTAGCTCTGGACGGCCAGCAGGTAAGCCAGGCCGACATGCAGGGGCTTCAGTCTGCAGCGCTCAACGTATCGCTTGCCAGCGCCGTGGGCGCGGGGTCGACTGCTAACTACCCAGTTGCGGTCACCACAAACGCGATGCTGGCAGCGGGAAGCGTCAAGCTCACCACCAACGCACAGGGCAGCGTCACAGCAATAAATGCAAATGTCCAGCCGCTCGTGATAAACGGCAAGCCAGGAATCAGCTACATAGGCGCGGAGTACTGTCCGTACTGCGCAGAGACCAGATGGGGGATGATACTTGCGCTGATGAGGTTCGGGAACTTCACTGGGCTCAAGTACATGAGCTCCACATCCACTGACGTTTACCCAAACACAGCCACATTCAGCTTCATCAATTCCACTTACTCAAGCAGCTACATAGCCTTCTCCAGCGTCGAGATACAGGACAGGAACGGAAGCTCTCTGCAGAGTCCGACAAACTTGGAGAACCTGCTGGGCTCCTCGTTCAGCACCGGAGGCATACCGTTCATAGACTTCTTCAACAAGAGCGTGCAGGATGGCGCGGCCTCCTCTCCTCAAGTGTTGGCGGGCAATGATTGGCAGCAGGCGATAACGGCGCTGAACAACCCAAACTCGCAGGTATCGCAGGCAGTAATAGGAAACGCCAACGTCTTCACGGCCTACATATGTCAGGAGACAGGAGCCAGCGCGCCCGTGTGCAGCATGCCTTACATAAAGAGCATAAAGCTCAATTGAGCACGGCGCGCATCCTGTTCGCCAGGCCCCTGTTTGCGGCCATTAGGTTGTCCTGTTCGTTAGGGTCAGCGGCGAGGTTGTAGAGCTCGTCCTGCTTCTCGCCGAAGAAGTGCATCAGCTTCATGTTGTCCCGATACACCGCGGTGACCTTCTTGTTGCATCTGCTCTTTGCCTTGTAGATCATGTCCGCATTCTTGGATCTGCCCTTCAGCCTCCTTAGCAGCTTCTCGTCCCATCCCTCGCTTATGCCGGTGTGCTCGCTTAGCACGTACCTGTTCTTCCTGAGGTTGCCGTTAAGATACGGCTCCCTCCCCGTAGCGAGGTCGATAAATGCCTTGTTGAGCGATAGCAGGCTCATTGGGCTGTCTATAATCTCCCTGTCCTTTACCAGCTTTCCGTCCTCGTAGTTTGCGGCTATGAGCGGCACTCTCGATACCTGCTCGTATGGCGGGAGGGAGTGGTAAAGGAGCCCGTGCTCCCCGAAGAACTGGCCGTGATCCGATGTTATGACCACGGTCGCCTTGTCAAGTATTCCTCCCTCCTTGAGATTGTGGAGGATCTTGGAGACCGCGCCGTCTAGATATCTTATCCTTCTCATATAGGCCCTATGCAACTCCTTCATATTGTCTTCCCTCATCTCCCTTATCCCGCTGAGGTAGAGCCACTTGTCCTGCACTACATCCCTTTTTATCGGATAGTTCTCGTGCGCCTCTATGAAATTCATGAACATGAACTGCGGCTTGAAGTTGTACTTGTAGGTCAGGTAGTCCCTCAGCGCCTTGTTGGTGTCCGATGCCCCCCTGTCCAGCTTGTATGTGCCGTCGGCCCTTGCCACGCCCTCGTTGAGCCTCTGCCTCAGCCTGAGGTATACCCTGTCGAGTATGGGTCCCGGAAGCATGTCTGCCACCGTGGCGCTCATTGAGAACATCGCGTTCCTAGCCGCCGAGCCCCCGTTGATTATGAAAGAGAGCTTGCTGGCAAGCCCCTTGTTGTACTTGACGTTGGAGTCGAGCCATATGTCGTAAATCTTGTCAAATCCTATCGCGAGGTTGGTGAAGCTTGTGAGGAACGGATTGTTGGAGAAAAGCACGGAGTGGTAGCCGTGCTTTGACATCCCCTTCGCCAGCGTCCCAGCGTCGTTGCCGAGGAACTTGGTCTTTACCATCCACGGGTCTATCTTGTCGGTGCCGTCGGTGAAGAAGTCCTGCGATGCCTCCTTTATCTTCGATACGTTCTTGTTGGCGAACAGCGCCGCATGAGAGGTCGCGGTCCATGTTCCCGGCGATATAGCGTGCGAGTACGAGGCGCAGTTCCTGTAGAGATAGTCAAGAGTAGGGAGGGAGCCGTTGCCGTAGACGTCAGAAGCCCTAACGGTGTCGAGCAGAAGCACCACTATGTTTCTTTTCATCAAGCGCACCCTTTAAGCTTTATTAACTTATCAGACTATTACTTTAAAGAGTAAAGCTTAATTTACATTTAGGTATGCTTCGCTTTGTGTGATGAAAGATGGACATTTGTGTTCTCAACCCTTACTTCTACCCCTACAACGGAGGAACCGAGAAGGTGCTGCTGGAGGTGTACCGCAGGCTCGCCAAGAGGCATAACGTCACGGTGCTCTCTGCCGCGCTGAGGAATAGTAATAGGAACTCTGTAGAGGAGATAGACGGGATAAGGGTAGTGAGGCTTAAGAGCAGTTATGTGGACATAGCCGGTCTGCCGCTCCCTTTCGCCGTGATGCACGGCGTGCCTGGCGCGATAGCGAAGGCCGGCGCGGAGGTATACCACATCAACAACAGGTTCCAATTCTTCAAGGATAGCATAAACGCGATAAGAAAGGTTGACGGCAAGTCCGTCCTAACTGTCCACAATGCGCTCCCCATGGGGATAGACCTTCACACTGATGCGCTGGGCCTTTTCTACGACTCGTTGTGGGGCAGGGGGATGATGCATGATGTGGACGCAATCACGGGCATATCTAAGAACACAATAGACACCACGGTCCCGCAGTCGGAGCGCCACAAGACCCAGCTTATCTACAACGGGGTAGACCACAAGAAATATACGCCGATGAAGAAATCCGACAGGAAGCTGGGTTCGATAAGGTCGTCGCTCGGGATAGAGGGGCAGTGCATAGTCACAAACGGCAGGCTGATAACGCAGAAGGGGCAGGCATACCTGATGGAGGCGGTGTCAAGGCTAATCAAGGAGAGGCAGATGAATCTCACGCTGGTGATAATAGGCACAGGGCCGCTCAGAGAACAACTGGGGCGCCTCTCAAGGAAGCTGGGTATGGAGAAGAACTTCAGGATAGTGTCAGGGATAAAGGAGGAGCTGATGCCCCGCTACTACAATCTCGGGGACATATTCTCGCTGCCTTCGCTTTACGAGCCGGCCTCGCTCGCGATACTCGAGGCGCTTTCATGCGCTATGCCGTGCATAACCTCACGCGTGGGAGGGCTGCCCGAAATGATGGGCCGCTATGGATACTACTCAAAGCCGAAGGACGTCGATGAGCTGATGGAAAAGATAATATACGTTCTCAGCAATAAGAAAAAAGCCGAGGCGCTGGGAAGGGAGGGCCGCAAGCTCGTGGAAAGGCGAAACGACTGGGACAGGATATCAAGGCAGTATGAGGAGTTGTTTACAGGCCAGCTACGGTACTAAGACCAAATAATGATTAACATGGCAGAGAAGGCAAAGAGCGTGAAGACCTCAATCTGGGACCAGATAACAAACGTAAAGGAGATGAGCCGAGACGAGTACCTCAAGCTCGTGAGGAGGATAGGCCTCTTCGTCATAATAGGTTTCGCGGTCAGCTTCGCCGTGTTCCTGGGCCTCGCGCTGCTTGGTGGGGTGGGCCAGGTCATAGGGATCATAGCGTCCGCCAACCCGTACTGGCTCGGGCTTGCCTTCATCTTCCAGTTTCTCGGCTACGTGCTGATGTACGGGAAGTGGAGATACCTGCTGCACGAGCTGAAGCTGAAGGTGCCGACCAAGAAGAGCTTCCTGATATATCTCTCGCTGTACTCGATGAACATAACTCCGGGCAACATAGGGAGGATAGTCGCTGCTTTCTCGCTCACCAGGATAACCAACATAAGGTTCATCAACGTGGTGCCGATAGTCACCATGGACATCTTCACGGACTTCATGGGCGCCGGGATACTCGCGCTTCTCACCGCCATCTTCGTGCAGAAGTTCGTCATTTACGTCATAGCGATAGACGTGCTGCTGACCCTTCCATTCCTACTGATACTCAACAAGAGCTTCTTCAACCTGGTCAAGAGGCTGATAAAGAGCGGCAAGTCCCTGAGGATCTTCACGCTCTACGGGGACGAGTACTACGCCTCGCAGAGCATACTCAACAAGCCCAAGACCTACGGCGTGGCGCTCGCGTTCACGCTTCCTGCCGCCTTCCTCTCCGCCATGTCCCTGTTTCTGGCAATGCATGCCATAGGGCTCACGCCCCACCTGATAAGCAGCATATCGATATCCACCACGGCACAGATATTCGGGATGGTGACAGCGGTGCCTGGCAACATAGGAGTTACGGACGGCACGCTTGTGGCGCTTCTGGGAAGCACCTTCGGGCTCGATACCACGGTCAGCTCGGCGCTCACTATAATGACCAGGATAGTCACGCTATGGTTCGGTATAATCATGGGAGCCATAGCCCTGTTCTATACGATGAAGTACTGGGCAATGAGGCCCAGCGATTCTGAAAAAGATGGAAAAAGGAAGAGAAAGAAGAAAGACTAATTACATGTCTTCCTCCGAAGCTGAGGCCTCGGCCCCAAAGTCGTCCTCTGCGGCAGCCGCGGGCGCCCCTCCAGCTCCCTTCTCGATTACCTTTATCTTTCCGAACTTGCCGGTGGAGAGCTGGGGCGTTCCCCTGAACTCGCTCACGTAGCCGTTCGAGACCTCGACAACATCACCTGAGTTGACCTGCTCTATCGACTCTCCCCAGAGAGACATAGGTATAGATCCCGTGTCGTCCTGCAGCACTATGTTGCATACGCTCAGTCTCTTTCCATACTTTGTGACAACCTCCCTTGGGTCGTCCTTCTGTATGACCTTCGCCTCTATCGTTACGTTACTTGCTCCTACTTTCAGATCAGTTATTTTCATTTCTACACCTTACAAATAGATTTCACTATTTCAGTATTCTTATGTTTGGAAAGCTATTTAACGTTTCGCCAATTGCGGAAGCAAGCTAGCCGGCCTTTTGGTATAAACTTATAGCCACTGCGCGACCTAACTAAACTATGGCGGAACCAGAGAGGATGCACCCCTCGTTCATCAACGCGATAAGGCAGAAGGAGCGTGTGCGCGAGAACCTCTCGAAGATAAGGCACAAGATAGGCGTGTACAGCGCCAAGGGAGGGGTCGGGAAGACGACAACCTCGGTCAACATAGCCTTCGCGCTGATGAAGAAAGGCTTCAAGGTTGGCCTGCTGGACGCCGACATCGACTGCCCCAACGTGGCTATGTTCCTCGGGATAGAGGAAAGGATGGAGGCAAAGATACCACTGAAACCTGTGGAGAAGATGGGTGTGAAGGTGGCATCGACGGCCATGCTGGTCGATGACATAAAGAAGCCGATAATATGGAGAGGGCCGATAATAACCAAGATGCTGGGCGACTTCTTCGAGAACACGGACTGGGGAGAGCTCGACTACCTGATAGTGGACCTGCCACCCGGGACAAGCGATGCCCCGCTCACCATCATGCAGCTGCTCGACCTCGACGGCTTCGTGATAGTCACGACCCCTCAGAGGATAGCGGCCACAAACTCGATAAGGTCGGGGCTGATGGCCAAGAGGATGAGCGTCTCTGTGCTGGGTGTTGTGGAGAACATGTCAAGCGGCACCATTAGCGATAACACGAAGGGTGTTGCTGAGGCGCTTGGAGTGGAGGTCCTTGGGGTTGTAGAGCAGAATCAGATTTTCAACGCATGTAGCGATGCAGGGAAGGTTCCGGTACTTGAGAACCAGGGTATAATGGAGGCGTTCTCTGCAATAACCTCAAAGATTACAGGTTAAGGAAATACGGGCAGTAAGGCCTGTATTCACCAAAATTATGGTAAAACAGCCGGTTTTGCAGTGTTTGTAGAGAGTAGCGGCACCCTGCAATGTAGGTATAAATAGTTTTCTCTGCATATAGTAATAGGTCTTGTCTGAACTGCTATTTGTGATTTAGGAGAAGGCTTCATTCCATCATACTTTACTCGTAAAAGAACGTGATATCTATGCCAGAAAATCAACTAGGGGGACAACAGATACTGTTACTGCCGGAAGGATCTAGCAGGGTTCTGGGAAGGGACGCGCAGAGAACCAACATAGCGGTCGGCGTGGCTGTTGCCAACGCCGTCAAGACCACGCTCGGTCCGAAGGGAATGGACAAGATGATGGTCAGCGACTTGGGCGACATAGTGATAACCAACGACGGTGCGACGATACTGGAGGAGATGAACGTCGAGCACCCGGTAGCGAAGATAATGGTCGACATAGCCAAGACCCAGGACAAGGAGGTCGGGGACGGCACTACAAGCGTTGTGATAATGGCCGGAGAGCTGCTCAAGGGGGCGGGCGACCTTCTGGAGCAGGGAATCCACCCCACTACGGTGATAAGGGGCTACAAGATGGCAGCGGAGAAGGCTAGGCTCATACTCGAGACAAAGGCGGACAGCGCCAACCCCAACGACGAGACCACGCTGCAGAAGATAGCGATGGTGTCCATGGGCTCGAAGAACATAGGCGACGACAGGACGAAGGCGATGCTGTGCAAGCTCGTCATCAACGCGGTCAAGCAGGTCATGGAGAAGAGCCAGACCGGCAAGATCCTGATAGACCACGACTTCATAAAGCTGGAGAAGAAGGCCGGCGGGAGCGTGAACGACACCCAGTTCATAAACGGGGTGCTGATAGACAAGGAGGTATCCCAGCCTAACATGCCGAAGGCGATAGCGAGCGCGAAGATAGCGCTGCTGGACCTGGCGCTGGAGATAGAGAAGACCGAGACGGACGCGAGGATCGAGATAACATCGCCGGACCAGATGCAGGCGTTCCTGAATCAGGAGGAGAAGACACTCAGGGAGATGGTAGAGAAGATCAAGAAGAGCGGAGCCACTGTGGTTGTCACGCAGAAGGGAATAGACGACGTGGCCCAGCACTTCCTGGCAAAGGCGGGCATAATGGCGATAAGGAGGGTCAAGAAGAGCGACATAGAGAAGCTCGGAAGGGCAACAGGGGCAAAGATAGTCACAAGCCTTGACGACCTGAACGCAAAGGACCTCGGATTCGCGGGCAACGTTGAGGAGAGGAAGATAAGCGGAGAGCAGATGGTATTCGTTGAGAAGTGCAAGGACCCGAAGAGCGTCACGATATTCGTAAGGGGAGGAACCCAGCAGGTTGTTGACGAGGCAGAGAGATCGATAACGGACGTCATCGGCGCGGTGTCAAGCGTTGTCGAGAGCGGCAAGTACGTTATCGGAGGAGGAAGCATTGAGATAGACCTCGCCAACGGGCTGAGGGAGTACTCCAGCGACGTGGGCGGAAGGGAGCAGCTGGCAATCCAGAAGTTCGCTGACGCGCTTGAGGTAATACCGAAGACGCTGTCGGAGAGCGCGGGAATGGATGCGATCGACACTCTTGTGCAGCTGAGGACCAAGCATAAGGGCAAGGGCGGAGGAGTCTACGGTGTGGACATCTTCAGCAACACCGTCAACGACATGCAGAAGCTCGGGGTCTACGAGCCGATGAAGGTCAAGCAGCAGGCGATATCAAGCGCCAGCGAGGCGGCTGAGATAATACTCAGGATAGACGACATGATAAGCTCGAGGGGCAGGTCGCACGGAGGAGGGCCGGGAGGCCCCGGCGGCATGCCTGGAGAGGGCATGGAATAATCCGATTTGAGCGACCCATATGAACAACATCGTCATCATCACAGGCTCCCCTGGAGTGGGGAAAAGCACCATGATAAGGAGCATAGCCGAGGGCGGAAAGTACAACATAATAAACGTGGGCACTTTCATGCTTGAGATCGCGATGAAGGAGGGCATAGTGAAGGACAGGGACGAGCTCAGGTTCCTCAACAAGGATGTCGTGAGGAAGCTGCAGGACAGGACCTTCACCGACATAGCTAAGATGGAGGGCAAGATAATACTCGACACCCACGCATCGGTCGAGTCCAATGGGAGGTTCGTGCCCGGCGTGCCTTTCGACACCATGAGCATCATCAGGAACAACATCCACGGAATCATCTACATCGATGCGCTGACCGAGGAGATAATGAAGAGGGCGAGGGGGGACACCAAGCGGACGAGAAACACCGACGAGGCGTTCATAGACGCCCAGAGGGGCATAAACCTCTCGATACTCTCGATGTACTCCACATACTTAAATATTCCATTATATGTAATATTCAACAGGCAGGACAGGCTTGACGAGGGCGTGAAGAGCCTGAAGGAGCATCTGGAACAGATATTCAGTGAATAACATGGGGCTAATACCTGTAATAACGCTGCCGATGAACGCGGAGATCATAATTGTAGGTGTAGGAATATGCTACACCATGCTGACCATTGTGATTCAGAGGAAGCTTACCAACCCGAAGAAGCTAAGGGAGATACAGGGAAGGATGAAGGATCTCACGAAGGAGATGAACGAGATGGCAAAGGCCAACGCCACGAAGGAGCAGATAGCGGCGAAGCAGAGCCAGCTGATGCCGCTTATGGGAGAGAGCATGCGCGCACAGCTGAAGTCGATGTTCGTGCTGCTGCCTATGTTCGTCCTGTTCTACTACCTGCTCGTGCCCAACCTACCGCTCGGCGTGACTGACGCGACGGCGAGCATAAAGACGCTGTTCTTCTACACGGTGTTCGGCTTCGGCATGGTGATGCTGGTCGTAACCACGCTGTACGACAGGAGGAAGGCCAGGATAGACAAGCTGCAGGCGCAGACGATACAGTGATTCAGAGATTATATTGAAAAGGTGTTTGATTTGCCGAAACCAATGCATAGGTCAAGAAGCTTCAAGAAAGCGAACAGGATCACTTCCACGGGAAGGAACGTAATACACTACACTAGGGCCAAGCCGAAGATGCCGCACTGCGCGATATGCAGGCAGGAGCTCAACGGGATAAGCCTGAGCCCCAACGGAGGCAAGTCCAGGAGGACGAACAGCAGGCCGTTTGGAGGAGTGCTCTGCGCGAAGTGCACTGCTGAGGTAGTCAAGCTCGGAAGCAGGATAGAGCAGGGAGACATGAAGCTCAACGACATCGGGATAAAGCAGAGGTCGTTCGTGTTGCAGCTCGTTGCCCACTAAGCACTGAGACAGATAGCGGTAGTTTGTCATGATAAGGATATGCATCAGCGGCCTGACGGCCAGCGGGAAGACCTCGCTCGGCCACATGCTCGCGGAGGAGCTGGGCATAACCCACATAACGAAGCACACTCTAGACACCTACCATAAGACCATGGAGGAGGCGAAGAGGGGGGGCGAGAGGCACATCAACATAGTTGAGATGGGCGACAAGCGGTTCGCCAAGCAGTTCGACGACGAGCTCGTCGCGATGGCCGAGAAGGGCAACTGCGTAGTCACGACGTGGCTGGGGCCATGGCTCGTCAAGGACGCGACGCTGAGGGTCTGGCTCAACGCCCCGATAGGGGAGAGGGCTGCGAGAAGGGCAAAGGAGTTGAAGGTGGCCCCCGAGGAGGCGAAGGCTGTAGTTGAGGAGAAGGACAGGTTAACCATAAATGCTTTCAATGAGATACAGAACATAGATGTCACCGACCACTCGGCCTTTGACGTGGAGCTCAATACCCACAGGCTCTCGCTGAAGGAGATGGTCGCGGTGATATCGATGATGGCGCTAAGCAAGGAAAAAAAATTGTTTGTGTGATGACATGTTGTTAGAACAAGGAAGAGTCTGTATAAAGAAATACGGAAGAGACGCAGGAAGCAGGGCAGTGGTAACG
>Ga0307372_10007494_pt1 | contig 15618 bp, 16 predicted proteins | sample OX1MG_FD_202533 | JGI IMG/M metagenome (GOLD analysis project Ga0307372, IMG submission 202533) | Soil microbial communities from Risofladan, Vaasa, Finland - OX-1 | ecosystem: Environmental > Terrestrial > Soil > Coastal area > Acid sulfate soil | place: Finland: Risofladan, Vaasa | collected... | reverse complement strand
GCATATGGCGCTCTCGGCTACGAAGGCGTAGACGGGGAGAGGGCCGAGAAGGCGGTGAAGGCGATGCAGAGGGTGATAGGGGCCATTGCAAAGACGACAAAGCTCAGTCTTGCATGAACTTGTGGGAAGGATGGCGCCCATCCAAGGGGTCGTGGGAATCGTTCTCTTCGGCAGCCTCGCCAGGGGCGATGCAGACGAATATTCGGATATCGACCTCCTCATCCTCTTCGAGGACCGCGCGTCGATGAAGAAAGGATGGGATGAGGTCTTCCGCGCGACGGGCCCGATGAGACTCAACATCAATGCCATTCCCGAGACCCTTGACGAACTCGCGAACGCGAACCCGATCTTCCTTCGCGAACTGGAGAAGGACGGGAAGATACTCTACTCGCGAGATCCATTCAGAACGGCGATGCGATCTCCGGCTACCCGGGAATTCTCCATAGTCTCCTACCGCCTGAGCTCACTCTCCTACCCAGAAAAGATGCGGGTTCTGTATCGGCTATACAAAGGCAAGGGGGGAGGGATGGTCGGAAACAGCGGAGGGATGAAGCTAGGTCCCGGCTTGGTGCTCGTCCCGATGGATGCCCGGAGGGAAGTGGTCGACTTGTTGGGCTCGCGGGGCGCGAAGTGTCGAAGCATCGATGTGCTCGTTGAGGAGAAAGATCCAAACAGATGGTCCAGACCTGAGTTTGGAAATCATGGAAAAATCCCTTCTGCTCGTCCACCGTGATTCGAGAGCGGTATCGCGGAAAGATAAAGCGAAAGTACGGCCCCCCCCGCCGGTGCGTAGGAAGCCAAGAACGGCAAGAATCTCGAGGGCTGGCTCCTAGGCGCGGCGGCGCTGGCTGCATTTGCTTCCACCCTCGTGGCCCGCGGGGGCATCGGGACGGGGAGGGGCAAGGTGCCCGCCCAAACTATGCGTTATCGGTGCAAGCTTTAGTAGCAAACTCTGCATTTACCCGCCCGTCATGGGCACCGACCTAGGCTGCACGCACCGACAGGCGCGGGCATCTGGCGAGCGCCCGTCGCTTCTGCGCTTCTCGACGCCTAGCCGACGTCTTCTCGCGACCGGGAATCCTTATCTTCACAATCTCTTCGAGCGGTGCAGATGCTGAGAGAAAGCCGCAACACACTTGGTATCGTCAGGTCGCGCTTCGTGTCAGGGTTGCGTCTCCGCACGCTTGACGCAAAAGCCCTAACGGGCTGTCTTACCATCTTCGCGGTCTTATGCGTCTATCGGTTCTACGACTACTGGACGACGGGCTTCTACGTTTCAGACGAATACGGGTACTATTTCGACGCAGTCCGAGGGGCAATATACTCCGACCGATGGTTCGTCGGTTGGCTGAACATTGTCATCTTCAGGGCGTTCGGGATAACGAACGTCGATTCATTCTCATATCTGTTGCCGTTCTATCTTTTCTTCTGGGCCGCTTTTACTCTGGTTGTCTTCCGCAAGATCCTGAGGCTGCTGGACTTCGACGAGGTGACCACGGCCTTGTCGTTGCTCTCTTCGATGGTCTTGATCTCGTTCGTGCTCCTTTCAATGGGATTTCTAACGGAACCCGTGGGTCTTTCTATGGTGATGCTGGGAATATACTTCCTTGTCCGTTACTTCAAGTCGGGAACCGAGCGAGGGAACGTCGCGTTCCCATTCCTTTCCGCATGCTTCTTCGGCTTTGCTGCGGGAACGCGGGAACCCTACAACGCGTTTCTCGTCGGAGGAATCGCGATAGTCGCTTGGCTTGCGCTCAGAAAGAGTCGCGACATGCTGAGAATCACGCCTCCTTCTCGAAGGGCTCTGGCGACACTCTCAATCCTGATGTTCTTTCTCCCGAGCATGTTTTTCATCTTCGTTCCAACTCACGCTTTTAGTCAACAAATATCGCCGATTTCGAGTCAGCTGTTCCAGAGCATCACTTCTAACCCAGTGACCTCTGGAGGTACTGTAACCACGATAACCACCACAACCGTCGTGAATCACACGACCACGACAATCGCCACCTCCGAAACGACGGCTCCTCCTGCCGTGCCCTTCTACAGGCAGTTCGTCTTGACAAACACTCTTCTCATCTTCTTCGGAGGTATCTTTCTGGGGTGGGGTCCAATCTGCTTTGCGGTCGCGGTCGCGGGCTTCCTGATGTTGCTGAGGAGAAGCATCAGGGGCCAAGACTCCAACGCGAGATTCATGTTCTTCACTGCGGTGGTCGCCCTAAGCTCGTACTTCATCGTCTCGTTCATCTACGCCCCCGACCCGAACTACTTCTCGTTCCAAGACTACTCGACGGTAATCAGGTTCTCGGACACGGCGCTTCCGGCTTACTTCATGATCGCGCCTGTGGTGTTGGCGTACATCGCTTCGTCTCGCAAGCGTATCGTCGGCTTCGCGGCGATCTCGGTCGTGGTCCTCCTCGCGCTGGTGCCGGTCTACGAAGTTTATGCTGCCTCCAACCTGAATTACACGACTCAAAACCCCTTCCAGTTGGGCTATCGAACAGACGCCGCCATCATGCGGGAGTACTTCTCGGCCAATACCGGTCAGGGGCCCCTCTACCTCATCGGTCACCCCTACGGGTGGGCGTTCACCCCGGGCGTGCAGGACTTGAACAAGACCGGAGGACAGACTTACGCCATCGGTCAAGATCCATATGCCCCTCACCTCGTCCAAGCTAACTTCACTTCTCTAATGCTGACGAACTTCTATCTCTACGTCCAGAATCCGCCTTCGTTCCCGGATTCGGAGGCCTTCCTGAGTGCCTTCACGAACTCGACCGCCGGCAACGGCTCCGCGTCCAGCCAAACCGGAGGCGGGTCTTTCACCATCGTAGAGAGCCGGCCGGTCCTGACCACGACGGACTTCACGCTATATCACGTCGTTCTGAGCCGGCCTTAGCTGCCCGGAAATTCCTCTTGGAATCGACCAGGCGCCTCATTTCGGACGTGTTATCAGCTTGAGCAGCTTCTCGGCCTGCGAGTCCCAATCATACCCGCTGACCGCATCGAGCGCGTTCGCTCCCAGCCTCTTCCTGAGCGCCTCGTCGGACAGCAGCGAGGATATTGCCTCTGCCAGCTTCTCTGCCTCTGGTGGAATAAGGATGCAGTTCTCTCCGTTCTTCAGGAATTGCGAGTAGGAGTCGTAGAAGCTACCGCACGAGACCACCGCCTTGCCGAGGGCAAAGTAGTCCAGGACCTTCGTCCCTAGGCACATGTCGTTAAGGAGCTGCACCGCGACGTATGCTCCGCCAATCCGTCTCTTCGCCTCCTCATACGGGACGGGCCCCAAGACCTCCACCTTGTCCGCTATCTTCAGCTCGGCGGCGCGCCTTCTGAGGGTGGGTGAGTACTCTCCGCTCCCTAGGAACACGATCCTCGCCTCCGGGTGCTGCGCAAGTATCAGTGGGGCAGCTTCGATGAGCAGATCGAGCCTGTAGGCCGGCGGCGGCGCGAGATGGCCGGCATAGATGACCTCCTTCGTTCCCGCTCTCGGCTCGGTAATTTGGGGCGGCGGCGAGCCTATCCAATAGCCGCCCGGCGGAAGAAAAGCGACGTTCTTGACCCGATACCGGGCCACGTAGCCGCAGATGTTGGGGTCGATGCAGGTCACGGCGTCCACCCCGCCTTTGCCGAGGACGTACGACTCTAGGAAATGCAAGACGCGAAGCGAGAAGGACTTTTCCCGAGCGTAGTCAGGATCTCCATAATCGACGATAAGTTTGGTCTTGAGAAGCCGGTTGAGCATCTTTCCAACCGCCCCGTATGGCACGGAGGCGGCGACCACGGCCTTCACGGCGAGGTTCTTGCTCCGGCAGTAGAGGAAGACCGTCAGGGGAGTGACGAGCATGCTCTGCAGCAGCCAGAGCATCGGTAACCGCAGGACGGGCGGAGAGACGATGACCATCGGTCCGTCGTTCCTGACCTTGGGCTTCAGGCTCGAGAGCCTCGGCCTCCCTCTCGGTCCCACGGTCCCGCCCGCGACGACGAGGACGATGGTGTATCCTCTCTTGAGCAGAGGCCGCAGCCTGTTGATCCGCCAGGAGAACGCGTACTGCTGCTTCGAGAGGGCGGGATGAGAGAGGTCGTTCGAGAGGAGCACGATGGCAGGCCTCTCGCCCGCACCGCTCTTTTCATCTGCCATGCCTGATTGCTACTTCCTCAGCGCGCCGAATCCTGCATAAAGCCTCTCGGGAGTGCGGCCGACCTTCTTCGCGAACCCGTAGAAGGCGCCCTTCGTCAGGGCCAGGTTCACGTCGTCCGAGAGCACGAACCCGCCGTCTGCCAGAGTCGGCCACGCCTGCCCGAACTCAAACATCATGTTCTCGTAGCTGTGTTCGCTGTCGTGGAGAAAGATCTCCGCCTGCTTCACCTCGGCCAGGAGCGACGGGAGCAAGTCCGAGCTCTTCCCTATCCTGAGGTCCCACCTTGCCCGCAGCCAGTCGGGGACGACCCAGCCCGACTTGCTCCCCTCCGGCAGGCGGGTGAGGACCACCCCGAGAAGCTCTTCGGTGTCGGCGTCCGGCAGGTCGATGGAGAAGAGCCTCCCCGACGCGTTGTCCTCCAGCGCCAACAAGATGTAAGCGGAGGAGAGGCCGCTCGCCACGCCCGTCTCTATCACGACGGCCGGCTTGACCGTCCGGCAGATTACGTACAGGTCTTGCGGCCTCGCAAACCCCCCGAGAGGCCTGTCAGCATGTCTGGCCATCGATGCGATATGGTCGCTGAACCTGTTGTCGGCCTCCAGCTCGGAGAAGAGAGCATCCACGCTCTTGGAGTCCAGGCCTAGCATCCTGGCTAGGGAGAACCTGTGAAGCGCCTCCTTGCCTCCGGTGAGAAGCTTCATCGCCGCCTGCGGGTCTCCGACAATCGCCCGAGTAGTGCGGTTCGCGGCCAACTCTCAAGCGGGCTGGCCAAGTCATTAAATTGTCTTCCCTATCGTCTGCCCCGAGCGGTGCATTTCTCCATCAGGTTGATAAAGTCCAGACTGAGGATATTTCCTCGTGGGCTGCGGAATCTGCGGCTTCGCGGGCCTCTCCGACGAGCCGTTGCTGAAGTCGATGTGCGAGGTCAGCAGGCACAGAGGACCCGACGAGACCGGGTTCTACCTTGATTCTGGGATAGGCCTTGGCATAAACAGGCTCAGCATCATCGACCTGGTCAAGGGGGACCAGCCCATCCACAACGAGGACGGCTCGGTCGTCACGGTCTTCAACGGGGAGATATACAACTACAGGGACCTTCGCAGAGAGCTCGAAGCCGAGGGGCACAGCTTCTACACGGACTCGGACACCGAGACCATCGTGCACTCCTACGAGAAGTGGGGCACCAAGTGCGTCGACCACTTTAGGGGCATGTTCGCCTTCGCGCTGTGGGACGCCAAGGCTAGGCGGCTTTTTCTGGCCAGGGACAGGTTCGGCAAGAAGCCCCTCTATTACGCGATCGCAGGCCGCGTCTTTCTCTTCGCCTCTGAGATGAAATCCATTTTGGAGTACGAGGGCGTCAGGCGGGAAATCGACCCCGACGCCGTGGACTGCTTCTTCACATACATGTACATCCCTGCGCCTCTCTCGATCTTCAAGGGGGTCCGGAAGCTCCCAGCGGGGAGCTATGGGGTCTACGAGAACGGCGCGCTCAGGGTGGAGAATTATTGGAGCTTCGACCTCCGTCCCGACCCCTCGCTCACGGAGGACGCGCTGGTGGAGATGCTCTTCGACTCTGTGCAGGACGCGGTCAAAGTCCGGATGAGGAGCGACGTCCCTCTGGGGGCGTTCCTCTCGGGAGGGATAGACTCGAGCACGGTCGTTTCGCTGATGACCCGGAATACCGACCGGCCGGTGAAGACCGTGTCCATAGGGTTCGAGAACGAGACAAGCGAGACGAGCTACTCGCGGTTGGTCGCCGACTTCCTGAAGACTGACCACAAGGAGTACACTGTGAGCCCGGAGGCGGTCAAGATACTCCCGAAGCTCGTCTGGCACTTCGACGAGCCGTTCGCGGACTCGTCGATGATCCCCACGTATTACCTCTCCGAGGTGACGAGGAAGCAGGTGACCGTGGCGCTCTCAGGCGACGGCGGTGACGAGCTCTTCATGGGGTACCCCTTCCTCACCGACCCGCCGTCGTATGGCATCTACTCGAAAGTCCCCAAGTTCATCAGGACCCCCTCGCTCCGGGTGATGACCAAGATCCCGGTGGACAGCCAGTTCAAGCGGATGGCCAAGAACGCCCGCGACAAGAACTACGACGACCAGGGCCCCGTCGAGAGGTTGGTGATGAGGACGTCGCTGTTCGATCCACCCGGGCTGAAGAGCCTCTATGGCGAGGGGTACCTCCGCGAGCATGCGCCGTCGGACACCTATCGGCTCGTGACGGACGCGTCAGCGCAGTGCACGAGCAGAGACCCGCTCGACCTGGCGGACTACATCACGGTCAGGACGTATCTCGAGGGCGACATACTCGTGAAGGTGGACCGGATGAGCATGGCCGTCTCGCTGGAGGCGAGGGCCCCTCTTCTCGACCAGGAGCTCGCGGCGCTCGTGAGCAGGATACCCTCGCACCTCAAGATGAACGGGAGGGAGACGAAGTATATCTTCAAGAAGATGGTGATCAAGAAGGAGCTGGTTCCAAAGGAGATCGCGCTCAGGAAGAAGCAGGGCTTCGGGGCCCCCATCGAGTCGTGGCTCAAGGGCGAGTGGCAGGAGGCGGTGAACCAGCAGCTGGACGATGTGATAGCTAGAAACTACACCGGCATCTTCGACCCCAATGAGGTGAAATCCCTTCTGCGTGAGCCCTACCTGAACTCGAACAAGCTCTTCGCCATGATGGTGTTCGTGGCCTGGCATCGCATCTACATCGACGGCGAGAAGCCTTCGGCTGGCTAGCCTTGGCTCGATTTTCGCGCTTTGATGATTGGAAGGTAATTAAGGGGTCGAATCTGAGAGCGTCTTCCCGAGGTAGCGCAGCAAGCTGAAACAACGACTAGTCGAGGTCCTCGCCTGCCCAGTCGACGGGGCCTCGCTCGGTCTCGACAAGACCGTCGAAGAGAACGGGGAGATCAAGGACGGGACGTTGAAGTGCGACTCGGGAGACCACACACCTATCCGATCGTCCGATACATCCCTCGGTTCGTGCCCTCTGACATGTATGTGAGGAGCTTCTCGATGGAATGGCTCATGCACTACCAGACCCAGTACGACACCGTCAGCGGGAACAAGAATTCGGAGGAATCGTTCCGCGTCAAGACCGGACTGGAGCCTGGCGACCTTGAGGGAAAGCTCGTCCTGGAAGGGGGAAGCGGCTCAGGCCGATTCATGCAGATAGCCCGGAGGTTCGGGGGAGAGGTGGTCGGGCTTGACCTTTCGCTCGCGGTCGACGGCGCCTTCCGAACGCTGGGCCGAGACCCGAAGGCGCACCTCGTCCAGGGTGACATCCTCGCCCCGCCGTTCAAGCGGTCTTCCTTCGACTTCGTCTACTCGATAGGTGTTCTCCATCACACGGAGAGCGCGAAGAGGGGGTTCCTCAGCCTGGCCAAGCTCCTGAAGCAGCAGGGGCGGATCGCGATCTGGGTCTATCCCGACGGCGGCGTCCCCATGAAGCTGATGAACGAGATCGGTGCGATATACAGGAAGGCAGCTTCCGGTCTCGATCTCAACACGCTCTACTGGCTCTGCGAGAGGACGCAGGAGACATTCCGTCTCCCAAGAATTCTCACCGCCTCATTCGACCCGGAGCCGAGCAAGACGCTCTCGCAAGGGTTTCTGCACCCTAGACAGCTGGTAATTCTCCTCTTCCCCTTCTACAGCGTGGCCCCTGACATGACCTGGAGAGTCCTCGACACGTTTGACTATCTCGCGCCTAGATATCAGACAAAGCACAGCCGGCAGGAGGTTTTCGGCTGGTTCAGAGAAGCGAAACTAGTGAACGTGCATAGGTTGCCTGTTGAAGTAAGCTTCGCCGGGAGCCGCGAGTAACGAGTGCCTACGCTGGGCTACTTGGAAACCCGCGAAATGCTCCTCAGCGAGGCGAAGAAGAGCACGGCGACGGAGGTCAAGAATATCACCGCGCCAGAATAGAGGTGGAAGGTCTCCATCGCGGCGGCCCCGAAGTAGTAAGCCACCTCAAGGAGCAGCGGGACCCCCAGCATGTTGCCTAAGGTCACGCCTACGGCTCCAAGAGCGATCAGCGCGAGCTGTCTCTTCTTCGGGGCCTTTCTGCCCGCGTCCACCGCCATCACCCCGGCCAGCGCGAGAAACACGAGCGCGCCCTCGGCCGCGCTGCACGCGGCAGTAACGGTGACCATGCTCACCTTCGAACCGGGAGGAAGCATGATGACGTTCGTTGCCAGGGTGGCCTTCATCCCCGCCAGGTTGACCGCAGCCACGGACAGGTGCGACGTGAGCGAGGTGAGCGCCTGCGCGAAGTAGGAGACGTAGACGTAGCTTGTCCAGCCGTTCGTGAAGAAGAGCCGCTCCGCGGGCAGTGTAGCCGCGATGAGGGGGACGGCCCGCTTGATCGGCTTCAGGAATCTTACGCAATCCGCGAGTAAAGAGAGTCCGGAGTGCATCGTCATGCAGACGATCGCCGCAGCGGCCCCTCAGACCCCAAACTGATATCGTCGATAAGCAAATATACATCCGATATCACATTTCAGCGCATGGACGTGCTCGTTCGGAACTTTGACCCGGAGCTCTACAAGCGACTCAAGGCGAGGGCTGCGTCCGAAGGAGAGAAGATAGGCCAGGCGCTGGGCGAGGCCACGGAGTACCTGCTCTCCAGGCATGAGGTCTCGACCGAGGTGGACGCGAACAACGCCGCCTTCGCTGCCGCGAAGCGCGACCTGCTCAAGACGCACCCGGGGAAGTACGTCGTGTTCTGCGACGGCGTCTTCAGGGGCGCTGCCGAGGATCTCGAAGGGGCTGCCGGCTTGGTCAGGGCTTCAGGGCGACCCAAGGCCCTGGTGATGAAGATGGGCGAAGAAATACCAAAGGGCGGGGAGTGGTTGTGGAGCTCCTTAGAGCTGTTCGCTGCCTAGAATACCTGACGACTGACCCTCCGATGCCAGCCGTCCGGATAGAGGTGTCCGAGCCAGTCTACGGCAGAAGCAAGGCCTACGTGGCCCCTCTGGATACGGGCTTTGCGGGCTATCTCATGGTTCCCGACTCGGAGTATGGGGAGCTTGCCTCGATGGAAATGGCCAAGGAGGCTTTCGGCACCTACGCCACCCTTGCGGGCCCGGTGGTGATGAGGCGAGCGAGAGTGCGGCTGCGCCTATTCGGCGAACAGTTCGAGTCAATCGTGGAGACTCCGTTATACGGCGGAGGGAAACTCCTCCTGGGCAGGCGGCTAATCAACGCGATCGACCTGGCGCTGCTAGGCACGTCGGGCAAGGCGTGCGCGCTCGACGCAGAGCGACCTGCAAGAAAGTGAAGCCGGGCTTCGCGGATGCGTCGAAACCTCGCGGTTGGATTCGATTGTTAGACCTTCTCAGCGCTTCCGCGTGGGTCTAGACTCGACGCCCTCCGCGCGGGGTGTCGATCTGCCGACGGCTGTGCCTCGATCCCTTGAGGGCTATCTCGTAGGCCCCTACGACCCTCTCGGCGACCTTCTCCCACGTGTGCCCGCTCGCGACCTGCCGCGCCGCCTCGCCTAGGCGCTCGGCTTTCTCTGGAGAGGAGAGGAGATCCTTCAGGTAAGAGACCAGCTCGCCTCTGCTCCTGTAAATCATCCCGCTGACCCCGTGCTCGATGAGCGCCCTGTGGGCGGGGAGGTCCGAGGCCACGCAAGCGCAATTAGAGGACATCGCCTCGAGCAGGGAGAGCCCGAACCCCTCGGAGCTGCTCGTGGTCAGGAATATCGCGGAGCCCCCATAGACGTCCGGGAGGGAAGCTTCGTCGACCCGCCCGAGGAAGTGGACCGCCTCCGCCGCGCCGAGTTTTTTCGCGAGCTCGACCAGGGCGACCCTCTCGGAGCCGTCGCCCGCTATCACGAGGTCGCACGAGCCCCTCGGGAGCTCTGCCACCGCCTCTATCGCCTCCCTCACGTTCTTGCGGGGCTCCAGCCTCGAGACGACGAGGACCCTCTTCGTCGAGGACCGACTCGTCGCGTCTTTGCGTCCCGAGAACCTCTCGCAGTCCACGCCGTTCCCTATCACCTCGACCCTTTCGGGCTCCAGCCCATACCTTCTCAGAAGGTCAGCACGGGTCTGAGGGCTCACCGCGAGCACCGCGCCCGCCCTCGAGAGCGAGACCCTCTCCATCACGAAGGCAGGGAGTGACGCGACCTTCAGCGCGTTGCGGTAGTGCGCGAACTCCTCGAGCACGGGCGAGTGGACCGTTACGACCAGGGGGACGCCGAAGACGAACGCCCCGTAGGGGAGGCTCTGGACGTGGACGACGTCGTACTCCTTGAGCGGGATGTCGAACGGGAGGAGCAGCGTCTTCACGTCGTTCTGCCCCACGTGGACGTCCACCTCGACGCCCATCCTCCTGAGCGCCTTCACCAGCCCCTCCACGTGGGTGGCGATCCCGCCTATCGCGGGAGGATAGTCGCGGGTGAGTATCGCCACCTTCATTGCTGTGGCGGAAGCCGCCCCGTCGGTTCTTAAGGTATCGCCGGGCGGTCGTCCTCGCCCCCGCCTCCGGGGTTTCACGAACCGCACGAGGACGCTCACTTGGACAACTCCGAGGCTTTGCACAAGCCTGATGAAGCTCTCCGTCAATCTTGTCGGGCCTAGGCGGCTCAAGGAGGCCGGCCGGCCAAAAGTATAACAGTAGAAAGGTGGGATTGTATACCATGGCCCAGTCCGTGAAGATTGACAGGGACAGGAAGAGAAGCATAGAGAGGTTCGTCGCTACGCTCATCATCGACGAAGGGCTCAAGGTCACCCTCCAGGAGGCGATGGGGACCATGCTGGACTTTTCGATGGAGAACAAGGAAGAGATCGTGAAGAGGCTGAAACGGATTCCTCCGCTCGAGCAGGACGCCGCCTGGAAGCTGCTGCAGAAGCCGGATGACTGGGGCGTCGCCGACGCCTCAGAGCGAATAGACGAGGTCCTCTACTGGTAGACTCCGAATGGCGGTGTTCATCGACACGGCAATCCTCGTCGCCGTGCGGAACCGGTCGGACAACATGCACTCCGCGGCGACTCGATTGATGGCGGCGGGGCTGCAGGGAGAATATGGGCGCATGCGCACTTCAGATTTCGTCCTGGACGAGGCCACACCAACTGCCCTCGCGAGAACCCACCGGCGTGACCTCGCAGTCAGTACCGGAAAGTTTGTCATCGACTCGCCGCGCATAGAGCTCTTGTCGGTCGGTCGCCAGCATTTCGACCTGGCATGGAAGAAGTTCTTGTCGCTCGACAAGCGGCCCATGAGCTTCACCGATTGCACGACCTTGGCCCTCATGGAAGCCCATGGAATCGAGAAGATCATGAGCTTCGATGCCGAATTCGACGATCTCGCGGAAAGGATCCACTGAGCCAAGCCGCGCGCCGAGCCCGGCTCTGGCTGGCCGCCCTGGCTCGTGGCCGCCTACCGTTCTGTATCGGTTCGCCCTCGTTCGTTCGGGCGCGGCAGAGCGCACCAACCAGAGACCGAATTCAGCGAAGCTCTACCTTACGGCGGCAGCCAACTCTTTGGCGACCTTCTTGCCCGATTCCGTGAGGTTGTAGCTTGATGTCGCTTTCCCCTTCCTCGCGTAAGTGAAGGTCACCAGGCCTCCCACCTTCAGCACACCCAGGTGGTAAGCCACAAGTGCTCTCCCAGCCTTCACCGCCTTCGCTATTTCGTTGAAGGTGATGCCCGGATTGTCCCTTATGACGAAGAACGCCCTCAGGCGAGTGATGTTGTCCAGGCCCTCGTAAGCCATCAGCTTGCGCCGGGCCTCCTCTATGTCGATTTCCTGCAGTTTTGTGCTCGTTCCGGTCGCCACCATCGGCCTCTTCTGTGTTGCTCTGATTTAGGGCTTTTGAGCTGTTCAACTCATGTTGAGCTGAGCGCCTTCCACTGCCTGTACCTCTCCGAAATCTTGAGTATGATCTCGTCCGAACCCGGTATCCAGTCTGGATTCTCGCCGTCCCCTTCACCTGCGCACACGTAGACGTGGCCGAAAACCGCGTCGCGCGTCAAATAGGCGTCTGCCAGGTATCCAGTTGAGGAGCTGTAGATCGGATGATGCTTACGGGCGACGAGGATTCTGAGCTTCCTGACGGCCTTCTCGTTCCGACGGCTCCTCCAGAACCCTCATCAATTTCTTGCGGTGCCCATTGAGCCCGGAGCCAATCTCCTGGACTTCCTGTACGACGTGCAGGCCCTGAACGGCGGCGAAATCCCTCAGCCTTTGAAGTCGTCTGTCCAGGTCAGCGGCTTGGTCTCCAGACGAGACTCTTGCGTACAGGATCGCGTTGTTGGTCTGAGTTGGAAGTTCATGGACAAGGACGGTGCCTGTGGCGAGTTGTTCGGCTGGTAGCGGAAGTCTTCCCGTCTTCCAGAGTCGCCACGCTGTCTTGTATGACAGACGGTTCCGGCCTGCCCAGACTGACAACTTCATGTCAATACAGTATAGCGTAGTATTTACCGGCCAATCGAATGAGCATCAAGGTCAATGGGCGGGCGGCTACGCCCGCCGGACGACCTGCCTCACGGTCACGCAGAGGACCCCTGACTCATCGTAGAGCGAGCAGAGCGCCTCGAACCTCGACCCCTTCTTTATCAGCTCCCTCGGGCCTTCGTAGTTCTCCGGCAGCAGCTTCGCCCTCCACTTCCCGTCTATCCAGGCGACCGCGTGGCCCGAGACCAGCTTCTCGATCTCTATCTCCATCCTTCTGGTCCCGGGGATGCTCCTGGCAGGGACGGCCGACACCCCTCGGGAACTCGCTATGTGCTTCGCCTTTGCAAGCCTATCCAGGGCAAGCTTGACTATGCCCCGCGGGTAGCCCTCCTCCTCGAGCTCTCTATACAGCTCCTCGTCGCTCACCCCTGTATAGCCCACCTCCAGTATCCTCAGGTACACCAGCTTCGCAGCCCTCACCATCCCCCTCCTGATCTCTTCGGCGCCCTCCCTCTCCGTCTTGAGGGAGGCGAGGACATCCTCCCGCTCCCCTTCCTTCTCCCCAGCCGGCCTCTGCGGCAGCAGCTTCGTCATTTCGTCTGCCGTCATCGGCATCGGAGGGGGCCTCTCCTTCGTCCTCAGCACCGGCTTGAGGAGCCTGTTCAGGTCTCCAGCGATCTCCCTCATCTTCTCGACCCTCCGGGCGGACGCCTGGACGTAGAACGCGTCGCTGGTGCCGTTCGCCACGAGTATCACGACCTTCCCGGCGGTCTTCCTGCCCGTCCTGCCCCTCCTCTGGATGTGCCTTATCTCTGAGGGGACCGGCTCGTAGAAGACGACGAGGTCGACCTCGGGTATGTCCAGCCCCTCCTCCGCTATCGAGGTGGCGACGAGCGTGTTGAGGTATCCCTTCCTCAGGTCCCTGATGAGGGATGCCTGCTTCTCCTGGGTCAGCCCGGGGTCCCCCAGCTTCGTCGCCTGCCCGACGAACCGCTCCGCCCTCACCCCCTTTACGGAGTTGAGCGCCTCCACCAGGTGGGTCGCGGTGTCCCTGTACTGCGTGAACACCAGCATCCTCGAGCCCGGGTTCGCGGCTATTTGCTGGCCTGTCACCAGCGCGAGCGCCCCGACCTTCGGGTGGTCGACGATGCGCTCGCCTCCCAGCAGGCGAGAGACTTCGGCGTACGCCGGCTCGTTCAAGAGCGCAGACCGGCTCCTCTTCTCGTCGCCCTCCATCCTCTCCATGAACGCCCTCAGCGTGTGGGCGCCCTGCGTCTCCAGGAGCTCGAGCATGTGGTACAGCGTGAGGGCGGAGGCCTGCCTGGCGATCACGCCGTATATCGGGCCCCTCTCTTCCTCCATGGTCAGCTCGGCGCTGTACCTGAGCTCGACCCCCAGCTCTATCAGCTGCGTCCTCGTCACGCTGACGAACTGCCCCTTCAGGTGTCCCCTCGCCCTCAGCCAGCGCACCCTCTCGTCGAGCATGTCCCTCAGGAGGCGGACGATCGGCTGGTACGCGGGCGGCAGGTCCACCGTCTTCCACTCCACGGATATCGGGTGGATGTAGGGCCTTACGTCGGGGTCTTCGTCGCTCCTGTACTCCACGTGCTCGATGGAGAGCGATTCGCACACCGCCCTCACCTTCTCGACGTCCGAGCCGGGGGACGCGGTCATCCCGAGTATCAGGGGATAGTCGGAGGTCTTCGCGTACTGGCTCGCTATCTCGGTGTAGGCGTACTCCTTCACCGACCTGTGGCACTCGTCGAAGACCAGGAGGCCGAAGCCTGTGAGGTCCACCCTCTTGGCCAGGAGGTCGTTCCGCACCACTTCGGGCGTCGCGAAGACGAGCCTCGACCTGCCGTTCCAGGTGACCTCCCGAAAGTCTGCGGGGGTCTTCCCCGTCAGGACCACGAAGTCTTCCTCGGGCAGCCTCATGACCTTGCGGAAGGAGGACATGTGCTGCACGCACAAGGGGCGCGTGGGGGCCATCACCAGCACCCTCTTGCCCCTGTAGTCGTGCAGGAGGTCGGCGACCACCAGCGCGGAGATTATCGTCTTGCCGAGGGCCGTGGGGAGGACCACGAGCGTGTTCCTGTCCTTCGCGGCCCGGGATATCGACCGCTGGTACTCCCTGTCCTCGACCGTCGCGTCAAAGATCAGAGGATGGGAGACGTGCATGCCGCGCTGACCAGCGGGCTAGAGCTGTAGCACTTCTTCTCCGGACTTCGCTGCCTTCTTCGCCTGCGGCGGGTTGACGCCTTCGACCGACTTTAGGAGGGAGGAGAGCCTATCGTGCTGGAAGAGCCCCTTGTACTCGTCGAACTCCGCGGCCGACCTCAGCACCAGGCCCCTCTTCTTCGTGGGGGCGCCAGACTCGTCGGTCGGGTTGAGCTCCACTGCGAGCCTCGGCGGGCTGGTCCTGTAGGCGGGCATCTTGAGGATGAATATCCCTGGGACGGAGGTCTTCATCCGGGCCCAGTCCGAGCCCGTCTTGAGGAAGGTGGAGAGTCTGTCTTCGGACATCGGATGGATGCGCGAGGCGCAGATAATTAAACATAAGCGCGCCTCGTTTTGCAGTGAAGGAAACCCTCCTGCCAGCGGAGCGCGGGTGCTGGCGGAACCGCCCCTCGGCGTGATAGAAGCGTTCGCCTCCAGCTTCCGGCGTGAAGAAAGGAGACTAGACGAAAGCATGCAGTCGACGGGGTTCAGCCTCACGCCCTCCGTGCGGAATGTGAATCAATTGTAATTATACATATATATAATCTAGACGCATCGTGTATGGGATGAGCGCCGTACCCTTAGGGGCTAAGCTGAGAAGAAGGACCCACAAATCGGTCGCGCTCGCCCAGGACATCCTGATGACCGAGGCTTACAACGCGTTCCCGGACGCCGTGCTGCACGGCGGCACAGCGATATGGAGGTGCTACGGGGGCGGGAGGTTCTCCGAGGACCTCGACCTCTATCTGCCGCAGGTGATCGCGGCCTCCACCGAGCGCCTCCGGCGGGGCGCGGTGGCGAAGGGGCTCGCCGAGTTGAAGTTCAAGGAGACCGCCAGCACACTCTTCGCGAAA